>Ga0075021_10000702_pt1 | contig 17319 bp, 11 predicted proteins | sample ColStrG_CSR_2012_FD_72749 | JGI IMG/M metagenome (GOLD analysis project Ga0075021, IMG submission 72749) | Freshwater sediment microbial communities in response to fracking from Pennsylvania, USA - Cold Stream Run_MetaG_CSR_2012 | ecosystem: Environmental > Aquatic > Freshwater > Creek >...
ACGGCCACTCCGGCCAGCGGCACCACTCCAGGTACGTTGAGTGTGGCCGTGAATCCGACGGGCCTGACTGCAGGCACCTACACCGGAACGGTGTCGGTAGCGGCAACGGGTGCGGGCAATTCTCCGCAAACCGTAGCCGTGACCCTGACGGTGAGCAATGCCGGATCGGGATCGCTCGTAGCCAAGCCGACAACGCTGTCCTTCAATTCAGGAAGAGATAGTGAAGACGGTCAACTCAGCAAATACATGCGTGTCATCAGCACCGGAGCTCCTCTCCAGTTCACCGCAGAGGCGCTGGGTGGCTCGTGGCTCTCGGTCAGCCCCTCTGCTGGAACCACTCCAGCCAGGTTGAAGGTGACCGTGTTCACAGACGGTCTGCACCGCGGCAGGTATACCGGTCAGATCCACCTTACTGCGCCTGGTGCGAGCAGTCTCGACGTGCCGATCATCCTCGTCGTGGTGGGAAGCCACGATGGCGCAGACTCGATCAGTGCTGCCACCTATACGTTCGATCCGGCGGAGACAGGAGCAGTTGCATCCACCTGGGTGTATGGCGCCGGCGTCCCGGGCGATGTCACCGACCCGACGAACCAGGGTCTGGTGTTAACCAACAACGCAAGCGCATCCAGCCAGGCGCGAGCGGGCGTGATCCTCAGCACCGTCGAGGGTCTCACCCTCAGCGAGTTGGGCTTCGACCTGCGGCAAGGCAGTCTCTGCTCAGCTCACGGGCCGAGGTTCGCAGTTGTCACCAACGATGGGGTGGAACACACCATCGGCGGGTGCAACGCAGCCAGCGCACAATCGGCGCCAGCCCAAGGCTGGAAGCGCTTCCGCTTCGACCCGGCTCAGGCTTCACCGGCCATTGCTCCCAGCTCGACCGTGAAATCGATCGCGCTGACACTGGACGACGGCCCCGACGCCGGTGGCGGGATGGTGGTGCTGGACAACATCAACGTAAACGGAACGTTTGTCGGCCGCGAATAGCCGATCACCGCTTCGTTACTCTACAGCGCCGGCCTGCTCTTTCGGGAGCGGGCCGGTTTTTTTGCCCGGGTATAGGACGCAAGGGTGTGTTCTTGGTGCGCACCCGAGATCTGCGCGCTGCGCTAGAATACTTCCGCCCGAGCCATACCTCTTCCATGACCAACCAAGAGAAGAAGCGCCTGTCCGCCGTCCTCCGCGCGACTGAGTATCTGTTCCTGGAAAACATCGCTCTGAAGCTGATATTCGAACATCGCGAAGTCCCAAACTGGCAAAAGCTGCTGGAGCACATTTTTGGCGGACAAAGAGATGCTTGCCGGGGTGCGGCTGAAATTCAGGGATCTCTACGAAGAGATTGAAGGATCTGCGGATCCCACAGCGTCCCTCGACGCATTCTTGGGAGAACTGCCGACGCCGAAGAAGGCGCAATAGAACTACTCCGCCCCGTTGTCATCCTCAATCCCGATCTTTGACAACCGGTAGCGCAACGCATTGCGCGAGAGCCCGAGCAGCCGCGCCGCCTGCGACTTATTTCCGCCAGCCCGCTTCAGAGCCTCGCGGATCAGTTCGTCTTCGTACTGATCAAGCGTCATGCCGTCCGGCAGGAAGCGGTCCGTGGAAGCCCCGGCGCGGTTGCGCGGGGTATCGAGATGAATGTCGCTGACTTCGAGCTTGCTGGTTGTTGCCAGCGCGCAGGCTCGCTCGATAACGTTTTGAAGTTCGCGGACGTTGCCCAGCCAGGGATGGGCCAGAAGAAGATTCGTGGCCTCGCGCGAAACTGCGGTGACTTGGCGCCCAGAGTCACTGGCGAATCGCCGAAGGAACAGGGTCACCAGGTCGGGAATGTCCTCCTTATGCTCGCGCAGCGGCGGGATGTCAATCGGAACTACGTTCAATCGGTAGTAGAGATCTTCACGAAACGTTCCTTCCTCAAGCGCGGCGCGCAGGTCGCGGTTCGTTGCGGCCACCAGGCGGACGTCGACTTTAATGGTGCGAGTTCCGCCCAGGCGCTCAAATTCGCGCTCCTGCAGCACGCGGAGAAGTTTGACTTGCGTGGCCGGCGGCACGTCTCCGATTTCGTCAAGAAAGAGCGTGCCCTTGTCGGCGAGTTCGAACTTGCCCGGCTTGCTGCCGGCGGCCCCAGTGAAGGCTCCTTTTTCGTAGCCGAAGAGTTCGCTTTCCAGAAGATTCTCGGGGATGGCGGTGCTGTTGATCTTGATGAACGGCCCGCCAGCGCGGCGCGATTTTTCGTGGATCGCGCGCGCAATAAGGTCTTTGCCAACACCGCTTTCTCCGCCCAGCAACACGGTGGAGTTTGTGGCCGCAACCCGTTCGACCATGGCCAGCACTTCCTGCATCTTTGCGCTGTGGGCGATGATGTTGGGGTGGCTGTATTTGTGTCCGAGCGCCTCGCGCAGCGAGCGATTTTCCTCCCGTAGCCGCGACACGTCGAGTTCCTTGTGGACGACGATCCGGATTTCGGCGAGCGAAAAAGGCTTCAGCACGTAGTCGCTCGCTCCCGCCTTCATTGCTTCGACCGCGGTTTCGACCGAACCGAACGCCGTCATGACCACAACCGGCAACGCGGGGTTCTGCTGCTTGGCGGCCTGCAGAAATTCGAGGCCGCTCATGCCCGGGAGTTTCAGGTCGGTGAGAACCAGGTCGACGGGCTCCGAGGCCAACAGCTTGACGCCAGTCTCCGCGTCACCGGCGGAGACAGTTTTGAAGCCATCGTCGCCCAGGTTGAGTTCCAGCAGGCGGCGCATCTTGGATTCGTCTTCGATAATGAGGATGGTCGGCATGCAGCTAGCTCGTGTAGGGACGGGCGCCCTCGCCCGTCCAAGCCGAGCCCAGCTCGGCAGTGGTCAGGGTCACGGCGGTTTCTTTCAGTGGGAAAAAGAGGGTGAATACGGCCCCGCCCTGAGTCCGGTTTTCGACGCGAATCGTACCCTGATGTCCGTCGATGATCTTCGATACGATCGAAAGCCCCAATCCTACGCCGGTTTTTTTCGTAGTTACGAACGGATTGAAGATTTCCTCGCGCAGTTTTTCCGGCACGCCCGGACCCGTATCCGCGAACCTCACTTCGGCTCCTTCGCGGTCTTTTCGTGTCGCCCGCGCAACCTCCACTCGCAGCGTGCCGCCTTTTTCTTCCATCGCTTCGTAGGCATTCTGCACTAAATTCAGGAATGCCTGCTCGCACAGGCTCTCGTCCATTGGAATCGGTGGCAGGTGGCTGGCATAGCCGCGCTCCACGGCAACAGGCTTGCCCGTCCAGCGTTCCGCCACGATCTTCAGCACCCGGTCCAGCAGAACCGTTAGGTCGGTTGGATGCAGTTCGGCATGAAGCGGGCGGGCGAAATCGAGGAACTCGGTGACCAGCGCGCTGAGCCGGTTGACCTCGGTCGAAATATAGCCGGCCAGCTCGCGCGCCAGTTCGTCGGACTGCTGCAACTTCTGCGTCAGCATTTCCGCCGACCCTTTGATGACGCCGAGCGGGTTGCGAATTTCGTGGGCCAATCCGGCGGAGAGCTGGCCGAGCGCGGCCAGCCGTTCGGAGCGCCGGGCTTCGGCCTGCGCCTGTTCCAGACGGCGATTGGTTTCCGCCAACCGTTCGGCCAGTTCCCGGTACAACTCCGTCTGATGGCGGCTCTGCTCGGCGAAGCGGTTCACGATCATCGCCGCCAGAAAAAAGAACATGATGCGCAGCACAAGCAGACCAATGGACTCCCGATCTACTTCGTACTCCAGCATTGCAGGGTAGAGATACGAGCAGTAGGCGGCGGAGGAAAGCAGCGTCCACAGCAGTGTCATCCACGGGCCGCAGTAGAGCGCCGCGGTCATCACCGGCAGGTAGTAAATCGGGTAATAACTGCTGTTAATCCCGCCGTTGATCCCGGCTTCCCCAGTGTGAAGGATGAGAAGGGTGGCCAGCAGAATCTTCAGTAGAACGACATACGACACGCCCCTTTTGGGGAAGCTCGATATCAGCCAGCTCTCCAACAACTGCACGACCCCGATGGCGAACAGGATGAACTGCTTGTGCAGTTCCCACCATGGAGGAAGTCCAGCCAGCCCGGCCAGGAACAGCAGCCAGACGACGTCGACACGGCTGAATCGCCGGGATCCAGCAGCGGAAATAGGAGGAGCGGCATCCACGCAGCTTTTATCCAATCCTAGAAGGCCCTCCGCCGTCAATTCGCTGGTGGCGATGGGCGGTCCCAAGGTACTCATTACTTCATCCGGTCCAGTGTCTCCTGCGCCAGAGTGCGGGAGGGTGCGCCCGCCCCCTCCTCACGTAAGTTTTGATGGCGAGCATAGATAGTTTCGACTTCCACCACGGCTGCGTCAGCCGCTACTGTCTATCATGTGTTCAGAGCTAGGAACCCGAGGAAGCCTATGGAACCTTCGACGCCGTTCGTTGAACGGTCGTCATGCGGTGCCGTTTAGGCGCGGATTTCTGTGGGTGACCGCGAACTGCAAGGCCTCGATCTCTCCCAACACGGCCAAGAAGGATATGATGATTGGGAGTTGCCCGCCTTACCGGAAACCGCAACGGGCGATGGAATGATCGGAACGGACAACCATGACAAAAGTCGAAGCGATTATTCAAGTCTCCAAGCTCGATGCCGTGAAAGACGCTCTGCATGAAGTGGGCGTCGAAGGCATGACCGTTTTCGAAGCCCGAGGCCACGGCCGCCAGAAGGGACACACCGAATTCTACCGGGGGCGCGAGTACACCGTGGACTTGATCCCCAAGGTGAAGCTCGAAATCGTGGTGGCGGATGAAATGAAAGAGAAAGTCGTGCAGGCCATCACCGCCTCGGCGCGCACCGGCAAGATCGGCGACGGCAAGATCTTTACTTCCCGCATCGACGAGGCGATTCGCATCCGCAACGACGAACGCGGCGAGAGCGTGCTGTAACTTCGCCGAAACCATGGCTTTGCAGCAGCAGATTGGCCTCCCTCTTGCACGAAATCATTCGCGCCCGAAGGGAGTCTCATCGGAATGAGCACCGTGGCCACCGTCAGCCGTGACTTACGGGACCTATACGCACGAGAATCCGCTGCCATCCAGCAGGAATTTACCGCCACGGGCGAAGGGCGCGCCGCGCTCGCGCGCCGCACCACCCTCGTCGATTCCATTCTGCAACGCCTGTGGAGTGAGATCATTTCTGCCGACCCGCAAGGCCCGAGGGGGTTCGCTCTGGTTGCCACCGGCGGGTTCGGCCGCGGCTGGCTCTTCCCCCACTCCGATATCGATCTGCTATTTCTCCACGCCGCCTCCTCTACCGAGAGCGAACTCCAAGACCCCATCCGCCGTTTTTCGCAGGAATTGTGGGACCTTCGCCTGAAGCTGAGCCCCGGCACGCGGACGCTGGCAGAGTGCGAGCGCTTCGACCCGAACAACGTCGAGTTCGCCATCTCTCTGCTCGACTGCCGCTATCTGGCTGGCGATCGCGATCTCTTTACTCGTCTGCGCGATAAAATCGTTCCCCGGATGGTGGCGCGCGAATGCCACAACCTGATCCAGAACCTCGGGGAACTCACGCGCAATCGCCATCACAAGTTCGGCAACACCGTCTTCCACCTGGAACCGAACGTCAAGGACGGACCCGGCGGCCTGCGCGATTACAACGTCGTCCACTGGCTGGCGCTGATCTCCGCCATGGAAAAGCTGCGCATGTGGCCGGACCCGGAAACGCTGTTGCCGGCATCCTCCCGCCGCGCTCTGGAAGCCGCGCTTGACTTCCAGATGTCGGCGCGCTGCTTTCTCCATTTCCGCTACGGACGCCACGACAACTCATTGAGCTGGGAGGCGCAGGACGAAGCCGCCGCTCACAAAATCGGCGTGTCCGATCTGGAAATCGCAAGCGCCGCCGACTGGATGCGCGTGTACTTTGGCCACGCGCGCGCCGTGCACCGCGTCTGTGCACAGTTGCAGGAGGAGATTCCCGCCGCCTGGTCCTCCCTGTACAAGCAACTTCAGAGTTGGCGCACCCGTGTCTCCAACCCCAATTTTTCCGTCGTGGACGGGCTGGTCTTCCTCCAGAAACCAGACGCACTTCAGGATCCGGAAACCCTGCTCAAGCTTTTCCACTTTATCGCCCAGCACGGAGTCAAGCTGAGCACCACGACCGAATACAGGATTGAGCAGGTACTCCCTGCACTCGCGTCCACGCCGCCCCGCGGCGCAGAGCTCTGGCTCTACCTCCAGGAAACCCTCGTCCAGCCGCACGCGGCCGACGCTCTCCGCGCCATGAACGCTCTCCGCCTTCTCCCGCTTCTTCTGCCCGAAACGAAGGGCATCGAAGCCCTGGTGATTCGCGACTTCTACCATCGCTACACCGTCGATGAACACTCTTTCCTGGCCATCGAGCACCTGCACCGCCTGAAGGAATCGAAATCGGAATGGGACCGGCGGTTTGCGGAGTTGCTGGGCGAACTCGAACAGCCCGAACTCCTGTTCCTGGCGTTGCTGCTGCACGACAGCGGTAAGGCATCCCACGACGACCATCACGTCGACGCCAGCCTGCAACTGACCGACACCTGCGCCGACCGTCTGGATCTCGACTCCCTCGATCGGGAAGCGCTGCGCTATCTCGTGGGCAGTCACCTGGAAATGTCCGCCGCCATGCGCCGGGATGTTTTCGACCCGAACAATGTGAAGTCGTTTGCCGAGAAAGTGGGCGTTCCCGAACGCCTGAAGATGCTGTGCCTGCTGACCTACGCCGACATCAAGGCCGTAAACCCAGACGCCATGTCGCCGTGGAAGGCCGACAGCCTCTGGCAGCTCTATATCGCCTCCGCCAACTACCTGAGCCGCAGCGCCGATGAGCGCGTGCACACCGACGACGCGGGTTCGAACCTGGCGCATTTGCGGTCCCTCGCGCCGGTCGCCGGCAAGAAAATCAACACGTTCCTCGAAGGCTTGCCGCAACGCTATCTGCGGATTCATGGCGCCAGCGACGTCCTCATGCATGCCGAAATGGCTGGCCAGTTCGGCAGTGACAGTGTGCAGCTGAATCTGAAGCAGGTGCGCCAGTGGTATGAGTTGACCCTGATCACCACCGACCGGCCCTTCCTGTTTGCCACCGTCTCCGGAGCCCTGGCGGCTTGGGGAATGAACATCGTGAAGGCCAATGCCTTTTCCAATGCGGCGGGCGTGGTTGTGGACACGTTCTATTTCACTGACCGCTTTCGCACCCTCGAGTTGAACGTGCAGGAGTGGGAGCGCCTGAAAAAGAACATCTCCGTGGCCGTGAAGGGCAAGGCCGACGTTGCCCGCATGTTGCAGGACCGGCTGCAATCGGAGAAGCCGCACGGCACCAAAGTCCGGATCCAAACCCAGATCGAGTTCGACGATCACTGCTCGGCGCATAGCACGCTCATGCAGGTGCTCACCCAGGACCGTCCCGGCCTGCTCTACAAGATGTGCTCGCAGATTTCGAAGCATGAGTGCAACATCGAGATTGCTCTCATCGAAACCGAGGGCCAGATGGCGATCGATGTTCTGTATCTCACCTCAGGCGGCGCGAAGCTGGACCAGAATCGGCAGGCAGCGTTGCGGCGCGCGCTCCAGGAAGAACTGGCAGCGAAGTAGCGCCGGCTGTCCTGAGGCCTGCCGAAGCGGGGACCCGCCCCATAAGCGCAAACTTAAGGCAGAATTGCGCTCGGTTTGTCCGAGTTCCAGCGTCGGGCTTTGGCACCTGAACCTCGCAGGATGAAATCCCACGCTTATTGAGGTTTGATCCCGGCGGCTTCGATGGTGCGCGCCGCGCTCTCACTCTCGCTCAACACGAAGCGTGCAAATTCAGGCTGGGTCATGTTCATGGGCTCGGCACCATGGTTCGCAAGCCACTCGCGCAAGTCCGGCGCAGCCAGCGCGCGTGCGATGTCCTTCGCCAGTTTATCGACCACTCCGGCTGGAGTGCCGGCGGGCGTCCACACTCCATACCAAATGGGGTAGTCGAAGCCGGCGACTCCGGCTTCCGCGATGGTTGGCACGTCCGGTAGCAAGGACGAGCGCTTCTTAGTGCTAACGCCTAGCGGGCGCAGCCTGCCCGCACGGATATCGACCAGGGCAAGCTGGATGGGCGCCAGCAAGTAATCCGTACCCCCGGCGACCGTATTGGCGATCGTCTCGGCGATCGCGTCGCCCGGTCGTGCGGGTACGTGAATCGCCTTGATGCCCGCCGCTAGATTGAATTTCTCGACCCCTAAGTGTGAGCCGGTGCCCACTCCAGTGGACCCAAACTTCAGCTGCCCCGGTTTCGCCTTCGCCGCCGCAACTAGTTCGCCAACGGTAGTGATACCAGTCAGCTTGCCTGTGACCAGCACATAGGGCTGCCTGGTGAGCGGAACGACCGGGATGAAATCCTCCAACGGATGGTATGGCAGGTTCTTCAACAACGCGGCGCTGTATGCCTGAGCGCTGGTGTTCACGAGCGATGTGTACCCATCGGCGGGCGACTTCGCGACCTGCGCGGGCCCCGCCGTCGCTCCCGCACCCGGGACGTTCTCCACTGTCACAGTTTGGCCCCACAGCTCAGTGAGCTTTTGGGCGAGGGCACGGCCCACCAGATCGGGCCCTCCCCCTGCCCCGAACGGCTCGATCAGGCGCACGGCTTTTGTCGGATAGTCTTGTGAAGTTTGCAGCATCAGGGCGAGCGTACAAACAAATCCCAAAGCCATTCGAGACATCTTCCCTCCCTTACGGCAATATTGAGGTCACGCCCGTCTCTCTCGTGAATTCCCGATTCTGCGTGGCAAGGTCTGCCGACGTCAAATGCGCTCTGGATCCAGCTTAAGTTTATGGGGACCCACCCTCGGCTCACCGCAAACCGGAACGGCGCCCTCTCGATTCTCCCCGTTGAATCACTACGTCAATCCGCTTAGGATCGAGGTGGAATGGCACGCGCTCCACGTTCGCTCTGCATCTGGCTGGCCCTGATCGCGCTGTTCGCCGGATCATGGACGCTCTCCGCACCCGCGCAAAGCCCTGCTTCCGCCACCCGCGGCAACTCCATCACCATCGCTCCATCGACGGCCATAATCCGAGCCGGCACCGCCCGAAAATTCTATGCCCAGATCGGCGGCGGCCTCAGCCCTGCCGTCGTTTGGAAGGTGAACGGAGTGAAAGGCGGTGCCTCGTCAACCGGCAGAATTGCTGCGGATGGTACCTACACCGCCCCTCCGGTCGCCCCCAGCAGCCCAATCATGATTGAAGCGGCCAGTGCTGTCGATTCTTCGGTCGCAGGCAAGGCTGTCGTCACTATCCTGAATCCGCTCCCGATTATCTTCAGAGTCGAACCGTCCCGGCTCACTTACGGGCAGCAGACCATCACCGTAACTGGCGACGGGTTTCTGCCTGTCTCGCAGGTCAAGATTGGCACAGCAATGTTGCCAACAAAGTTCATTGAGCCGAACCAGCTTACCGTTACAGCGACGCTGGCCCCGACGATCGGCGGACTAATTGCTGTCACAGTCGCTAACCCGGACCCCGGCAGTAGCGCATCCGATCCAGCCGCAATTCCCATTGTTCCCTCGCATCCGAAATTGAGCGCTCTCGCGGCCGCGCGCTTGCTGGAACAGGCCTCCTGGGGCCCTGATGCTGACAGCATCTCTCACCTCCAGGACATTGGCTTCGATGCCTGGTTGGCCGAGCAATTCGCCGCCCCTCCCACGCTCTACAAAGCGTCCAGCAGTAGCGCCGACAATCTGACGGACCAGCAGAGCGAATTCTTCATCCATGCCACGACCGGCGCTGACCAACTCCGCCAGCGCGTTGCGTTCGCGCTCGGCCAGATCTTCGTCGTGTCGGGATTGAAGACCGGCCAACCACTCCAGATGGTTCCCTACCAGAACATGCTGATCAACGACTCTTTCGGAACTTACTCGAACCTGCTCCACGATGTAACACTTAGCCCAACGATGGGCGTCTATCTCGACATGGTGAATAACGACAAGGCTAACTCGGCCCAAGGCACTTCTCCGAATGAGAACTACGCCCGCGAACTGATGCAGCTTTTCAGTATCGGCACGGTAGGGCTGAAACCCGATGGCACGGAAACCGGCGAAACTACTTACGACCAGCGCACGATCACCGACATGTCGCGAGCGCTTACCGGCTGGACCTTTCCCGGGAAGCCAATCACAGAAGGACACAATCCGGAAAAGTTCGACGGCCCCATGATCGCCGTCGAGGCCAATCACGATGGCGGCAAGAAAATTCTGTTTGGCGGCCTGACGTTGCCGGCGGGAGAATCGGCCGAGCAGGACTTGAATGACGTCCTGCGCGCGCTCGCCACGCACCCGAATAGGGCGCCGTTTATCTCACTCCGTCTGATTCAGCACCTGGTGACCAGCGACCCCAGCCCCGATTACCTAGGCCGTGTAAGTCAGGTGTTCACTACAACCGGAGGCGATTTGAAGGCGGTCGTCGGGCAAATCCTCACCGATCCAGAAGCGCGCCAGGGCGACGATCCCTCCGCGCAGCAACCGGCCAAAGCCGGCCACTGGCGCGAACCCGTGCTGGCCGTACTCAACATGATGAGGAACCTGGGTGCGACGGCCCGCTCCGACAATCGCCTGGAGCGATTCCCCGCCAGCCTTGGCCAACGGGTGTTTTATCCGGGAAGCGTATTCAACGATTATTCTCCCCTCTACCGCACCTCGAAAGGATTGCTTGCGCCGGAGTTTGAACTGCTGAGTTCCGGAACCGCCCTGATGCGTGCCAACGTTGTGCGCAAGCTGATCGACGACGGACTCGGCGGCGATGCGCTCTTTGATCTTTCGCCCTTCGTCGCGTTGGCCGGATCGCCCACAGAGCTGGTCGACGCCGTCGACAACGCGTTTCTCGGCGGACGCCTGCCCGCGCCGGTGAAGTCGGAAATTGTTGCCGCCATTTCAGTAACGCACGACTACAACTTACGCGTTCACAATGCGATCTATCTGGTCGCCAGTTCGTCGCTCTACCAGGTGCAACATTAGAAGCAGCGCTGATCGTAGCGCCGGCATCTTGCCGGCTGTCCCGACAGCCTGCCCTGAGCTTGCCGAAGGGGCGCCTCGCCCTCCGGACAGCGCTCGGTGCGGCAGGGCTAAACTTATGGAATTATTTCCAGCGGGCCAAAAGCCATGACTCCGATCACCCGGCGAACGTTCCTGCATCTCGGCGCCCCGTCGCTGGGAGTGCTCTGTGCGGGCGGATGCCTGAGCCGATTCAGCCGGCTCTATGCGGCTGTGTCTCCGCCGGAAGACTACAAGGCTCTGGTCTGCATCTTCATGATGGGCGGCAACGACGGTAACAACGTAATCGTGCCCATCAAAACGGAATCGCAGAGCTACGATGACTACATTCGCGTTCGCGCCGCCACGCTCGGGCTGAAACAAAGCGAACTAGGTGAAATCTCCGCGTCTAGCGGAACCGAAACCTACGGCCTGCACCCGCAACTGGCGCCGCTGCGGGAACTCTACCTGCAATCCCAGGGCAGGCTTGCATTCGTGGCCAACGTCGGCACACTGCTGAAGCCCATCACCAAGCTGCAATACCAGCAGGGCGCGCCCGTGCCGGGCAACCTGTACTCACATTCGGACCAGCAGCAGCAATGGCAGACCGCTTCGCTTCCGGCGTCGCCGAACACGGGATGGGCCGGGCGCGCAGCCGATGTCCTCTCGTCGGTCAACCTGCCCTCAACGTTCCCGCTGAGTCTTTCAACCGCGGGCAACAGCCTGTTCCTGGCCGGAGACAGTCCGCAAGTGTCCATGATCAACGGATCGCTGGGGCTGAGTGCCGCCGACGCATCGCTGACCGTGGCCGCGCGGGACCACGCGTTTCAGGAAATCCTGAATTTTCAGACTGGCCTCGCCCTGATTCAGAACGCGAACCAGGTTACTGCCGACGGAATCCGTGCGGCGAAAGAACTCAACGCCGCGTTGTCGGCTGGGTCGGCCCTGAAGACACCATTCCCTTCGTCGATCCTGGGCATGCAACTCCAGCAAGTCGCCCAGATCATCAACGTGCGCAAAGCCCTGGGCATGAAGCGCCAGATATTTTTTGTCTCCTTCGGCGATTTCGACACGCACACCTCGGCCATGCCGCGGCAGAACAAACTCTTAACCGACTTGGCGGTTTCGATGTCGGCGTTCTATCGCGTCACTGTGGAATTGGGACTCGAAAAGCAGGTGCTGACCTTCACTGAGTCCGAATTTGGACGAACCCTCCAGCCCAGCAGCGGCGCGGGATCCGATCATGCCTGGGGCAGCCACCAGATCGTCATGGGCGGCGCCGTGAAGGCGGCCGATGTGTACGGCAAATTTCCAATTCTGGCCCTCAATGGCCCGGACGACATCAGCGGACGTGGCGTATGGCTGCCCGGCATCTCGCTCGATCAGTACGGCGCCACCTTTGCGTCGTGGTTCGGCGTTGCTGACGATGCGCTCGCAAGAGTTTTTCCGAACCTGCCGTCGTTCACTCCGCGCAAGCTCAACCTCCTGTAGCCGCCCGTTGCCTCGGAAAAACAATTTTCCGGTCGCATGATACGGTCTGAGTTCTGCCTGCACTATCCCTGTGAGTGGAACAAGTCGCGGGATAAGCGACAAAGCCACAGAGTCTGGATCCCGGAACAAAAACGCCGTGATCCTTTTAGAACGCCAGAGCCGTCGGGGAAGCGGCTCTGGCGTTTTTTATGCCCACAACCGGCGATCATGGCAACGTCTTTCTCGCCGTCAAATCCCTCACCCAGAACAAGTTGCAGATTTCCACAGATTTCTTGAAACGAATTGCCACATCCGATCACTATCCCGGCAAGTGAACGCGATCGCCGTGAGGCGTTAGCGGAGTTTAGGAACCCAACTTGGAAACACCTGGTTTGGGATCCACAACAAGTGTCGGAGCCGTCGGGGAAGCGACTCCGGCACTTTTTGGTTTCTTCTCCCAAGTTCAGATCCATCGACTCATTCCCAAGGAGGGGTGCTCTTCCCAAAGTGCGCAAAGTTTATTCCATCTCGCCGCCAAACCGCCCTCGCAGCAACCGTACCGCTCTTAAGCGCCCGTCTGCCCGCGCCCTCGCACCGGAATACGCCCCCGGCGTCCCGCTTGAAGTGCTACACTGTCTGCCACTTCATGGGCGGGGTAAGTACTTGCAATTTCAGTCCTTTGACGCATCCTATCTGGAACGTCTGCGGGCCGATGATTTCCGCACCCGCGACCATTTTGTGCATTACTTCACCGCGCTGATTCAAATCAAGCTGCGCTCCCGCCTGAAATCGCCGCAAGCCATCGAAGACGTTCGGCAGGAAACCTTTGCGCGTTTCTTTACCGCGCTCAGGAATGGGAAAATCATGCAGCCCGAGCGCCTCGGCTCGTTTGTCAATTCTATGTGCAACAACGTGCTGAAGGAACACTACCGCCGGGACGACCGCACCGACTCGCTGGACGACGACCCGGACAGAGACTTCCCCGCCCCCGGCATCGATGCGGTGACCATTCTCGTCGCCAAGCAAGTGGAGGACAAGGTTCGCCAGATTCTCGGACAACTCCCGGAACGCGACCGCCGCCTGCTGCGCGAGATCTTCCTGGAAGAACGCGACAAAGACGAGGTGTGCCGCGACTTCGGTGTCAATCGCGAGTATTTACGGGTTTTGCTGCTTCGCGCGAGACGGCAATTTAAGGCGCTGTATCTAAAGGATGTACGCAATGAACCCCCAGAGTCAGCCACGGCCTGAGGGGCAATTGAAACGCTTACGCTTAACGCTTCACTAATCTTACGAGGGGGGACGACGATGAATCACGACGTTGTCGTTCAAGAAAAAATGACGGAAAAATACTTACTTGATGAACTCGCTCCCCAACAGCGGGACGACTTTGAGGAACACCTTTTCGATTGCAAGGATTGCGCCGAGGATGTCCGGGTGGGTGTCATGTTTGTGGAGCACAGCAAAATTATCTTGGCGGAGAACCCAGAACTGGTTGCCGCTCTGGTTCCGGCCCCTGTCCCGCCACCCGCGGGATGGCTCGCTTGGCTGCGGGCCCTTGCCCTGCCGGTCATGGCCACGCTCCTGGTGGTCGTTGGATACCAGAACCTGGTGACCTATCCGCAACTCCAGGCGGCACTGAAAAAACCACACGTATTGCCCGTCGCATCGGTGAATCTGGGTACGTGGGGCGCCGGCGGTCCCACCGTCACAGCAGGCCGGGGAGAAGGATTCTTGCTGTTTATAAGAATTCCACCCGACGGGACCGTCTACGACCACTACACAGCAGACTTGATTAACCCAGCCGGAAAGCTAGAATGGTCGCTCACCATTCCCGCCGTCGCGGGCCAGGATCAATGGCCAGTCGAAGTACCCGGGGCGAACCGGGAAGCCGGAACCTACAAAGTGGCAGTACATGGCGTGAGTGCAACCGGCGAAATTAAAGATAAGAGTCAGGCCTCATTCGAATTGCAAATTCAGCAGTGAGCGCAAAGGGGAGCGGACAATTATGGCGACCACTACGACGGTTCCACGGAATCGCCACTTTCATGGCGAAGCTCATGTGCTCAGCGGGCGCTTGCAGCGTCCAGTCGAGCAGATTATCGAAAAGCACGCTGAAGTCGTATTAAAGGATCAGAAGGAACGCCACCTCACGCGCTTCATCAAGGGAGTCAACATCGAGGGATTAGTTTCCTTCAAGAGCGGCCGTACCCGCGTATCGGGAAGCAAGAGCCTTAAGGATGAACCGAAGAATCACGGGTTTGTGACGCTGGCCACTTCGGTCATAGAAGGGCTAAATGTCTTCGAAGTGATCACGGCGGAGCGTGTCGTGGCGCAAGTTGCAACCGACTATCCGATGGACAACGGGCACAATGAACACACGAACTATCCTCACGTGACTTTCCTGGGCACGCATTTTGATAATGTGCGGGTGAATGGAGGCCTGCTCACCCTGAAGCTCAACTTTGAAATGATTGGGGAGAGAGAAGGCGACACGTCTTATCTGTCTCATCGCGGATTTCTTCGCCGGATTAAGAATCAGACTGCAAAGGTCGCCAAAGCGAAAGGCCTCTCCAAAGACCTGCAGACTGAGTACGCCAAGAGGCTCACCGCGATCAACAACCTCATCAAGGGACGCAAGCCCCGCGAAGCCAAGGTCACATTCTCCATCGTCGAGAACATCGACAACCTTGACGCGATTCCGATTCCCGGGGTCAAGGTCGTCGGACATCTGCTGATGTTGCCGAACTTTGGCACGGTGTCGCTGGGCGAGGTTAGCGTGAGCGAAGTGGCCAACAAAGACCCGCGCAAACCGCCGAGCAATCTCTTCGAACTGAAGATGCTCCAGATCAATATGGGGTGCGTTGGAGACGGGATGGTAGATGGCGCCGTCGCGGCTGCCAACGGCCACGGCGGGCCGCCGAAGCCTTAGCCTTAACGCGTCGCCGGGGCTTTCCGATTCGGCTTTCCCACAGTACCATTGGGACCTTGCTAGAGTTCAACACAGGGCAAGGTGAATGCTCATTGGTTACAAGTGGGCCGCAAGCGCTCCCGGGAACCTCGTACCGGCACGTCGTCGAACTAGCCGGGATCGGCAAGGTTTCGCTGGCGAAACTGGCGGCCAGCGAAGCTTTCAATCTGACGATGGTCAGCTTGGACTCGAGAGGATGGACCACCAGCGGTGCGGGACCGTCAGCCAACGGCCACGGGGGGCCGCCGACGCCGGGCACTGGCTCCGGAAAACCATAGTTGTTGCCTTCTCTTTCCTGATTCTCGCTTGCGGGCTGGCTTGTCATCGCGAAAGGCCCCAGGCGGCTTTCGATCGCGTCTATCGGATCTTTCTCCAAGGAGATCTGATTCGCGCACAGCTTGAAGCAGAGCGGGAAAGTGAACGGTTTCTCCACTCAAGCCCCGAGTGGTCCTGGCAGTTCAAAACCCTCGAAGCAGAAGCGATGTTGTGGCGGGGGTTGTACGAGAACGCTCTTAAGCTCCTTAAGTCTCAGCCTAGACCTTCCGGGCGACCCGAATTAGCCATTCATTTACACACACTCATCGGGGTTGCCAACGCCTCCCTTCACAAGTTCTCCGATGCCGACCAGAACATCAAGGAAGCTGAGGGACTCTGCGGAGCCTCAGCGCATGCCAACTGCGGCGAGGTAATCGGAGCGCGCGGTGTACTCGCTCGCGAGCAAGGGGATTTTTCTTCTGCGGAGAAGTTTTTCGAAGCAGGTCTGTCGTTTGCCAGAGTGCACGGTGATCGTTTTCTCGAGTCCAAAGCGCTTCGCAACTTGGGGCATGTGTCGCTTGCTATGGAGCGCTACGATGAAGCGATCGACCGCTCTCAAGCGTCGTATGAAGCTGCCGCGGCTATAGATGCGAGGGTCGTGGGACTCGTAGCAAAAGCCAATATCGGATGGGCCTACTACAGACTTGGTAATCGGGACAAAGCGTTGGAATTGTTTCAGGAGGCGGAGAAACGCGCCTCCGAGCGTGGCGATATCTACGATCAGGAAAACGAGTTTACTAACATCGGATATGTATACATGGACGAACGCAAGTTGGATCTTGCGGCGCAATCGTTTCAACGGGCTCTAACATTGGCAGAAAGGATCAAGGCCAAGCAAGACATCTACAATGCCCGGCGGGTGCTGGCGCGGCTTGCTTTGCACACCGGTGATTTGGATCAGGCGACTCGCCATGCCGAGAGTGCCATGGCCATCGCGAGAGAGAGTGGAAACCATGCTGACGAACTCTACCCCATGCTTGTCCAGGGGCAGGTGGCTGCCCGCCGGGGCAGTGTTGCGGAAGCCGAGAACGAGTTTCACGCGATTGAACAGGACGGCCTTTGTCCCGTCTCTCTAAAGTGGGAGGCGCAGCACGCGCTGGCCCGCCTCCATGAAGACGAGAATCACGCCGACTCGGCAGATCGTCAATATCGAGCAGCGCTGGCCACGTTTGAAGCTGCCCGCGCTGACGTGCGCCACGACGACTCCCGTCTTTCTTTTCTTACCAACGCCTCCCACATCTACGACGACTACGTTCACTTTCTCGTGTCGCGAGGGAAAACCGACGAGGCTCTGCGCTGGGCGGACTACAGTCGCGCTCGAACTTTGAATGAAGGCTTGGGACTGCTGGCGAAGGGAGCCTTGAACGGACGGGCTGCGGCTGGGCCTCCGGCGCTGAATGCGCAGGCAATCGCTCGCCGGGCAAACGGCGTGCTTCTGTTTTACTGGCTGGGGGAGCAGCAGTCTTATCTGTGGGCGGTCACGCCGCAAAAGACCAACCTGTTTACGCTGCCTCCGGGCGCTGAGATCGATGCGGCGGTCGAGAGATATCGCGCGGCTCTTGGCGGGCTGCAGGATG
>Ga0075021_10000703_pt1 | contig 17291 bp, 13 predicted proteins | sample ColStrG_CSR_2012_FD_72749 | JGI IMG/M metagenome (GOLD analysis project Ga0075021, IMG submission 72749) | Freshwater sediment microbial communities in response to fracking from Pennsylvania, USA - Cold Stream Run_MetaG_CSR_2012 | ecosystem: Environmental > Aquatic > Freshwater > Creek >...
CTGCGCGCAGGAGCTGACGATCGAGATCGACGACCTCGATCGCTTCATCGCCGAGCCGGCGCACCTGGGAACGGCGTCGGGGTCGGTGTTCTGCGAGGAGCTCGGCGGCGAGCTTGAGGCCGAGCGTGGGTGGTTCAACCTGTTCGTCGCCGACGGCTCGGAGCGACACCGGCGGATGCTCTACCGACTGTTCCTGCGCGACCGCGACGGCCGGCCGCTCACGCTGAGCGGCTTCAAGGACGTTCAGCACGGCCGCAACCTGGACGGCTGGGGCGATACCTCCCGCCTGCTGATAAGGATCCTCAGCGGTCACCACGAGGACGAGCCCGAAGGCGATCAGGCGACCATCGCGACGGGCATCCTGCACGTCACCAAAATCGGCTTCGCGAAGATGCTCGCCTCGATGCGCGGCACGAGCGGACCCGCCGGGATCGAGTCGGTCGCGGAGTTCGAGCGCTACTTCACCAAGCAGATGATCGACGTCTTCGGCCATCGCTCGAAACTCGTCAACAACGCCGACTGGCCCACGCCGAGCGCCTTGGACACGCGCTGGCAGGGCCACCAGCCAGGCGAATGGCATGAGCTCCTCGGACACGAGCGCCTGCGGCGTAGGATCATCGGCTTCCGCGCCCGCGACGGCGGCCACGGCACGCTGCACCAGCTACGCGGAGAAGAGGAGCCGTGGCGCGGCCCGGTGATGCTCGCGCACGGCTGCTCGGTGCGGGCGAACATGTTCTACGGCGCACCCACCCAGCAGACGCTCGCCGGCGCCCTGGTGCAGGCCGGCTATGACGTGTGGGCGGAGAACTGGCGCGGCTCGATCGACCTGCCGGCGTCGATGTGGACGCTCGATGAGGTGGCCGCATACGACCACCCGGCGGCGGTCGAGACGATCCTCGCCGAGAGCGGGCACGACACGCTGAAGGCCGTCGTCCACTGCCAGGGCTCGACGAGCTTCACGATGGCCGCGGTCGCGGGACTCTTGCCGCAGGTGACCGACGTCGTCAGCAACGCGGTCTCGCTGCACGTGAGCCTCACGACCCGTTCGAAGCTGCGCCTGAAGGCGATGGTCCCGGGCGCCTCGCTGCTCGTGCGCGGCGTCGACCCGCAATGGACGGCCAGGCCGCCCGCCGCGGTCAACCGCGCGCTCGCGTTCCTGGCCACCGCCGGGCCCAAGGGCTGTGGAAACGACATCTGCCGCTCGGCCAACTTCTTCTACGGCGTCGGGCACGACGTGCTCTGGCACCACTCCAACCTCGACCACGAAACCCACGAATGGGGATCGCGGGAGTGGGGCTTCTGCCCGCTCTCGTTCTTCAAGCAGATGGGCGTCTGCGCCTCGGCCGGTCACCTCGTCCCGACCGGGGAGGTTGCGGGCATTCCCGCCGACCTCCTCGATCCCCGGCCGCAGACCGACGCGCGCTTCACGTTCATCGCCGGCGCCGATAACACGTGCTTCCTGGCAGAGTCCCAACGGCGAACCCACGCCTACTTCGATGCGCTGGACCCCGGTCGCCACGGCCTTCACGTGCTCCCCGGCTACACCCACCTCGACGTCTTCCTGGGCCGCGAGGCCCACCGCAACGTCTACCCGGTCATTCTCGACGCGCTCGAGGGCGAGCGAGACGTGCGAGCCTGACGCGAGCGGGGATGTCTCTCGTCACCTGACGAAGTGACAGACGTTGCGGTGCCGGCGAAGGGAGTCCTCGCCGAATTCACGATCAACACGGAAGGCCCACCGTCACAGACGCTCGAGGTGACCTGCACGGTCTACGACGCCGCCAACGGCGAACGCGTCCCCAAGGCCGCGGGCGTAACACCCAAACGGTCAGGTGCTGGGCCACATCCACGGCAACTTTCACTCGCCCGGCGGCTGAGTCGCCCGGCAGGCGGCCTTTCCGCCGACCCGTGCTGCGCTACGGCATCGATTCCAGCGCCGCGGTCCCCGCAACGTTTCCAAACGGCGCCATGGCGGCGAGCGCGGTCGCGCTGCCCTTCAGGTAGCCGTCGAGGAACGCGCGCGTGACGCGCTCGACGATCGCCAGCTGCGGCTGCTGGGTCGTGTAGGGGGGCAGGTGTCCCGCGCCGAGCAGGCGCAGGAGGTACTTCGGACGCCGCGCGGCGCCGAAGTACGCGTAGGTGTACCGCGATTCGTTGAACGTGTCGCGCGTGCCCTGCGCGGCGAGCAGCGCGGGGCCGCCCGGTGCGAAGCGGTAGCCGCCGATACCCGACATCTCCGCGCCGGAGAGGATCAGCGCCGCCGTGACGCGCGCGTCGCGGTAGCGGCGGCTGGCGGCCACCGCGAGAGCCGTCTCGGCGCCGTCTGAGTGGCCGGCGACGGCGATGCGGCGAGCGTCGATCAGGCCGGCCAGCGGCCCGGGCGCGGCGTTCGCCGCGATCAACCTGGAGATCACGAAGCTGATGTCGCCGGGCTGGTTGACCACGTCGGCCTCGTCGGGCCCGCCGGGGGCGTGCGGGTTGGTGAGGGGGAACAGCGGCGCCGCGACCACGTAGCCGGCGCGCGTCCAGTTCGCGAGCAGCCGCGCGTACGTCGCGGGCGTGACGTCGAAACCGTGCGCGAACACGACCAGCGGGAACGGTCCCGGAGCGGGCGCTGATCCGGCGACTTCGGTGCCGGCGGGCGCCGCGAGCGTCGGGTAGCGGGCGTAGGTCACGAGCGTCCTCGGCTCGGTCCTGCCGTCGGGCAGGCGAATCGTGCGGCGACGGTCGACGAGTGTCAGCGTGCGCGTGCCGACCGCATACCCCGGGTGCGCCGCGCCCGACCCCGGCACCGCCTGCTGTCCGCCACCGGCGCCACTCGCCGCCTGCGAGAACCCGGGAGCCGCCACCCCGGCGGCGTGCAACAGCACCACGAGCAGGACGGCCACGCCGCCCCGCCACAGGACGCCCCCTCGGCTGCGCGTCAACACCCCCGGGATCGTCCCAGATGCACCCGCGGCGGGTTGCACCTCGATTTCGGAGCTAGGGCTGGAACGGCGGCGCCTCGCCCCAGCCCCAACGCGGGACGGGCGCGTGCTCCACGACCACGGCGCCGGGTTGTGAGTTGTGCTGGGCGAGCCGTGTTCCCCACTCGACGTATGCGACGAATGCCGAACGGAACTCAGCGTCGTCAGGAAGGCCGGCATCGTCCGCCGCGAGGCTCATCAGAGACGCGAAGCGGAATCGCTGCTCGGATGTGATCGCGAGGTCGTGATGCCTGCTGAGCATGCGCTCGTACCCACCGAGCTCGTCTGAGTAGCGTGCCGGGCCGCCGAACACCTCGACCCACCATGCGATCACGTGCAGTCGATGCTCCTCCGTGACACCGCCCGGGAACAGTCCCGACAGCAGCTCGTCGGCCTCGACGCGGTCATAGAACGCGTTGATCAGGCGCGAGAACGCAGCGTCACCGCCCGCCCAGTCGTAGAGGGACGCCATGCTAACCCCGGCTACGCGCCAGCCGCCTGCGGCGAGGCGCAGAAGGCGCACTTGCGCGCCCCGCGCGGGATCTCGCTCAGGCACTCCGTGCACGGGACGACCTCGGAGTCCGGATCAGGCGTCGTCCGCTGTCGCGCCATCATCGCGTTGACCGGCTTCACGACGAAGAAGAAGACTGCGGCGGCGATCGAGACGAACGCGATCAGCACGTTGATGAAGTCGCCGTAGTGAAACGTGCTGCCGTTGATCGTGAACATCAGCGCCGAGAAGTCGGGCTTGCCGATTATCGCTGCGATGATCGGAGTGATCAGATCCCTGACGAACGCGGTGACCAGAGCGCCGAATGCCGCGCCGATCACGATGCCGACAGCGAGATCGACCACGTTGCCCCTCAGCAAGAAGGTCTTGAAGTCCTTGAGCATCTGACTCTCCCGTGTCCGGTGGCTTCAGTGTCGCCCGACCGTATCACCGGCGATCGCCGGGATGCCCAGCGCGTCGCGCATAGCCCGCAACCGCCACGCTCGGGGCCGATGCCTAGCGAAGCCTGACGTTGACCCTGGCGCCGATGGGTAGCCGGGTGCCTGCTCTGGGCGACGAGGCGCGTACGAGCCTGGCGCCCCTCCCGGATCTCCCGGCAGTGACCCTGCCGAGACGGCAGTGCGCGCGCGAGAGTCGTTTCCTGGCCGCCGTGAGCGTCGTCCCGGTGAGCCTTGGCACGATGCAACGAGTACCGCCGCCCGCCGAGCCGGAAGGTTGGCCGCCCGCGCCGCCCGCGCCGCCGGCACCGCCCGCGCCGCCGGCACCGCCTTCGCCGCCGCAGGCTTGCGCCGCCCGGGCAGCGGCCGAGCACCAGGTGAAGCGCGCGAGCACCTCGAAGCCGGAGATGCCCTGCTCGGCGCGGCCGCCCTGGGTGTCGGTGGCACGAGCGCCCATCGCCGGATACGTGAAGTTCGCGTCGAACGCGCCAGGCTGGGTGAAGGCGAAGCTGCTGTGTTCGCCGACTTCGGCGAGCGGGAGGGTTCCCGTGCCCGCCGGCGCGCTGACGCCGACCTGATCCTGTGTGTAGACCTGCCCGCCTGTGTCGTTCTTCTCTACGGGGAGATTGAGGGCAAACGTGGTGATCGCGTTCGGCGCCGGCTGGAGGGTGGGGCTCTCTGCGACGAAGTAGCAGCAGGCCGCCTTGTTGGTGTTGATCCCGCCTTCTTCGTTGGGGGCGAGCAAACGCACAACCGTGACCCGCAGCGGCGCGGGGTTGGGCCCGGACCTGATCGACACGCTCGTGATCGTGCCGTCTCCCGGCACCGTGCTCGCGTGTGTATCGGTCAGCACGCCGAAGACGCCGAGCTGGCGCCATGTGCAGCTCGGCTGGCCCGACGGCACGAGTTCGTAGAACCCGAGGTTCTGAGAGCTGAGCTGCGGCATGGTCTCGCAGCCGAAAGTGACATTCGGCGTGGCCGTGAGGTCACTTCCGAACGTGGTGGTGATGCCGAGCGCGTCGGCCGGGATCGCCAACCCGACCAGGATCAGCGCCAGGAATATCTTCCGCCCCATCGCCGCATTCTACTGCCGCACGTGTTCAGCGCTTGAACAGCTCGTAGCCGACCTTCCGGATCTGGATCTCCTCGCTGCCCTCCGTGATGCGGTAGCGGCGGTGGTGGCGGTAGATGTGCTCGAAGGGCATGTGACGCGTGTAGCCCATCCCGCCGCACGTCTGCATGGCTCGGTCGGCGGCTTCGCAGGCGAGCCTGTTGGCGCGGTAGTTGGCCATCGCGACGAGATGCGTCACCTCCATGTGGTGGTGAAGGTCGAGCTCAGCCGCTGTCTTGCGCACGAGACCGCGCACGAGCTCGCAGTCGGTCCACAGCTCGGCGAGGGGAAACTGAATGCCCTGGTTCTGCCACAGGGGCTTGCCCCACACGGTTCGCGCGCGCGCCCACTTGACCGCCTCGTCCACGCAGAACGCCGCCGCGCCAAGGCTCGACGCGGCCTGGCGAATGCGGTTCTCGTGGACGAAGCGCTGCGCGAGCGCGAGGCCGAGGTCGAGCTCGCCGAGGATCGCCTCGTGACCCACGCGAACATCCTCGAGCGAGACCTCGGCATGGTCGCTCGGCATGTTGAACGTCCACCAGAAGAACTCGACGCGCAGCCCGGGGGCGTCGCGAGGCACGATGAAGGCGGTGATCCCTCGCGGCTCACCGGCGGAGCCCGACGTGCGTGCGAACACGAGGTCGTGGCTCGCGCGGTGCATACCCGAGTTGAAGCGCTTCGTTCCGTTGATCACCCACTCCTCGCCATCGCGGCGCGCGGTCGTCTCCATGTGTGTCGCATCGGAGCCGTGGTGGGGCTCGGTCAGACCGAACGCGAGACCCACCTCGCGGCGCAGGCCACCCTGCACGAAGAGGTCCCGCTGAGCCGGCGTTCCGAACTCGTGCGCCAGGATCACGGTCGGGAAGTTGCCGATCATCGAGACCTCGCTCTGCGGGTCGTTGTGGAGCCCGATGCCGAGTCGGTTGAGGTGCTCGCGGACGACCGCCATCGCGAGGTTCGAGCCGCCGCGACCTCCGAGCTCCTCGGGCAGGCCGTAACGCCACAGCCCTGCACGGTCCGCGCGCTCGACCATCTCCTCGAGCAGCGCCTCCCACTCCGCGCGCGGGATTCCTCCGGCCTCGAAGTCCGTACGGGCGTACTCGCGCCGGTGATCGAAGAAGCGGGCGTTGTCGCCTTCAGCTTCCAGCGGTCGGATCTCGGCGGCGATGAAGGCGTCAACCTCCTCCAGCAGCCCGGCCAGCTCCTGCGGTAGCTCGTCAGTCACGTTGCCTCCTGTGCGCTTGCGTTCTCGACTGCCTGTAGGTGGCCCGGGTTTGCGACCTCGAGCTTTGCGCGCACGATCGTGCGCAGCGCTGCGCGCAACTCATCCTCGCGGCTCTCGAAGGCGCCGTCGCGGATCGCCGCGCACAGCTCCCGCTCGTCCGCGACCCCGAGCGAGGCCAGCACCGCCGCGCGGATCGCCGCATGCTCCTCCATGCATTCCAGCTCGCGGCGCACGATCCCAAGCGCACGCAGCGTCACGCGAAGCTCGAACGCCGGGCGACCGTCGAGCAACGGCAGCACGTTCTCGCCGAGCGAGCCCCGAGCAGCTTCGAGCAGCTCCACCGCGCTGGGCCTGTCATGCGGGCTCGGCCGGCCGGGGACCGCGCCCGCGGAATCTGGCGCAGGCGACGGGGCGGCTCCTGAGTGCAGGTCGAGCAGCGCGAGCAGATCCCACTCGACCTCGCATGCGCGGCGTCCGATGACGGCGTGCTCGATCGACGGCCTGGCGCCGGACAGGTGCGTGAAGGCCTGCATCACGCAGATCACGCCCCAGCGCAGCGTGCCGGCGAGTTCCCACCGGCGCAGCTCCGCGATCGGCACCGCCACGCCCGAGTGGCGCTCGTATGCGGCGAGCAGCTGCTCGCGCGTGCCGAGGCCGGCAGCGGGAAGGTCGGGACGCCCGAAGCGCCACGCGGGCACGCACAGCCAGCCGAGGTCCTCGGCGGGGTCGCCGACGTGCGTGAGCTCCCAGTCGAGCACGCCCGTGACGCGATCGCCGGCGACCATCAGGTTGCCCATGCGGAAGTCCCCGTGGACGAGCGCGCGTCTCTGCGGCGGCCGGTCGCCGCCGAGGGCGCGAAAGGCGAGCTCGAACGTGGGATGGGGCTCGCCGAGACCGTCGTACACGGCGCGCAGCTGCGCGAGCGGGTCCTCCACGAGCGGCGCGAGCGCGGGGTCCGCAGGCATGCGGTGCACGGCCGCGAGCGCCGCGGCGAGGCTGTCGATGAGCTCCGCCGCGCCGTCCTTTGAGGCGGCCGCGATGAGCTGGCTCGGGTCCGTGGTCCCGGCAAGCGCCTGGACAATCGTCCATGCCGCTCCGAGGACGGGATCATCGTGGCCGTGCGCGAGCACCGTTGACACCGGAACGCCGGCCCGGGCGGCTGCGTCGAGCAGCGCGACCTGTCCCGGCGGCTCGCCAGACGGCTTCGCTCCATGTTCGCTCTGCAGGACGAGCTCCCCGCGCGACGCGCACGCGCAGAGGAACGTCTCCCGCGAGGCGCCCCCGCTCAGCTGGCGGAGCTCGCCCGTCACCGGCTCGCCCAGCACCTCGGCGAGACGCGCGCGTATGGCCGAGGTGCGCTCGGACGCGCGGCGTGCAAGCGGCGCGCCTGTCGCCTGGCTGCTCTCCATCGCCGTAACTCTGCCAGCCCCGCCAACTCGACGCGGCCACCGAGCCTGCTATTCAGGGTGGGTGGACTCAACCGACGAAGCACGTCTCGACAACCCGGCGTACGCGGCTCTGTCAAGCGTGCATGCACCGTTCGCGCAGACGTGCGGCCACGCGCTTCGATATCCCGCTGACGTCACGCCGTTCTTCGCGCTGCCCTCGCAGCCGACCGATGAGGACTGGCGAGGGGCGATCGAGATCGTGCCACCCGGAACCTACGGCGCGCTCGTCCACGCCGGCGCGGACATGCCGGCGGCCTGGAAGACCCTCCAGGAGTTCGAGGTCGTGCAGATGGTCGAAGCGGATGTAGACGGCGTCGCGGCGCCGGAGGCGGTTCGACTGGGCGCAGCTGACGTTCCGGAGATGCTGGACCTGGTCCGCCAGACCGATCCGGGACCATTCCTGGAGCGAACCATCGAGCTCGGCGACTACGTCGGGATCCGCCGCGACGGCCGGCTCGTCGCGATGGCGGGCGAGCGATTGCACCTCGACGGATGGACCGAGATCAGCGCCGTGTGCACCGCGCCGAGCGAGCGCGGTCGCGGGTTGGCCTCGCGACTGGTGGGCGCGTTGGTGGCCGGAATCCACGCTCGCTCCGAGCGCGCGTTTCTACATGTCCTCACCAGCAACACCGACGCGATTCGCCTGTACGAGCAGCTCGGGTTCCGCCTCCGCCGCCCGCTGACGATCTCGGTGTTGACGCCGCACCGCGACCGGGCGCACGCCGACACCCGCGCCGACTGACCTGTAGCGTGGACGGGCAGGGCAGGAGCGGCAAGCGACGTGAGGGAGCTGAGTGAATGTCAGACATCTGGAATAGCGTCGCGCCGGGATGGGATGCGAGCGCACAGTTCGTCGATGAGGTGTTTGCAGTCGCGACCGAGGCGTTGCTGGACGCAGCGGGTATCGGTGAGGGCGATGCCGTGCTCGACGTCGCCGCCGGCCCCGGGGGCGCGGGTCTGGCCGCGGCAGAGCGCGTCGGGCCGAGCGGGACAGTGGTGCTGTCAGATGTCGCCGGCGAGATGGTCGCCGTGGCGGCGAGGCGCGCGAGTGCCCACCCGCAGGTCACGACCGCCGTCTTTGACCAGAGCGCGATCGACGCCGAGGCGGGGCACTTCGACGCGGTGATCAGCCGCCATGGCCTGATGCTCGCCGAGGATCCGGTGGCGAGCGTGCGCGAGGCCGCCCGCGTGCTTCGTCCCGGTGGCAGGTATGCCGCCATGACATGGGCGGCTCGAGATCTGAACCCGTGGCTGGGAGTGGTCTTCGACGCGATCGCGGAGCAGTTCGGTGCACCCTTCCCTCCGCCGAACGGCCCAGGCGTGTTCTCGCTCGACGACGCCGGCCTGCTGGCATCGGTTCTCAACGACGGTGGCCTGGCCGACGTCCGGGTTGCGGCCGTCGAGACCCCGATGCATTTCAGCTCGCTCGAGCACTGGTGGGAACGTGTGATGCAGCTCGCCGGCCCGCTCGCGATCGCACTCGCCGGAATGGAAGCGGACGTGAGAGAGGCCATCGAGGAGCGCGCGCTCGGCGCCGGGGAGAGCGCGTCGCGGCGTGAGGGCGACGGGATCGTGTTCGCGGCCTCGGTGTTGATCTCATCGGGGCAAGTGCCACCGGGCTGATCCCGCCTGCGATCGTCGAAGCCCGCGAGCCGCCGTGCACCGGTGCACTCCCGCGCTCGCCGGCGCGCCGCTAGGACTCGAGCGGCCTGATGGCGCCGGGCTCGTGGGTGTTGACCACGTCGCCGTCGCTGCTTTCGGCTTGCTGCAGCGCGACGTGGCCAAGGCGACCCTCGAGCAGGGCGCCGATCGACTTGACGTCGCCGTCGGTGCTCATCAGTTCCTGCTCGGTGACACCCCACCCGTACAGGTTGCGGATCGCAGCGGCGTTCTCGCCGCCCTCATGAAAATCGTAGGTCTCCGGGCAGACCTTCCTACCGTCGGAGTCGCCGCCGACGACCGTGCAGAGCGGCCGGATCGAAAGGCGATCCTCGGCGATCAGAACTTCCTCGATTCGCAGCGTGTACTCGCCTGGGTCGAGCAGGACCACGGGCTGCCTTGCGAACTGTTCCAGCTGCTCCTCCTCCACGGTCACTCCCCTCCTCGATCGGCGCTGCGCCGCGCTCTACGGGTGCAAGCCGACAGCCTACCCCGTAGCGCCCGCACCCCGGACCGCTGCGCGGCGAGTGGTGATCAGCCCGCCGCTGCGATGTCCTCGCGGATCATGTCGGCGGCTTTCTCGGCGATCATGATCGTCGGTGCGTTCGTGTTGCCGCGCACGATTGTCGGCATCACCGACGCATCGACGACCCGCAGGCTCTCGATCCCGTGCACGCGGAGGCGGGCATCGACGACCGGGCCGATCGGACAGGTGGACGTCGGGTGATAGATCGTCATCGACTGGTCCTCGATGTACTGCCACAGCTCGGCGTCGCCGGCGTCCGGCCTCGGCGCGATGAAGTCGCCGGTGATGACCGGCGCGAGCGCCGGCTGCTCGGAGATCTTCAGCGCGAGGCGGACCCCCGCCAGGATCGTCTGGCGGTCCTCGTCGGTCGTCAGATAGTTGTTGAGGATCCGCGGCTTGGAGAAGGGGTTCGGGGTTCGCAGCGTCACCGCGCCGCGGCTCGTGGGCTTCACGACGCCAGGGCCAAAGGCGATGCCGTGCTCCACCGGCGCGCCGAGGCCTTCGTCATAGAAGAGGACGGGCGCGCAGTGAAACTGGCAGTCCGGCGCATCCAGGCCCGCGCGCGTGCGTACGAAGCCGCCGGCCTCGGCGATGTTCGAGGAGAGCGGGCCGCGTCCCTCGGTCTGGAGCAGCTCGATGTTCTCGGGCGTGAGCGCCGTCATCAGTCCCTCGACGTCGGTCTTCCAGTTCATCAGCGTCATGCAGTGGTCCTGCAGGCCTTGGCCGACCGGGAGGTCCTGGCGAACCTCGATCTGAAACAGCGGCAGTTCCTCGGCCGGTCCGATCCCGGAAAGCATCAGCAGCTGCGGGGACTGGTAGGCGCCCGCGGAGACAATCACCTCGCGGGACGCCTCGACGGTCTCGACGGTGCCCGCGTGATCGATCTCAACGCCGGATGCTCGCTCGCCGTCGAACAGGATCCGGAGCGCGTGCGCATCGGTGATGACCGTGAGATTCTCGCGCGTCATCGCGGGATGCAGGTAGCGCACCGAGGTGCTGGCGCGCATCCCGTTCTCCTGTGTCGTCTGATAGCGGCCGAAGCCCTCCTGCCGAGGGCCGTTGAAGTCGGGGTTCTCCTCGTGGCCGGCCTGCTTTGCCGCCTCGATGAACGCACTCGCCAGCGGGTTCATCGAACGGCTCTCGCGAACCGGTAGCGGCCCGCCGCTGCCGTGGTAGGAATCCTCGCCGCGCTCGTTGTCCTCGGAGCGCCTGAAGTAGGGCAGCACGTCGTCGTAGCCCCAGCCGTCGGCGCCCAGCGCGGCCCATTCCTCGTAGTCGGCGCGGTTTCCGCGGATGTAGACCATCGCGTTCATGGAACTGCAGCCGCCGAGCATCTTGGCGCGCGGGAGGTAGGCGCGGCGGCCGCCCAGACCCGGCTCGGGCTCGCTCGCCATGTCCCAGTCGCGCCGTCCCTTGAAGAGCGCCCCGAACGCTGCCGGAATGTGGATCTCGTCGTCGCTGTCCGCGCCGCCCGCCTCGAGCAGGGCCACCGTCACCTGCGGATCCTCGCTCAGCCTCGCCGCCAGGACGCAGCCGGCCGACCCGGCGCCAACGATCACGTAGTCGTACATCCCAAACCTCCCCAGCCGGCACCGAAACGGTCACCGACATTGAACCCGTCAACGCGATGGGACACACCGAATCGACCAGGGCACCATCCTCTCACAGCCCACGCCTCTTCCGAGGTGCCCGCGGCGTGTGTGCGGCGCTCAGCGCGGGCAGCGTGTCAGGGCACGAACCGCCGGCGACCGGCTTGCGTGCGGTAGGTGCAGTCGAGCACCTCGGGGACGCGCCTGAGCCAGCCGTAGTCGTGGCCGGGGTGGACCGTCACGACGATCGCCAGAGCGTAGTCTTCGGGGCCGAATCCGGAGGCGTCGCGACGCGGATCGGGGTCGACCGAGCTCATCACCTCGCCGTCGACTCGCAGCTCGCGGAGCAGCGGGTCGTGGTACTCGACTTCGACACCCTCCGCCTGCAGCATCGAGATGATCTCGACCGCGGGCGCGTGGCAGCTGTCTGCGATGCCGGGCTTGTAGGACGCGCCGACGACGAGCACGCGAGCGTCGCTCAGCTGGCTGCCTGAGCGGACGAGGAGCTCCTGCGCACGCCAGACGACGTGCCGCGGCCGGGCGATGACCTTGCGTAGCGCCTCCTCGGTGACGGTCGCCGGCCTGCCTCCGTCGCGCAGCGGCTGCGTCAGGTGGTGGGGGTCGACGGCGATGGAGCTGCCGCCGACGCCCGCCGACGGGTAGTGGGCCATGAAGCCGAAGGCCTTCGTGGCGGCGGCGTCGATGACCTCGATCGTATCCAGGTCGTGCGCCTTGCACGCGTCGGCCATCTCGCACGCCAGCGCGATGTTCACGGCCCGGAACGTGCTCTCGTAGAGCTTGACCATCTCGGCGGCCTCCGGCGAGGACACACGGTGCAGGCCATCGCATATGGGCCGAAGCAGCTTCGACGCGTTCTCGAAGCAGCGCTCGGTCACGGCGCCCAGCACGCGCGGCGTCCGTGGTTGCTCATGCGCGGGCACGCCCGGGCCGATGCGCTCGGGGGAGAACGCGACGAACACATCCTCACCGACCTGCAGACCGCGCTCCTCCAGCGGCTCCACGAGCAGCTCGCGCGTGCTCCCGACGCCTGTCGTCGAGGCGAGCACGAATGTCTGGCCGGGACGCGCGTGGGCAACCGCCGCGCCGCAGGCGTCCGCCAGCGCGTCGAGGTTCGGACGCCGCTCCCGGTCGAGGAGCGTCGGCACGCAGATCAGGACGAACTCGGCCGCGGCAAGCGATTCGATGTCATCCGTGAGCGCGAGCCTAGCGTCGCGCAGGTGGCCGCGCAGCTGTGCCCGCTGAGAGCCCAGCAGCTCCGCCCTGCCGCTGCGTATCTCCTCCAGGCGACTCGCGGAGCGCTCGATTCCGATCACCCTCGCGTCGGCGCTCCCTAGCGCGATCGCGGCGGGCAGCCCGACAGAGCGGAGACCGATTACCGCAACGACGGCCTGATCGAGGCCGATCGCAACCGCGGGCGCGCCATCCGCCAGCTCGTCGAGAGCTGGCTCGGCAACAGCGGGCCGGCGCTCGGCCGGCTCGTCAAAGGCGGGCTCGGCATTAGCGGGTTCGCGCTCGGACGGCTCGTCAAAGGCAGGCTCGGCAACAACGGACTCGCACTCGGCCGGCTCGTCAAATGCGGGCTCGGCAACAGCGGGCTCCTCAGCAGCGAGCTCGGCGAGGGGGGGTTCTGCACCGGGGAGCTCGGCGTCGGGAAACTCGGCGAGAGTGCCCATCGCGATTGCGAGCTCGGCAACCACGAGCTCGGCAGCCATGCGCTCATCCACAATCGGCGCGGCGACCCTGCGCTCGGCAACGGTGCCCATCGCCGTCGCAAGCTCGGCAACGGCGTCCTCGTCGACGCCGTCGGCGGGGACCGTCGCTGTTTCCACGTCCTCGGCCGACGGCTCGATCGTCCCCGGCGCGGCGACCGGCTCGGTCGAAACTGCCTTCGTTGCTGTCCAATGCATCATCGCTACTCCCTTCGTGCTGCTGTTCGCCGCCGCGCACCGGGCACATCCCTGGCGCTGGCGGCGCTTGAGCGTCGGGCTGACCCGCGCAGATGGCGCCTCCACAGTGTGGGCACGGCGCGCGCGTTTTCACGCGCAGATGGACGCTTGATGGAGGCCCGCCCGAAAAGGCATACACGCGTGACGTCCGAAGGGGGCGGCCGCGCGTCGGGAGCGGGCCGGCGCTACGCGTGTGTGGTCTTGGACAGCGGAACGAGTGTCAGCTTGATCGTTGCCACGCCGACCCCGTTGGCGTTTCTCACGGTGAACTTGATCGTGGCGCGCGCGTGGAGGTGTGCACCGAGCGCCTTGGATACCGCCGACCCGAGCGCCACCACGACCGCGGGCGGCGTCTGGCCGGCGACGGACTGCGAGCTGGCGGGCGTGAACCCGATCTTCTTCGCCTTCGTCCTCTTGGAGCCGCGACCGCCCGCCGCGATCGCGACCTTTGCTTCGATGCTTATCGCCGCGCTCTGATCACACGAGTAGGACACCGAGAGCACCGGCAGCCGCACCTTGCTCGCGCGATGCTTCGCCCTGCGTGTGACGAGCCACCGCTCCTTTGCCACCAGGCGGCATTTCGGGGCCGACGGAGCAGGCGGTGGCGGCGACGAGCCGCCAGCCGGCGGCGGCGGTTTGGTGACCGCGCCGACGCTCAGCGTTCCCTTGCCGCTCGCCCCCGCGTGCTGCGCGTCGCCTCCATATTCCGCGGTGATCGTGTGCGTGCCCGAGGCGACCTGGCCAGGCGTGTACTGCACCAGGCAGCCGGCTTCGCCCGGCGTCGCAAGCGCGACGAGCGCACAGCTCGCCGACAACCCAAAGCTCCCGCCGCCGGTGTCCGAGCTGAAGCTCACCATCCCGGTCGGAGCCGTCGCGCCTGCAGCCGAGGTGTCCTTCACGGTGGCCACGCACGTCGCCGCCTGGCCGAGGACGACCGCTGCACCGCAGCTCACCGACGCTGAGCTCGCGCGTGCGCGGACGACCAGCGTGCCGGATTCGCTCGATGCTTCGTGCGTTTCGTCGCCAGGATATTTTGCGGTGACCGTGTGTTTACCGGAGCCGACTTCGCTTGGGGTGTACAGAACCGAGCAGCTCGCTTCCGTTTCTTTGAGCGGCACCGGCACGAGTTTGCATGTCCCCTGCGAGAAGCCTCCCGCGGCTCCAGAGGCGAAGCTGACCGAGCCCGTTGGCGCCGAGCGAGTGGGCGGCGACGTGTCGCTCACCGTCGCCGTGCATTCGGACGGCTGGCCCACAGCGACCGGTGAGGCGCATTTGACCGACGTCGACGTCTGACGCTTCGTTACCGTCACCGAGGCTGCGGTACTCGTGGCAGCTTCGTGTTCTACATCGCCGAGATATTTGGCGGTGATCTTGTGCGGTTCAGATCCGACCTGCGTCGGCGTGTATTTCACCGAACAGCTCGCCGTTTCCGATTCTTTGCCGGACACCGGTACGAGTTCGCATTCCACCGGCGAGAAGATGCCCACCGGCACGGAGGCGAAACCGACCATGCCTTTCGGCACCACGCGCGTGGCCGGCCCGATGTCGCTCACCGTCGCGATGCATGTCGACGGCTGACCCACGACGACCGGAGAGGCGCATTCGACCGATGCGGAAGTCTGACGCTTCGTTACCGTCACCGAGGCCGCAGTACTCGTGGCAACTTCGTGTTCTACATCGCCGGGATATTTGGCGGTGATCTTGTGCGGTTCCGATCCGACCTGCGTCGGCGTGTATTTCACCGAACAGCTCGCCGTTTCCGATTCTTTGCCGGACACCGGTACGAGTTCGCATTCCACCGGCGAGAAGGTGCCCACCGGCACGGAGGCGAACCCGACTTTGCCTTTCGGCACCAGGCGTGTCCCCGGCCCGATGTCGCTCACCGTCGCGATGCATGTCGACGGCTGACCCACGACGACCGGAGAGACGCATTCGACCGATGCTGAAGTCTGACGCTTCGTCACCGTCACCGAGGCTGCTGGACTCGTGGCAGCTTCGTGTTCTGCGTCGCCGGGATATTTGGCGGTGATCTTGTGCGGTTCGGATCCGACCTGCGTCGGGGTGTATTTCACCGAACAGCTCGCCGTTTCCGATTCTTGCAACGGCACCGGTTCGAGTTTGCATTCCCCGGACGAGAACGTGCCCACCGGTTCGGAGGCAAAGCTGACCATGCCCGTCGGAACCAAGCGCGTCGGCAGCCCGATATCGCTCACGGTCGCGGTGCATGTCGACGGCTGGCCCACGGCCACTGGAGTCGTGCATTTGATCGCCGCCGCTGTCGCGCGCGTTCCTACGGCGGCTGCCGGCGAGCAGACCACGAGCAGAAGGCCGAGCGTGGAAGCAAGGACCGCGGCGAGCGCTTGGCGGCGCACGCCGAGCCGCGACGCGAGGGAGGCGCGCCGCTCGCCGGGCAACCGCTGGGAAGCTTTGGACATGACAGCGAATTGTAAGGCCCGACGATGGGTGGCCGTGCCGGTTGATACGCACTGCACGGATGCGTCCAACCGTCGGGACGGTGAGGACGGGGCGCCGAGGCCGGCCGGCGCGCCTTGGCGGGGCGCACGAGGCGGAGTCGCGCGCACGACCGTGCGTCCTCAGCTCAGGGCTCGATCGGCATCCCGTCGGTCTTGCCCCAGTCCACCCAGGATGCGTAGTAGACGCGCACGTCGGGGTAGCCGAGGAGATACCGAAGCGCGAAGGCAGCCTGGCTCGCGCGGTTGCCGATGGTGCAGTAGGTGATCACGGTCTGCGCGGGCGTCACGCCGGCCGTCTCGAGAGCGCGGCGTAGTTCGTCGGCACCGCGGAAGCTGCCGTCGTCGTCGAGCAGTAGATCGATCGGGACGCTCACCGCTCCGGGAGCGTGTCCGGCACGCCCGGTGTCGGCGGTCGCTCCGGAGGGCCAAAAACGCTCGCCGCTGAACTCGCCCTCGGAGCGCACGTCGAGCAGCACGATCCCGGGGTCGCCGATCGCGGCCTGGGCGTCGGCTCGCGACGAGATCGCTTTAGCGTTCGCGGCCGCGAGGGGGTAGGCGCTCGGGGACGGGCTCGGCACGTCAGTGCTCCATGCCTCGCCGGCCTGCACCCATTGCTCGCGCGGCCCTACGAGCATCCGCACATCGTTGTGGCCGTGTGCGCTCATCAGCCAGAACCCGAGCGCCGCGCCGTACCCGTAGAAGACGAGGGTGGAGCCCGGCGTGATCCCGGAGCGACAGAGGAGAGCTTCGAGCTCGGCCGTTCCAATCGGCTTGTAGTGCTGGTCGCGCAGGTCCGAGTATGCGTTCCACAAGATCGCGCCCGGGATGTGCCCGGCGTTGTACGCGGCGCCACTGACGTCGAGCTCCACCAGGCGGACGCTCGTATCAGCCTGACGTGAGGCGATCCAGGCGACGTCAACGATCGGCGACGCAGCGTCTGGACCATCGGCCTTCTGCTCAGCGATCTCGGCCACGAGACTTCCTCACTATCGCCAACATGCGATTCGCTCCCACACTAACCGGTCGCGCTGGCCGATGCTCTCCTGCGACATCGCCTACCCCCGTTCCTCGGCGAGGCGTTCGGCGGCTGCACGGGCCTCGTCGCGGTCGCGATAGTGCGTCACGCGCACCGCCACCTCGCCGTCCCACACGAAGACAGACGCGTGTGTCAACGAGATGCGCCCGCGGCCACCGGCCGGGCGCGCGTTCTGGATGGCTACGGCGTAGACAACGCCGTTGCCCATCTCGACCACCTCATCGAGCGTGATCTCAAATTCAGCGAAGCTGCCGATCCAGTCGTCGAAGTGGCGGCGGATCGCGGTGGGACCCGTGTGCGTCCCAAGCCCCCAGCGCGATATGTCCCAGACGGAGTCAGGAC
>Ga0075021_10000704_pt1 | contig 17284 bp, 12 predicted proteins | sample ColStrG_CSR_2012_FD_72749 | JGI IMG/M metagenome (GOLD analysis project Ga0075021, IMG submission 72749) | Freshwater sediment microbial communities in response to fracking from Pennsylvania, USA - Cold Stream Run_MetaG_CSR_2012 | ecosystem: Environmental > Aquatic > Freshwater > Creek >...
GGCGTTGGCATCATGCGTCGGGTTCCCAATCAAAGAATAGTTCCTGAGGCGGCTTGTCGCGCACCTCTTCGGTTTCGCGGCGGTGCAACAGTGCGGTCTTGACGATTAGGCGCAGACGCGCCCAGTTGTCGACGGTGACGGGCACCGGTTTGACGGCGGTGTCGCCTTTGGCATATTTGGCGGCGTTTCGACCCAGGGCTTCATATAACGCCAGCGTCATGCTGGGTGAGAACGAGAACAGTTCGAGGTTATGCAAGCGCGGCATGCCCCGCCTGTGGATCACGGCCGTGCCCCGGGACTGCAGACCGACGCCGATGCCGCTCCCGCTGTAGCTTGACGCGCTAAAGCCAAGCTGGGCGCAATCGCTAGTGTGATAGGCCTTGATCAGGCGCGCCGTCATGCCCTCCTTGGCTACGCCGGTAAAGATGGCTTGCAGCACCGCTTCGTGGTCGAGCCCATTGATGGTTTGACTCAGCGCCGTGCCAAACGCCGGGCCGACGGCCACGATGATCTCACTATTTTGGCCGGGTTTGGCATCCCCGACTTCGTGCAGGCTCTTTAGCGGCACGCCGATACGGTCGGCGATGAAGTCGCGCGGGGACTTGACTTGGGGCAAGCGGGTCATCTCATGCCAGCGAGTCTGATTGAGCCGGTAACCTGTGCCGGGGCCGGTGTAGTCGTTGGGGTCGGTGATAGCAGACAGGACCTGCAGATGGGTGCTGGGCGGCGAGTTGGGCAAAGCACTCGAAGACAGGACCACAGACGTCTGTTCGCCGTCGCCCGAAGCGCTCGCTCCGATAAAAATCGCCGCCGGCTGCAAATAATCACCCAGCGTGCGCTGGTAGAGCATCTCGCTCAGGTTGGCCGCTGTTTGGGTAAAGCCACGCTCGCGCAAAACCGCGATCACGTGTGTCACGTCGTCGGCGCTGGTCAGAAACCGGTCGGCGGCGGCCAGGTCGGCCACGACATCGCGCACAGGCATGTCGTCGCTCCCGTGGGCCACGACCGCGGCGTTGACTTCTTCGTCGTGAATCTCCGGGAAACCCAGACCGGCATAGACGGCTTGAATCGTGACCGCCGCCTCACGCCGGATAGCTAGCACATCGTTTTCATTTACCGGCCGCAGGCCACCATCGACTTGCATGTCACGCTGCAAGACGTTGTAATCATCGAAGTCCTCGGCGTCGAAGTTGCCACCGCCAAACATGTTGTCGCGTTTGGGCACGGCGCTATAGCCGCTAAAGATAAAGTCGGTGCCGGGGATGAATTGCAGCATGAGCTTTGCGCTCTTGCGTATGGCGCTATGAGATGCCAAAGCGTCGTTGCCTGATGCGACTTCGAGGCCGAGCATGGCTGCGATCAAGTTCTCGGCCAGGACAGCCCGCACGCCGCCGGGCAAGCTCTCGGGCAGGGCGATACAACTGATGCTGCCGTTCTGCACACCTTGGCTGCCGGCACCGCGAGCCACGCACAAACAACGCGCTTCGAGATACAGCATGCTCTTGCCTTCGCTTGAGCCCATCAGTGCTTCACTGCCTGTGCCGCTGGTAAAGCGAATCTTGACCCCGCGTGAGGCGTAGGCGCTGGCTAAAAAGGCCTTGCTCCAGGGGGTGTCGTCCCCATCGACGAAGGACTGCTCGGTGCCATATACGCTGAGCGTTTCGGCATAACTGGTCAGCCCCTTCATCGCCAACCTCAGGCCCATACTTTCTTCAATGGAGCACTGCGTCAGGATGCCACCGCGGCCGGTCTGGGTGCCGATGAGGATGGCGAGCGCATTGAGCGGCGCCATGCGCGCGATGCCGACCGTGGTCTCGGCTTCGGCAAAGCCGCGCAGCGACGCCTCGGCTGCGTCGGCCGCAAGAAGCGCCGGGTTCTCGCGGCGGTTGGTGACGTGAGCCTGGTTGGCGGGTGTGCGGCGGACACGCATCTTGGTCAGACCGGTCATCATCTCGAGCACATTCAGGTGCTGGATGATCTGGCACAGTTTGGCCGGGGTGCAGCCAAGCACCAGCCGGCGGATCGTAGACGCGGGCACATTGATGTCGGCCAGCATGCGGGCAATTTGGAGCGACGGCGTCGCCATAGCCTCTTGGGCGACAGACAGATCAAGGAAGTGATCAGCGATGAAGGTATCCAAGATATCGAACTGGGCCCGCCCTTTGCCATCTAGCTCTTGGACGGACCAGCCGCTGGGCGCATGCGTGCCCTGCGCGGGTGGACGCGCAGCCAGGGTGAGCGAGGGCAGGGGGTCATTGGGTCCGTCGGCGACGATCAGGCCGGCGTCGGGCCATTCTTCGACAAAGGTTTCCTTGTTGATGTCGCGCTCGGCCAAGAGTGCAAAGCGTTTGGAGAGGGTCATCGAGGGCGAGTGTACGTCCAATTCGGCAAATGCCAATGCAACCCGGCGCACGGCGTCCTGGCGAGGTTACCCTGCAGTTCAAGCGGTGGGTCTCCTGCGCAGACAGCCCGGCATGTTTGTCTCGCACCAGGACGTGACTGCCCCAAACTAGGCCGCCGCAACGCCTGGCCCCTCACGGCCCGCGCTTTTGGGCAGCGTCATGAAGCTTAGGGCGGGGCGCCGGTGCGTTCACCGCCCGGGCTAACCAGGCCGTGAGCATCCCGCGGGCATCGACGACGGCCAAAATTTCAGCGGCTCAGCGGCTATAGATCTTCAGACAATCAAATTGAAATCGCACATGCGAAAACGCCTGTTTTCAGTCTCTTTCGTCACGAGATATTCCACTTTTCAATCTGAAGGGCTATAGCAATGTCGTCTGTCACGTTTTGACCCCTTTCGACCCTGCCCAGGCAAGCGCCAGTTGCTGTGCCAGTTGGGCGTCCTACACCATCCGTTGCCACGCGAGTCGCCAGACGTGGACAAAGTGGTTTAGCCGCGCCGTTTGCGCGCGTTATCACGCTCAACTTGACGACCGAAGTCCGCCATGTCACCCGGGAATCTTGGATAAGACGTGCGCATGCGGGCTGTCACGGGAGAGGCTCACAATCCCAAATCGTGCCGCAGGATGTAACCGATGGGTTGGGCGGCATAATGCGCCAGCGACATGACGGTCAGTTGTGGATTCAGCCCGACGCTTGAGGGGAAGACGCTCGCATCACACACGAATACATTGCTCGTGCCGTGCACTTTGAAGCGGCTATCCACCACCCCTAACTGTGGGTTGTCCGACATCGGGTTGCCGCCCTGCGGATGGGCCGATCCCAGTTGCAACGCCTGTAATTCAGGCGCAGCGCGGACGATGTCCCGTAGCTTTTTTAACTCGTCAACCGTGGCGAAGGTGTGATATGCGACCGTGCTTGGCATCACATACTCCGCGCCTGCTTGCAGCATCACCCGGCCGGCATGGATCATGCCATCTACCATGTGATCGATATCATCCTCCGAGGGCTTAAAGACGATCGATGAGCCAATCGCCTTGTTGAATAGCACGTCACCTATCCGGAATGGGTCAGGGTCAAAGCGGGGATCGGTTTGGTGGGTGACGAGTTGCTTTAATGTCGATGCCCATGACCCGTAGCTGGGTGGCAGCACCCGGCTGGCGCTGCCTGTGCCGACCAGCACGCCAAGGGCCATCATGTGATCGTAGTTTTGCATGTGGCGGAAGTGGGTCTCGAACCAGCCGGGCATGGCCAGCGCCTGCGTCATGGGCGGGTTGAACCAGGTCTCGAGCGCATACGCTTCGCGCATGCCATTGGCGTCGGCGATGCCGGCCAGGTAATAGTGCGACATCTGCAAACCAGCATAGGCATTGACCACTTCTGGAAACCGGCCGGTCATCACACCGGCGGCGTTAAACGATAGGCGTGTGCCAGCCGCTTGTCCACCCAGCCCCGAGTTCATCAGCAGCGTGCTCGATGCGATCGCACCCGCCGCGACGATATACGCCTTGCCAGTTACTTCGATGACAGTGCCCGTTCCCGTGCGGCACTCCACACCGGTGGCTGTGTGTGACCCGTCGGCTTGACGGGTGGTAAAGATCCGCACGGCCTCGCATTCACTCAGGATACGCAACTGACCATACGTGCGATCTGGATACGTGCGCTGAAGCTGCTGGGCCTCAGGCAACACGTGATTGAGCATCGACAGCTTCCGCCCGTATGGGCAGCCGATGTTGCAGTAACCGCACCCAAGGCAATCTTGCAAATTGGCTTCGACGACCTGGGGCGCAAGCGCTTCCTTCTGTAAACCAGATGTGAACGCTTTCGCGCTTGGGTTCAGGATCTGTATGCCCAAATATGTTTCGGGCTGGGCAGTCACCTTGAGCAACTTGCGAACCTCGTGGGTCGAGGACTGGAGGCGGGCCAGGTCGATGTGGGCACCATACTCGTCCCAGAGGTGACCGACGATGGCCTGGGGCGGGTCGAAGCAGATGCCGTTGTTCACGACAGTGGAGCCGCCGACACAACTACCTTGCACCACTTGTAATGCCAGGTTGCGCGAATATTGCATGATGCCGTCGGCATACAAGTGGGCGATCCGGTCAGCTTCGTTCTCATTTAGCGTTTCCGGCTGGACATGCATACCGCGCTCGATCATCAGCACGTCAAAGCCTTGAAGCACCAACTCGCGGGCCAGGATCGATGCGCCGGCGCCCGAACCAATGACGACCACCTCGCCGGTGGCGAACGGCCCGTGCAAATCGCTCGGCAGCGTTACATCTAAATGGGACGGCTGCACCCGCCTGAGTTCGCTATTTGGGAAGGCCGTCCGCTGTGCGAACGGCTCAAAGCCAATAAACGACTGCACGGCGGGGTCGCTGTAATAGCCGATATACACGAGTTGACGCGCAGCCACAAGCGCGGCGCGCAACATCCGGTTTATAAATGCCACCGGTGGTAAGTTGCGCCAACGGGCCTTCAAAGTCTTACCGGGCTTCCCATTTGGCCCGGCCTCAGACTCGATCAATTCATCCACCCAATACTTCAGATAGTCCAATCGGTCGGCGGAATTCATGTAGGCAAAGTTGGATTTGAAACGCAGAAACGGTGCGAATTCAAGCAGATACACCGCGCCCCGTAACACCGCCACATGTTTACCCTTATACAGGCGCAGCAATTTGTCGACGTTGTATGCGACCTGATCAGGCCGAACTGGCTTTGCAGTGCCAAACTGGCGGTCGAGAATGAGCACGTCAGCTAGGGCTGACAGCGTTTGATACTGCAAGGGGTTGAGGTAGCCCAGAAAGCCATAACGCGCCCGTTCGGCTCGTAGCAACAGCCCGTTAGACAGCACCATCGCAATGAGGTCGAGAAAGGACGATAAGGCCAGCAGCCCAAGAGCGCTCATCCTAATCATTGACCCAAATGGGCCTGATATCGGCCCAACGGGCATGGCTACGTCATTTGCTTTTAGGATGAACAGGACTGTCAGCAAAATGGTTACGCCATGGGCGAATGTCATGGCAATAATCGGCGGCCGGGCGCGGCGCACATTGGCAGCGCCAAACAGACACAACATGGCCAGTAGCGATGTCTTGGTGCCCAACGCAGCCGATAGCAAAAGCTGCTGAGGCTGACCCTGAACGGCCGGTTGCAAGCCCAGCGCCGCATACACGACTGCCGCCAGAAAGTAGAGGATTGCCAGCACCCGCAAGGCCGTGCGCAGTTGGCCTTCTTCCGGTTTGAACTCCAGCGACGCGTCTTCATAGCGTACGCTCCCAGCAGTGTTGGTTTGGCGGGAGAGCTCATCCGGATTTTCTGGCTGGGCGTGCGGCACGCGCGACACATGACCGTCTCTAGGAACTGGGTCACTTGCGAATGGGACAGGCGTTCTATAGGGCGCGGTTAGGTCGGTTTGGCCTGCTTGGGCTGACGAGGTTGGTGGTGCGACCTCAGCCCTCGTGTCAATATGCATACATCCCCCTGAAGGTAATATCTTAGTTGTGTGCTTCCGGCGATCCTGGCTTCTTCAGTCCATAGCCTTTTTCTCGCAAACGCATGATCGCATCCCGGCGACTTTCGGCACCGACGATCTGGATCACGCGCGACACGTAATTGCGGATCGTCTTTGGGGCCAACACCAGACGATGCGTGATTTCGTCATTCGTCAAGCCTTGAGCGAGCAGGTTCATAACCTCGCGCATGCGCTCCGAGTTGTCGTCCACCAGATCGGTCGATGGCTTCTGTGGCGGGCGAAAGATGCCTTGTAGCCCCTTGATATGCGGGCTGATCGGTGTGCCACCGCTGACGACCTCGCGAATGGCCTCGATCAACTCGCGTTTGCCCGCATCTTTGATGAGATAGCCGCTGGCCCCGGACGCGAATGCGTCACTCACGGCATCGGCTGAATCGATCATGGACAGGATAATGACCTTTACCCCCGGAGCGGTGCGCTTTATGGTTGCTGTGGCTTCTAAGCCGTTTGGCGCCTTGCCGTCGAGACCTGACATGCGAATGTCCATCAGGATCACGTCCGGCATCAGCGTATGCACGGCCGCCATCGCCTCGCTCGCCGACGCGCATTCCCCAATACAGCGTAGCCCGGGGCTAGACTCAAGGATGTCGCGCAGCCCGTGGCGGAAGACCGGGTGATCGTCGACGATGAGCACCCCGATGGGGGGCGTGTCAGGGGTCATGACGCTTGTCAGGTGAGGCGACGCTACTCAGCGTGGCTGGCATGCGGGCGGTAATAGTCGTGCCAGACTGCCGCATCGAGACGATGGTCAGTTGACCACCGAGTTCACTTGCGCGCTCACGCATGGTGCTGATGCCGACGCCAGGCAGTTGGTTGGATGCCATGCCCACACCGTCATCGATGATGCTGATCTCGAGCGTGACATCCTTATCCCGTCCTCCGGCTTGGACATGGTCCGCGTTGTATCTGGCATCGGGTGGTCCGGTGCTCTGTCCGATGCTCTGTCCGATGCCCGGCCCGGCCTCAAGCGCGCTCGTGCACAGCTCCTCCAGAATGCGCGCCCTGACGGTGCAGTGCGTCGCGGTGGCGTGCCGATGCACGTTGGTCAACCCCTCTTGGACGATGCGCAGGGCAGCGACCTCGACGGCCGCAGGCAACTCGGGCATCTTGGATGGCAAGTCGAGCACGACTTCTGGGCAATCGTCGTTGTCAGTCTCATTCTGAGCTTGGCGTTTTAGCCGCTCGACAAGCTGGCTGATGGCCGGCCGCAGCCCCAGGTCCAGCTCGGCTGGCAGCAACAGGGCGTAGGCTAGCTGGCGCATATCGCCCACGATGGTGCGTAGGTTGCTGCACACGCGCGTGAGCACGTCTGGTGCATGTTGCGGCCGCTCAACGACGTAGTCGGCTAGGTCATCGAGCGTGAGAATACAACCGCTGATATTTGGACCAAATTCGTCATGCAATTCCCGCTTCAAACGGCGGCGTTCCTCTTCGCGCGCCAAAATGATCTGTTCCTTCGCCCGGCGGATTTGGCGTTCGAGTTCGCGCGCCCGTGCTAACTCCTCTTCCAGTTGCTTGGTGCGGGCGCGCACTTGGCCCTCCAAATCGGAGTGATACGCCCTGAGTTCCGATACCAGCGTGAACAACCGGGTGTGATAGCCGAGCAGCCAATTGAGACATACCCAGCCGGCTGCGCACATCGCCACCAACATCGAAATGTCGCTCGCCAGTGTGTGCGCATGCGTGAACACCGTCACAAACACGAATTCAATGCCGATGATACAGATTGAAACGGCGCAGGCCAGGCACACGATCTTGAGTTCGCGGCTGTTCAGAAAGGGCATGGCGAGCCCAACCGACAAGAGTGACGCCAATAGGCTTACGGGCGCGATCTTGGGGTCCAAAAGTGAGCAGACAATGGAACACACGAACATGGTGGTGCTGACGACCCCGATCGTGCGTCGCGGGTGACCGTCGATGACAAATATCCGGCCGAGGGTCGAGGCCAAACTGATTGACAACAGCGCCAGGAGCATAACGGCACTGATCGGGCTGTGATTGTCCAGAACGACCAGCGCTTGCAGTGCAGCCACACCAAATGTCGTCCTGGCCAGCATCGTGCAAAACCGTATTAATTGCCGCCGGTCTTCGTCGAGCAGGTCATCGACTTTTAGCGCCCGTCGCATTGGAATCACCGTGTCCAAGATTCGTCCCCCCAGCTTGCAGTGGTAATCCATGTACATATGTACTGCACTACCAGCGTTTATTTATCGTGTTATTTGCCCCACAAATGTTATATAAGATTTTTGGTGTCGTGTCTACGGACAAATCGCCCTCATTTTGAGAATGCCATGGGACGACCAGTCCCTAGCTGCGGGGCTGAAACGTCACCGACAAATAGAGACGCGGCGCCTCTAGCCATTGGGATATGAGGTGCGAATAATCTGTGGCGTTCACCGTTCGTTGAGACAAGTGAGCAAGGTCGCCACACAAACGCATACGTTCGAAGAACACAAGCTCGGTCACTTTTTGGGGGATATCATGAACAAGACTGCAGTACTAAACAATGGGATGAAGCTGGTAGCAAATAACGGCCCACGCAGCCAGCGTCTGGCTGACGCGCGGGTCTTAGCCATGCTCAATGCACCAGCGGCTGATCCAATTCTGTATTGGAACGACGTCGCGCTTGAAGCCAACCGCGTCAGCCATACCAATGGCGCCGGCGAACAAACCGCGCCACTGCTGAGCTCGCGTGCACTCGCGATCGTCCATCTGGCCATGTATGACGCCTATGCTGGTGTCATGGGTAATCCGTCCGGGTTGCCGGCCTACCTGCCCGGCTTACCGGCAGCGGCCGTCGGGGCCTCGGCCGACGTGGCTGTAGGTGCCGCGGCCTATGCCACGCTGTCTGCCTTGTTCCCGAGCCAACTGGCCTACTTCGCTCAAAAGTGGGCTGAGGCCAACCTAATGGGCGTACCAGGCTTCAATGATGGCCGCGACTTCGGGACCGAGGTCGCCCACCGCATCCTAGCTGATCGCAAAGATGACCCCGGTGACAAGGACACCGGCTACGCACCCTCGGCTGCGCGGGGTGCACACCGGCCCGATCCAGACAACGCGCCGCAGCCCTATCTGGGTGCGTTCTATGGCGAGCGCTGCAAAGCGTTTGCGATCACCAACCGCACGGCGCTCAGGCTCGATGCACCACCGGCGCTCGGCAGCGCCGAATACGACGCGGCGCTCAAGCAGGTGTGGGGGAAGGGTATCGCGCCTGAGCTAACGGGCACATTGCCAGCGGGCATGCCCGGCATCACGCCGCGCACATCTGAGGAGACGCTGATCGGCACCTTCTGGGGCTACGACGGCTCGAAGGAAATTGGCACACCGCCGCGGTTTTACAACCACATCGTGCGACAGGTCGCCATCAATCAGGGCAATTCCGTGGCCCAGAATGCGCGTTTGTTCGCGCTGGTGAATGTCGCTATGGCCGATGCTGGCATCTTGGCCTGGGAAGAGAAATATCGCCACAACCTGTGGCGGCCGGTTCTCGCGATCCGCGAGAACGACCCGTCGTTTGGCGCGAACGGCACGCCGGCCAACCCGATCGATCCGCTGTGTGATCCATTCTGGCTGCCGCTGGGTGCACCAAAGTCCAATGAGATCGCGAAGAACTTCACGCCGCCCTTCCCGGCCTACCCATCGGGTCACGCGACGTTTGGGGGAGCGGCCTTCCACATCACGCGCCGGTTCTATGACGTGGGGGGCACGTTGAGTGGTGGCGATCTTGGGCCCGACACGTTGCTGGCGGGCATCGGGGTGGTGTCCGATGAGCTAAACGGCAAGAACAAGGATAACCGCGGGGCGATCCGGTCACGGCATGTGCGCAGCTACTCGGGTGGTCTGTATCAGGCCATGATCGAGAACGGCCGCAGCCGGGTGTTCCTGGGCGTGCACTGGGTGTTCGACGCATTCGCGCTCACTGGGGCCGATGCGCCTGACCTGACACGCAACGTCGGCGGTGTGATGCTGGGCATGAAGATCGCCGAAGACATCTTTGCGAGCGGCATGACCAAGTCCGCTGTGTAAGACGCTTACTGGCGCCATTGCTCCCTGGATAGGGGGAGCCCAGGGAGCAATGGTATTTGAATAACGTTCAATCACGCACGCTTTGCAAACAACGACTCACGCGTCACGTGATTTAGGGGGAGAGACATGAAGCCGCAGAATAAGACTATTCGACCAAGGGTAGTGACCGCACAAGAGGCCGCGAGCGATCCCAGTAAGCCCGAACAGAGCTATCTGGAGAAGGTGACGCGTTATATCCCGGGTGAGGTTGTGGCGGCCTACCTGTTTATTAGCGGGTTGCTGTCCGGCGCGCAAAACGTCCCAGAGCCGATGATCCAATACATCGTCTTTGCCGCATTTCTGGTCGTGACGCCGCTGTGGACATACGCGGCCACGCGTGTGCCGGATAAGGCTGTGCCTTGGTATCAAATCATCGCCTCTATTTTTGGCTTTGCGAGCTGGGTGTTTGCGCTGGGCGGGCCATTTGCGCATGAGGGCTGGTACCAGCCGGTGTATGGCTCGGTTTTGATCGTGTTTGTCACGTTGGTCATGCCACTGGCAGAGCGGCTGTTCGTGCCGTCATCACAGTCGGCGCGGCCCGCCTCAGGTGCGTTGGCATCGTAGAGTCGGCAGTGGAGGGAGGGGATAGGGTGGTGTGGCTGCGTGGAGGGCGCAGCCACACCGCTTTGTTCGTTTCGCTACAGCGACGGACGGCCCATGTGGCCGTAGCGTTTGTCTGGTGGCGCGATGCTGCTGAGGCAACGGCTGCTGACCTGCACTCAATGGCTGGGCGTCAGGGGCTTGGAGTGCTGGCTTCTCGGCCAAACTTAAGCTGGTCGACTGCCACCAAGCTTCTCAGGCCAAACTTAAGCTGGCCGGTAGCTGTCGACGTGCTTGCCAGGCTGACCGACTGCGCACCGAGATGAGGCTGCCGGTAACGCTCGCGCCCGATCGGCGAACTACCGGCGTGCGGGCGACGCAGGAATCCGAGGCAATCCTCGCCCGAGGGCTTGATGCGTAGCCCGGCAGCAATGCTGGGCTCGGGCGTTATGTCGTCTCTGTTTCCCCACTATGGCCCTTCTTTGCAGCATCCGCAGGGAAGCGGGGTCGAAATCCAAGTAATAACGGTCAGCGAGTGCCCACTCGCCTTTCGAAGTGGAAATCTCCGAGTATCCCAAATCCCAATCGCGCGTGCGTGTCGCGCATGCCTGGGCCCGATGTCCGAAATTGCCTCTTGACTTTTGCTTCCAGATCGCTACAATCTCAATTGATAAATAGACCGACGGTCGGTTTAATAATTGGATATGGCACGAACAGTCAAACACGCAGAGCACGCCGTCAAGCGCAATGACATTCTCGATTCGGCCGAGAAGCTCATCTACGCCAAGGGCTATGAGCAGATGGCGATCCAGGACATCTTGGATGACATTCGCATGTCGAAGGGTGCGTTCTATCATTACTTTGGCTCAAAGCAGGCCCTGCTGGAGGCGCTGATCGAACGCATCTACCAGGCCATCGCGCAGCTCCTGCGGCAGATCGTCGATGACCCACAGCCCTCCGCCGTGGTCAAACTGAACGACTTCCTTTACACAGGCGGACGCTGGAAGACAGACCACAAAGACCTGCTGGTCGCGATGTTGCAAGGCTGGTATGCCGATCACAACGCCCTCTTCCGCCAAAAAGTGACCAGCACCATGATCAAGCGGGCGACGCCGATGTTGACCGAAATCGTGCGCCAGGGTGTCCGCGAAGGCGTGTTTACGACCCCCTATCCCGATGAGACCGCTGAACTACTCTACGCGCTGATGCTCGCGTTTGGCGATGCCTTTGCCGAACTCATCTTGGCACCGAGCGCACCGAGCGCACCGAGCATACCGAGCATACCGAGCATACCCGGCATACCCGGCATACCCAGCACGATCAGCGGCGATGCGCAAAACGACGGGCGGATGCGGCGTGGGTTGGCGCTCACGGCTGCCTGCACCGACGCGATGGAGAGGATGCTGGGCGCTCAAAAAGGGTCTTTGGAACTGATGGACCAAAAGACCTTGAAACAGTGGCTGGTTAAGCCACAGGAGAAGTATGTCGCAAACCTCAGTAACGGCACCGTCAACGGCCAAAAGCATTGACGGCCGCGCCTACCCAAGCCCGGTGCGCCATGTCAGCGCCGCCCAACAACAGGCGCTGAACTTTGGGCTTTATCTGCGGCTGGCGTGGCGCAATGTGTGGCGGCAGCGCCGACGCACGCTCATTGTTGTGCTCGCCATCGGGCTTGGCATGGCGTTGATGATGGTGTATGACGGCCTGATCGCCGGCTTTGATCAAGCCATCTACGGCAACGCCATCAAGGTGTTTGGCGGCAATATCCAGATTCATGCCAGCGGCTATCACGCCAAAGCGCTGGCCACGCTCTTGCCGCTGGCGAATGACGAGCAGATTGCCGCTGCGGCCGCATCACAACCACAGGTGCTCGCCGCCTCGCGCCGCATCACGACCGGTGGCCTGGCTTCGAGCCGCAAGGGTGCGTTTCCAGTCACGATCGTCGGTATCGAGCCGGACAAGGAAGCCCCCATCAGCCTGATCGCTCAGAACGTGCGCGCTGGCCGCTTCCTAAAGTCTGATGATCAGGACCTGCTGTTTATTGGCAACGGGCTGGCAGCGGCGATGGAAGTCAAGACCGGTGACCGGCTGACGCTGACCGGGCGTGCCCTACATGACCAGATGCGCAAGCGCACCATGACCGTGGTCGGCATCTTCGACCTGGGCATGACCGATATCGAGAAAGGGACGGTTTACATGTCGCTCAGTGAGGCGCAGGATTTGTATGCCCTGAGCGGCAAATCGACCGAAGTGGCGATCATGTTGCAGAAGATCGGCCAGGAACCCGCTGTGATCCAGGCCCTACAGCCCACGCTGGCGCAGACCGGCGCCGAAGCTGACACGTGGGCCACACTGTTCCCTGAACTGCAACACGCGCTGGATGCCAAAGGCGGGGTGATGAATGTGTTCAGCGTCATCATCCTCCTCATCGCCGGCATCGGCATCCTAAACATGCTGCTGATGGCGGTGTATGAGCGAACACGTGAGATCGGTTTACTCGGCGCGTTGGGCTTGAAGCCAGGCCAAATCTCGCTGCTCTTTATTCTGGAAGGGGCGTTGATCGGCCTGATCGGGCTGGCCTTTGGCGTGACGCTCGGGCTTATCGGCAACGGCCTGCTGGGCCGCGTTGGGCTGGATTTCAGTGCCTACTCAGGGGTGACGCAATATATGGCGCTCGTCACGGGCCGGGTGTATCCGACGCTGGGCCTGGACAAATTTGGCCAACGTGCCATCACGGTCCTCATCATCGCAATTTTGGCTGCCTTCTATCCGGCCCGCGAAGCGGCCCGGAGTGAGCCAGCCAAGGCGCTGCACTTTGTGTAAGGACAGGCGTAGCCATGATTCAACTGCTTAAGCTTGCCATGCGCGATTTACTGCGCAACCGCCGCCGCTCGTTCTTCTCGGCCCTTGGGCTGGGTGCGGGGTTGGCGTTGCTCCTCCTCATGGCCGCGGTCGTGCAGGGCGAGTTTGGCGGGTCGCTTGACGCGGCCATCCGGCTCCAGAGCGGTCACGTGCAAATCCGGGCCAAGACCTACGATGAGAACAAGACCAGCTTGGCCTGGGAAGACCTGGTCGCAACCCCAAACCAGATCGCATCCCAAATCGCCGCTCTCGCCCCGGTGCAGGCGGCCACGCCGCGCCTGTTTGCCAGTGGCATCCTTGCCGTGCGTGACCAGTCAATCGGCGTGCGCATCATCGGCCTTGACCCTTCATCCGCAGCAAGTGCCCCCTATCGGGACGGGTTGATCGGCGGTGCCTTTCTGACGGCCGATGACCGCCAGGGCATCTTGATTGGTAAGCCGCTGGCTGATAAGGCCGGTCTGAAGGCCGGCGACCAAATACAACTATCGGTCAACACCTCAAATGGCGATGTGGACCAGCAGGCCTTCACTGTCCGTGGCATTTACTCGACCCGCACGCCCGGCTTTGATGAGGGCACGATCTTTATGCCGCTGGCCAAGGCGCAGGCCATCACGCAAGCGGGGGACCATGCCAGCACGATCTTCGTTTTGCTCAAAAATCGCGATGAGACGGATGCTGTCGTGCAGGCGATACAAGCGGGTCCGTATCAGATCAAGACTTGGCAGCAAATGAACAGCGTGGTGACGGATACCGAGAAATTGTCACAGGGCTATATGGTCATGTTGTATTTGATCGTGCTCGCCATCACGGCCACCGTGATCGTCAACACACTCATCATGGCCGTGTTCGAACGCACGCGCGAGATCGGCATCCTGGCGGCCATCGGCATGAAGGCCCGCAGCCTCATGGCCATGTTCTTCGTCGAATCCGGCATCTTGGCCGTCGGCGGCATCATCATGGGGTTGGTCCTGGGTGGGGTGCTGGTGGCTTATGCCACAACGGTTGGTTTCTACATCGGCAATGTAGGCGCCACAGGCCTGACGCTGGGCGAGACGATTTATGCCCGGTTGAATATCAGCGATGCGATCACGCTGACGGCGCTCGCGTTTGTCATCACGCTTTTGGCTGGGTTGTATCCGGCGCTGATCGCCGCTCGGATGGAGCCGGTGCATGCGCTCAGGGGCGGCGATTAAGCGATGAGTCCACTGAGCCGTGCATAACGGCGGGAGAACGATATGGAAGTTGCACGAGTTGAACATGCAGCGCGCATTTACAAGATTGGCAAAGTTGAGACACAGGCGCTACGCGATGTAAGCCTCACCATCGACAACGGTGAGTTCATGGCGCTGGTCGGGCCGTCGGGATCGGGCAAGACCACGCTCTTGCAGCTCATCGGTTGTCTCGACCAGCCTACGAGCGGGCGAGTATTCATCAACGGCAAAGATGTGAGTAGTCTGGGCCGTAGCCAGCGCGCCGACGTGCGGCGCGGGACGATTGGGTTCATCTTTCAGTTCTTCGCGCTGATCCCTACGCTCACGGCCTACGAAAACGTCGAGCTGCCGCTGCTGCTGACCGGTCAACCCGCAGCCGACCGACGGGCACGGGTGTCGCAGTTGCTGGCCGAAGTGGATCTGGCCGACCGGGGTGGTCATCGCCCCGACCAGCTCAGCGGTGGCCAGCAGCAGCGGGTGGCGATTGCGCGGGCCCTGGCGACGAATCCGTCGTTGATTCTGGCCGATGAGCCGACGGCCAACCTCGACACACCCAATGGCAAGCAGGTGATGGACATCATGGCCCGGCTGAATCAGCAAACGGGTGTGACGTTTGTGTTTGCCACGCACGACCCGCGCGTCATCAGCTACGCCCGACGGGTGGTGACACTCCGCGACGGGCGCATCGTGGCGGATGGCCTGACCGGGGCCAGTGGGATTAGCCTGACCGGTGATGTAACAAATAGCATGGCGAAGGACGGGAAAGGCGAGGCGCTGCGGGTCAGTCCGACTTAGGATGGCGATGGTGAAAGAGACGTGTTCGTCCCGTCTCCTGCCGGGGCTAGGCGGCATGGACACGAAAATGCCGACACGGGCATGCCGGCGCGGCATACGTCATGGGTCGTTTACAACGCGCCTGTCAAAGCAATAAAACGCAGTCGCAGTCTAAAGCGGGATGGGGATGGTGAAAGATGGTAATGGCAACAGCAGTCCGGCGTTTGCTGACGTTGAGCGTGGCCGCGACGTCCGTAGTTATCTTGTCCGCGTGTGACAGCGTCACGCGCTCAAACACAGCCCCGCTGCCGACGGTTGTGTTGGGCGACACGGCCGCCTCGAGCGCCAAGTCCTCGCCACAACCGATGCACACTGTCTCGGCCAACGCCTCGGCCAACACAGCGAACACGGCGGCAAATACATCCACCGACACGCTCGGTGGGGTGACGGCCTCGGGCATCATCGTCCCGCACACACAGGTGCAGGTCGTCGCGGCACTGGCTGAGCGGGTGAAGGCCGTTGATGTGTCGGTCGGCGACGTGGTCAAGGCCGGTCAAGTATTGATCCGGCTGGATGACAGCTCACTCTCAGCCCAAGCGGCGCAAGCCAGAGCCAGCCTAGCCGCTGCTCAGGCAAACTACGATGCCTTGGTGGCCGGGCCAACAACCGAGAAGTTGCGTCAAGCCCAGGCGGCCGTCATGTCCGCGACCGCCAACTACAGCCGCACGCTCAGCGCCTCACGTCCGGCCGATGTCGCCGCGGCGCGAGCGGCCTACACCGCCGCAAGCGACGCCTATCAAAAAGTAAAGGCAGGCCCTCCGCCCGAGGATATTGCCTCGGCTGAAGCCGGGCTGCGCTCAGCAGAGGCGGCGCTCAAGCAGGCCCAGGGCGCGTATGACGATGCCGACCGGCGCGACCCAGCCGGCATCGGTGCCAGCCCGGCTGCACTTGCGCTCGAGCAAGCGACCAACACCTATACCGCCGCGAAGGCCGCGTATGACAAGGCGGCCAAACCCGCCGATCCGGCCCAACTATCGGCCGCCCAAGAGCAAGTCGAAAGCGCGCGGGCGGCACTGGCGCGCGCCAGCGCACCTGCGACGGCGTTTGACATCGCGCAAGCGCGTGCTCAGCTCGATCAGGCCCAGGCCCAACTCGACGAGCTAAAGGCCGGCGCGAGCGCGCAACAGTTGGACGCGGCCAAAGCGCAAATCGCCGCTGCTCAGGCGCAAGTGCAAGCGATTACAACTCAGATGACGAAGCTGGATTTGCAAGCGCCGATCACCGGCACGGTCGGCAAACTCAACATTCATGCGCTCGAGTGGGTCAGCCCAGGTCAGACCGTAGCGGTGTTGGCCGATTTGTCCAACCTGCAGGTGGAAACGACCGACTTGAGCGAGCGCGACATATCCAAAGTGGCGGTGGGGCAAGCGGTGACGGTGCTGGTCAAGGCCCTCGGCCAGCGTATGCCGGGGCATGTGCGCGAGATTGCGCCGCTGGCGGATACGATCGGGGGCGATGTGGTTTATAAGACGACGATCGATCTGGACGCGCGCCCGGCCGGGCTACGGGCGGGCATGAGTGTTGAGGTGCAGGTGGGCAACGGATAAGGTCGAGCGCATCCGCTCGCCGTTTGCACGACAACGCGTCCGCAAGCTTCAAGTCCGTGCGGCATATTCTGACGGCATCGAGCGGATTTTGATGGGGGCGGGGACGCGCTGCGCGAGCGCGAGGGTGATGCCGCAATCTCGAAGTGAAGTTGCGTCGTATTCCGGTCTGTTCATCAACACACCCGGTACACCCATGCTGGCAGCCACGCGCATGAGGCCAATCTCACCGGCAACACCCACGAGCCACGCCAATCCGCATAAACACAACTGGCGCGCCAAAACGCATATGC
>Ga0075021_10000705_pt1 | contig 17283 bp, 18 predicted proteins | sample ColStrG_CSR_2012_FD_72749 | JGI IMG/M metagenome (GOLD analysis project Ga0075021, IMG submission 72749) | Freshwater sediment microbial communities in response to fracking from Pennsylvania, USA - Cold Stream Run_MetaG_CSR_2012 | ecosystem: Environmental > Aquatic > Freshwater > Creek >...
TACGCCTACCTGCCGGCCGAGGTGCAGATCGGCACCGGGGTGGAGATCGACATCTTCGGCGACTGGGTAGCGGGCGAGGTGACGCGCGAGCCGTTGTTCGACGCGGAGGGGACTCGCGTGCGGACGATGGATGGTTGATCCAGACGGTGCCGCGTATCACCGGGACCGCGCACGCCGGCGATCTGCACGATCCAAGTCGATCGTGACCGCCGGCCCGGCAGGATCGATGCCGGACAGCGACGAGAAGGGAATCCGGTAGACGCGCCCCGGCGATGCCGGCCACGGCAGGCGTCGGCGCGTGATGATCGAGCCTCCCTGGCTGACGGTTACGGCGGGCAGCAGAATGTCTCGCCGCGGTCGGCAGGAGAGACGCCCGCCTGGTGCCGGCGTTCCGGGACGGAGCGCGCCCGGGGTGATCCATCTCAGATTCGCACCCGGCAGCAGCTCCGGACCGGTCGGCGGGTCATGCTCAGCGTGCCCGGGGAGCTTCCCCCCGCCCTTCAGGTGCGCGAGCACCGCCGTGGCGACGGCGCGCCCGTCGAGGGCGGCCACGTCCGCCGTGTCGGCCGGGTGAACGAGGTTGCCGATCGCGAACACCCCGGAAGCGCTCGTGGCCTGAGCGGTGTCGATCAGCGGCCCGAGCGTCTCCGGATCGGTTTGGAGCCGCGCCATGCGTGCAAGCTCGGCGTCGGGAATCCAGTCGCCCGTGAACACGACCGTGTCGCACGCCACACGCCGCCGGGCGCGGGTGTCGATCCGCTCGAGCTCGACTGCCTGTACCCGGCCGCGGCCGATGATCTCAGCGACCCGCGTGCGAGTCTGCAGCGCAACGCGCAGCGCCAGCCGCCCCCCGGTCGAGAGCGCGCGATAAACCTCGGGCCGCTCGTGCTCGCTGGTCATCAGCACGCCTCGGCAGCCCGCCTGGCGCAGGGTCAGCGCCGCGGACCAGCTCACGAGCTCGGCGCCGACGACCACGGCCCGCTCGCCCGGCGAGCGGTGGTGGAGGTGTACGAGGTCCTGAAGCTGCCCGGTCGTGTACACCCCGGCTGGTCGGTCGCCCGCGACCAGCCGCGCGGTCCGTGGGCGCTCGCGAGCCCCGGTGGCGAGGATGATCGCACGGGCACTGATGCGCTCGAGCCCGTCCGGGCTCGTCACCTCGGCGGCGCGCCTTTCGGTCCAGCCCGTGACCATCGACCCGACGCGGATGCGCGCGCCGGCCTGCAGCGCCGCTGACTCCAGGCGCCGCGCGTAGGCAGGTCCGGAGACGAATGTGCGCAGGTCTCGCACTCCGAATCCGAGGTGGTCGCAGTGCCGGGGGATGCCGCCGGCGGCCGGCTCACGCTCGATCACCACCACCTCGCCGTCAAGCCGCGGGGCGAGCGCCGCGGCGGCGCTCAGGCCAGCCGGCCCGCCGCCGATGATCAGGACGTCGGTCGAGAGCTCGCGCACGCCGGTCACGTCGAAAGACTCCCCCGCGAGTCGTGCAGCGCCTGAACGTCTGCGCCGCAGAAGAAGCCCTGGCAGCGCCCGTTCATCGCTCGCGTACGCCGCCGCAGGCCGCCGATGTCGGCGGGGGGGATCACGGACGTGTAGGCGTCGCGGATCTCACCGGCGGTCACCCGTTCGCAGAAGCACACGATCCGGCCGTATGCGGGGTCGCTCGCGATCCGCTCGGCCTCCTGGTATGGGCGGGGGAAGCTCTCACCCAGGTTGGGCATCCGCGGCGGATCGGGGAGGTCGTCACGCTCGGCGAGCTCGAGCCCGGCGTCTGCGAGTTGGTCGCGAACATGCTCGGCGATCGCCATCGACGCGGTGAGGCCGGTCGAGCGGATCCCGCCCACGCGCGTGTATCGCTGCACCGGATCGGTCTCGATCAGGAAGTCGTCGCTGTCGATCTTCGCTCTCAGCCCGGCGTACGTGGCGGTGACCTCCTCCCGCAGGAGCGTCGGCATCAGCGCCGCGCCCTTGGCCATCAGCTGCCGAAGGCCCTGCTGTGATGTTCCGGTCGCCTGCCTGTCGGCGATCTCCTGCGCGGTCGGCCCGAGCATCACGTTCCCATAGACCGTGGGCGCGATCAGCACGCCCTTGCCCATGCGGGTCGGTACCGGCAGGATGATCTCGCCGACGAGCGCGCGGGCGAGCTTGTCGAACACGATCAGTTCCCCGCGACGAGGGGTCACGGTGAACCGCTGTTGCCCGAACAGGGTGTCGATCAGGTCGGCGTTCAATCCGGCGGCGTTGACGACGAACCGTGCGCGCACGGCGCCTGCCGATGTGCGCAGCGTGGTGCTCGCCGCCGAGACGTCGGCCCCCTCGACGCGATGATCGAGCAGTAGCTCGACGCCGCGCATCCGGGCCTCGGTGGCGTAGGCGAGGCTGGTGGTCCAGGTGCAGATGATCGACTCGCCGGGGACGGTCAGGCCGCCCAGCGCTCCACCCCCGAGGGAGGGCAGCCGTCGGTAGACCTCGGCGGCGTCGACGGGTTCGCAGTTCTCGGAGCCGTTATCGAGCGCCTTCTGTCGCAGCGCCGGAAGCGCCCTAAGCTCCTCCTCGCTCCACGCCACCAGCAGCGCACCGGTCCGCTCGACAGGGATGCCCGACCGACCCGCGTAGTCGCCGAGCAGCCGATACCCCTGACGCACAAGGCGACTCTCGAGCGAGCCCGGTGTCGTGTCATAACCGGTGTGCAGAAGCGCGGTATTGGCCTTGCTGGTGCCGTCGCCGACATCGCCTCGCGCTTCCAGCAGCGCCACGTCGAGCCGGTACCCGGACAGCTCTCTCGCGATCGCCGACCCGACCACGCCGGCGCCGATCACCGCCAGGTCATGGATCCGTCCGGGCGGAGCACCGGCACCGGGGCCCGCGCCGCCGGCGCCGGCGCCGGCGCTCACGCTTGCTCCTCGCTCACGCTTGCTCCTCGCGAGGCAGCCCGGCGAGAGCGGCACCTCGCCAGCGCGCCCTGAACTCGTCGGCGCGCGCAGGCGACCAGCCGGGGTCGTAGCTGGCCTGCGGCCGCCAGTCCAGCACGGCGTGCTGAAGCTCCAGCTCGGGATCCAGCGACAACCGTCCGAGCGCGGCCGCGCCGAGCGCCGTCGCGTGCGGGGATGGATAGAGGCTGATCGGCAGCTGCGTCAGATCCGCGACGGCCTGCATCAGCGCCCGCGAGCGCGTCAGTCCGCCGTCGACGCGGAGCGACGCAAGCGGCTGCCCGAGGTCGGTCCCGATCACGTCCGTCAGCTCGGCAAGCTGCGCGGCGATTCCCTGAAGCATTGCGCTCACGAGCTGCGCAGGGCGGGTCGCCAGGGTCATCCCGGTGAACGATGCGGTCGCATCCGGGCGCCACCACGGGGCCGCGAGCCCGGCGAGCGCCGGTGAGCACAGCACGCCGCCGGCGTCATCGGTGGCGACCAAGTCAAGCTCGCTCGCCTCGCCGATAAGGCCGAGGTCGATCAACCAGCGCACGGCCGAGCCCACGGTGTAGCTCTGGCCGTCGATGCAGTACGTCGTCTGCCCGCGGCAGCGCCATGCGATCGACGTGGTCAGGCCCGCGCCCGAGCGGACTGCGTGGCCCCCTGTGTTAGCCAGCAGAAACGCCCCGGTGCCGAACGTGCACTTCGCCTCTCCCGGCTGCCAGCAGCCCTGGGCCAGCAGCGCCGCCGGCTGGTCGAGCACGAGCCCACACACGGGGAGCTCCGGGCCGAAGGCGCGCGTGACTCCGACACACTCATCGCAGCTGACGATGCTCGGCAGGGGCTCGTCGGCGAGGCCGAACAGGTCAAGCAACTGCGGGTCCCATTCGACTCGATCGACGTCGAGCACAAGCGAGCGGCTGGCGGTCGACGCGTCGGTGACGAACTCGCCGGTGAGCTCGTGCACCAGCCACGCGTCGGTGGTGCTGACGATCCCCTCGCGAGTGACATTGCGCCGCAGCCAGGCCAGCTTCGGCGCCGAGAAGTACGGGTCCAGCACGAGCCCGGTGCGCGAGGACACCAGTTCGCGCGCGTCCGCCAGTTCGTCACACAGCGCTGCCGCACGCCGATCCTGCCAGACGACCGCCTGCGAAAGCGGACTGCCACTGCCCGGGTCCCAGGCGAGCACCGTCTCGCCCTGATTGGCCAGCGAGATGCAATCGACGGCTCGGCCGGCCTGTTCGATCGCCCGGCGCCCGGAGCTGAGCACCGATTCCAGCATCTCTGCGGGGTCCTGTTCGACTCCCCCGCCCGGAAGGTAGCGCGGACGGAGCGCCACCTCGGCCGTGGCGAGGACGCCGTCCTCGGGGTCGACGACGACTGCCTTTGTGCCCGACGTACCCTGATCGATCGCCAGAACCGGCACCGGCCGGGAGCCTACTCAGTGGCCGCTTGCGACGCCGGAGGCGGACAAGCGAGGCAGACGCTACGCTGCCTTGCCGCAATGCCCGTCACCGTCGTCGGCTCGATCGCTTTCGACGCGGTCAAGACCCCATTCGGCGAGCGCGAGCGGATGCTCGGCGGCTCAGCCGTGCACTTCGCGCTGGCTGCCTCGTTCTTCGAGGAGGTCCGCGTCGTCGGGCCGATCGGCGATGACTTCGGCAACGAGCATCTCAGGGCGCTCCAGCGCCGAGGCGTGGTGATCGACGACATCGAGCGGGTCGCCGGCGGTCGCACGTTCTTCTGGCGTGGGGTGTACGGCTGGGATCTGAACGACCGCCAGACGCTGGACACGCAGCTCGGGGTGTTCGCCGAGTTTGCACCGAAGCTGTCGGCCGGATCCCGGGAAACGGAGGTGCTGTTTCTCGCGAACATCCAGCCGGAGCTGCAGCGACAGGTGCGCGCTCAGTGCGCGGGTGCGCGGTTCGTGGCGCTCGACTCGATGAACTTCTGGATCGAGACCGCCCGCGACTCGCTGGTGGCGGCGATCTCCGAGGTCGATTGCGTGATCCTCAACGACGCCGAGCTGCGCCAGTTGACCGAGGAGCCCAGCTTTCTGCTCGCCGCGCGCAAGGTGCGCGGATGGGGCCCGAGCGTGGTGGTCGCCAAGCAGGGGGAGTACGGCGCGGCGATGGTGACCGACGAGGGGTTCTTCGCGCTGCCGGCGTTCCCGCTTGAGACGGTGGTCGACCCGACCGGCGCCGGCGACTGCTTCGCCGGCGGGTTCGTTGGCTATGTGGCCGCGCACCGGGACGCGCCACTGGACCACGAGCTGCTTTGTCGAGCGATGGCCTATGGCACCGCGCTGGCGTCATACAACGTCGAGGAGTTCGGGACCGAGCGGATCCAGCGGCTGAGTTCGGAGGAGATCTCCGACCGAGTCGCCGAGCTCAGCCGGATCACGCGCTTCATCGAGAAGCCGTTGCCTCTGCGCCGGTGAGCCGTTTGCCGCGCGAGCTTGATGCTGCGCGCCGCTGCGCCGAGTCTTGTAGCGTCTGCCACATGCCCTCGGCGTTCGCTAGGATCGAGGTCTCGTGATCTGGGGATTCCTGTGGATCATGATCGGCCTGAAGATCCCGCTCGTGGCGCTGCTGCTGATCGTCTTCTGGGCGATCAGGCAGAAGCCGGAGGAGCCCGGCATGCGCGATGACGACGGCGGCCTTCGCCGGCTGGGCGCGAGGATCCACCCGCGGCCTCCGTTCCCCAGACACCCGCGCCGGGGCCCGCACGGCGACCCGCGGCCGCCGGCTCCGGTGCGGATGCGCAGCGCGCGCGCGAAAGCGCGCACGTTCGGTCACTGACGTTCAGCGGGCCGCTGCCCGCGCTGCAAGACTTTCCTGCATGAGCGAACGGGCGACCTCGGTCCTGTCGGACGGCACGATCCTGGAGCTGGTCGGCGAGCGGCGGATCGTGATCGATCCGTGGGACCCGGGGCTCGTCCAGCCCGCGAGCGTCGACCTGCGGCTCGGGGACTCGTTCCGCGTGTTCCACAACCACCGCGCATCGGCAATCGATCTGCGCCACCCGCCGGAGAATCTGACCGAGGAGGTCATCGTCCCGGCGGACGAGCCGTTCGTGATCCATCCGGGCGAGTTCTGCCTGGGGCGCACGCTGGAATGGGTCGAGCTGCCGGACGACATCGTCGCGCGCATCGAGGGCAAGAGCTCTCTGGGCCGGCTCGGCCTGATCGTCCACGCGACCGCCGGGTTCTGTGACCCGGGATGGCGCGGGACGCTGACGCTGGAGCTGAACAACCTCACGCGCGTGCCGATAAAGCTGTATCCCGGGCTTCCGATCGCGCAGCTGTCGTTCATGTCGCTGGACCGTCCGGCCCAGCGCCCCTACGGCAGCCCTGGCCTCGGCAGTCACTACCAGGGCCAGCGTGCCGCCACCGAGAGCCGTTACCGGGGCGATCCCGCCCGCGGCGGCGTCCAGGCGCTGCACCGAGATCATCGGATCGGATAGGCTCGCGCCTCAGTGCTGGCTTTTGTCCTGGCAAGCGCCGAACCTTCGAAGGTCCCGTTCTACGTCGCGGGAGGGGCACTGGTCGCATGGGCAGTCGCGCTGTCGGCGATCGGCATCACCCAACCGGAGTTCCCGGGCACCGAGGGGCGGATGCGCGCCGTGATCGGGATCACGATCGTGTTGGCGGTGGCGGCGATCGGGCTGGCGATCCACACCTCCGCGTTCATCCACTGACGGCGCAGCCGTCCCCGTCGGGCAGGCGACCGAGCGCTCCCGTCGAGAACGCCCGGCGGTGCGGCGTCCGGCCGAGTTCGGTGCTCTACAGTCTGAGAGCCTCAAAGGGCCCTTAGGACCCTAGGTGACCGCCCGGAGGACGCGATGACGACCGAGACAGCCCAGCAACTCGACGGTAGCCGAGCCGGCGCGCCGGCGACTCTGACGATCACCGACAACCGCACCGGCAGGACCTACGAGGTGCCGATCGAGGACGGGACGATCCGCGCAACGGAGCTTCGCAAGATCAAGGCCGACGATGACGACTTCGGCCTGATGACCTACGACCCGGCCTACATGAACACCGCCTCCTGTCGCTCGTCGATCACGTTCATCGACGGGGACAAGGGAATCCTCGAGTACCGCGGCTATCCGATCGAGCAGCTCGCCGAGCAGTCCAGCTACCCGGAGGTCGCCTACCTCCTGATCCACGGGGCGCTTCCGACCCAGGCCCAGCTTGACGACTGGACCTACCGGATCACCAACCACACGTTCGTGCACGAGAACATCAAGGAGTTCATGCAGGGGTTCCGCTACGACGCGCACCCGATGGGAATGCTGCTGGCCTCGGTCGGGGCTCTCTCGACCTTCTACCCGGAGGCCAACGCGATCAAGGACCCGGAGCTGCGCTACATGCAGGTGATCCGCCTGATCGCGAAGATCCCAACGCTGGCGGCGTTCTCCTACCGTCACAACCGGGGGATGCCGTACGTCTATCCCGACAACGACCTGTCCTATGCGGGCAACTTCCTCGGGATGATCTACAAGATGACCGAGCTCAAGTACGAGCCGGACCCACGGCTCGAACATGCGCTCGACGTGCTGTTCATCCTTCACGCAGATCACGAGCAGAACTGCTCGACGAGCGCCGTGCGCGGCGTCGGCTCATCGCAGGTCGACCCGTACTCGGCCGTCGCGGCCGGGATCGCCGCGCTCTACGGTCCGCTGCACGGCGGCGCCAACGAGGCGGTGCTGCGGATGCTCCGCCGAATCGGCTCGGTCGACAACATCCCGGGCTTCATCCAGGGCGTCAAGGACGGCAAGGAGCGGCTGATGGGCTTCGGCCACCGCGTCTACAAGAACTTCGACCCGCGCGCGAACATCATCAAGCGGGCGTGCGAGGACGTGTTCGAGGTCACCGGCAAGAACCCGCTCCTGCATGTCGCCACCGAGCTCGAGCAGATCGCGCTCGAGGACGAGTACTTCGTCTCGCGCAAGCTCTACCCGAACGTCGACTTCTACTCCGGGCTGATCTACGAGGCGCTCGGGATGCCGGTGGAGATGTTCCCGGTGCTGTTCGCGATCGGCCGCACCAGCGGCTGGATCGCGCAGTGGCTGGAGATGATCGACGACTCCGAGCAGAAGATCGCGCGCCCGCGGCAGATCTACACCGGCCCGCGCGGCGTCGACTACGTGCGGGTCGGCGGTCGCGGCTGACGCCGCGCGGCTGCTCGATCGGGAGCGGCGTGGTGCCATGGACAGTGACAGTGCGCAGAGGCCCGAAAGTCCGGCGCGCGCGCTTCGACGACTTACAGGACGCGCTGCACGAGGTCGAGTCGAGCGTCCGTGCCCTGCAGGCCGGTTCCCCGAGCGCGTCGGTGCAGGCCGGCTACCGGCGATTCGAGCCCGAGCAGCGAGTCGCGGCGCGAGTGGAGCTGAGCGGTCCCGAGCGGTTGCTGTCGAGCGTCCACGCCGGGATCGACGTTCGCGGCGACGGGACCACCGAGGCGTACTCGGGCCGCGTGCGAAAGGCGCTGCTCGAGCGCTCCGTGGACGAATCGGCGTGCGAGGCGCTGCGTCGCGCGCTGGCGCCGAGGGCCGATCGCAGCCGCTCCCCGGGTTAGCCAGGGCGAACAGACCGCCCGCCAGGAGGAACTTGGCGTCAGCGCCAGGGCGCGAGCTCGAGGGTGAGCGTCGGACCGTGCTCGCGCAGCCAGCGCGCGTGTTCGCGGCATCGCGGCAGGTGGCGCTCGAGCAGCGCCCAGAAGCGGGGCGAGTGGTCCATCACCTGTAGGTGGCAGACCTCGTGCCAGACGACGTAGTCGAGGATCTCCGACGGCGCCAGCAGCAGGTGCCAGTTGAAGCTCATCGCCCCGCCACGGGAGCAGCTCGCCCAGCGTGTGCGCTGAGAGCGGATCGTCAAGCGCGAGTAGGTCACGTCGGTCGCAGCGCATGCGCGGTCGAGCCGGGGGGCGATCTCCGCGCGCGCCGCACGGCGATACCACCGCTCGATCGCGGTGAGCGCAGAGGCGTCATCCGGGACGAGCAACTCGCGGCTGCGCCGATACGCGCGGGTTCGGCCCGGCTGCGCGACGAGCTCGAGCGTCGAGTCGAGGTAGGGCAGAGTGCCCCCACGCGAGGCGACGGCCGCTCGCGCCTGGCGTGCGCGTTCCACACGCCGCTCGATCCAGGGTGCGAGCTCCGCCACCGCCAACGCGGCCGCCCGGTCACTTGCGGCCCGCGGAAGGACGACCTCGACCGTGCCTCCGGCATCGACTGTGACACGGACTCGCCGCGCTCGGTCCGAGCGACGGACCGAATACGCGATCGGGACGACCTGCGCGCCTTGCACAAACCGCAGGGTAGGACGCGCCGGCGACGGAGTACCGTGGGGCTCGATGTCGAAGAGCTCGAGAATCGCGCTTCCGCCCGGCGTCCGTGCCCCGTTTGAGGTGTACGTCAACGGGGTCAAGCAGGAGCTCGGGACCGATTACCGCGTCAGCGACGGGCAGCTGGTGTTCTCACGCGAGCTGGTGCAGGAGCAGCTCCGCAAGCGCGCCTGGGCGCTTGGGTTCATCGGGATCGGCACGTACGAGCGCAACGACGAGGTTGACGTCCGCTACGAGCGCGACGGCCGGCCGACGGTCGCGCACGCGCTTCGCGTGCTGCGCGACGAGACGTGAGGTGCAAATAGCACGCGCTACCGCACGAGCAGCTTCAGTGCCGAGACGATCGCCCGTGTCGCCGGAGAGCGGTTGAGCGTATAGAAGTGAATCCCAGGTGCGCCGCGCGCCAGCAGCTCGGCGCACTGGAGGGCGGCGTAGGAGACGCCGAGCCCGAGCACAGCCTCTGGGTCGTGGGCTCGCAGCTCGAGCTGGTCCAGCAGCTGCGAGGGGATGCTGGCGCCGCACATGCCGGTGATCGTCTTGATCTGCGAGACATCGGTGATCGGCATGATCCCGGGCACGATCGGCACCTCGATTCCAGCGCTGCGGGCGTCGTCCAGGAACCGGAAGAACAGCTCGTTGTCGAAGAACAGCTGCGTGATCAGAAACGAAGCGCCGGCACGCACCTTGGCGCTGAGGAACTGCATGTCGGCGTCGCGGTCCGGCGCGTCGGGATGCACCTCGGGAAAGCACGCGGCGCCGATGCAGATCGACGGGTGCGTCTGCGCGATCAGCGCGATCAACTCCGTCGAGTAGCGCAGACCACCCGGTTGCGGGCTCCATGCCGACGCGCCGCGTGGCGGATCGCCGCGCAACGCGAGGACGTTCTGAAGCCCGGCGCCGGCGATCCGCTCGATCACCTCCGTCAGCTGTCCGCGGGTTGCGCCGACGCAGCTCAGGTGCGCCATCGCCTCAATCCCCAGCTCGCTCGCCAGCCAACGCGTGACCTCGAGCGTGCGGAGCCGGGTGGAGCCGCCCGCGCCGTAGGTGACCGACGCGAACGCGGGCGCCAGCGGCCTGAGCTCGGCGAGCGCCGCTCGCAGGTTCGCCTCGCCCTCGTCGGTCTTGGGCGGGAAGAACTCGAACGAGAACACGGGGCGCTCGCGCGCGTCGATGATCTCGTCGATCCGCACCTCACGCCAATCTAGCGACCTTGACAGACTTATGTCAAGGTTGACGCGAGCCTGAGGCGCTCCACAGCTCGGCGGCCCCGTCGCGCTTGCGCCGCGCCGCGCCGGCCACCTCGAGATGGCGCAGGTAGCAGAGCGTCTCGGTGAGCCGCCAGGTGACCATCACCGGGCTCAGGGAGTCTCCGTACAGGCGCGCAACCAGCTCGAGCGCGGTTCCGGGCAGCGCGCGCGCCGCCCCGAGCACGGCGGCGAGATTCGCGCCCACCAACTCGCGGTTGGCGGCGATGTGGCCCGCGAAGTCGGTGAAGGTGCGCCCGTGTCCGGACAGGCACAGCCTTGCTCCGAGCGGCTCGATCAGGTCCAGCGAGCTCAGGAACTCGCCGACGGGGTCCGGCGTGTAGCCGTACTCGAAGTACAGCGAGATCCTCCCGAGCAGGTGGTCCCCGGAGATCAGCAGCCGTCGCTCGGGCTGCCACAGGCAGACGTGCGAGGGTGCGTGGCCGGGCGTCTCGAACACGGTCCACGGGCCGAGTTCGGTCTCGACCACGACTCCGGCGACCAGCTCACGGTCGGCGTCGACGAGCGCCGCGAGGCCGGTCCCGGTCTCGCGGGCCCGCTCGGCATAGTGCGCCAGCGCCGCCTCGCTGACGCCGCCGAGGCGGCCGATCTCGACCCGTCGCTCGAGCGTCGTCTCCGGATCCTCGACGGCGGCGGTGGCGTGGCGGCGGTCCGGGTGAATCCAGACCTCGGCGCCGGACCGTTCCTGGATCGGGGCGGCCTGACCCCAGTGGTCGTTGTGCGCGTGTGTGATCACGATCAGTCCCACCTGCTCGAGCGCGAGCCCGACGTCGCCAAGCGCCCGCTCGAGGTCCGCAATGGAGCCGGGGTGGTGCATCCCGGTGTCGACCAGCACAAAGCCTCTTGGTCCGCCGATCGCCCATGCGTTGCAGTGGGGCACGCCCTCGAGCGGCAGCGGCAGCCGGAGCCGGTGTAGGCCGGGCAGGACCCGCTCGCCGCGGCCGATCTCTCTCCCGCGCGCCATCGCTCGGCGACGATAACGCCGGCGGGGCGCCTGAGACGGCCCGACGCCGGAGCACCGATGCCGCCGGACCGACGTAGACTGCCTGACCGGATGGCGTCCACGTCGGAGATCGCCAAGCAGTTCATGCGGGCGCTGTCGGCGCACGATCTCGACGCCGCCGTCGCGCTTTGGGCACCCGGCGGGATCGACCGGCTCGTCGGACAGCGGGACCTGGTGGGACCCGACGAGATCCGCGGATTCTGGGACGAGCTGTTCGGGGCGTTCCCCGACTTCACGATCGAGGTGCTCGACACCACCACCTACCACGCTCGTTTCGCCGTGCGCTGGCGGTCCCGGGGCACGTTCGCGGGGCCGCGGCGCTACCAGGGGCTCGAGCACAACGGCGCCAGGATCGAAATCGAGGGCTGCGACGTGATCACGACCTCCGACGGCCTGATCGTCCGCAACGATGCCTACATCGACAGCGGCGCGGTCGCGCGCGCCCTCGGCGTGCTGCCGGCTCAGGGCTCCTCCGCGGAGGCGCGGCTGACCCGCCTGGCGAACGTCGGCGCCCGCCTGCGCCGCAGCGCGGCGGGCACCGAGCCCGAGGCGATCGGTGCCGGCGTGTGGGTCGTACGAGGCGCCCATATGCGCAACATGAACGTGTACCTGATCGCCGACGACGGCGGCGTGACGGTGTTCGACGCCGGGATCTCGGCGATGGCGCCGGCGCTGAGGAGCGCATGCGCGCGGTTCGGCGGCGCCAAGCGCGTTGTGCTCGGCCACGCGGATGCCGACCACCGCGGGGCGGCCGGCGCGCTCGGGGCGCCCGTGTACTGCCACGAGGCGGAGCGCGCGGCCGCCGAGTCGCCGTCGAGCATCCGCGATTACTTCCGGCTCGAGCTGCTGGCGCCGTGGGCGAGGCCCGTTTACCCGTCGCTGCTGCGCAGCTGGGACGGCGGTGCGGTCGCGATCGAGGGCACGGTCGCGGAGGGGGATGAGATCGCCGGCTTCAGGGTCGTTCACCTGCGCGGTCACGCGCCGGGCCTGATTGCTCTGTTCCGGGAGGAAGACCGGCTGGCGCTGTGCTCCGATGCGATCTACACGCTCGACCCCGAGACCGGGATCTGGGGCGGGGCCCGGATCCCGCACCCCGCGTTCGACTTCGACGTCGAGCAGGCGCGCGACTCGATCCGCAGGCTCGCAGCGCTGGACCCGAGCGTCGTGTGGCCAGGGCATGCGCGCGCGGTCGCCGGCGATGCCGCGGCCAAGCTCGAGCGGGCTGCATCCGCGAGGGTCTGAGCGAGCGGTGGGTCGCCGGTCCCGCCAGCGGCGAAGCACCTCGGCGGTCGGGGCGGAGTGGGGCGCTCCCGATGCGCAGTACGTGGACGGCGACGGGAACGTACTCGTCCTTCGGGGCTCGCTGACGCCGGGGGCGCGGCGCGAGTACGGCGCCGCGCTGCATGGCGGCCTGCACCGCGAGGACGCGGGGCAGCGCGCGACCGAGCTGCTGTTCGAGCGGCTCGCCGCGCGCTGGACGATCGCCGGCGAACCGATCGAGCGCCAGCGGGAGCTGCTCGCCCGTTACCGCGTGGCAAGCCAGACCGAGCGGGGGTTCGTCCGCGACTCGCTGCGCGCGCACGCCCAGGAGCACTTCCCCGAGCTCGAGCTGCCGTGATCGACCCTGACGCCTACGCCGCGCTGGTCTGCGGCTGGTGCCTGGAGGCGCAGGCTGGCCAGCAGGTGCTGATCGCCACCACGACGCTCGCGCAGGCTCCTGCGCTGGCGCTGCACCGAGCGCTGCTGCAGCGCGGCGCGTGGCCGCTGATGAGACTCTCGCCGCCGGAGCTGTCCGCCGAGTTTCACCGTCACGCGCAGCCCGCCCAGATCGACGGCTTCGCGCCGCTCGAGCTTGCCGAGGCGCAGGGCGCCGACGCGCACGTGCGGATCGACGCGCCGGCGAACACGCGGGCGCTGGCCGGGATCGAACCCGGACTGGTGACCCGCGCCGCCCGCGCCCGCCGGCCGCTCCAGGAGGCGAGGATGCGGCTGCGCTGGTGCACGACGATCTGGCCGACCGCCGCGCTCGCCCAGCAGGCGGGGATGGGCGAGCGCGAGTACGAGGTCTTCCTCCAGGGCGCTCTGTTTCTGGACCGAGCCGATCCGATCGCAGCGTGGCGAGAGCTGGGCGCTCGTCAGGAGCGGCTGATCGAACGTTTGCGAGAAGGCAGCGAGGTTCGGATCGAGGCGGACCGCACCGACTTGCGGATGCGCGTCGATGGACGCACCTGGATCAACTCCGACGGCCGGCGCAACATGCCCAGCGGCGAGGTGTTCACAGGACCGCACGAGCCCTCGGCGTCGGGCACGATTCGCTTCGACGTCCCCTCCAGCCACCGCGGGTCGGAGGTGGTCGGGGTGGAGCTGCGCTTCGAGGAGGGCAGGGTCGTCGCGGCCAGCGCCGAGCGCGGCGGCGACCGCCTGGCCGCCGCGCTCGCGACCGACGAGGGCGCGCGCTATCTCGGCGAGCTGGGGATCGGCACCAACACCGGGATCGACCGGGCGACCGGCTCGACGCTGCTGGACGAGAAGATCTCGGGCACGGTTCACCTCGCGCTCGGTCGCTCCTATCCGGAGACGGGCGGCGTCAACTCGTCCGCGCTTCACTGGGACCTGATCCGTGACCTGCGCGACGGCGGGGTGCTGTACCTGGACGACGAGCCGCTGATCCGGGGAGGCGTGCTGGTCGAGTAACGTGCCCCGCTGTGACGCGCCGGACGAAGATCGTCGCCACGATCGGGCCCGCTTCGCGCGAGCCCGAGGTGCTGGAGCGGATGGTGGCGGCCGGGCTCGACGTCGCCAGGCTGAACTTCGCGCACGGCACCCGGGAGCTGCACGCCGAGAACGCCGAGCGCGTCCGCGCCGCCGCCGCGGCCGTCGGCCGGCAGGTGGCGATCCTCCAGGACCTTCCCGGCCCGAAGCTCCGGATCGGGGCTCTCGAGGGCGGGATCGCCGAGCTGAAGCCCGGCGAGCGCCTGGTGCTGATGGGCGGCTCCACGCAGGAGGGCAACGCCGCGCGGATTCCGGTCAGCTGGCCGGGGCTGGCGGGCGCGCTCGAGCCCGAGGATGTGGTGTACCTCGCCGACGGCGCGATCCGGTTGCACGTGACCGCGGTCCGCGCGGACGACGGCGAGGTCGAGACGGTGGTCGAGCTTGGCGGCGCGATCGCCTCGCGCCAGGGTCTGAACGTGCCCGGCTCGACGCGCGGCCTGGAGGCGCTGCCCGAGGACGACCTCGAGATGCTGCGCTTCGGCGAGTCGATCGGCGTCGATCTGGTGGCGCTGTCGTTCGTGCGCACCGCCGACGACGTGTCGAGCGTGCGCCGGCACACGCGGCTGCCGCTGATCGCGAAGATCGAAAAGCCGCAGGCGGTCGACGCCGCCGAGGAGATCATCCGGGCGGCCGACTGCGTGATGGTCGCGCGCGGCGATCTCGGGATCGAGCTGCCGATCGAGGACGTCCCGATGGTGCAGAAGCGGCTGCTGAGGATCGCCGGCCAGCTTGCGCGACCGTCGATCACGGCCACCCAGATGCTCGACTCGATGGTCGCCTCGCCGCGGCCGACCCGGGCCGAGGCGACCGACGTCGCCAACGCGATCCTCGACGGGACCGACGCGGTGATGCTCTCCCAGGAGACGGCCGTCGGCGCATTCCCGGTGGAGGCGGTGGCGATGATGGCCGCGATCGCCGAGCGCACCGAGCGCGGGGTGCCATACAGCACCTGGAACGAGGAGCGCGTTCGCCGTGACGCGCGCGACCCCGCCTACACGATCGCGTACGGCGCCTGCGCCGCCGCCCGGGACCTGCACCTCGCGGCGCTGGTGGTGCCGACGCTGTCGGGCCGCTCGGCCCGGCTGATCTCGGCGCATCGACCGCAGGTGCCGATCCTGGCGCTGTCGCCCGGCAAGGAGACGGTGCGGCGCTGCGGGCTGATGTGGGGCGTGCAGGCCTCTTCGATGCGCCGACATGAGGTGACCGAGGCGCTGATCTCGGACGCCGCGCGGCGCGTGGTCGAGCTCGGGTGGGTCAAGCCGGGCGCGCGCGTCGCGATCACGGCCGGGTTGCCGAGCGGACGCCCGGGCACGACCAGCATGCTTCAGGTCCAGCGGGTCTGATCAGACCCTGCTGGTGCGGGCGTAGAACTCCGCCTCCTGGCGGCCGAGCTCGGTCGCCGGCGAATCACCGTAGAACCACTCGCGCGCGATCCGGTGGAAGTTGCCGCGTGCCTGGAGCTGTGCGATCACCGCCAGCGTCAGCACCTCCATCCGCCGTCCGAAGATGTGGTCCGGTGGCGCCGATTCGTGGCGCATCTGGCCGAAGTACGCCGAGCGGGGGTCGCTCATGTCGATCAGCACCTGGGTGGCGAGCTCGGGGGTCAGCTGGACCTCGGCATCGGTGGTGTACCAGGCGGTCGCCACCCGGAAGTGCTCGAGCACCCTTGCGGAGTCGAACCGCTCGGGCTGCGGGAAGAAGCCGATCTGGGTGCCGAGCCGCATGATCGTGCCGGCGTCGCCCTCGATGACCGCGCGCGCCACTTCGATCTCAAGCTCGACCGCACCCGCGGGCATCCGCTTGAACAGCCCGAAGTCCAGGAACGCGACGCGCCCGTCGTCGAGCAGCATCGAGTTGCCGGGGTGCGGGTCGCCCGAGAACTGGTGGTGACGGTACAGGCACCCGAAATAGAACCGGAACAGGATCTCGCCGAGACGGTCGCGGTCGGCCCGCGGGTAGCGTTTGAGTTCCTCGAACCCGGCACCGTGGACCAGCTCGGTGACCAGCACCCGCTCGCGCGAAAGGGCGCTCACCACCCTCGGGACGAGGATGAACGGATGGCCGGCGAAGATCCGCGCCATCGCGCGCTGGTTCTGCGCCTCGAGCTCGTAGTCGAGTTCGTCCTCGATCCGGCTGCGGATCTCGGCACCGACCGCCTGCGGGTCCAGTCCGGGCGCGATCCGCTTGGCGAGCCGCAGAATCAGCCCGAGGTTCTGCATGTCGGCGCGGACCGCGGCCGCGACCCCCGGATACTGAACCTTGACCGCGACCCGCTGCCCGTCGCCGAGCGTGGCGCGGTAGACCTGGCCGATCGAGGCAGCCGCGATCGGCTGCTCGTCGAACTCGGCGAACACATCCTCGATCGGCTCGTCGAGGTCGCTCTCGAGCACCTCGCGCATGTCCTCAAACGTGACTGTGGGGGCCGCGTCACGAAGCGCGGCGAGCTTGTGCTGGAACTCCTCGCGGTACTCCTCGGGCACGAGGCCGACATCGAGGAAGGACATCACCTGGCCGACCTTCATCGCCGCGCCCTTCATCGTCCCGAGCGCTGCGACGATCTGCTCGGCGGCCTCGATGTGGCGACGCTCGAGCGCCGCGTCGCGGCCCTCCTTGCTCCGTGTCACGTTGGCTGCGATCGTGCCCGCCTGACGGATCGCCTGTCCGGCGGCGAGTCCGCCTAGCTTGGCCGTACGCGCGACGCGCGTGGTGGGGATCCTGTCGTTTGCCATCGAATGCCCCTCAGGACGGCTAGCCGACCTGCACTTGCGAGCCCGGAACGATGTCGTCGCTGCCGTCGCCCCACCGCACCCACGCCTTGTGCCCGCCGTCATAGTCGGGGCCGAGCAGCACGAGCGTGGCCTGCGCGCCGAGGGCCGTGCAGGGTGCGCTTCCCTCGGGGTCCAATCCTCGCCAGATCCGCACGAACGGGTTGTGCTCGAGCTCCTGCGCAACGGTCGTCGGGTCGGTGTGGCCGGGGTGGATCCGTG
>Ga0075021_10000706_pt1 | contig 17266 bp, 15 predicted proteins | sample ColStrG_CSR_2012_FD_72749 | JGI IMG/M metagenome (GOLD analysis project Ga0075021, IMG submission 72749) | Freshwater sediment microbial communities in response to fracking from Pennsylvania, USA - Cold Stream Run_MetaG_CSR_2012 | ecosystem: Environmental > Aquatic > Freshwater > Creek >...
CGCGGCTGATGATGATGATGACGTCGGCCAGAGCCATGCGCTTCCCCATCCCTCCTGGGACCCCAGATGTTTCTCGTGCGAGCCGGGAAGGTACCACCGTTGTGCCAAGGGGGCACGGACCACGGGGAGCGCACCGGCGAGCGAGACGTCGACGGCTGCCCGACGTCTCGTGGGCATGGACCGTGATCACCGCTCCCGCGCCCGGCAACTGACCCTGCTCGTGACCGCCCAGAGCCTCGCCTGCGGCGGCCTGTGCCTGGCCGCCGTTCGACCACCCGTCGCCGGCGTGTCGTGGTGGCGGGGATTCCCCCAGTGGGTCGCGGCCGCTCCCCCGCTCGACGCAGTCGTGGTCGTCGCCCACCGGATCGCGCTGGTCACCGCGGCCTGGCTCCTCGCGGGCACCGTGCTGCACATCGCGGCCACCGCGGCGCGGTGGCCCGGGCTCGCGCGCGTGACCGGATGCGCCACGCTTCCGGCGGTCCGGCGCGCGGTCGCGGCATTCGCCCTCGGCGCCGGCTTCACCACCGGCGTGCTCGGCGCGGGCTACCCGGCCTCCGCCACCTCAGGTGCCGAGGCTCCCCGGGTTCGCGACGGTCGCGCCGTCGCGACCTCTCCGAGTGCTCCGACCCCTACGACCGTCCCCCCAACCGTCGCGATGTCGATGCCGGAACCGGCGCGGGTGCCGGCGACGCCGACCGTCGGTCCGGTGCCGACCGCCGCCATGGTGGTGGTGCAGCCGGGCGACTCGTTGTGGACCATCGCCGAGCGGGTCGCGGCTTCGGAGGGTGGCGTCGACGTCGCGTCGCGCTGGACGGCGATCTGCGTGGCCAACGCCGGACGGTTGCGTTCGGGGAACCCGTCCGTGATCTACGCGGGCGAGGAGATCGTCATCCCGGCGTGAGTGGCGTGAGCGCGGCGAGCACCTCGTCGTGCAGCAGGCCGTTGCTGGTGACCGCCTCGCCACGGTCGAACCCGGCGACGCCCTGGCGGTCGGTGAAACGGCCACCGGCCTCCTCCACCACCACCTGGAGCGCCGCGAGGTCCCACGGTGCGAGCCCGCCCACCTCGATCGCGATGTCGACCGAGCCGTCGGCCACGAGCATGTGCGACCAGAAGTCGCCGAACGCGCGCGACCGCCAGCAGCGGCGGGCCAGCGCGAGGAACTCGTCGCCGATCCCCTCCTGCTCGAAGTACTTCACGGACGAGTAGGAGAGCTGCGCGTCCTCGATGGCGTGCACCCGCGACACCGACACCCGGGCACCGTCGCGCCACGCGCCCTCGCCCCGGGCCGCCCACCAGCGGACGTCGAGCGCGGGTGCGGAGACCACGCCGGTCGTGACGATGCCGTCCTCCACCAGCGCGAGGAGCGTCGCCCACACCGGGAGGCCGCGTGCGTAGCCCATCGTCCCGTCGATCGGGTCCACGATCCAGCGCCGCGCGCCTCCGTTGCCCGCGCCGGCCGCGCGGGCCGCGCGGTCGAGGCTGCCGAACTCCTCGCCGAGGATCGCGTCGGCAGGCCGGGTCGCGGCCAGGCGGGTCCGCAACATCTCCTCGACCGCGCGATCGGCCTCGGTGACCGGCGTCGTGTCGGGCTTCGTCTCCACCACGAGATCCGTCGCCCGGAAGCGCGCCATCGTCAGCGCGTCGGCCTCGTCGGCGAGCGCGAGCGCGAGTTCGAGATCGGAGGCGGCCGAACTGACGGCTGAATTGACGATGGGGCGAAATCTAGTGCCGCCTCCCGGCGGGACCGGGCCGCGAGACTGGGCCGATGACCCGGACCCGCTGGCTGCTCGTGATCCTCGTGCTCGCCGTCGTCGGCGTCGGGGTCGCCGTCGCCGTCGCGCCCGGTGGCGACTCGTCGAGCGAGGGCACGACGCGCGCCAACGGTTCGACGACCCCCGCCACGACCGCCGCGGTTCCGGCCACCACGACGACCGCCACCACCGTCCTCCCCGTGACCACGACCCCGGCGACCACCACCGGCGCGGTGCCGGGCGCGTGCGCGAGTGTCGCGGGCGGGGTCGGTGGCGCGATCCGCGCCGCGGTCGACGCCGGTGTGCCCGGTGCCGTCACCGGCGCCGACGTCATCGAGTGCCGACTTGCCGCATCCAATGCCGGCTGGGCGTTGGTGCGACTCGCACCGAAGGCCGGGTCGTCGTTCACGGAGACCACGGTGATCCTCCAGGGCGGCGGCGGCTCGTGGGCCATCGTCGCGACCGGCGGCACCAACGCCGGATGCGGCAAGGCCCCGCAACAGGTGATCGCCGACCTCGGCCAGTTCTGCGTGGGCAGCGGCGGCGGCACCCAGTGACCACGGGCGCCGTCGACGCGCTCGTGGCCGGGGCCACCGAACGGTCGCCGATGGCGGTGGCCGACTCGAAGTCGGGCGCGCGCTTCGAGCGGGTGGTCCTCGACGGTCGCGCCCACGTGCTCAAACACGTCGACCGCGCCGACGACTGGATCATGCGCCAGACCGGTGATCTCGGTTGCGTCCCGGTGACGGTGTGGGAGTCGGGAGTGCTCGACCTCCTCCCCGACTGCGTCGACCACGCAACCGTGGGCGCCGCGCGTGAGTGGACCGCCGGCGAAGCGGGCGGCGAAGGGGGCGGCGAAGGGGGCGAGGGCCTGGCGGGCGCGCGCGGCGCGGTGCTGATGCGCGACGTCGGCGCGGCGCTGGTGCGTGACGACGGGTCACCGCTCGACGAAGCCCAGCACCTCCGCTTCCTCGACCACCTCGCCGCGTGCCACGCAGCGACGCTCGGGTGGCGCGACGACGTCGGCCTCGTGCCCCTCGCCAACCGGTACTCCTTCTTCGGCCCCGACGCGCTGGCGTGCGAGGCCGCTCGTCCCTCACCCCACCCCGTGCCCGCACTTGCGGCTGCGGGTTGGGCGCAACTGCCCGACGCCGCGCCGCGGTTCCACGAACTCGTTGCGCCGTTGCGGTCCGCGCCCGATCGGGTGCTCACCGCGCTGGCCGATCCGCCGCACGCGTTCCTCCACGGCGATTGGAAGGCCGCCAACCTCGGCACCGACGCGCAGGGCCGCACCGTGCTCGTCGACTGGTCGATGGCGGGCGAGGGCCCGCTGCTCACCGAGGTGCTGCACTACGCGACGCTCAACGCGCGGCGGCTCCCCCACGGTCACGGGTTCGCGGACGTGCTCGCGGTCTATCGCGCCGCGCTCGAGTCGCGCGGCGTGCGCACCGACCCTTGGTGGGACACCCAGCTCGCGGCCTGCACGATCGGCGTGATGCTCCAACTCGGCTGGGCCCGCGCGCACGACACGCCTGCCGCGATCGCGGCGTGGACCGCGCGGGTCGAGGACTCGCTCCGGTCGCTGCCGTGCTGAGCGAGCGCAGTCGAGCGAGAGTCGAGCGAGCGTGGAGTGTCAGTCGAGGAGGTCGGGCTGTTCGCGCACGATCTTCTGGTAGAGCGGCTGGAAGCTCACGAAGCCGCACACCGGTTCCCCGACCTGCGTCTTCGTGAGACGCGCGGCTTCGGGTGCGATCGGGATCGGGCTGCCCGCGGCCTCGGCGAGGAGCTGAGCCTGACATGAACGCTCCATCGTGACGAACCACCACACCGCTTCGTCGACCGAGTGGCCGACGGTGAGCAAACCATGGTTGCGCAGGATCACCGCCTTGCGGCCCTCGAGCGCGTGGGCAATGCGCTTGCCTTCCTCGGGGTCGACGACCACGCCGGTGTAGTCGTCGAACAGCGCGTGGTCCTCGTGGAACGCGCACGCGTCCTGGGTGAGCGGGTCGAGCAGCCGCCCGAGCGTCGACCACGACTTGCCGTAGAGCGAGTGCGAATGCGCGGCGGCGATCACGTCGGGCCGGGCCTGGTGCAGTGCCGAATGGATGGCGAACGCGGCGACGTTGACGCCGCCGTCGCCCTCCACCACCTCACCCTGGTGGTTCACGAGGATGAGGTCGGAGGTGCGGATGTGCGCGAACGTCATCCCGAACGGGTTCACCCAGAAGTGGTCGAGCCGCTCCGGGTCACGCGCGGTGATGTGGCCGGCGACGCCTTCTTCGAAGCCGTACCGGGCGAAGATGCGGAAGCCGGCCGCGAGGCGTTGCTTGCGGTGCAGCCGTTCCTCTTCGATGGTGCCGAACTTCGGCTGGTACCAGGTGAAGTCGTCGGCCATCAGGGCACCTCCTCGGGAGACCCTCACGGTAGCCCGCCACCTGGGCCGGAGATCAGGGCCGGAATCCGTCGAGCCCCGCGAGCTCGAGCACCTCGCCGTCGTCGGTGACGAACAGGCCCGTGCCACCGGACTCCTCCACCAGGGCCGCACCGTCCTGCGCACCCGCGACGAACGCGGCCTTCGCCAGCACCTCGGCGCGCCACGCCTCCCCCGAGATGACGGTGACCGACGCGAGGCCGCTGTGCGCAGGCTCGCCCGTCCGGGGATCGATCAGGTGGTGCTGCGGTCGACCGTCCTGCTCCCAGGCCCGTCGCAGGCGCGTGCTCGTCGCGATCGCGCCGGTGCCGAGCGTGACCATCCCGGTCCGGCCGGTGCCGAGCGGGTCGTCGATCTCCACCACCCAGGCACCCGGCGCGGGCGGCTCGCCCAGAGCCCGCAGGTCGCCGCCCATGTTCACCAGCACGCCACGGGCACCTGCGGCCAGGAGCTCCGTGGCGACGAGATCGGCGGCGAAGCCCTTGCCGATGCCTCCGAGGTCGAGCGCGACGCCCGGCGGGAGGATCACCGCCCCGATCAACCGGTCGACCGAGATCCCGGCGCAACCAGTTGCCGGCCTCGCTGCCGCTCGGCTGTCCATCTGCCCCGGGTCACCCTGTTGCTTCGCGAGGTCGTCGAAGTTCTCGGTGTACCCCGCGGCTTCGAGGGCGCGGAGGATCGTGGGGTCGTAACGGCCGCCGGTCGACTTCCACGCGTCGACCGCGCGCTCGATCACCGACAGCGTCTCCTGCGACACGATCACGGGCGAGCCACCCGCCTCGTTGAGTCGGCAGAGCTCACTCGTGGGGCGAAATCGGCTCCACTTCGACTCGAGCCGTTCGATCGCCACCGCGGCCCGCTCGCCCAGGTCGTCGGCGCCCCCGTCGACCGGCCCTCCGACGGGCCCGAGCACGAGCACCTCGACGTCGGTGCCCATCGCCCGAAAGCGCGTGGCGGTGAGGACCTCGTCGTCGTCGGCCGGCATGCCCTCACCGTACAAGCGGCAGCCGTGAGAGGGCTTAGCCTTCGCGGTGATGCGCGTGGCGGCAATCGACCTGGGGACGAACTCCTTCCACATGCTCGTGGCCGAGGTCTCGCCCGACGGACACCTCGATCCCATCGTGCAGGAGAAGGAGATGCTGCGCCTGGGCGACGTCGTGAGCCGTCACGGCGTCATCCCCGAGACGGCGGCCGACCAGGTCGTCGGCACCATCCGCCGTTTCCGCATGCTCGCCGAGGCCGCCGGCGCGGTCGAGGTGTTGGCGTGCGCGACCAGCGCGATCCGTCGCGCCGCGAACGGCGCCGAGATCGTCGACCGCATCCGCGAGGAGACCGGAGTCCCCGTGCGGGTCATCGCCGGCACCGAGGAGGCGCGCCTGATCTTCGGCGCCGTCCGCGCGTCGGTCGTGCTCGATCCCGCGCCCGCCGTGTGCTTCGACCTCGGCGGGGGCAGCCTCGAAGTGATGGTCGGCGACGCCGGCAGCCTGATGTGGGCCACCAGCGTCCCCCTCGGCGTCGCGCGGCTCACGACCGAACTCGTGCATTCCGACCCCCTGTCCAAGAACGACCGCAAGGCATTGCACGAGCACATCGTCGACGTCCTCACGCCGGTCGCCGAGCGCGTGGCCGGGTTCGGGCCGCGCATGGCCGTCGGCAGCAGTGGCACGTTCGAGAACCTCGCGCACATGGTCGCGGCACGCCGCAAGGAGGACGCCCCCGCGAACCTCAACCAGCTCACCATCCATCGCGAGGAGTTCCTCGCGCTCCACCGCGACGTGCTCGCGTCGACTGCGGCCGAACGCCTGCGGTTCGAGGGTCTCGACGCACGCCGCGTCGACCTCATCGTCGCGGGCTCGACGGTGCTGGCCACCGCAATGGAGCTGTTCGGATTCGAGGAGCTCACCATCAGCGAGTGGGCGCTGCGCGAGGGCATCGTGCTCGACGCCGCCGGCCACCACGACGCCGCCGACTGGTCGGACGACCCGCACGCGATACGCGGCGCCGCGGTGCTCGGGCTCGCCCGCCGGTGCAACTGGGCCGAGGACCACTCCCGTCGGGTGGCCAAGCTCGCGCTCGAGCTGTTCGACGGCACCGCGTCGGTGCACGGCCTGGGCGACCACGACCGCGAGCTGCTCGAGTTCGCCGCGCTGCTCCACGATGTCGGCGAACACGTCGCGAGCTCCGGGCACCACAAGCACGGCGCGTACCTCGTCCGCAACGGACAGCTCCGGGGGTTCTCACCCGGAGACGTCGAGCTCCTCGCCGCGGTCGTGCGCTGGCACCGCCGGGGCGAGCCGCGGGTCACCGACGAGTTCCCCCTGCTCGATGCCGCGGCGATGGACCGGGTGCGGACGCTGGTGGCGTTGTTGCGCGTGGCCGACGGCCTCGACCGCAGCCGGACCGCGACCGTCGACGACCTCGACGTGATGGTCACGCCGTCGCTCGTGCTGGTCCGCATCCGCGCCAATGCCGACCCCGAGCTCGAGGTGTGGGGCGCCCGCCGCAAACGCGCGTTGTTGGAGCGGGTGCTCGACCGCGAACTCGAGGTGACCAACCACCCAGCGGCGAGCTCGGCAACCCAACCCCCGATCTGACCCCGGTTACGATCGGTCCACGGACCCGTCACCCGCACCCGACCCGCCCGAGCCGACGCCGGCTCCCGCTCCGGCTCCCCCTTCGGAACCGGTCGCGCTCCCGCCGCGCCCCGCACGACCGTTGATCGTGCACTTCGGGGTCGACACGGCGGTCGCGTTCCTCGCGGTGTTCCTCATCGGGCTCATGTTCAGCTACGGGATCGCCGACATCGCCGTGGTGGCGGCCGTCATGGGCGCGATCGCGGCGCCCTTCACGCGGCGCGCCGAGCAGCGCGCGCTCGACGCGCGGAAGGAAGAACACCAGGACTCGCAGAAGGACCAGCAGCCGTGACCGCGCGCGCCCGCGCCAAGTCGCCTGTTGGGCAGCCGGTGGAGGCGCTGCACCAAGCGGCCGAGTCGGCTCGCGCCCTCGCCGCAGAGGTGAAGCCACGGCTGCGCGGAGTGTCGCACTTCTACGGACTGTGGGTCTCGATCGCGGCGGGGATCGTCCTCGTGATCACCGCGCCCGCCGGGCTCGCGAGCCTTGCGGCCCTCGTGTACGCGATCACCCTTGCCGGGATGTTCGGCGCCTCGTCGCTCTACCACCTCGGCAAGTGGACACCCACGACCTCGGCCAAGCTGCTCAAGCTCGACCACACCGCGATCTTCCTCCTGATCGCGGGCACCTACACCCCGATCTGCCTGCTCGCGATGGACGGCGCGTTCCGCGCCATCGTGCTCGGACTCGTCTGGGCCATCGCCATCGCGGGCATCGGGTTCGAGTGGCTCCCCGTGCCGGCCCCGCGCGGCTACGTCACGACCGTCTACATCACGCTGGGCTGGATCGGCGCGGTCGCGATGGTGCCGCTGTACCGGAAGACCGGCTGGGAAGGGCTGCTGCTGATCGCGCTCGGCGGCATCAGTTACACTGTCGGCGCCGTCGTGCTGGCGATGAAGAGGCCCGACCCGTGGCCGAAGGTGTTCGGCTATTGGGAGATCTTCCACGCGTTCGTGATCGTCGCCGCGGTGCTGCACTACTGCGCGATCGCGTTCCTCGTGCTGCCGCTCCAGCAGTAGGCGCGCACGCAGTGAGCGGACACGAGCGCGTCAACCGCGAGTTCTGGGACGCCGACGCCGACGACTACCAGGCCGCCCACCACGCGACCATCGCCCGCGATCCGCGAGCATGGGGCGTGTGGCGGATCCCCGAGACCACGGTCGGCGCGCTCGGGGATGTCGCCGGCCGCGACGTGCTCGAGTACGGCTGTGGCGCCGCCCAGTGGGCGCAGGCCCTCGCCGACGACGGCGCGCGCGTCGTCGCCCTCGACGTGTCGCGAGCGCAGTTGCGCCACGCACGCAGCGCGGTCGCCGCGGGTGCACGGCTCCTCTGCGCGAGCGGTGAGGCGATCCCGTGCGCCGACGCGTCGTTCGACGTGGTGTTCTGCGACCACGGCGCGATGTCGTTCTGCGATCCCGAGCGGTCGCTGCCCGAGGTCGCCCGCGTGTTGCGGCCCGGAGGTCGGTTCGCGTTCTCCCACACCACGCCCTGGCCGTACCTCACCTGGGACGATCGTCGCGAGCGCGTCGGGCCCAAGCTGCGCGAGCCGTACTTCGGGATGCGCGTGTTCGCGACGGGCGAAGGCACCGTCGACTTCCAGCTGGGCTACGGCGACTGGATCCGGGCGTTCCGCCGCCACGACTTCGTGGTCGAGGACCTGGTGGAGTTGCGGGCGCCGAAGGGCGCGACCACGACCTACCCCGACTTCGACCCACGGTGGGCACGCCGGTGGCCTGCCGAGCAGGTCTGGAAGCTCCGCCGCGCGTGACCCGTGCGTGATCGCATCAGCAACGGGTGCCGTCGGCCGGGGCCTGGCCGGTCAGCAGGAATCGCGAGATCGCGCGGTCGGCACAGCGGTTGCCCGACGCGAACGACGTGTGCTGGCTGCCGGCGACGGTGAGCAGCACACCGTGCGCGAGTTGTTGCGCGAGCGCCGTCGCCTGCTCGTAGGGCGTCGCCGGATCGCGGGTGGTGCCGACCACGAGGATCGGCGGCGTGCCCGGCGCCGTGATCGCCCCGGTGGGCGGGAGCGGCGGCACCGGCCACACGGCGCACGCCAGGCTGGTGTTGACGATGTAAGGGCCGAGGCGGGGCGCGATCCGGGTGGCCTCCGTCTCCAGGGCCGCGGTGGTGGCGACGTCGCCGACCACCGGTCCGTCGCGGCAGGTGATCGCCCAGAACGCCTCGAGCGCGCCGTCGTCCGCGCCGTCGGCGCCGCGGCCCTCGTAGGAGTCGGCCTCGGCGAGCATCGTCGACGCGTTGCCGTCCTCGGTGGAGGTGATGGCGCGCTCGAGCGTGCGCCACGCCGGCCGCCCCGCGTAGAGGAGCGACAGCACCGCGCTGTCGAAGCGGGTCTGATCGAGCGTGCGCCCGGGCTGGTCCTTCGCGGGGACGGGGTCGGTCGCGATCCGCGCCCGCAGCGCGTCGTACGCCGCGGCTGCGTGTCCGTCGTGATGGAACGAGCAGGTGCTGTCGCGCGAGCACCACGCGAGGAAGTCGTCGAGCGACCGCTCGAAGCCGCGCGCCTGACTCAAGGTCGCAGTTGCGCCGTCGAGCGACGGGTCGACCGGGCCGTCGAGGACGAACCGACCGACGCGCCCGGGGAAGTCCCGGGCGTACAACGCACCCAGATACGTGCCGTAGGAGTAGCCCACGTAGTCGAGGTGCGACTCGCCGAGCGCGGCGCGCAACCGATCGAGGTCGTGCGCGGTCTCACGGGTCGACACGTGCGAGAGCAGGTCCGCGTTCCGGGTCGCACACCCGGTGGCGATGGTCCGGAACTCGTCGACGAGCGCGCTCCGCTCCGCGTCGTCGGTCGGCGACAACGACTGGTCGAACAGCGGGTCGAGGGAGTCGACACAGTCGACGGGACTGCTGGCACCGACTCCACGCGGGTCGAACGACACGAGGTCGTAGGCATCCTGCACGGATCCGGGGAGGCTGTCAGCCGCGCTCCGCAGGAACGTCACCCCGGACTCGCCGGGTCCACCCGGATTCAACACGAGCGCGCCCTGCCGGGCGTGCGCGTCGCGGGCCGGGCGCATGATCACCGCCAGGTCGACGTGCTCGCCGGTCGGGTCGGCCTCGTCGAGCGGGACGGCGAGCTTGCCGCAACGGAAGCCGTCACCGCACTCGCGCCAATTGATCGTGGGGCTGATCGTGGGGCTGATCGTGGGGCTGATCGTGGGGCTGAAGTGCGCGGCCGCGGCCGTCGGGACCGCAATCGACGAGACGGCAATCGACGCGAGGACGGTCGAGAACACGAGGCCGCCGGCGCAGAGCGCGACCAGCGGCGCGCGGCACCAGCGGAACATCCGCCCAGGATGCCTCATGAGGGGTGATCGAAGAGGGTCGGGTCGGGCGTCGGGTTCAGGCGTCGGACGCGCGCACGACCCCGAGCGTGGCGGCCGGGGTCGGTCCGAAGCCGTCGGCCGGCCGTGCCGGGCCGAAGAGGTGTCCCTGCGCGAGTTCGCAGCCGAGCGAACGTAGCGACGCGAACTGCTCGAGCGTCTCCACCCCCTCGGCGACGGCGCACAGCCCGAGCGAGTGCGCGAGGTCGACGATCGCGCCGCAGATGGCGTCGCTGTCGCGGTCGCGGCCGAGGTCGGCCACGAACGTGCGGGCGATCTTGATCGCGTCGATCGGGAAGTGCTTGAGCGCGACGAGCGACGACGAGCCGGTGCCGAAGTCGTCGATGACCAGGCGCACTCCGAGGTCGTGCAGACGACCCAAGGTGGTGTCGGCGAGCGCACGGTCGCGCAGCAACGTCTCCTCGGTGATCTCGAGCCACACGGAGCCGGGGGCCAGGCCGGTCTCGTGCACGATCTGCTTCACCTGGGCCGCGAGGCCGGGCTCCGCGAACTGGCGCGCCGAGAGGTTGACGTTGAGCTTGAGTGCCGCGCCACCCGCGTCGTGCCACACCGCCATCTGGCGGCAGGCGTGGTCGAGTGCCCAGCCGCCGATGGGCACGATCGCGCCGGTGCGCTCGGCCTCGGGGAGGAACTCGTGCGGCAACAGCAGGCCGTGCGCCGGGTGTTCCCAGCGCACCAGGGCCTCGAAGCCCGCGACCCGTCCGGTCGCGCAGCTGACGATCGGCAGGTAGTGGAGGCGCAGTTCGTCGCGCGCCACCGAGCTCACCAGTTCACCGTCGGCCAGCACCGGCGTGGGGAACCCGGCGCTGATCTCGATGCGGGCGCCACCGAGTGAACACGCGTGGTTGCCGGCGGTGATCGCGCGGCGCAGCACCGACTCGGGGCGTTCGTCGAGGTTCACGGCTAGGGCGACACCGATGCTCGCGGTCACCTCGGCCACCCCGGCGAGCACCACCGACGGGTGGGCGACGCCCATCGCGATCCGCTCGGCGAGCGACTGCGCGGCGTGTTCGTCGGGCACGTCGCGGCAGACGAGCACGAACCGCTCCTGGTTCACGTGCGCGACCACGTCGCGCGGGCGGGTGACGGTGCGGAGGCGGGTCGTGATCGCCTCGAGCAGGTGGGCGCCGGCGGCGTAGCCCAAGCGATCCTGGACGTGCGCAAGGTTGTCGAGCTCCACCGAAACCACCGCGACCCGTCCGAGGTGGAGATCCTCCTGGGTCAGCCAGGTGCGGAGACGATCGAGGTCGAACACGGGGATGCGCACCTGCTGGGCGTCGCGGTCCCCGGCCGGCACCGATCCGCCATTGGCGAGCTCCGCGACCTCGGGCACGCGCGTCGGCGCCACCGGCACCACCGGGGGTACGGGCGGCAGGTCCGGCAGGTCCGGCAGGTCGGCGAGCTGCGGCAGGTCCGCGCCCGGGCTACCCGCCGGCGCGCCACGCGGAGTGGCGGGGTCGGGCACCTCGTCGAAGATCCCCTCGTCACCCGTGTCCCAGATGTCGGACGGTGTCCACCCCGGCGGCAGGTCGAGGCCCTCGGGGACCAGCGAGTCCGCGGCGGCTCCCGTCACGTCGGCGGTCGGCGCGACCGCCGGGGCGAGGTCGGCGCTGGTGACGTCGGCTTCCCCGTGTGCCTGCAGCGCAGGTGGCTCCAGCAATTGCGAGACGAGGTCGGCGGCCCGGCGGGCGCGGCGACCGGCCCTGAGCGCGACGACGGTGGCGACCACCGCAACGACAACTGCCGCCACGGCCGCGAGGAGCAGCACGAAATCCACACCATGGTTTCGGAGCGCCGGCCACCGAGCTTGAGCACGGAGAGTGGTCGATCCCGACGAGGTCGAAGCGGCAAACCTCGCCCGCCCGTCAGCCGTGTGGTCTGTGACATCGGCCGCTCTCACGCGATTGGCAGTTGACACCCCGTTGACACACCGGGGAACACGCGCCGAAGTCACCCCGCCACTCTGGGCGGGCACAGCAAAGCGGGCACCGGCACGGCGACACCGGAACAGCAAGGCCGGCACGCCAGGACATGACAGTCGGACGGGCGGACAAGGACAGGGGACGCTGCAGCAGTGACGACGACCACCACGGGAACGGCTCCGCATCGCAATGACGGAACCGACACGACCGCTACGACCGGCAGTCCGGAGAGGGCGCGTACGCCACGCCGGATGCGCCAGACGCGCACCTGGAGGTCCCGCCTGCTGCTCCCGATGGCGGCGCTCGCCGTCGCCCTCGTCGCGACAGCTTGTATGCCGCCGGGCGCCACGGCCACGGCGGACCCGGCGGGCGCGAGGTCGATGATCAACAGCAGCCGGGCCGACAACGGCCTCCCCGCACTTGCCGACGACACGCAGCTCGACGGTCTCGCCCAGGCCTGGGCCGACCAGCTCGCGGCGGCGGGGCACCTCGCCCATCAGGATCTCTACGGCGTGATCACCTCGCCCTGGATGGCCGGGTGGCAGCGCCTGACCGAGAACCTGTTCGACGGCGGCGCGTCCTCCACCAACGCACTCGTCGAGAACATGTGGATGAACTCGTCGGGACACCGCGACAACATCCTCGACCCGAATGTGAACCGAGTCGGTGTCGGCGTCGCGCACGACGGCGCAGGCAACACGTACGTGGTCGCAGACTTCGGGCTCCGGTAGCCGCCCCTACCGGGTCCGAACCAGGGGGGTGGGATGCGCCCCGCTCCACCCCTCCCGCGCTGCGAGGGGGCCCGTCAACCGGCGGGCCCCCTCGTCAGCCGTGTGGGTTGCTACCGTCGGCCGATGGCGACGCGTCGAGCAGACCTCCCGGAACGCCCGGAGCGCCACGACCGCCCGGAACGCCTCGGCGCCCGCCTCGCCTCGCACCTTGCCGCCGCCACCAAACACCCGGTGGTGCCCACCGCCGTGGCCCTCGTCGCCGCAGTGGCCGCCGCCGAATGGGTCGCCTGGCTCCACGCCGGACCCGGCGCCGTGGTGGCCCTCACTCCGGCCGCCGGGATCGCCTTCGCCGCCGCGCTCCTGCTCCCCTGGCGGCGGACCGTCGCGCCGCTCGCCGCGGTCGCCGTCGCGGTCGTCGGCGTCGCGTCGCGCCACCACGTCGACGTAGGCGTCGCGCTGGCGCTGGGCGTCGCCGCAGTGCTCGCCGCCGTGACCGGTGCGTTGCTCCTGCGCTTCTACGCCGACGGTGACTTCCGCGTCGAGGGCGTACGCGATCTGTTCGCGCTGGTCGTCGCCGCGCTCGCCGGCGCGGTACTCGCCGCGCTCGTCGTGACCGGGGCCCTCGCAGTGTGGGGCACCGACGCGCCGTGGTGGCGGGTCCTCTACCGCACCACCCTCGCCGACACCCTCGCCATGGTGTTGGTCGCGTGCGCCACCGTCGCGCACCTCCGGCCGCGGGGCCGCCGACGCGGCGGTCCATCGGAGGCCGTCGTGTTGGCGGTGGCGATCGCCGCGACGTCGGTGCTCGCGATCGCGCACTGGGGCGACCCGCTCGCCTTCGTCTCCGTCGTGCTCCTGGTCTGGGCGGCGGTCCGCTTCGGCACCCGCGCGGTCGCGCTCGGCTGCCTCGTGATGCTCGCCGCGGCCGACTGGGCGCTGGCACGCGGGTCGGGCACCTTCGCGGCCACGTTCGACTCGCTCGACGGCGCAGTGCTCGTCGTCCAGGCCTTCTTCGCGGTGACGATGCTCGCGATGCTCGGGTTCTCCACTGCCCTCGAGGAACGCGACGGCGCCGAGGCCCAGCGCTGGGTGGCTGCCGAACGGTCGCGGCGAACCTTCGACCACTCCCCTGCCGGCATCGCGGTGACCACGCTCGAAGGCGTGGTCGTGGAGGCCAACCGGGCCCTGTGCCTGCTGCTCGGGCGCGTCGAATCCGACCTCGTGGGCCGCACGCTGCGGTCCTGGCGCGACGACGACACCGGTGAGCACGAGGCCCTGCGGCCAGGGTTCACCGGGGAGTCCGCGGAGGGCCGCGTGCAGCGATTCGTACGCGCCGACGGCGAGGTCGTGCACGTCGAGCTCTCGGACGCTCGGCTGCGCCACCTCGACGGCGCCCCCGACCACAAGGTGGTCTTCGTCACCGACGTCACCGAGCGCACCACCCTGCGCCACCAACTCGTGCACGCACAGAAGATGGAGTCCGTCGGTCGGCTCGCCGGCGGGATCGCCCACGACTTCAACAACGTGCTCGCCATCATGCGCGGCCAGGTCGAGCTGCTCCAGGACGACATGGCGCTGCTCGAACGCGCCCGCAAACGCATCGACTCCGTGCAACGCGCAACCGACCGCGCCGCCGCGCTCACCGACGACCTCATGACGTTCAGCCGGCGCAGTGTCGACGAGCCCGAGACCTTCGACCTCCACGAGCTGCTGCAGTCGCTGCGCGAGCTGGTGCACCAGATCGTCGGGCCCACGGTTGCACTCGAGCTCCAGCTCGACGCCGACGCGTCCACGATCGTCGCCGACCCGAACCGCCTCGAACAAGCGGTGATGAACCTGGCGGTGAACGCGCGGGACGCGATGCCCACCGGTGGAAACCTCACCCTCGGCACCACCAACGTGCCCGTCCCCGGCGCGCCGCCCTACGTCGTGCTCACCATCACCGACACCGGGATCGGCATGGACGAACCCACGCGCCAACGGGTGTTCGAGCCGTTCTTCACCACCAAGCCACCGGGCCGCGGCACCGGCCTCGGCATGTCCACCACTGCCGACATCGTGAAGGCGGCCAACGCCACCATCGAGGTGCGCAGCACACCCGGGCGCGGCACCACCTTCGTGCTGACCTTCCCCACCGTCGTGACCGTCACGTCGGAACTCGACCTGCGCGATGGCGTGCTCCCGGGCACGATCGACGCCGCCGCGGACACGTTCGCGCCCGGCTCGGCCCACGGCACTGTGCTGGTGGTCGACGACGAACCCGAGATGCGTACGCTCGTCGCAGAGATCCTGCGCGGTGCGGGGTACCGCGTGCTGGTGGCCACCGACGGCGACGCCGCACTCGCGATGTTCGCCCGCGAGCCGGTGGTCGACCTGCTGGTGACCGACGTCGTCATGCCCGTGATGAGCGGCACCGACCTCGCCGAGCGCGTCGCCGAGCGCTCACCGTCGACGCGCGTGCTGTTCGTGTCGGGGTTCGTACCCGCGGGTGCCGCCGCGTTGCGGGGTGCGCCCCTGCTCACGAAGCCGCTGCGGCGCAACGACCTGCTCGACGCGGCCCGGCGGCTGGTGCCGGCCGAACCCACATCGGCGGAGGCGCGGTCCGAAGACTCGCCGGCCTAGGGCTCGAAGCGGTAGCCCACGCCGCGCACCGTCACGATGCGCGAGGGGCGGGCAGGGTCGATCTCGATCTTGGCGCGGAGCCGGTGTACGTGTTCGCTCACGGTCGCCGCGCCCTGCCACTCGGGTTCGACCTCCCACACGTAGAGCAGGAGCTGGTCGCGGGTGAACACCTGGCGCGGTGACGCGCACAGGAACGCCAGCAGGTCGAACTCACGCCGACGGAGTTCGACGAGATCACCGCGCACCCATGCCTCGCGGGTCGTCAGGTCGAGCTCGAGGTCACCGAACTCCAACCGGCCCGCAGCCTGGGTGCCCCGCGTCCGCCGGAGCACCGACCGCACGCGGGCGACCAGCTCGCGCGGCGAGAACGGCTTCACGACGTAGTCGTCGGCGCCGAGTTCGAGCCCCACGATGCGGTCGGCCTCGTCGGACATGCCGCTCAGCACGATCACCGGCACCGGGTTGTCCTCGCGCACGCGCCGCAGCACGTCGAGCCCGCGCACCTTCGGCAGTCCAAGATCGAGCACGACCAGCTCAGGCGAGTCGCCCGCGATCTTGGTCAGTGCCGTCTCACCGTCGCCGGCATCGTCGACCGCGAAGCCCTCACGTTCGAGGGCCGAGCGCACGATGTCGACCAGATCAATGTCGTCGTCCACGACGAGAATCATCAGTCGCCTCCTCCGCTCCACCAGCAGGCTAGGCGGCAGGTGGCCCGCACGTCGGCTTTTGGCGCCGGTACCTTCGGGCGATGACCAGATCGCAACCATTCCGGGTCGTCATGTTCGACTTCTTCGGCACGCTCGCCCGCGCCACGCACAGCATCGACATCGGCGCGGTGGTCGCCCGCCACGGCTACACCCTGTCCGAGCAGGCCCGAGAGATGTGGTGGAGCGGCGACATCGACGGCGAGGAGCACGAGGCGGCCTCGGCCAGTCGTGACCACTACGTGGCCTGGCAGCAGGAACGACTGCTCGCGATGCTCGCGACCGCTGACGTGCACCCCGGCGAGTACGAGCGGATCCGCGCCGACCTCCACGCCGGGCGCGCCGAGCGCGTGTTGCAGGTCTACGACGAGGTGCCCGCCGTCCTTGCGGAACTGCGCCGCCGCGGCCTCTACCTCGCCGTCTGTAGCAACTGGGACTGGGACCTCGACCCCGCGATCGACGAGGTCGGACTCGCCGGCGCGCTCGATTCCGTGATGTCGTCCGCGTGGGCGGGAGCCCGCAAGCCGCACCCGCGGATCTTCGAGCGCACGCTCGAGCAGGTGCGGCCTCACGTCGGCGGGGCGCTCGACGCGCTGGAACCCGCAGAGGTGCTGTTCGTCGGCGACACCTGGGGCCCCGATGTCGAGGGTCCGCTGGCGGCGGGGATGCAGCCCGCGTACCTCGAGCGTGACGGCCACTGGCCCGACTCGACACTTCCCGACTCGCCACCGGCCCCGGACGTGGTGCCGCGGCTGCGCGACCTGCGCGACGTGCTCGACCTCTGCTGACCCGGACGACCCGGAGGCTCCGCGCGCGATCATGGGGGTGATGGCCACCTTGGTATTCCTCCATGCCCACCCCGACGACGAGGCGATCATGACCGCCGGCACGATGGCGCGCGCGGCCGACGACGGCCACCGCGTCGTCGCGGTCTTCGCGACGCGGGGCGAACTCGGCGAGACACCGCCGGGGCTGCTCGCCGACGGCGAGACCCTCGCCCAGCGGCGCAGCGCCGAGGCGCAACGTTCCGGCGACGTCCTCGGCGCGGCGCGCGTCGAGTTCCTCCCCTACCACGACTCCGGCATGGCCGGCTCCGACAC
>Ga0075021_10000707_pt1 | contig 17265 bp, 17 predicted proteins | sample ColStrG_CSR_2012_FD_72749 | JGI IMG/M metagenome (GOLD analysis project Ga0075021, IMG submission 72749) | Freshwater sediment microbial communities in response to fracking from Pennsylvania, USA - Cold Stream Run_MetaG_CSR_2012 | ecosystem: Environmental > Aquatic > Freshwater > Creek >...
GAGTGGCGCGCCGCGCGACAAAATCACGGCCCGCTCCACGACGTGTTGTAACTCGCGAACGTTGCCTGGCCAATCGTACTGTTGCAACCGATCCACCTCGCGGCGCGGTAGCTTAGACTCCGGTACGTTCATCCGGCTGGAGGCGAGCTTAGCGAAATGCGCCGCCAATAGTGGAATGTCTTCGCAGCGCTCCCGCAGAGCCGGCAACTCGAGCGGAAAAACGCTCAACCGGTAGAACAAATCCAGCCGGAAACGGCCGGCCGCGGATTCGGTCCGCAGGTCGCGATTTGTGGCCGCGATCAAGCGCACATTCACTCGCCGCGTGTGTTCGTCGCCCACCCTTTCGAATTCGCCTTCTTGCAGCACGCGCAGCAGCTTCGATTGTAGGTCCAGCGGAATCTCGCCTACCTCGTCCAGGAAGAGCGTTCCCCCGTCGGCCAGTTGAAAGCGTCCGACCCGGTCGCGAATCGCGCCTGTAAACGCGCCCTTGACGTGCCCGAAGAACTCACTCTCGAACAACTCCTTCGGGATCGATCCGCAACTGACGCGGATGAGCGGCCGGTTGGCGCGCCGGCTACGCTGGTGAATGGCGCGCGCGATGAGTTCTTTGCCTGTGCCCGATTCACCCTGAATCAGCACGCTCGAATCGGTTTGCGCAACCAGATCAATCTGTTCCAACACGCGCAGCAACGCCGGACTGTGCCCGACAATATCCCCAAAGTCGCCGGTTTCCACTACTTCCTCGCGCAGGTAGTCGCGTTCCATCTCCAGTTGTTGGCGAAGCTGCTCAATCTGCTGGAACGCGCGGCAATTGCCAATAGCCACCGCCGCATGCGCGGAAAAATTACTAAGCCACTCCAGCGTGCTTTTGTTCGGATGAACTCGAAGGAACACGGCCATGACTCCGACCACCGCTCCGCGAAACCTCAGCGGATGGCCGATCATGCCCTCAATGCACTCGCGCTTGGCCCAAGCTTGATCGATGTTTCCGTCCACATCCGACGCGATATTGGCCACTAAAACCGGTTCACCGCTGCGAGCCATCTGCGCCAGTTTGGAAGGCGAATCCAGCGCCACGCGATGGTGGGACCTATTAACCTGGCTCCAGTCCGCACCGGCTTCGAGTGGCCGGCCGTCGCTGGCCCGCATGTGCAGCGCCGTTTCCTCGCCGGCTTGCCCACACGCCGGACAGTTCGCGTCCTGGTCAAGGAACCAAATCCGCGCCAGCGCGACATGCTCGTTCGTCATGACGGCCTTGATGATCTGGCCGAGGACGGAAGGTGGTCCTTCCGCTTGGGCGATGGAGAGAATCACGGGAAGAAGATCCATGGGCTTGTTAGAAATCACGAATTCGTTGTGCTGATGCGCTTCTTTCGTTGATTTTCAGTATACCACTGACTCTAAGTTATTGAAAAAGATAGAGAGACGATTGGCGATCACCGTGCCCTTATCTGATCCGTTGTCAAGACAACGAAAGGAAACTCAACACAGATGAACTACAAATACGGGGATATTGACGGCGTGAAGGTCTTCTACCGGGAAGTGGGCGATCCAAAGAATCCAGCCATGGTTCTGCTCCACGGATTTCCGTCGTCCTCACACATGTACCGCAACTTGATGGCGAACTTGGCGGACAAATTCTACTTGATCGCGCCGGATTACCCAGGCTTCGGCAACAGCGACGCTCCCTCGCCCAATCGGTTTTCATACACGTTCGACAAACTGTCTGAGGTGATGGAAAAGCTGCTTGTATCGATTGGGGTGAAGAAGTTTACGCTCTTCATTCAAGACTACGGTTCCCCAGTGGGGTTCCGAATCGCGCTGCGCCACCCGGATTGGATTCAAGGCATCGTCTCGCAGAACGGGAACGCTTACGAGGAAGGCTTCACCGGCGTTTGGGATGCCCTGCGGAGCGCGCTTTGGAAAAACCGTACTCCTGAAACGGAAGCGCCACTGGCGGGTTTCTTTACCGCCGATGGCGTGAAGTGGATCTACAGCGAAGGCACGCGCAACCCGGAGAAGATCAGCCCCGACAACTGGAGCAACGATCTCTTCTCCTTGGGCCGGCCGGAGAACCACCGCATTCAACTCGACCTTTTCTACGATTACCGGACGAATGTCGAGCAGTATCCGCGGTGGCACGAGTATTTGCGCAAGAACCAGCCGCCGACCTTGTTAGTGTGGGGCGCGAACGATCCGATCTTCACCCAGGCGGGGGGCCGCGCTTTTCAACGCGATGTGAAAGACGCCGAGTTGCATATGCTCGACACCGGCCACTTCGCGATTGAGGATCACTGCGACGAGATCGCGTCGTTGGTGCGGTCTTTCTATGACCGCAAGGTGCAGCGAAGCTAGTTTGTCTGATGATGAAACGGAGTCGGAAGCGTCAGCGCCCGTTACCCTAACGATCGAGGTCGCTGACGCTTCCGGCTCCGTTTCGATACGTCGGTCAGAACTGAGAGACACTATGTGGATCAAAGAAATCTGGAGGTATCCGGTAAAGTCCATGGCCGGCGAATCATTGCAAACCGCTGAAATTACCGAGCACGGCATTGCCGGCGACCGGATCATTCAAGCGCGCAACGCCGCCGGTAGAGTCTTCACGGCGCGAACCAGGCCGGAGCTGCTCCGGCATCGCGCTATCCTTTCCGCCAATGGCGAAGTGCTGGTGGACGGACGTCTTTGGAGCGCTGAGTCGGTTGCGCATGATGTCGAGGCCGTTGCGGGCCAGGGCGTCCGTCTCGTCCGCAACGAAGCGGACGACCGGTTCGATGTCCTGCCGCTGCTGGTCACGACGGATGGTATGTTCGCTGCTGTGGGCCACGACCCTCGGCGCTTTCGCCCCAATCTAATTATTGGTGGTGTGGACGGCCTCGCCGAGCGCCAATGGCAGGGATCCCAGTTGCGCATAGGCGGAGTATTGATTGGCATGGAAGATCTGCGGGGCCGCTGCATTATGACGACTTTCGATCCCGATACCGGCAAACAAGACCTAAGCGTCCTGCGGAGCATTCAACGGGAGTTCGATGGCGTACTGGGACTCAACAGCTTCGTCGTAACACCGGGAACCATTTCTGTTGGCGACACTGTTGACTTGATCCCACGGCCATGACGGCCGTGTTTCTCGGCGTCGACCTGGGCTGGTATGGCAAGCCGAGCGGCTTGGCGTCTATCGAGTTGGGCAGCACGGGTCTGCGACTCCGCAGTGTAACCCGCTTGGAAGACACCCGCGCCATCTTGCGCTGGCTCAAAGCTGAGGCGGGGACCGGCAGCGCTGTGGTGGCGGTGGATGCTCCTCTTGTGATCCGCAACCACACAGGTATTCGCGATGCCGAGCGCGAACTGAACGCCGAATTCCGGCGCTTTGACGCGGGTTGTCATGCCGCCAATCTCGGCCGTCCGTTTGCCCGGAACGTTCTCTCGTTCAGCCGCCGGCTCGGTGCTTTGGGCTTTCGCCACGGCGCTGAGATGACGGCACGCCAGCCCGGCCGCTTTCAAATCGAAGTTCATCCCCACGCGGCCACGGTAACTCTCTTCGATCTCCCGCGCATCGTGAAGTACAAACGCGGCCGCCGCGCCCTCAGGGCGGCAGAACTGGACCGCCTGCGGAATCTGATGCTTTCGCGTTTACCGCTGCTTGATCCTCCCTTGTCCTTGAGCCTGCCTCCGTTGCCGGAAACGGGTAACCTGAAGCCCGTCGAGGATCAGATCGATGCCGTTCTTTGCGCGTATATTGCCGCCCATTGGTGGTTTTGGGGAACGGAGCGCAATCGCGTTTATGGCTGCGGCAAGGCGGGGTACATCGTTGTGCCGCGCCGCATAGGTGTATACTAAGATCACTATGCCTAGTGAACGGAGCATACCGTTTGGCCAAACCGAATTCCGCCCAAACCGCGCTTGACTTAGTCGTGTTAACCGTTCTCGACCGCCGGGGGCCGCTCCACGGCTATGGAATCGCCACCGCCATCGAGGACTTGTCCGAAGAGGCGTTGCGCATCGAGGAGGGTTCACTCTATCCGGCTTTGCATCGAATGGAAGAACTGGGCTGGATCACTGCCGGCTGGAAAATCAGCGAAACCAAGCGCCGGGCGCGCTTTTATCGCATAACCAATACGGGAAAAAAACAGTTGGCTTCCGAATCGGCGCGCTGGGCTAGTTTTTCCGCTGGTGTTTCACGAGTCTTGCGTCACGCATAGCAATCGTTTGAGGAGTCGTTTATGTCATGGCTTTCGCGGTTTAAGAATGCATTACGTCCCCGCCGCTTAGATGAGGATCTGGCCGCCGAAATGGCGGATCACCTGGAGCGGCGGGTTGCCGCTTTGCGCGCGAAGGGCCTCGGCTCGGACGAGGCTCTGCGGCAAGCGCGTGCGCGTTTCGGCAACGTCACCCGCCTCCACGAAGAGAGCCGCGGATTTCGCCTTTGGGCAGGACTCGAAGGAACACTGCAAGACATTCGCTACGCATGGCGCGGCATGCGTAAAAGTCCGGCGTTTGCGATCACCGCGGTCCTGTCCTTGGCACTGGCCATCGGGGCAAATACCGCAATCTACTCCATCGTGGACGCCGCTATTCTACGGCCGCTGCCTCTTCCCGAACCAGATCGGTTGTTCTTGCTCTCCTGGCCCGACATATCCGACCCCGGATCACCCTCCGGCCAAGAACGCGACACTTTCAGTTATCCGGAATATCTGCAATTTGCCGCTGTGACCAAGCCTGTTGCGCGTCTTACTTTCGTCAGTTCGCCGAATCGAGTCGAAGCGCAAGGCCCGAATCCCGATGCGCCCCTTGAGAAAGTCAACAAAGCCTTCATTTCCGGCGAAGGGTTTGACGTTTTGGGCGTTCGGCCAGCGGTGGGACGCCTCTTTTCGGCGGAAGAGGATCGTATCCCACAGAGCCGCGCCGTCGCGGTACTGAGCTACGATTACTGGCGGAAACGCTTTCAGGCCGATCCGGCCGCGGTAGGACGGTATCTTAAAGTCCAAGAGAAAGCCTACGAGATCGTGGGCGTAGCGCGCAAAGGTTTCTTCGGCGTGGAGCCCGGGGAATTTGTGGACGTATGGCTGCCCGGAACGCTATATGAATCGCGGGCTCTCAGCGACTCGGGCTGGCACTGGTTCCGCATTCTGGGCCGCCTCGCGCCTGGTGTTTCTCGCGACCAAATACAAGCCCGTTTGCAGCCGTCCTTCCACGATTTTCAGGTACAGCGGGTAAGCCAATTTCCGACCATACCGTCGGCCATCAAAAAGCAATTTCTAGAGAGCGTGATTCGGGTACATTCTGCCGCCACGGGCGTATCGAATCTTCGAAAAACATTCTCCCGCCCATTATGGATTGTCTTCGGCGTCGCGGCTGGCGTATTGTTGATCGCCTGCGCCAACGTGGCGAGCCTTTTGCTCGCCCGTTCCACGGCGCGCGTAGCGGAAATGGCGATGCGCGTCTCCCTCGGTGCGGCAAGAGCGCGTCTTATCCGCCAGATGTTAACCGAAAGCCTACTGCTTTCTCTTATGGCCGGCGGATTGGGCTGGCTGCTCGCGCGCGGCATCGCGCCTTTGCTCGTTAGTTTGCTTTCGACCAAAGACGCTCCAGCGCAGTTCGTGTTGGCCATTGATACGCGAGTGCTTTTCTTCTGCATAGGCGTTTCCAGCGCCTCGGCGGTGCTTTTCGGATTACTTCCGGCGTGGCAAGCCTCGGGAGTACAGCCGATGCTTTGTCTGCGCTCTTCTATTGGGCAAGCCCGGAGACCGAAGCTGGGGAAAGTCTTTGTGAGCGTTCAGGTTGCCTGCGCCTTTTGTCTGGTTCTGGTGGGTGCCGCTTTTCTCTTCAGTCTGGGCAATTTGCTCCGTGTGGACCCAGGCTTCGATGCGCGGAATGTAGCCGTGCTGGAAATCACCACCGAAACCGCCCCACGGTCCGGCGATCCGGTGGAGTGGAACGCCACCCACCCTGGCGAGCAAGAGCGGCTGCGCAATCTGATGTTTCAGTTCCAAGGCCGGGTCGCGAGTCAGCCGGGCGTTCAGAGCGCGGCGTTTGCGTGGTGGCCCATTTTCGAAGGCGGTGGCTGGTCGGAGCAGGTCATCATCCCCGGGCAAGCGCCGTCGGAACGAGAAGAAATTTTGTACCGCGTCTCTCCCGGTTACTTTGCGGCGCTGCGAACTCCACTGTTAGCCGGGCGCGACTTTCAACCGGCAGACAGCTCAGCGCGGCAACCTACGCCGACGATTGTAAATGAAGCATTCGCGCGCAAATACTTCAACGGCAGTTCAAATGCGTTGGGACGGGAGTTCAGCTATCCTTTCGGCAAATCGTTGCAGCGTGAAGTGATAGTGGGCATCGCTTCGGACGCCTACTACTACGACTTACGAAAGAGCGCGGACCCAATCGCTTATCTTCCGACCGAAGGGACCGGCGGGTTCATCTTATATGTCCGTTCGCCGCTTAAGTTGGGGTCGCTTACCCGGCTGGTGGAACGCGAGGCGCGGGCCATTGGTTCAGGGACCCGCGTCCGCGAAATCACCACTCTGGAAACGATTGTGGGGAACACCTTGCTGCGGGAGAAACTGCTGGCCGGCGTTGGTGGAACATTTGCCGGGTTCGGTCTGCTCTTAGCGGCGATCGGCCTGTTTGGGCTTTTGAGTTATTCGGTTGGACGGCGCACGAAAGAGATCGGCATTCGAGCCGCATTGGGCGCGCGCCGCGGCGAAATCGTATCACTCGTCCTGCGGGATGTGAGCGCCTTGGTAGGGGCGGGATTGGTCGCTGGTTTGACCGCTGCTTTGGCCGTCATGGCTCTTTTCCGGTCTCTACTCTTCGGAATTCAGAAGGCGGACCCCTTGGTGATGGGAACGGCCATTGGGCTTTTTCTGCTAACGGGCTTGGTAGCGGCCTGCTTGCCTGCGCAGCGGGCTGCGACATTGGACCCTGTGTCGGCCTTGCGGGAGGAGTGAGCATGCTACGCTGCATTCAGATCTACGCTAATGCCAGCCACCGCAGTTGCTCTTCCGCCGCCGGTTCGCGAAGGCGATCGGCTTAACAGTTCGGAATTCCTCCGACGCTGGGAGGCAATGCCGTCGTTGAAGCGGGCCGAACTTGTTGACGGAGTCGTCTTCGTGCCATCTCCCGTTGGTCATCCCCACTCCACTAGCCACAATGCCTTCAACGCCTGGTTGTGGCTTTACAAGGACTTGACTCCAGGCTGTGAAGCGGGTAGCGACGGTACTTGGGTGATGGGACCCAAAGACGTTCCCCAACCGGACATTTTTCTCCGGATCCTCCCCGAATATGGCGGCCAATCCCGCGTGGAGGGTGAGTACGCCGCAGGCGCGCCGGAGCTGATTGTCGAAGTCGGCGGATCGAGCCTTTCGCGCGATCCTGGAGTGAAGCTCGACTTATACCGCCGTGCCGGCGTTCGTGAATATCTAACGGTATTGCCGAGACCGCGTGAATTGGTTTGGCGGTACCTGTCGCGGGGGCGTTACCGTGAAATCGTGCCCGATGACGACGGCCTCCTGCGCTCGCGCGTCTTTCCAGGCTTGTGGCTCGATCCCGCCGCTGTGTGGAATCCGAAACGATCTTTGCGTACCGCCGTTGAAGCGGGCGCCCGCTCGCCGGAACACGCCGCATTTATCCGCCGTCTTGCGGCGGCCCACAAACGCAAGTAGCATCGCATATAATCCACTCAGCTAAGGCAACGCTATGTCAAACGTGGTGGCGGACCCGCTAGAACTGCCGGCAACCGGCATCTCCGAAATAGCGCGGCCAACAATCTCACGCAATATCGCCGTCGATGCGTATCGCGGCTTCGTGATGTTTCTGATGATGGCAGAGGTCCTGCGCCTCTCCGAAGTCGCGCGCGCCTTTCCAGGCAATTGGTTCTGGGCGTTTCTTGGTTACAACCAAAGCCATGTGGAATGGGCCGGCTGTTCCTTGCACGACATGATTCAGCCGTCGTTCTCTTTTCTCGTCGGCGTGGCTCTGCCCTATTCCATCGCCAGCCGCCTGAAACGAGGAACCACCTTCGATAAGCTCTTCGGCCACGCCTTGTGGCGCTCGCTGTTACTGGTGGCGCTCGGCGTATTCCTGCGCTCCATGCATCACTCGCAAACCTATTTCACTTTTGAAGACACTCTGAGCCAGATCGGCTTGGGATATCCAATCTTGTTCTTGCTCGGCTTCCGTTCCGCCAAATGGCAATGGGGCGCGCTGGGATTTTTGCTGTTTGGATACTGGCTCGCTTGGGCACTCTATCCGCTGCCTGGGGCGAATTTCGACTGGGCCGCTGTGGGCGTACCCGCCAACTGGAGCCACAATTTCAGCGGCTTTGCGGCTCACTGGAATAAGAACGGCAATCTGGGCAACGCCTTCGACCAATGGTTCCTCAACCTGTTCCCCCGCCAAAAGCCCTTCATCGCCAATGGCGGCGGCTATTTGACGCTTAGCTTTATTCCTACTCTCGGCACCATGATTCTGGGCCTAATCGCCGGCCGCTGGCTGCGCGAATCGTCGCCCGTGATTCCCCTGCGCCGCTTCGTCACGGCCGGAGCTATTTTCATCGCGCTTGGCTTGACCCTCCATTTCACCGGCATCTGCCCAATCGTAAAAAGAATTTGGACCCCTGCTTGGACCCTCTTCAGCGGCGGCGTTTGTTTTCTTTTTTTGAGCGCCTTCTGTTGGGTCATTGAAGTGAAGGGCCACAAGCGCTGGACGTTCCCATTACTGGTGATTGGCGTAAATTCCATCGCTGCTTACTTGATTGCCCACCTCTGTGAAGACTTCGTCGCAAGTTCCTTGCTCATCAACTTGAGCGCGCGGCCATTTCAGTTGCTCGGCCCAGGCTTGCAGCCGCTGCTTTTCGGCGCAACCGTTCTCTTCGTTTTCTGGCTAATGCTTCTATGGATGTACCGGCGCAAAATTTTCCTTAAAATCTAAGACAGTTTCGTGCGTCTAATAGTTATGGGCAAGGTTGCGGAATTGGCCGTGGGACTGACGGCGCTGGCTGTGTCGCTGGCGAACGCCCAGTCGATCGTCGATCCAACCGATCGCGCGCGTTTCAACGAACTGTTCGATCACCTTAGAGGCGATCCCCTCAACTGCAACGTGATGCCTTTCAAACCCTTCGTCGATTTTGCCTTTCGCTTCGAACTGGGTTACATCGTCGAGTGCGATGTGCGCCAGTTCGGCGGCCTTCCTGGGGAATTGCGCACCTTCCTGCGCGTGCGCCCCGAAGTCGGCGCGGAAACTATTCTGGCCGACCAATTCATGTTCCAAGGCTTGCCTAAAGACGCCAAATCGCTGCCCGACTTGCGCAAGATTCACGCCGATCTGGAATTCAGCGGCGCCCTCACGGCGGGCGAAGGAGTCTACGCCATGGATCTACTCGTCTTCGATAATCGCGACCGGCTTTTCCGCCATAGCTGGAAACTAAAAGCGTTTCCGCACGGTGACGAAGGCAAGGTTGACCTTTCCATGGCGTCGGGAACGCTGGCGCCATTGCGCATGATACCCATCCCCGACCGGCCCGGCGGCACGGCCGGAAACCGTGTCACGATTTTGCTCAACGCCGCGCCGCTGAATCCGCGCTCCGTCAAACTACGCGCCTGGGATCGCGCCTTCCTTCTCGATTCGTTGTCGTCCATGCTCCGCCAGCTTTCTTACGCTTCAGTCCGCGTGGTCGCCTTCAATCTCGATCAACAGCGCGAAATCTTCCGGCAGGACGATTTCCGCCAAGCCCAATTCGGCAGCTTGGCTCGCGCCCTGCGGAACCTCGAGTTGGGAACCGTTCCTTACAGCACGCTGGAGCGCAAGCGCGGCTGGGCCGAACTCCTGCTGAGCTTGCTGCATGCGGAAGCGCAGGCTACACCAAATTCCGATGCCATCGTTTTTCTTGGACCAACCGGCCGGATGGATGACAAAGTGCCGCGCGAAATGCTCGCGTCTTACAGTGAAGCCGCGCCGCGCGTGTTCTGCCTCGCTTACTATCCGCGCTTCGGATCTGAATTCCCCGATAGTATTCAGCACCTCACCTCGGCGCTTAAAGGCAAAGTGTTCCGCGTGCATACGCCTGGCGAGTTGGCGCAGAACCTCGCCAAACTAAAGCGCGAGATCGAAGTTGATGCAACGGCGAGAGCTACTCCCGTGCGGAAATAACCGCCGCGTAAAAACCGTCGCCTTCGTCTCGTCCCGGTAGGCGGTAGCTTTCTTGTTCGCAGCGGAACTCCGGCAACAGCGCAAGCGCGGCCTTCACCACATCTTCGTTTTCCTCATGTTCGAGCGAACAAGTGGCGTAAACGAGTCTTCCACCCGGCGCCAAAACCCGCAACGCATTTGCCAGAATTGCCACCTGTTTTACATGGAAACGCGAAAAATCCCCCGGCTTGATGCGCCATTTAATTTCCGGATTTCCCGCTAGCGTTCCTGTCCCGGTGCAGGGGGCATCCACCAAAATTCTTTCGAATTTGCCGGAAAAGGGCAGTGGCTCGCTAGCGTCGAGCACCACGCGCGCGCACTCGGGCAGACTGCTTCGCAGCCGTTCCAAGCTGACGTCGCAGGCGATCACGCGTCCCAAGCGTGTCTCCATCGCTTGCCTCGTCTTGTTTCCGGGCGCGGCACACAGATCCAGGTAGCTCTGCCCGGCCTGCAAAGAGAGGATCGGCACGATGGATTGCGACCCGATATCGTGCTGGCGCATAGTGGGGCGGACGTCCTCGTCCGCGCGCGACCTCCAGGTCGCGCCATCGCGCCATCGCCAACAACCCTCAACTGCGGTAGCTTCTACATCCAGCTCATCGGGCACATCCACGCCCACCGGAATCCTTACATAATGATGCGCTTCTTGCAAGGCGGCCTGTGCAATCCCGAGCGCCGCCGCCTCGCCGAACGAATACTCCCACCGCCTCAGCAACCATTCCGGACACGATACGGCGGTAGCGCGATCCGGCCATTCCAACGGCTCGCGAGTCACTTTTCGCAGTACTGCATTGGCCAGCGCCGTCGCCGCGCGCTGCCGTTTCTTCACAAACTCCACGGAATTATGCACCGCCGCATGCGCCGGCACCCGTTCCAAATAACGAATCTGGAAGATCGCCGCCCGCAGCGCGATCCTAACCTCCGGATCGAGATCCCGCGCCTTGCGTCCCGAATAAAGGCTAATCAGGAAATCCAATTGATTCTGAAAGCGTAAACTCCCAAAAACAATCTGGCTAGCCAAGCCCGCATCGCGGCTCGACAGGGTAACCGAGCGGGTTCGTAGTTCGTCGGAAGCATAAGAGCCTGCCTCGACGCCGAGCAATACGTCGAAAGCAACCAAACGGGCGGGCGAGATAGGCGCGGCTTGGAACTTTTTCATGGAATCTTGCGGCGGGTTCTTGTCATCTTTATAGCCAACGGAGTTGCAAGATTTTATTGTTTGCGGACGGCTTAGCCCTGTGCTAGTATTCTAGTAGCCTCCGCAGTCTGATGTTTGCCGGATGCACCTCGTACTTCCCTTCAACGGAGCATAAAACACTTATTTCATGAGCTTTACCGTTTTCCTCGGAAACCTCCCTGTTTGGGTGACGGCCGACGATATCAAATCGTGGCTATCATCCGAAAACTTGGTCGCAGACGCGGTCAAGGTTATTCGCAACCCCGAGACCCAAGAGTCAAAGGGCTTCGCTTTCATCGAATCTCCCAATCAAGAAGAGATGGGTTCCATTATCCGGCGGTTTGATCGCGCGCCGCTGGAAGATCGTCTTCTTCGCGCCAACCCGGCCCAGCCCCCGAAAGCGGGCGGCAAGGTGCCGGTCAAGAGCCCGGTTTCGCAGGATCGGCCGCGCCGTTCCGCGCACAGCCCGGCCCACACCGGAACAGGATCTAGCGCTGCAACCGTGGCGCAAACCAGCGGTACTTCGGCGGGAGGAGTGACAACGGCGGCCACCATTGTCCGCAAAGCCGCCAACCCGCGCCGCACTAACCATTCGCAGTCTCGCCAGAGTGCTTTCGCCGAGGAACTCGCAAAAGCTCTTTAGAGTCTTTTGCGTCTCCTCCCTGAAGCTTTCCGCCGCGGACCAAATGCTACTGGTGTACTCACGGCGGATTGGTGTTTTCCCCCTTCCTTCCTTTCTTTTTCTCCCGCCCCAACAGTGCTATACTTCGCTGAATTATCACTCCGTAAAGTATTTATGCCAAATATCAACTATTGGGGATCTGGATTCAGCCGTAATTTTTGCGGAATTGCCTTGTGAATCGCTCTAAATTCGAAGTTTTAGCTCTGCGTATTGCCTTCGTCTCATTGATAGGTTTCATTGGGACGATCCTGCGGCCGTTCGCGCTGCCGGCAATCGTTTCCGCTCTACTCGGGGTGGCCGCCGCGTTGCTGGCGGCCGCGTTCGGCGCACGGCTTCGGCGCGCGTCTACCCAAGCTGTACTCGCCGGCTTTATAGGCACCCTGGCGGGCGCTTCTCTCGGCCTCGTATTCGTTTTTATCTGCGCACAGGCGGGTATCGCTCAAGGCGGGACGGGCCAGTTCTTACGCTTGGCTCTGCCGCTGCTGGGCGCTTACGTCGGACTTGTCGTTGCCTTGGCTAATGCCGAGGCAATTTCCTTCGGCCTCCCGGCCTTTTCCCAAGCCTCGCAATCGTCTTCGACGACCAAGATTCTCGACACCAGCGTGCTGATTGACGGACGCATTGTCGATATTGCGGAGTCGGGTTTTATGGAAGGCCGCTTAGTTGTGCCGCGCTTTGTGCTGCATGAATTGCAATTGGTGGCCGATTCTTCCGATTCCGCCAAACGCAACCGCGGCCGGCGCGGCCTCGACGTGGTTCAACTCCTGCAGAAACTGCCGCGCATCCGCCTGGAAGTCTGTACCGACGATTTCCCGGAGACGCGCGAAGTAGATCTGAAGTTGATTGAACTGGCTAAGAGCATGCACGCCAAAATCGTCACTAACGATTTCAACCTGAACAAACTCGCGCAAGTGCAGGGTCTGACGGTTTTGAATATCAACGAACTCGCCAACTCGCTTAAACCCGTCGTCCTGCCTGGCGAAGTGATGCGCGTCTTCATTCTCAAAGAAGGCAAAGAACACAACCAGGGTGTGGCCTATCTTGACGATGGCACAATGGTCGTCATCGACAATGCCCGCCGCATGATCTCGAAGACCGTTGACATCGTCGTCACCAGCGTCTTGCAAACCACCGCCGGAAAAATGATTTTCGGCCGCTTCGACGAGCGCCAGCAACCTGTAATGGAATCGCGCGCCAGCGCGGCTGCCAGCAGCGCGGCGCAATAAAAAGCTTCCACCTACCCGTTCGGCTGATGTGCGCGCGGAAATTCGCGCGCACACTGGAAGCATGAGTGAAGCACCTGAATTCGATTTACCAAGTTATTCCGCCGCCATCAGCCGCCTAGTGGAAAAAGCTGGCGCGCATGTCGCCGCCATCAAATCCGCGCCGTACCGCGTCACCAGCGGCGTCATATTCCGCGAAGATCTCATCGCCGTCAATAATCATTTATTGAAGCGGGAAGGGAAGATCCCGGTACATTTGCCGAATGGCGATTCCGCCGAAGCCACCATCCTGGGTCGCGACCCGGCCCTCGACCTCGCCATCCTCCAAGTCCCTGAGGCGAAGTGGACAAGCCCCGCATCGGAAGAAGACAACACGCTACGAGCCGGTGCCCTAGCCGTTGTGGTCGGGCGCACGCTCGATGCCGGCCTTTCGGCGAGCGTTGGAATTTTAGGCGCTGTCGGCGGGCCCCGCCGCAGTTGGCGCGGCGGCGAACTGGAACGTTTTCTCCGCCTTGATGTGAACCTCTATCCTTCGCAAGCCGGCGCGGCGGTGGTTTCAGCCACCGGCCGTTTTGTGGGCATGGCCACGGCCGCTATTTTGCGCCACTCGGCCCTGGCTGTGCCCATGGGAACGTTGCATAGCGTCGCGCAGGAAATGCTAACCGAAGGCGGCATCCGGCAGGGTTACCTGGGCGTTGGCTTGCAGCCTGTTGCCATTCCCGAGCATCTGCGAAGTAAGACGCCGCTTGCCGGCGAGACCGGTCTCATGATCGTCAGTATTGAACCTGGCACCAGTGCGGAGAAAGCCGGCTTGCAACTCGGCGATATTTTGTTGGCTGCGGGCAAAACCGGTTTGACGCAAGTGGAATCCATGATGGGGGCATTGCGCGGTGCCGCCATCGGCAAGCCCATGCTTTTCACCATCATGCGCGCGGGCGAAGTAACAACGGTGGAAATCGCCATCGCCCCGCGTCCTGAAAGGAAGAACTAAATGCCGTTCCCCGTACCTGGGCGCATGGCCGAATTCTTGCGCCGCGCTACTGTCCAGATCCGCGCCACCGGCAGGTCGCAAGAACAGGGCAGCGGCTCGGGCCTTGTGTTGAGTGAGGGGCAGATTGTCACCAATGCACACGTGACGCAGGGCGACGATATCGCTATCGAAGCCTGGGACGGCCGTTCCCATCGCGCGAAGATCGCCAGAAGGGACCCGCACGCCGATCTGGCACTGCTGCTCGTGGAGGGCATTGACGCCCCGCCCGCGTCGCTCTCAAACGTCGAACCGAAACCCGGCCAAGCTGTCATCGCGGTTGGCAACCCAATGGGATTCGTGGGCGCTATCTCCAGCGGTTTTGTTCACGGCATCGGGACTTTGCGCGGACTCGGCTGGCGGCGCTGGGTGCAAGCCGACGTCCGGCTCGCGCCTGGCAACTCAGGCGGCCCGCTCGCCGACGTTCACGGCCAGATTGTCGGCATCAATACGATGGTGGCCGGCGGAATGGCGCTGGCTATTCCCGCGGCCACGGTACAACGCTTTCTCTCGGCAAAATCGCAGCGGGCTTTGGGCGTGGTGGTGCGGCCGGTGACGCTCCGCTCGCCACGCCACTCGCCGCGGCCCGCTTTGCTCATTCTCGAACTGATCGCCAACGGCGCAGCCGAACGCGCTTCCTTGCTGCCTGGCGACATTCTCGTCGAAGCCGCCGGCCACGAATTGCAATCGCCCGACGATCTGGCGGCGGCCCTCGCTGGAGGCGATACTGTCCAATTCGGCTTCCATCGCGCGGGCGACGCTCGCATCCGCAAGGTCACGGTAGAACTGGCTCGGATCAAGCAGGCGAGCGCCGCTTGATTCGTGTCCTGATCCTCGCGCCGTCCGAAGCGGACGAAGCGGCCCTCGCCGCCCTCATCGCTGAGGATGACAGGCTTGAGATTGTCGATCTGACGCCCGATGTTCTGTTGCTCAGCTCAGGGCGTCTTCCGCCCGAGGAATTCGCCGCGATCCCCTCGGTCATCTTGACCGACGACATCTTCGAGCAATCCGACTACCGAACCGCCGTGCGCGCCCGCCTGCCCGCGCACGCCACCGCCGCCGAAGTTTTAGCGGCCCTCGCTGCCGCCGCGCAGGGCTTGGTCGTGCTGACCCAATCGCAAGCCGATAGCCTGTTCGCCCACTCCACCGTCCCGCAATCGCCCGCCGTTCTCGTCGAAGAGCTAACCCCGCGCGAGTTGCAAGTGTTGCGCGACGTGGCGCAAGGCTTCGGCAACAAAGAAATCGCCGAGCGCCTGCACATCAGTGAACACACCGCCAAGTTCCACGTGGCGTCCATCTTAGGCAAGCTCCAAGCCGGCTCGCGTACCGAAGCAGTCACGCAAGGCATCCGGCTCGGCCTGATTCCGATTTAGCGATCTCAGCGCGCCTTAAAGCCCGACAAGCCGATCAGCATCAGCACCGCCGTAGCTGTCATTGTCGATCCGAAGAACATCGCGATGGGCGCACCGTCGTCGGTAACGCCGAGTTTCCCGAGCAGGAGAAAGAAGGCTAGCGTGCCCAGCAATCCGGCGAGCACAGCCGCATAGATGTACAAGCGCCGGAGCGGGTCGACGAGCTGGGCGAAGTACAGCAGCAGCATGGCGCAAGCGGTGACGGCCACGAAGGTAACGCCCGACCAAGCCAGCGACAACACCTTCGCGGCGTGATGGTAAACGTTATAGGCCACGATACCTGCTGTTAGGCTGACGGAGGCGAACAGTGCGACTGAGACAATCCATTGCAACCAGCGAAGCGTGCGCTCTGTCGCCGAGCCGGGCATGTCGATGGCCACCACCTTGGCCAGCCGCGTCACATCGACGTGCCAGCGTTGGTCGCTGATCGACATGGCGTTGTGGCGCACCAGGGGGCGTAAGGCTTCGGGCAGTTCTTCGGGCCGGGGCATGACGGCGGATTCGACGAGCACCGGGTAGATGGGTATGTTGGACTCCAGTGCCGCCGAAATTTCCCGTGCGACCCAGTCCGCTGGATCGTGCAGCCGAGCCACGCCTTTCGCGTCGGCGACGGTCGACCAATTGCGGCCGATGAGCACGATCATCGCGTCGGCGCCTTGCGCAGTGCGCCGCAGCACGTCCTCGAAGTTGGCGCCGGTCTCAATGCCGTCGATGTCGCGGAAAATCCGGCCACGGCCGAAGTACGAGTCCAGTGAGTCGGCTAGCCTGCCGGCCACGCCGCCGGTGTCGTCGCGCCGGTAGTTGATGAAAATGCGCCCAGGGGGTTTTCGCGTGAGAGTCATAGCGTGTTGAGTAGCGATGCTGGATTTTTTACCGCGGTGCGAACCGGCGCGAAAAGCCAGCGCCCAAAATAATTTTCATCGCCTAGACTTGGTAGGATTGCGTCTCGCCGTTGTGGTCCACACGTTCCCGGCAATCCACTATTAATTATTAATCGTCGATGATGATGATGGCTGCGATCGTTCCGCAAGCTGCGGGGCGCTTGCGCGGTAAAAACCATCTGACTTCACGTTCCATAAGTGCTCATCAAAAATTGGATCGGCTTCGCTCGGGTAGCAGTCTACTTGTCCGATTTCTTTTCGGCGGTTTTGTAGCCCGCATGTGCGTCACGGGCGGCCTGGTCGATCTTTTTGCCGGCTTCCTTCGCTACTTTTTCTGTTTCCTTCTCGACTTTATAGGCAAGCTTGCCGGCTTTGCCCGCTGCGCTGTCGGGATCTCCAGGACCGGCGGACGATTTGGGTGCGGGCGGCGCTTGGCAACCGACGATCAAGAGCGCCGCAAGTGTAAGCGCGGATTTCTTCAAAAGCATAATTACTATTGTGCACCCCGGAAAAGGGTAGAAACGTTTCGTGACCTATCCAGCGTCGCCACACCGCCACTCCGCTGATTGGCGCCGCCTATACGCGCGCGGAGTCGTTGCGGGCGGTCAACCCTGTTGAGTTGATCCTCTTGCATGTCTTTGAGCAGCTTGCGGAGTTATAAAGAGCCGCACTGCCACACTC
>Ga0075021_10000710_pt1 | contig 17255 bp, 16 predicted proteins | sample ColStrG_CSR_2012_FD_72749 | JGI IMG/M metagenome (GOLD analysis project Ga0075021, IMG submission 72749) | Freshwater sediment microbial communities in response to fracking from Pennsylvania, USA - Cold Stream Run_MetaG_CSR_2012 | ecosystem: Environmental > Aquatic > Freshwater > Creek >...
GTCCTGCTTCGCACTCCACTCCGCAAGACGCGCGTCGAGCTCGTCGTGGCGAACACGCCGGCCCGTGTACGTGGCGAGCTCCTGGTCGACGGCCCAGTCGGGTGAACCGAGCGCGTCGACCAACGCGCGCCACTGCGCGTCGGTCGCGATCGAGATCGCCAACCACGTCTCCTCCTCGCGCCCTTCGTACAGGCCCTGCGGCGCGACGTGGGGGCTGCGGTTGCCGTCGCGCTCGATCAGGTTCCCGTAGGCGGTCGCCTCCAGCACGAGCTCGGCGGCGGCATTGAGCGCGCCTTCCACCATCGTGACCTCCAGCAGGCTGCCGATGCCCGTGGCGTCGCGTTCGGCGAGCCCGACGATCAATGCGAACGCGGCGTGCATCCCCGCGTTGGGATCGCTCGGCCCGCGCTGGATGCGCGGCTGATCGTCGGCGTGACCGGTGATCCATGCCAGCCCGGTGACCTGTTCCATCGTCTGCGCGAAGCCGACGTTGTCGCGCCATGGTCCGGAGAGCCCGAACGCAGGCATGCGCACGAGGAGACAACGCGGGCTGAGCGCGTGGATCTGCTCCCAGTCGAGGCCGAAGTTGGTGAGCACGCGGGGTGAGAAGTTCTCCAGCACCGCGTCGCTGGTGGCAATCAACCGGCGCAACAGCGCGAGACCGTCGTCGGAACCCAAGTCGAGCGTGAGGTTGCGCTTGTTCGTGTTCGAGCACAGGTAGTGGGTGCTGCGTTCCCACCACGGTCCCTGCATCCCGGTCGTCGCGCCCGTGGCGCGCATCCCGTCCATCCGGCTCACCGATTCGACGTGGATCACGTCGGCGCCGAGCGCCGCCAGCGCGCTCGCCGCGATCGGACCGGCCCACCACGCGGTGAGGTCGAGCACGCGTACGCCGGCGAGGGGCAGCTCCGGATCAGGCCGTGTGATCGGGGGGCGGCGCGACACGCGCGGTTCGATGACGCCGGTGTGCTGGCCGAGCCGGGGAGCAGGTCGAGGCGCGGGCGGGTCTTCGTCGTTCATCCGCCAGGGCCGGCGCGGCATTCTGAACGAGCCCGACGCGTCGTCGACGAAGATCCCGCGCGCGACGAAGTGGTCGCACTCCAGGATGTTGGCAGGACCGTGCACCGGCGCGACCGGGATGCGCAGCTCGCTGGCCATGCGCACGATCTCCGCGGTCGTGTGCTGCGTCGTCCACGCGTGCACCAACTCGTTCCACTCGTCCCACCGTTGCTGACGCGCGACGTGGGTGCTGAGCTCGTCGGTCTCGATGAGGTCGGGCCGGTCGATGAGCAGCAGGAAGCTGTGGAACTGCTCGCGGCTGTTCGTGCAGAAGCCGACGTAGCCGTCGAGCGTGGGCTCGATCGACGGTGTCTCGATGGTCCGCGTCGCGCCCACGATCGCTGGGCTCCCGAGCAGTCGGCGCACGTACTCGGCGTAACCACTCGCCGCGATTGTCATGACCTCGGTGATGGAGAAGTCGATGTGCTCCCCGTGACCCGAGCGCGTGGCGCGGCGCGCCGCCGCGGCCACGGCCATCGCCGAGAAGGTGCCGGCCAGCCATTCGCTCGTGCGGCCACCCGCCTGGAACGGCACGCGGCGCACCGACCCCCGACCGACGAGACCTCCCGACTCCGCCTGCACGATGAACTCGGTCGTCGGGCGCTCCGCGTAAGGACCGATACGTCCGTACGGCGTGATCGAGCACACGATGAGCCCCGGGTGTGCATCGAGCAATGGGCGCGGATCGAACTCCGACGGGAGGAAGCTCTCGATCACGACGTCGGCGCCGGTGACGAGCGCGTCGACGTCGGGATCACCGAGGCGGCCGACCACCGAACGCATTCCGTGGTGCAGGAACTGGAACAGCGCGCCGCCGACATCGGGATCGACGGCCGCGCCCCCGGCCGACCACGTGCGCCACGGGTCGCCGCCGAGCGGTTCGACCTTCACGACGTCGGCGCCCGCGTCGGCGAGCAGTCGGCTGCAGTACCCGCCGGGAATGCCGGTGCTCAGGTCGACGACCCGGAGCGCGGAGAGACCGTGCTGCACGGTTTCAGCCGGTCGACGCCGGCCGGAAGTACGGCAGCGTGAACCCGCCCTCCATCTCGTGGAACTCCACTTCGACGCGCAGCCCGACTTCAGCTGCGTCGACCGCACATCCGATCAGGTTGGAGAGGATCTGCCAACCTTCATCCAGGTCGACGATGATCGCCACGTAGGGAACCGTGAACGACGGGATCTGCGGGCGCCACACCGTCGTCCAGCTGTAGATCGCGCCGGTGCCTGCGCTCACCTCCCACGTCAGGTTCTGCGACGTGCAGTGACTGCACAGGTAGGCGGGCGTGTGGGTGGCATGTCCGCAGTCGCCACAGCGCTGGAAGCGCAGCTCGCCGCGCGCGACGCCGTCCCAGTAGGGCTGGGTGAGCGGCGCGGGATGCGGCACCGGGATCACCCCGGTCTGCGGTTGGAGCACGTTCATGCTTCCACCACTCATGGTCGATCAACCCCGGTGACGTGCAGTCGGTGATGCAATCGCGGCAACCTATCCGACCTCCGCAATCTCGGCGAGCACGCGCTTGTCGATCTTGAGCATCGACGTCATCGGCAGCTCGCCCATGATCTCCAGGCGGTCGGGCGCCTTGTAGTCGGCGAGGCGCTCGCGCACGAAGGCGCGCACCTCGTCGAGCGTCGGCGGATCGGCCGCTTCCGTGGGCTCGACGAACGCGACGCCGATCTCGCCGATGGTCGGCGCCGTCGTACCGACGATCGCCACGCGACCGATCTTCGGGTGGTCGGCGAGCACGCGCTCCACCTCGAGCGGGTGCACGTTGAACCCACCGCGGATGTACATCTCGCTGGTGCGGCCGCGCAGCACGAGGTTGCCGTCGTCGCGGACGAGGCCCAGGTCGCTGGTGGTGATCCAACCGTCGGGCGACAACGTCTCCGCGGTGCGCTCGGGATCGTTCCAGTACGCGCGCATGCTGCACGGCGACCGCAGCGTCACCACGCCCACTTCGCCGCGCGGCACCTCCTCACCGTCGTCGCCGACCAGCTTGAGCTCGATCCCCACCTGCGGCCGACCCACCGTGTGCAAGAGCACCTCCGGCGGATCGTCGGGCCGAGTGCCCGTGATCGACGACGACTCGGTGCATGCGTAGCGCACGACGATCGGACACCCGAGACGCGTCCGCATCTTCTCCGCCAGGTCCGGCGTGACGGGCGCCGACCCGGTGGAACACAACCGCAGCGCGGAGAGGTCGGCGTCGGCGAGCTGCGGGAGATCCACGAGCTTGGCCCACTGCGTGGGCACACCCCAACCCATCGTGGCGTGCTCGGCGATCATCTGTTCGAGCATCGACTCCGCAGTCCACGGCGTCGCGGTGAGCACGCAGTTGATCACGAACTCCACCTGGTCCCAGAGCTTGTTCATGTAACCGGCGTGCGGGAACGGCACCGGCATCAGGCGAACGTCGTGGTAGGCGCTGAGGATGTCGCTCAAGCGCGCCGAGGCCTCGAGCGCGCGGTGGTCGAACCACGCGCCCTTCGGCAACCCCGTGGTGCCGCTGGTCCACACGATGCACACGGGGTCGCCGGCATGGCGGACCGGACGATCCGGGAACGGCGTGCCCGCCTGCCACACCTCTGCCACCTCGGCGCGCGGCATGCGCACCTTCGGGACGGGCGCGCCGGTTGGCACGTTGGCGTCGGTCGCGTCGTGGAGCAGCGCCACCGGCTCGCAACGGTGCAGGATGGCCGACACCTCGGCCGGACCGAGTCGCGTGTTGATACCGGTGGCGACCGCGCCCAGGCGGGTACACGCCGCGTAGGCGACGGCGTAGTCGATGCACGAGGCCATCGAGAATGCGACGACGTCGCCGGGCGCGACACCGCGCGCCCGCAGCTCGACCGCCAGCGAATCCGCGCCGGTGAGCCACTCGCCGTAGGTGAGACGCTGATCGCCGTCGACGTAGGCGGTGGCGTCAGGCTCGCGGGTGCCGATCTCCTCGAAGAGGTCGCCGAGCGTGGTGCTCACGATCGACGGCGGCGCGCCGGCGCCGCTCATGGCGCGATGCGGTGGCGGATGCTCTCGCGGGCCACCAGCTCCCAGAGCTCCATGCCGGCGCAGACTAGATGACGGTCGAGCCGCGGGAACCACTGAATGCGTAGTCTCCGCTCTCATGGACCCTCTCTCCTTCGACGGAAGAGTCGCGATCGTCACCGGGGCGGGCGGGGGCCTCGGCCGGAGCCACGCGCTCGAGCTCGCCCGCCGCGGCGCGCTGGTGGTCGTGAACGATCTCGGTGGTGCGGTCGACGGCACCGGCGGTTCGGCGACCGCGGCCGACCAGGTCGTGAACGAGATCCGCGCCGCGGGCGGCGAAGCGGTGGCGAACGCCGACACGGTGGCGACGCCCGACGGTGGCGCCGCGATCGTGCAGTGCGCGCTCGGCGCGTTCGGACGGGTCGACGTCGTCGTGAACAACGCGGGCATCCTGCGCGATGCGGCGTTCAAGAACGTGACCCCCGAGAGCCTGGACGCCGTGATCGACGTGCACCTCAAGGGTGCGTTCAACGTGCTGCGGACCGCGTGGCCATTGCTGCGGGAGCAGAACTACGGGCGCATCGTCAACACCAGCTCGGGGTCGGGACTGTTCGGCAACTTCGGCCAGTCGAACTACGGCGCGGCAAAGGCCGGGCTGATGGGGCTCACCCGCGTCTTGTCGATCGAGGGTGCACGCAACAACGTGCGCGTCAACGCCATCGCCCCGATCGCCCACACGCGCATGACGTCGAACCAGATGGACGCGGCCATGCGACCCGAGTTGATCTCCCCGCTCGTCGCCTATCTGTGCCACGAATCGTGCGAGATCTCCGGTCAGGCGTATTCGGTCGGCGGTGGCCGCGTGTCTCGCCTGTTCCTCGGCATGACGACGGGCATCACCGAACCCGATCTCAGCGCCGAGACCATCGCGGCACGCATCGCGGAGATCGAATCCACCGACGAGTTCGTGATCCGCTGGTAGCGATCAGTCGCGCAGTCGAGGGGCGAGTGTGCGCGGGCGCTCCGCGCCGCCTTCCTCGAGCAGGTTGCGTTGCACCTTTCCCGACGCGGTCTCGGGGAACGGCTCGTCCCACACCACCAGCTCCTCGGGGATCTTCCACTTCGCCGCGCCCGCGGCGATCAGACCGTCCACCATCGCGTCGAACGTGAGCGTGGCACCCGACCGCGGCCGCACCGCCATGACGAGGCGTTCACCGGTCGCGTCGTCGGTCACCCCGTAACCCGCGCACTGCGCGACGGCGGGGAGCGCGGCGACCAAGCCGTCGACCTCGCTGATGGGGATGTTCAGCCCGTTGCGGATCACGATGTCCTTGATCCGCCCGAAGATGCGCAGCCGGCCGTCGCGCAGCTCGGCGAGATCACCGGTGCGGAACCACCCGTCGTCGAACGCACCCGCATCGTCGTCCACGTCGACGTAACCCAGGAACAGGTGCGCGCCGCGGATGCAACACTCGGCGGCGTCGACGCTCGAGCCGATCCGGATCTCCACGCCCTCCAGCGGTCGCCCATCGTCGGCCAGCCGGACATCGGCCGCCTCACCACGCACACTTCCCGTGCTGAGCGGCGCCTCCGACGAGCCGTACGCGCGGAGGACGACGATCCCGTAGTCCTGCTCGGCGCGGGCCAGGATGCGCGGGTCGAGCATGGAACCACCGAGGTACACCGCGGTGATCGGCACCTCGGCGATCCCGCGCCGCGCCGCCTCGTCGAGCACGCGATCGAGCAACAGGTCGGGTCCGCCGAAGAACGTGCCGCCCGCGTCCATCAGGAAGTCGAACGTGGCAACGTCGTCGAAGCGCGACTCGATCGTCAGCTGCGCACCGGCCACGGGGGCGACGGTGATCGCCTGCATCATTCCGGTGACCGACGCCAACGGGCTGATCACGAAGAGATTGTCGGCCGAGGTGAGTCGGGCCGCGTCGATGTAGTTACGCGTCGCCATCAGCATCGTGTTGAACGAGTGCACGACCCCTTTCGGTCGCGAGGTCGTGCCCGAGGTGAAGATCACCATCGACGGCTCGTCGGGGTCGCGGGGCGAGGCCGTCGCGTCGAGGATCGGCGCCGCGTCGCCCACCACGCTGATCGGCGCTCGGCGGGTTGCGCCGTCGACCGCGGGCAACAGCTCTTCGGGCGCGAGCACGATCGTCGGCGCGGTCATCGCCACGATGTCGCGCACCTGGGCGCTCCCGGCGTTCTGCGGCGCCACCATCGCCAGCGCGCCGAGACGCAGGGTGGCGTGGACGGCGACCACCGAGGCGACGTCGTTTCCGGCGAGCAGGAACACCGCGTCGCCGGCGGTCACACCCAGCTCGCGCAGCGCGGCCACGGCGCCGTGCACCGCGGCGTCGAGCTCGCCATACGACAATGACCGCCCGCGCTCGACGACCGCGAGCCGCGCCGGCTCGCGGCGCGCCGCCTCGCCGACGAGGTCGACCGGATCCGTGCGCCACTGGCCGTTCGACCGGAACTCGGGGCCGCGGGCCGCCGCGCGTGCCGCGGCGCGATCGGTCAGATGCTGGCTGGTCGCCACCGGACGCACTCCTCTCGCGTCGATCCCCGCCGTCACGACCGCGGGATCTCGCTCCACGGCTTGCCGAGCCACGCGTCGGGTTCGCGCGGCAGCCCGAGGACGCGCTCACCGAGGATGTTCTTGTTCACCTCGGTGGTGCCACCCTCGATCGTGTTGGCGCGACTGCGCAGCATCCCACTCACTTCGAACGGCAACGACTCGTGGTACGCGTCGCTGTCGTGCTGATCGCTGCCACCGTCGACCGCCCAGGCCATCGCGGTCGCGCCGAGCAGGTCGACCGCGGCCGCCTGCACCCGCTGGTTGAGCCCAGCCTGGTGCACCTTGCCGATCGAGGCCGCGGGTCCGGGCGTCTGCCCCGCGGCAAGGTTCGACGCCACGCGCTGGTTGGTCCACGCCCGGATGCGCTCCTCGCTCCACAGCGCGGCGAGCCGCTGGCGCACGATCGGATCGTCGGCCAAGCCTCGCCGGCGCGCCAGCTGCAGCAGCCGATCGACGCCCGAACCACCCACGCGGCCGCTGCCGCCGCTTCCCGCACCCGCGACCATCTGCCGTTCGCTCGACAGCGTCGCGCCGGCCACGCGCCAGCCGTCGTTGACGTCGCCGAGACGCTGGAAGTCGGGCACCCGCGTCTGGTCGAGGAACACCTCGTTGAACTCGATCTCGCCGCTGATGTGTCGCAACGGTCGCACGTCGACGCCCGGCGCGTGCATGTCGACCAGGAAGTAGGTGATGCCCTTGTTCTTGGGACGGCTCGGGTCGGTGCGGGCGAGGAGGATGGCGAAGTCGGCATCCTGCGCCCACGTCGTCCACACCTTCTGACCGCTGATCACCCATTCGTCGCCGTCGCGGACGGCCTTCGTCGCCAGCGACGCGAGGTCGGAGCCCGCGCCGGGCTCGCTGAAGAGCTGGCACCACTTCTCCTCGTTGCGCACGATCGGGCCGAGGAAGCGGAGCTTCTGGTCGTCGGTTCCGTGCGCGAACAGTGCGGCGGCCGTGTTGTTCAGGCCGAGCGGATTCAGCGAACGCAGGTTGTAGGGCGCGAGGACCGCACGCATCGCCGCCGCGGTCTCGGGGGCCACGCCGAGCCCGCCGTAGGCGGGCGCCCACGTCGGCATCACGAGGCCCGACGCGCCGAACACGGGATACCACGCCTCGTAGTCAGAGCGGCTGCGGACCTCCCGGATGGCGGAGTTGCCCCCGCGCGCCGCCGCCTCACGCCACGCGACCGGCACGCAGTCCTCGACCCACGCCTCCGTGCGCGCGACGCACTCGTCGACCGGCGTCGTCGCGTCCACCCCCAAGCGCTCGCTGCTCATCGGCCCACGGTACGTGGTGGGGCCGGACGCGCGCCGAAGTGGCAGGGCTACACTCCCGCGATTCCGGTGTCGACGAGGGGGACGATGAGCACGCGAACGCTGCGTGGCGCGGCCGCGATCGTGGGCGTCGCCGATGCCGCGTCACCCACCGGCGAGCTCGACACGCGCGGCCGCGTCCTCGAAGCGGCGATGATCCGCGAGGCGCTCGATGACGCGGGCTTGACCGTCGCCGACGTCGACGGTGTCTGCTACTCGGGCGTCCCGGCGGGCATCGCCGAGTACCTCGACATCCGCCCACGGTTCGTGGAGGGCACCTTCGTCGGCGGATCGAGCTTCGAGGTGCACGTCGAGCACGCGGCCGCGGCCATCGCCGCCGGACTGTGCGACGTGGTGGTCGGCGTGTACGCGGCGACGCCGCGCCAGGATCGCCGGCTCGGCGCGTCGGCGGCGTCGTACGGGCCGATGGGTCCGGACGTCGGCGGCGAGTGGGAGACGCCCTACGGGCCGCGACCGCCGATGACGTCGTACGCGCTCGCGGCGAGCCGGCACATGGCGCAGTACGGGACGACCTCGGAGCAGCTCGCGCAGATCGCCGTCGACACCCGCCGGTGGGCCGCGTTGAACCCGCGCGCCCGCTACCGCGACCCGATCACCGTCGCCGACGTGCTCGCTTCGCCGATCATCGCCTCTCCGTTCCACCAGCTCGACTGCTGCCTCGTGACCGACGGCGCGGGTGCCTACGTGATGACGACGGCCGAGCGCGCCGCCGACCTCGCGCGACCACCCGTGTACGTGCTCGGCGCGGCCAGTGGCCTCGATCACTGGGTCATCTCCCAGATGCCCGACCTCACCGTCAGCCCCGGCGCCATCTCGGGCCCCGCCGCGTTCACCCGCGCCGGGATCGGACCCGCCGACGTCGACGTGCTCATGGGCTACGACTCCTTCACCATCACCGCGCTGCTGCACCTCGAAGACCTCGGCTTCTGCGCCAAGGGAGAAGGTGGCGCGTTCGTGGAGGGCGGCACGCTCGGGCCCGGCGGTGCGCTGCCGATGAACACGAACGGCGGCGGACTCTCCTACACGCACCCCGGCCAGTACGGCATGTTCCTCCTGGTCGAGGCGACCCGCCAACTGCGCGGCGAGTGCGGACCTCGTCAGGTGGCCGGAGCCGAGATCGCGGTCGCACACGGCTGCGGCGGCGTGCTCTCGGCCACCGGGACGGTCGTGCTGGGCAGCGAGGCCACCTTGTGACGACCCGCCGCGAGCCACCGGTCTCCGACGAGTCGACCGCGTTCTGGGACGCGACGCGCGAGCAACGATTCGTGCTCCCGTGGTGTGTCGAATGCGAGACTGCGATCTGGTACCCGCGCCTGGTCTGCCCGCGCTGCCTCGGCTCCGCGATCGAGTGGCGCGAGGCCTCGGGCGCGGCGACGGTCTACGCGTGCAGCATCCACTGGCAACCGGGCAACGGCCGCGTGGCCGACGACGGGCCCTACGTGGTCGCGCTCGTCGATCTGGCGGAGGGCGTGCGCATGATGAGCAACGTGATCGGGTGCGAGCCGACCGAGGTGGCCGTCGGCATGCGCGTCTTGCTCGCGTGGGAGCCGTTGTCGGACGGCCGTCACCTCCCGGTGTTCCGCCCCGACCCGCACGGTGCGGCATGAGAGAGCACGCGAATCAGAGGAACAGCGGGTAGCCGCCCGTGACCTTGAGCGTCTCGCCGGTCATGAACGACGACTCGTCCGAGCACAGGTAGAGCATCGTCTTCACGATGTCGTCCATCTGCCCGAGGCGGTGGATGAGTTGGAGGTCGTCGACGAACCGGTCGACCAGCTCCTGCGGGAGGTCCTCCATGGCGTTCTCGGTCGCCATGAGGCCGGGTGAGATCCCGTTCACCCGGATGTGATCAGCCGCGAACTCGGTGGCAAAGGCGATGGTGAGGCCCCGCACCGCGAGCTTCGAGACGGAGTACGGCGTCGCGCTCATGTACGACGCCATCGACGAGATGTTCACGATCACGCCGCCACCGCGCGCGGCCATCGAGGGCCGCGCCGACACCGAGCAGTTGACGACGCCGATCACGTTGACATCGAACAACGCGCGCAACTCGTGACGTTCGAGCACGGAGAACGGTTGGTTGTACTTGGTGAGATGTTTCCCGGCATTGTTGATGAGGATGTCGATCCCGCCGAAACGATCGACCGCGGCCTCCACCGCCGCGTCGACCCTGTGTTCGTCGGCGACGTCGCACACCACCGCCAGCGCCTGAGCGCCGGTGGCCTGGAGCTCCTGCGCCAGCGCGTCGCCCGCGGCGCCGTCGATGTCGGCGATGACGATCGATGCGCCCTCCGCGGCCAGCGCCCGCGCGAACGCGCGGCCGAAGCCGACGCCCCCTCCCGTGATGAACGCGACCTTGCCGTCGAACCGCATGGACACCTCCCGGCGTGATGCCGGACCGCTCAGGGCCGACCGAGAATCAGCCCACTGTTGAGTGAGCTGACCAGACAGTGGTCGACGTCCGCAACCTGGTTGACCGCGGTGCCCCGCACCTGGCGCACGCCCTCCTGGATGCTGTTGATCCCGTGGATGTAGGCCTCGCCCAGGAGCCCACCGTGGGTGTTGGTGGGCAGCGCGCCGTCGATGTCGAGGTTGCCGTCGGCGACGAACGGGACCGCTTCCCCCGGCCCGCAGAAGCCGTAGGCCTCGAGCACCAAGAACACGAGCGGGCTGAAGTTCTCGTAGATCTCAGCCACGTCGATGTCGGTCGGCGTGAGGCCGGCGCGCCCGAACAAGAGCCGCGCGCACGCTGCCGCCTCCGGGTACGTCGCCAGGTCGTCGTGGTAGTAGTTCGACGTGATGCTGGCGTTGCGGTGGTGCGCGTCGGCGGCCGCGACGATCCTTACAGGTTCGTCCACATCCGAGGCGCGCTCGGCGCGCGTCACCACGATCGCGACCCCGCCGTCGCTCTCCTGGCAGCAATCGAACAGACGGAGCACGGGCTCGACGATCCAGCGCGAGGCCTGGTGGTCGTCGAGCGTGATCGGGCGCTCGTAGAACCATGCCTTCGGGTTGGTGGCGGCGTAGCGGCGGGCCGACACGGTGTACCGGCCGAAGTCCTCGTTGGTGGCGCCGAACGCGTGCATGTAGCGACGGAACCAGAGCGCATACATCTTGGCCGGGGTGTCGATCCCGAAGTTGAAGTACCAGTCGAGTGGCGCGGGACCCATCGGCCGCGTGTGCGGCTGGCCGAACCGGTGCTGCGACCGCTCGTTGAACGCTCGGTACACGAGGACCGCGTTCGCCATTCCCGAGGTCACCGCCGCGACCGCGTGCTGCACCGTCGCGCACGCACCGACACCTCCGCCCGGGGTGCGCGACCACCAGGTGATCTCGTCGACACCCAGCGTGCGCATCAGTTGGAGCTCGTCGTTGCCGTCGACGGTAAAGGTGACGACGCCGTCGATATCGGCCGGCAGGAGCCCGGCGTCGAGGATCGCCGCCCGGCTCGCCTCGGCTGCGAGCTGCATGGTGGAGCGGCCGGAGTCCTTGGAGAACTCGGTCGCGCCGATGCCGGCGATCAGCGCGCCGGTCACGGCGACACCCGGAAGTACGGCGTGGACGTTCCGCGGTCGTCTCGGAAGTCGACGACCACGGGCAGATCGTCGTAGGGGCCCGAGTGCGGTGGGTCGACCAGGTTCGACACGAGCCGCGTGCCCTCCTCCAGCTCCACGAGGATCACGATGCGGCGTGCGTCGTCGGGGCGGTTGGGATGCAGCGAGTACATCCACGAGCACACGCGCCCCCGACCGCTCGCTTCGGCGGTGTCCCACTCCAGTGAACCGCACGCGCCACACATGGGCGCCGGCGGGTGACGCAAGACACCACAGGCGGCGCAGCGCTGGATGAGGAGACGCCCGGCCGCGGCACCATCCCAGAAGAAGGCTTCGTCGGGCGCCGATCGACGCGGTTCGCTCACGGGCTCACCTTGTCACGTTTTGACAACGGTCGGCTCGGCGCGTGATCCTCCTCGCCCGTCGTCCGCACCCTGGAGGGACCACCATGGCTGTTGATCGATTCCCGGTGGAGGCGGGCCACGTGATGATGTTCGCCCGCGCCATCGGTGATCCCAACCCTGTGTACGCCGACGCCGAGTATGCGGCGGCGTCCGAGGTGGGCGCGATCCCGGCACCGCCGACGTTCGTCACCGCCAGCGCGCAGTTCGACCCCGACTACCCGCTGCGACCGAAGATCGGCGAGCCGTGGTTCGGTTCGGGGAAGAACGCGACCGGCGCACCGCCGTCGGTGCCTTCGGGCGGAACCGGTGGCGGCGGCACGTCGCTGCATGCGGAGCAGAGCTACGAATATCACCGACCGCTCGTCGTCGGCGACGTGCTGCACGCGACCGGCCGCATGGGCGAACAGTGGGAGAAGGTGGGCCGCTCGGGGACGCTCAAGTTCACCGAGCTGATCAGCGAGTACCACGATGAGCACGGCGAGCTGGTCATCACCGCGCGCACCGTGGCCGTGTTGACGGAGGGACCGAAGTGAGCGTCAGCGCCGCGAGCCTGACGGTCGGCGACACGAAGGAGTTGCTGCTCGTCGACGACCTCACCCGCACCCAGATCGTGATGTACGCGGGCGCCTCGGGTGACTACAACCCGTTGCACAGCGACGAGAAGTTCGCCCGCGAGGTTGCGGGCTACCCGGGCATCTTCGCCCACGGCATGCTGAGCATGGGGATGACCGGACGCATCGTCACCGACTGGTTCGGAGACGGGCGTCTCACCAGATACGGAGTGCGCTTCGTGCGCCAGGTGTGGCCCGGCGACACGCTCACCGCGACCGCGACCGTCGACGCCATCCGCGAGGAGGGCGGCACGCACTACGCCGACGTGTCGATCATCACCGTCAACCAGGACGGCACCACGGTCGTCAGCGGCACTGCCACCGCGCGCCTCGATCCCTGAGGGCTCAGGCCGCCGGCGCGAGGCCGAGCAGCGCGTTGCCGTTGGTGCTCATCACCTGGCGGATGGTCTCGTCGTCGAGGTGCTCGGCGCGCAGCGTGTCGAGGTAGTCGAGCGGCTCGGCCAGACCTTCGGGGTGCGGGTAGTCGGAGCCGAACAGCACGTGGTCGATGCCGCAGCGCGCGATGACGTCGGTGACGTCGTCCTCCCAGAAGGGGTTGACGTAGACGTTGCGCCGGAACACCTCCACCGGGTGCTCGGCGAACTCCTGGGGCATCTTCCGGTAGGTCGAGTCCAGCTGCTGCTGCAGGTGCGCCACCCAGTCGGCGCCGTTCTCGACGCTCAGCAGCTTGAGGTCGGGGAAGCGCGACAGCGCGCCTTCGCAGATCATCGCGGCGATGGCGTCCTCGATCTCGCGGTGTTGCAGCAGCAGCTCCTTGAGCGGGCTGGGCTTGAACGCGCTGTCGCTGTTGCCCGGCTCCCAGGTCTCGTAGTAGCTCGTGAGCGGCGGGAACGACGCGTGCATCGCCACCGGAATGCCCGCCTCCTCGACGCGTGCCCAGAACGGGTCGAACTCGGGCAGTGCGATCGAACGCGGACCGCGCAGGCCGTTGGCGGGCGCGGGACGCACGAGGATGATCTTGGCGCCGCGCTCGAGCACCAGCTCCAGCTCGGCGATCGCGTCTTCGAGGATCGGAAGCGTGATCACCGGACACGCGAAGATGCGGCCCTCGTAGTCGTAGGTCCACTGGTCGTGGAGCCAGTGGTTGATGGCGTGGATCGCCGCGTGCGTGAGGTCCGGGTCGTCGGCGACCGTGTACTCCACGAGGTTGGCGATGGTCGGGAACATGAGCGCGCGATCCACGCCCAGCTCGTCGAACAACGCGACGCGCGCGCCCGGCTCACGGTACGCCGGGATGCAATCGATCGGCTGGCCGGTCATCTCCCTCAACGTGAGACCCTCGGGGTTGTTGCCGGAGTAGAACGGCATGTGCGCGCCCGGGCGCGCGACCCGGTCGAACGTCGGGTTCGGGATGAACTCGGTGAGCTTCCCCTTCATGGCCAAGCGGGTGCGGCCGCGCACTTCGACGAACTGGATGTCGCGGGCGTAGCGCTTGGGGAGGTAGTCGAGCCACTCCGGGCTCTCGTAGAGGTGGTTGTCGGCGTCGAACACGGGGAAACCGGGATCAGCCACGGGTGCTCCTGTCGAAAGACTTCCGGTAAGGCTTACGATAACGTAGGATCCGGGCCGTGTCCACCGTTCGCACCCGCCGGGCCCGGGGCTCACTGAGCGCGGAGACGATCCTCGACGCGGCCGAGCGGATCGTGGACGGCGGCGGTCTCCATGCGCTGAGCATGCCGGTGCTGGCCCGCGCGCTCGGTTCCGGCGTCACCAGCATCTACTGGTACTTCCGCAGCAAGGACGAGCTCGTCGCCGCGCTGGCCGACCGGGTCGAGCAGCATCTGTACGCCCGCCTCCCGCCCATCGGAGACGGCTCCTGGGACGACGAGCTGGTCGCGTACTTCTCGTCGTACCGAGCGCTCATGCATCGCACGCCGGTGTACCGGGAGATGTTCGCGTTCCGTACCCGCTCGACGTTCGGCGGGTCGACCGTCACCCGGTCGGTGCTGCGGCGGGTCGACGCCGGGCTCGCGCTCTTCGTGCGCGGCGGGCTCGATCCCGATGAGGCTGCGCACGCGTACCAGGTGTGCTCCGCGTACACGAACGGGTACATCGCGCTCGAGCACGGCCACGCGGTCGAGGACGCCGGCACCGATGTCGCCGCGGTGGTGAACGAGAGCATCGCGCGTCTCGACCGCGCCGAACTGCCGACCTTGGCGCGCGTCACCGACTTCGGCGCGGGCATGAACCATGGCGACGCGCAATTCGTCCGGGGCTTGCGCCTGCTGCTCGCAGGCGTCGCCCACGCCGACCTCAACTGACGCCGGTCACCTCGAAGTCCAGCGGCAGCGCGTCGACTTCGCCCGCGATCGCCCGGTGGACGCTCGTGGCCGCCCCGAGGCGTGGCGCGCGCCACCGCGTCGTGACCGCGCGCACGACCTCCTGGATCTCCATGCGCGCGAGAGCTGCGCCGATGCAGAAGTGCCGACCCACGCCGAACACGAGCTGCGGTTGCGCCGGGCGGCGCGTCGCGTCGAAGCGATCGGGATCTTCGTAGACGGCAGGATCGCGGTGCGCCGACGCGAGGTAAACGGTGACGAGCGTGCCCACCGGTAGCGCGACCCCGAGGAGTTCGACGTCGCGCGTCGCGACATGGTTGCCGTGACGGATCACCGGTTCGTAGCGGGAACACTCCTCGACCGCGGATTCGATGGACGCAGCCGACCATTCGCTCGGGTGCTCGCTCAACAACCAGACCGCGAGCCCCATCGAGTGCGTCGTGTTGTCGACCGACGCGCTCAACAGCTCGGTGAGGAGCGAGTGGACGTCGCGGCGATCCAGTGCGCCGTCGGCGACGGCCTGCAGCAGCGAACTGGTGATGTCGTCGCCCGGCGACTGCTCCTTTTCGGCGATCAGGTCGTCGGCGAAGCGCCGGAGCTCACGGATCGCCGCGGTCACGTCGTTCATCACCGACGGATCGCCGGAGAACGCCCGGAGCGCGATGCTCGACCAGTGCGCGAGCTCAGGCCCGCGCGCGACATCGCACCCGACCATCCAGCAGAACACGGTGGGAGGGATCCGGCTCGCGACGTCGGCCATGAACTCGCAGCGACCGGTGGGTTCGACCGCGTCGAGCAGCGTTCCGACCCAGTCGGCGGTGCGCTCGCGCAGCGCGTCGATGCGGCGCGGCGTGAACCACGGCATCACGACCCGGCGGAGGTCCTGATGGTCGCGGCCCTCCGACCCCAGCAGCGTGCGCGTGCGCGTGGGCGCCGGTGCCGTCTGGCCGGCGGGCGCGGCGCGGCGCATGAGCTCGAACACGCCCGGGCGGAACGCGGGGTCGAGGATGACCTCGTGACAGGCGGCGTAGGTCAAGACACCTACGCCCGTCGGCGTGCGCACGATCGGCGACATCTCGCGCGCCGCGCGCAAGCACCGATGCGGATCGGCCGCGAACTCATCGGTGCCGTGATCGAAGAACGGGAGCGAACCGACGGCGACGGTCACGTCTGTAGCGTACCGGCGCGCCGTCAGGCCCGACGGCTGACCTCCGCCCGCTTCACCGAGTGCGCCTGCGCTTACGCGCGTCGGCGATCATCGGCGGCGCGTAGCCGGCGTCGGCCCAGGAGAAGTTGGTACCCGGTGGGACGATCTCGTCGATGCGGTCGAGCACCTCGTCGTCGAGCAGCACTTCCTCGGCTCCGAGCTGCGTGGTGAGTTGCTCCATCGTGCGCGGACCGATGATGGCCGAGGTGACCGCGGGGTTGCGCAACACCCAGGCCACCGCAAGATGCACGAGCGACAGCCCGGCGTCGTCGGCGAGGCGCCCGAGGGCATCGGCAGCTTCGAGCTTCTGCCGATTGCCCGGCGCGTCGAGGTCGTAGCGGGCAGGAATGCGCTGAGCGCGGCTGCTGGTGGCCGGATCACTGCCGATCCGCCACTTCCCCGACAACCACCCGCCCGCCAGCGGGCTCCACGGGATGACCGCCATGGCATGACGTTCGCACGTCGGCAGCACGTCGGTCTCCACCCCCCGCACCAGGATCGAGTACGGCGGCTGCTCGCACACGAAGCGCTCGCGGTGGCGCCGTTCGGCGACCCACTGCGCTTCCACGATCGCCGACGCCGGGAACGTCGAGCTCCCCAGGTAGCGCACCTTGCCCTGGTGCACGAGATCGGTCAACGCTCCGAGCGTCTCGTCGATGTCGACGTTGGGGTCGGGCCGGTGCACCTGGTACAGGTCGATGTAATCGGTCTGGAGACGCTGAAGGCTGTTCTCGCACTCGCGCATGATCCAGCGACGGGATCCGCCCATCATGTTCGGATCGCTGCCCATCGGTGCGAAGAACTTCGTGGCGAGCACCACGTCGTCGCGCCGCCCCTGCAGCGCCTTGGCCACGATCTCCTCCGACTCGCCGACCGAATAGACGTCGGCGGTGTCGATGAAGTTGATGCCGGCGTCGAGCGCCGCATGGATGATCGCGATCGAATCATCATGGTCAGGGTTGCCCCACGGACCGAACATCATCGCGCCGAGGCACAGGCTGCTCACCTGCACGCCAGTCCGTCCAAACGGCCGATACTTCATCGTCGCCTCCTCGTCGTCGTCGAGCCGACGCTAGCCAATGACGCGAGTAAGCGAATCGAGCCGACGAACGGCCGCCGGAGGGGGTCAGCCGATCTTGTCGCTCGTCGGTCGCGCCCCGGTGCTCTTGGCGAAGGCGTCGGGCACCGGGTACTGGCCGAGCAGGAAGTTCAGGAT
>Ga0075021_10000711_pt1 | contig 17249 bp, 15 predicted proteins | sample ColStrG_CSR_2012_FD_72749 | JGI IMG/M metagenome (GOLD analysis project Ga0075021, IMG submission 72749) | Freshwater sediment microbial communities in response to fracking from Pennsylvania, USA - Cold Stream Run_MetaG_CSR_2012 | ecosystem: Environmental > Aquatic > Freshwater > Creek >...
AAAGTGCCCGCCCTCAAAGACGTGCTGGCCGGATTGAAAGTAGACAAGGCCCGGTCCCAGAAAATCGTCACCCTACTGTTACGCGACAAGGTGCTGGTCAAGATATCAGACGACCTGGTCTTTCATCGCGACGCGCTGGGAGACTTGCGCAAGCGGATGGCTGCAGAAAAAACAAAGTCTCCAAAGATCGACGTGGCCCGTTTCAAGGATGTTGTTGGAGTAAGCCGCAAATATGCTATCCCCCTGCTGGAATATCTCGATCGCGAACACGTGACCCGCCGGGTAGGGGATGAGCGAGTCATTCTCTAGAATCAAAACCTGGGCCACGGATTTTCGCGGATTTTACCGATAGATCCTCCCAAAAAAGATTTATCCGTAAGATCCGTGAAAATCCGTTGCCCAACTTCTTGGCATCTCCCGCCACAAACAGGGGCTCCCCACAATTCGGCGTCCGTATAATGGAACGTCACGAGTTCTGCATGCAAAAGGAATGTTTCGATGCTCTCAATTCGCCCAGCCACCGCCCGCGACGTGCCTGTTTTGAAAACTTTCATTCATGAATTCGCTCAATTTGAGCGCCTTCCGGTTTCGGTGAGCGAGGCCAGCCTTCTGCGCGACGGCTTCGGTGAGCGGCCGAAATTCAGAGTGCTCATGGCGGAATGGGACGGCCAGCCTGCCGGATACGCCTTTTTCTTCGACTACTACTCGACTTTTGAGGGCCGCGCCGGCCTCTTTCTCGAAGACATTTACGTTCGCGAGCAGTACCGGGGAAAACAAATTGGAAAGGCTCTCCTGGCCAGGGTCGCGGCGATTGCGCGACAGGAGGATTGCTTTGGCGTGCGCTGGCAAGTGCTTGATTGGAACACTCCCGCGATTGAGTTCTATCGCAGGCTGGGCGCCGAGTTTCTCGATGAATGGAAAACGGTAGGTCTTCAGGGTGAGGCCTTCGAACGTCTGGCTGAGGAAGTCCCTCAGAGTGCGCGATGAAGGGAACAGTCCGCATCATCGGCGCCGGCCTCGCGGGATCGGAGGCAGCCTGGCAGTGCGCCCGGCGAGGGGTCGCCGTCGAACTGTGCGAGATGCGTCCGGTGCGCTCAACGCCGGCGCATCAAACTGCGGACTTCGCGGAGCTGGTCTGCTCGAACTCGCTGAAATCTGACAGTGAAAATACCGCGCCCTGGCTGCTGAAGGAAGAAATGCGGCGGGCGGGATCGAGGCTGCTGGAGATAGCGCGCAAGTGCGCCGTCCCCGCCGGTCATGCGCTGGCAGTGGATCGCGCGGCTTTCGCGGCGAAAGTGACCGAGACCATCTCAGGCGAGCCGCTCGTCACGATCCGGCGCGAAGAAGTCACGGAAATCGACGAAGGCCAAATCACGATCATCGCCACCGGACCGTTAACTTCCGACTCGCTCTCGCAGGAGATCGCAAGGCTGAGTGGTTCTGGCCACTTATATTTCTTCGATTCCATCAGCCCCATCGTCGAAGCCGATTCCATTGACATGTCGAAGGTCTACCTGGCCGCGCGTTACGACAAGGGTTCGGCCGACTACATCAACTGCCCCATGTCGAAAGAGGAGTACGACCGGTTCTGCGACGCGCTGATTTCCGGGCAGTCGGCCGAGGAGCGCGATTGGGAAAAACTGAATTACTTCGAGGGCTGTCTCCCCATTGAGGAAATCGCCCGCCGTGGCCGCGACACCCTGCGCTTCGGCCCCATGAAGCCGGTCGGACTGAAAGACCCGCGCACCGGACGCATCCCCTACGCCGCAGTGCAGTTGCGGCAGGAAAATCTGCGGGCTGACTCTTACAATCTCGTGGGTTTTCAGAATCATCTCAAATTCGCGGACCAGGCGCGGGTGCTGCGTTTGATTCCTGGTCTGGAGAACGCGCGTTTTCTGCGTTACGGCCAAATCCACCGCAACACCTACATCAACGCGCCGGCGTTGCTCTCTGAGACGCTGCAGATGAAAGACCGTCCATCGGTATTCTTCGCCGGGCAGGTTTGCGGAGTGGAGGGTTATGTCGAATCCATTGCCACCGGATTGATGGCGGGGGTTCACGCTGCGGCGCTGGCCTCAGGATTGGATCCGATAGTGCCACCGCGCCCGACTGCTTTCGGATCTCTGGTTCACTATGTAACCCACGCCGATGCCAGAAACTTCCAGCCCGCGAACATCACGTTCGACTTGCTCCCGTCTCTCGAGCATAAAATCCGCGACCGCCAGGAACGGCACCGGGAGCAATGCGCCCTGGCGCTGCGTGAGTTTGATTCCTGGCTGGAAAAGTGTGGGGCGGGCGCCCTCGCCCGCCGCAGTTGACTTAAGCTTTAAGAACGGACTCTCAAATCACCAAAAATCAACTTCAAAGGCGGCGGGCGTGGGCGCCCGCCCCACACTTTCGCTGAACAAATCCAGCCTGAGATTCGTATATCAAGGTAGGAGCGATGTCCCTATCCGGCTTACGTTCATCCGGGTACCGCGTCCATAACAGCGATGATTCTGCGCGATCTTATTGGCGACGTACTTCGAACCCTGTGGTCACACAAGCTGCGCACGTTCCTGACCATGTTTGGGATTGCCTGGGGCATCGTTTCAATTGTGCTGATGGTGGCGGCGGGTGAAGGACTGCGCGAGGGACAAGCAGAGCAGGCCCGGAACCTGGGCAAGGACATCCTGATTGTCTTTCACGGACGCACCAGCCTGCAGGCCGGAGGCGCCCGTGCCGGGCGCCCTGTGCACTGGGAGGACGCCGATGTCCTGGCGATGCAGGCGGAAGCCCCGGATTGCGAATACGCCATCCCGGAACTGGAGCAGAGCGACGTTCGCGCCCATAGCAGTTACAACAACGCCGCATTCACGGTCACCGGTTCATATCCTCCGTTCGCCTACATTCGCAGCCTCGACGTGGGCCAGGGCCGCTTCTATAACTGGGACGATCAGAAGGAGTCGCGTCGCGTGGCTTTCCTGGGCAGTGACGCCGCCAAACAGCTTTTTCCCGGCCGTAATCCGGTTGGTGAAACTGTCTATCTGAATTCATATCCTTACGAGGTTATCGGCGTGATGGCGGTGAAGAAGCAGGATTCCAGTTATGACGGCTGGGACGTCAGCAAGATATTTATCCCGTTCGCGGCCATGCGGCGCGATTTTCCGGATAAGCCTCCGGGCACGTCCACGACCTTCGATCAGCTCCTGGTGACGCCCCGGTCCGTAGACCAGCACGCAGCCTGCAAGCACCAGATCCAGACCGTGCTGGGACGGATGCACAACTTCGATCCGCACGACAAGGAAGCGTGTCCCATCTGGGACACGGTGCAGGAAGCCAAGGCTTTCCAGCAAATGACCGACGGCATGAAGTATTTTCTGGGCGCAGTCGGCATCGTGACCCTCTTTCTGGGCGGGCTGGGCGTAATGAACGTCATGATGGTCGCGGTGCGAGAGAGAACGCGGGAGATCGGCGTGCGCAAGGCGTTGGGAGCGCCGGCCCGAACCATTCTCAAACAGTTTTTCATCGAGGCGCTGCTGATCGCGTTTCTCAGCGGAGCTATCGGAATGGGAATCGCCTACGGAATCTGTTTCCTGGTGAACCTGCTGCCCATGCCGGATTTCTTTGCCGGCCTGGTAGCGACGTGGCAGTCGGGCTTGCTGGCATGTGGCCTGCTGGGAATCATTGCGGTTTTTTCCGCCCTGTATCCGGCGAGAAGGGCCGCATCGATCGATCCCATTGAGGCGTTGCGCTATGAAGCGGGAGGGTAGGCTGGAGTGGGTCGGAGTTTGTGTTGGTTTGAGATTGCGTGGGTCCGGGTCGGAGCCTGCCCTGAGCCAAGTCGAAGGGACCCGGACAGGCCGCGCGAAAGCGCGGCAGGCCTCGGTGGAGAACCTAAACTACCGGACTAATACTGCCGCTTCGCTCGGCCTGGACGGGTCAGAGACCCGTCCCTACACGGGTTGTGGTTATAAGAAATGCTGACTGAAATCATTCGCGAAGCGTGGACCGCCCTCCGGCGCAACTACACGCGCAGCCTGCTGACCATGCTGGGCATTGTCTGGGGGATCGCCACGGTTACGTTGCTGATTGCCTACGGCAGCAGCTTCCGCCACATCCTGGTAAGCGGGTTCGATGCTTTTGGCAAGAGCGTGGTGATTTGCTGGCCGCAACAGACCAGCGAGCAGCCGGGCGGCCAGCGCGCCGGCAAGAAAGTTCTTCTGGAGCAGGCCGATCTCGATATCGTCAAGGAAATGGCCCCCCTGGTAAAGCATGTTTGCCTGGAGACAGTGAATCGTCCGGGCATCAGCTATCAGGAGCGGATGGTAGGGACGTCCCCAGTCCGCGGCGTGTGCCCGGAATATGGCGAGATGCGCAACGAAGTCGCCGCCCAGGGCCGCTGGCTCAATTCCGGCGACGAACTGGAGCGGCGCCGCGTGGTGTTTCTGGGCGCACGCGTGCGTGAGCAATTATTCAGCGGGCGGCCTGCGGTGGGCGAGACGGTGCAGATTGGCGGAGTGCATTTCACTGTGGTCGGCGTGATGGCTCGCAAAATCCAGCTCAGCAATTACTTTTCCAGCGACGACGACTCCGTGTGGATTCCTTACAGCTCGGCCGGCGACCTGTGGAATACGAAGTACGCGGCGGTGATGGTCTTCGAGCCGATTGCGCCCCAGTTCGAGAAGAAAGCCCAAGCCCAGGTTCTGGCCGCCATAGCCACCCGCCAGCAGTTTTCTCCCACTGACAAGAAAGCTTTTGTCATGTTCGGACGCGACGAGTTTCGACCGGTTATCGACGGCCTGACCATTGGTCTGCAAGTACTATTGACGTTTGTTGGCACCTTGACTCTGGGAATCGGCGGCGTGGGCGTGATGAATATCATGCTGGTTTCCGTGGATGAGCGCATCCGCGAGATTGGTTTGCGGCGCGCGTTGGGCGCCAAGAAGTGGCAGATCAAGGTGCAATTTCTGGCCGAGACATTGCTTATCATGCTGCTGGGCGGGGCCGCCGGCGTGCTGCTCTCCTATGGAGTCGCCGCCGCCGTCGGTACTGTTCCCCTGATGGGGCCGCTGTTTGAAGATGACTCCGGCAAAGCAGACATCCATCTGCAGATTTCGCTCGCCACTGTCCTGCTCTCCACGCTGGTGTTGCTGGTGGTGGGTGTTGCCAGCGGACTGGTTCCGGCGCTGCGCGCCTCGAAGCTTGATCCGGTGGAGGCGTTGCGGTATGAGTGAGGGAGATTGTCGGATTTACGAATTTTAGAATTGTCGAATTGAAAAAATTCGTCAATCCGCAAATTCGGCAGTCCTTCAATTGCGGCTACGGATTTTTCCCAACTTGACGTTGCTGCCGCTTCGCAGTACCTTGCCCTGAACCTGCCGCAAACCGAGGTGCATCTTGCCCATTTCCGCAGTGGATGTGATTACTCCAGCTTTCCAGCACGCCCGGCAGCAGCTTCTGCAGCCGTTTCGGGCCAGCCAGTGGGCCAAGCTGGGGCTGGTGGGGTTGCTGGCGGGTGAAATGAGCTCGAGCGGCGGAGGCTGTAACCCGGGTACGTTCCAGATGCCCACTCCTCCCAATCACACCCAACGTTTCCTGGAGGTCGGCCTGGGTGGGGCGAGTCCGATGCTCTACGCATCACTGATTGCCGTGCTCATCGTGGCCGGACTGGTGCTGATGGTTCTGTTCCTCTACCTGAGCAGCGTGATGCGTTTCGTTCTCTTCGACAGTGTGGTCACCAAGGAGTGTCGCATTCGCGACAGCTGGAGCCGTCGGCAGGGCCCTGGCCGGCGCTATTTTGTCTGGCAAATTCTGCTCTTCCTGGCCTGGATCGTGGGTTTGACCATCCTGGTTGGCATTCCCGCAGGTTTTGCGTTTGCGGTCGGCTGGCTGAGGGCGCCCAAAGACCACATGATTCCGCTGATCCTGGGTGGCATGGCTCTTTTCTTTGTGGTCCTGGTTTTTGTGGTGGCGCAACTGGTGGTCCACGTCATGACCAAAGATTTCGTAGTTCCACAAATGGCTTTGGAAGAGATCAGTGCGATCGAGGGCTGGCGGCGGTTGTGGCCTCAGATCATGACGGAGAAGGGCGGCTACGCGGCGTACATTGGAATGAAAATCGTACTCGCAATTGGCGCTGCGATCGTTCTTGGCGTAGTGTCCGCCATCGTGGTGCTGCTGTTTCTCATTCCTGTCGGCGGACTGGGTGCCGTGGCAGTCATCGCGGGAATGGCGGCCGGGCTCACCTGGAACCTGTATACCATCACCCTGGCCGTAGTCGTGGGTTCCCTTGCGATCCTGCTCATGCTGTATGTGATTTCGCTGATCTCAGTGCCGGCGGTTGTGTTCTTCCCGGCTTATGCCATCTATTTTTTCGCGGCGCGCTACCCGGCACTCGATGCCCTGCTGCACCCCGCGCCATCCCCACCAATGATCTCCGCGCCGCCGGAACCGCCGCCCTTGCCACCGGCTCCGGAGCCCATCGGATAGCAGCGGTGGTCAGTCGTGAGCGGTTGAAGTTTTCAGCTTGCCGGCGTGATCGTGTTTCCAGGAAAATCGCCGGCCGAGGATGCATTTGATGATCAGGTGATCGGTCGATCGAGTCACGCCCACGCCTACTCCGAAGTTGAACTCCCACCGCGGCCCCAGATCGAGATCAATGGACGGAAAGAATTGCTGCTCCTGATCCTTCAGGGGATCGAAGCCGTTGAGCGATCCGTAAGCCGCGTAATACTCCAGCCCGCCGCTGATTTTTTTGGTGAAATCGAAACTCATTTTTGCGTTGGGAGAAAACTCCACGCCCTTGTTGACGTTTTCTCCATGCAACGAGCGCTCCAGCGTGGGATTGAACGACAGGTACCAGCGGCCGATTTTCTTGTCCACGATGGGACGAATCTCCCACGTCCACGTGTCGGGAGAGAAGGCGCGGCGCTGGTACCCGAATTCGTTCGACAGGCTTACTCCCACCGGCCAGTGCCATGACTCGGGAGCCCGGACCCGTGGCCGAATGTGATCGCCCACCCATTGCCATCCACCATCAGGCTGGATGCTGGTGAAGACGTAGAACCCTGTCTCAAACCAGCTGTTGAAGCCTTGCGTGATTTCCAGGGTCTCGTGTTGCGCATGGTTGCTGGGCAGGACACGGTCTTCCACCGTCTTGCTCCCGTTGGCGGTGAAGTTCGAGTGCAACTCCACCATGGTGCTCGCGGGTGGAACCGTTTCGGCGCCGTAAACCTGGATCTCGTAGTTGTCCTGGGCGAGACCCAGCGAGGCAAAAAACAAGATCAGGGGAAGAATAGTCTGCACGCGAATCTGGAGCCGTCGACAATTCATTTCTACCGGGGAGGAAGCTGGGAGCCTCTTGCCCTCCATGATGCATGGCCCGAGAGAAGAGGCGCAAGAGGGCAGCCAACTCAGTCCCGCGCCCGGTTCTTGATCCAGATGGGCGTGCCGACAAATCCGAAAGCGTGGCGAATCTGGTTTTCCAGAAAGCGCTGATAGGCGAAGTGCAGCTTTACTTTGCGATCGGTGAAGATGACGAACGTTGGGGGAGCGACTGCAGCCTGGGTCATGTAGTAGATGCGGACCTGCTGCCGCGCAGGAACTGACGCGCGCTCGAAATCCACGTGCTTCAGAAAGCGGTTCATCTCGCCGGTCCCAACACGCCTGCGACGCTCAGTGGCGACCTCTTCCAGCGTCGGGAATATTTTGTCGGTGCCCTTTCCGGTCGACGCCGAAACGAAAAGTATGGGGGCGTAGCTGAGGAATTTCAGCGCATCCCTCACTCTCTGTTCATAGGCGGCGCGGTCGGCGGGTTTCTTGTTCTCCTGCATGCGCGAAGACTTGGTCTGCCGTCCCGTGCGCTCCTTGCCGCTGATCACCAGGTCCCACTTGTTCACGATGATGATCATGGAACGTCCGCTCTCGTGAGCGTAACCCGCGATGGAAGCATCGAGTTGGCTCACGCCTTCGGTAGCATCGATCACCAGCAACGCGACGTCGGCGGCCTCAAGATGTTTGCGCGCCATCACCACCGAGAGTTTTTCCGCCATCAGGTGGGTCTTGCCCTTGCGGCGGATGCCGGCGGTATCAATAAATCGAAAGCTTTTTCCGTTGCGTTCCACAATTTCATCGACCGCGTCTCGCGTGGTGCCCGGAATCGGCGACACAATGGAGCGATCCGCGCCAGTCAAGAGGTTGAGCAACGTGGACTTGCCCACGTTGGGATGACCGATGATCGCAACCTTGGTTTCGTGGGATACCGGCTGTTCCGGTTCTTCTTCCTCCGTATCCTCCGTGTCCGGAGCCTGCCCTGAGCGCAGTCGAAGAGTGGTGAATTGTTCCCGCGGCGGGAGGATGTCGAGAACCGCATCCAGCAGATCGTCCAGCCCGCGGGCATTTTCCGCGGAGATAGGAAATAGTTTGCGGATCCCGAGGCGATGAAAGTCGTCCGTAAGACTCTGCTGCTTTTCGGTGTCCACTTTGTTGACGGCCAGAAACAGCGGCTTGCCGGTGCGGATCAGCTGGCGCGCAAGTTCAATGTCGGGAGCCGCCATCTCCGTGCGTCCGTCCACAACCATGACGACGGCGTCGGCCTCTTTGAGCGCGACCTTGGCCTGGCGAAAAATCTCGGCCGGGATGAAATCCTTATCCTCGGGAAGAATCCCCCCGGTGTCCACAATGCGCAGGCGATGCCCGCGCCATTCGGCCTCGCCGTACAGACGATCGCGGGTGATGCCGGGTTCGTCTCCGACAATGGCACGCCGAGAGCCCACCAGCCGGTTGAACAATGTCGATTTGCCGACGTTGGGGCGGCCCACGATGGCCACAGTGGGGATGCCGGCCGCAACCGACGGCGAGTTCAAAGTTGGATGGGTCATAAGATCGTGTGGGGCGGGCGCCCTCGCCCGCCGCCTTTGACTTTGCACTTGTTCTCTCGTAACCCGCTCGGCGATGCAAGCTCAAAGCCGAAATCAAATTCAAAGGCGGCGGGCGAGGGCGCCCGCCCCACATGGGCTTATTATAGTGACTCCGTGACTCCCGCCTCCCAGCCCGTTCCCGATACCAAAAAGAGCGATGCCTCGCTCTATCAGTTCTTCGCTCCCGGCGGACTGCTCTCCCGCACCCACCCGAACTACGAATTTCGCCGCGGACAACTGCAGATGGCGCAAGCCGTCGAGCAGGCACTGGAAGAAAAGCGTCACTTGATCGTGGAAGCTGGAACCGGTACGGGCAAAACGCTGGCTTACCTAGTGCCCGTCATTCGTTCGGGCAAGAGAGTCATCATTTCGACCGGAACAAAGAATCTGCAGGAACAGCTCTTCCATAAAGATATCCCTTTTCTCGAGCAGGCGCTTTTCCCGGACGGCGAAGGCAAGCTCAAAGTCTGCTACATGAAGGGCCGCAACAACTATCTCTGCCGCAAGAAGCTCTATGACCTTACCGACCAGCCTGTGCTCAGCGGCCTGGAAGAGATCGAGCACTACCGCGCCATCGCCGCCTGGGAAAAAGTCACGCAATCGGGGGATAAGGCTGAACTGGCATCGCTTCCCGAAGCGAGCGCGCTCTGGCATAAGCTCGACGCTCGCTCCGACAACTGCCTGGGACAGAAGTGCAGCGCCTGGGACCGCTGCTTCATCACCGAGATGCATCGCCGGGCGATGGAAAGCGACATCATCATTGTCAATCATCATTTGTTCTTCGCCGATCTTTCCATCAAGCAGCAGGCCGAGTACGCGCCCGACGCGGGAATCCTGCCCGAGGTCGGCGCCGTAATCTTTGACGAAGCTCACGAACTGGAAGATGTGGCGGGAAGTTACTTCGGAGTTTCGGTCAGCAACGCGCGCTTCGAGGAGCTGTGCCGCGACGTAGAAATCTCTCTGCAGCGTAACCACATGCTCTCAGCTTCACTCTCAGGCGCGCTGAAAAGCATTCGCGAGCGTGCCCCATTCTTCTTCGCCTTGTTGCCGCAGGGAGTTGGCCGCTTTGCGTTCGAAAACCGCCGCGAGTTCATGGAGGAAAACGGCGACGAATTCCTGGGATTGCAACAGTCGCTCACCCGCCTGGGATCGGAACTGGAGAGCCTGCCATCGAAGCCCGAGGAGGTCTTCAACTTCGGGCGTCGTGCCCAGGAGCTGCAGGTGCAACTCGGGTTCCTGATGGAATCCGAAGACCGCAACACCGTGTTCTGGATCGAACGTCGGCGTGGCGGCCGGGACCGGCAAAATGTATTTCTGCAAGCCACCCCAATCGATGTGGCGCCCATTCTGAAAACTTGCCTCTTCGACAAACTCGAGTGTGCGGTGCTCACCTCCGCGACGCTGGCGGTCGGAGGCAGCTTCGAATACATGCGCCGGCGGCTGGGCCTCGAACACGCTCGCGAAACTGTGTTGCCCTCGCATTTCGACTATGAGAATCAGGCGCTGTTCTATGTGCCGCCCGATCTTCCTGACCCGCGCACCCCGCAATTCGTGGCCAAAGCTGCGGATAGCATCCGGCGCATCCTGGAAACCACCCGCGGGCGCGCCTTCGTTCTGTTCACCAGTTACGCGCAGATGAACGACGTGTATCAACGCCTGCTGGGGGAACTGGAATTTCCCATGCTGTTGCAGGGCGATGCCCCCAAGACCGCTTTGCTGGAAGAATTCCGTCTGACCCCGCACGCGGTGTTATTCGCTACCTCATCGTTCTGGCAGGGCGTGGACGTGCAGGGCGAACAACTCAGTTGCGTGATTATTGATCGCCTGCCGTTCGCCGTGCCCAGCGATCCGGTGGTAGCAGCGCGGGTAAAGGCCATCGATGCCGACGGCGGCAACGCGTTCTTCCAGTACCAGGTGCCGTCGGCGGTGATCACGCTGAAACAGGGCTTCGGGCGCCTGATCCGATCGCTGCATGACCGCGGCCTGCTGGTGCTTCTGGACAACCGTATCTTGAAGAAGCAGTACGGAAAAGTCTTCGTCGAGAGCTTGCCCGCGTACCGCAGGACCACAGACATGAAGCAGGTGGAAGAATTCTTTGGAGTGGGATAGCGGCCATGGGTGTGTGATGTGTGGGGCGGGCGCCCTCGCCCGCCGCTTTTGACTTGGCCTTCAGCGGTCCTTTGGAATGAACCAAGCAACCTCAAAAAAGACAAACCAAGATCGAAATCAAGGGCGGCGGGCGAGGGAGCCCGCCCCACATCATTGGGTATCGGGTAAAATAGAAGGTTAGATTATGCGTTGCGGTCCGGTCTGTATTCACTCGGCCGGTCGAAAGGATTCATGTTCGAGGTCACAGTCGAGGAGTCGTTCGCCGCAGGGCACTACCTGCGCAACTACAAGGGCAAGTGTGAGAACCCGCACGGGCACAACTACAAAGTACGGCTGACCCTGGCAGGCAAGGAATTGGATAAGGCCGGGCTGCTTCTCGATTTCAAAGATTTGCGCGAAGCCATGAGACCCGTTATCGACCGGCTGGATCATCAGATGATCAATGATCTGGAGCCCTTTACCGTGCTGAATCCCTCGGCGGAAAATCTTGCCAAGTATTTCTATGACCAGACCAACGTGGGACTGGATCGCGTGACCCAGGGCCGGGTGCGGGTAAAGAATGTGACCGTGTTCGAGACCGAAACCACCACGGCAACTTATTCGGAGTAGTTGGCGATTCGTAGCTGGTGCAGTGAGCAATTGTCAAAAAATCCCTATGATCCCGGCCATCGTTTGCACCATAGGGGTCCTTCGACTCGTCTGCTGTTTCGCGAGCGAAACAGCGGGCTCGCTCAGGATGACAACGGAAGGCTGGAAGCCAGCAGCTAGAAGCTGCACCCCATGCAGATTACCGAGATTTACAAATCGATCCAGGGCGAATCGACGCACGCCGGGCTGCCTTGCGTCTTCGTGCGGCTCACGGGCTGCAATCTGCGCTGTTCCTGGTGTGACAGCGAATACACCTTCACGGGCGGTCATCGCCGGACCCTCGAGGAGGTAATCGGGGAAGTAGAGCGCTTGAGTCCGGACGGTGGACTGGTGGAGGTCACCGGCGGTGAGCCCATGCTGCAGGAGCGGGAAGTCGTGCCCCTGATGCAGCGCCTGCTGGATGCGGACTACACGGTTCTGCTGGAGACCAGCGGCGAGCGTCCTCTTGAGCGCGTGCCGGCGCGGGTCATCAAGATCGTGGATGTGAAGTGTCCGAACTCGGGTGAGCCCGGCACTTTTAACATGGAAAACCTCGATGCCCTGAATTCGCTGGATGAAGTCAAGTTCGTGCTGAGTGACCGCATCGACTATGAGTTTGCCCGCGATTTCGTGGCCCGCCACAACCTGGACCGGCGAGTGAGTGCCGTGCTGTTCTCCCCTGCGTTCAGCAAAGAGGCCAGCGGCGTCCGCGATGCGTCTTATTGCCTGCTGGATCCGCGCGAACTCGCGGATTGGATGCTGGCGGACGCGGTTCCGGCACGCCTGGGGCTGCAGATCCACAAATTTATTTGGGACCCGGCGATGAAGGGAGTCTAGGAAATTTCTGATTATTGGTTTCAGATTGCAGATTGAAATCTAAAATCAAAAATCTGAAATCTACAGTCTGCAATCCGGGGCGACGAGACGCTTCGTCAACACATCTAATCTATGGTGAAAGACAAACCACGCGCGGTTGTGCTCCTCAGCGGGGGGATGGATTCCTGTGTCTGTGCCGCGCTGGCGGTTCGGGATCACGAGGCTGCCGCCGTGCATGTCAGTTACGGGCAACGCACCGAAGAGCGCGAGCGGCGGGCATTTTTTGCCATCTGCGATCGCCTGGGTATCCGGGACCGGTTGCTGGTCAGGAACGAAGCGCTGGCGGCGATCGGAGGCTCGGCGCTGACCGACCGAAATATCGGGGTTCCGGAATCACATGCCATGGGACACGATATTCCTGTAACCTATGTGCCCTTCCGCAATGCGCACTTTTTGTCGGTTGCAGTGAGCTGGGCGGAAGTGATGGGCGCAGGGAAGGTATACATCGGTGCGGTGGAGCAGGACAGCTCGGGATATCCTGACTGCCGCCCGGAATATTACCGGGCATTCAATCAAGTAGTGAAGCTGGGTACGAAGGATGGCGGAATCGAAATCGTCACGCCGCTGATCGAGATGCGCAAAGCGGAAATCGTTCGGCGGGGTCTTGAATTGGGCGCGCCCTTCGATTTAACGTGGTCGTGCTACAGCCGGGAGGATAGCGCTTGCGGCGTCTGTGACAGCTGCGTGCTGCGCCTGCGAGCCTTCCGGGATGCCGGCAGCGTCGATCCCATTCCGTACGCTGTGTTGGCGGAGAGAGTTTAGGCACAAGGGTAGCGCGACGCTACCAAAATCAGTTTTCTGAGCCGGGAGGCCAAAAACATGAAGCAACGTTTGCTGATGGTTATGGTGGCAGTGGCGCTGGTGGCACTGTGCGTACCCCCGGTGTTCGCTCAAGCTACAGGAACAATTAAGGGCGTCTGCAAAGAGATGGACGGAAAACCCATTGCCGGCGCCAATCTCGAATGGGTCAATACGGATAATGGACGGAAGTACAACCTCAAGACCAACAATAAGGGCGAGTACTTTTCGCTCGGCATCGAGCCCGGCAAGTACAAAGTGACCCTGACCAAGGACGGGAAGCAGCTGGACCAGGTGAACAACTTTCCGGTGGGAGCGGAAGAGGCCACGTTGGACTTCGATATGAAGAAGTCGCAGGCCGAAGCCGCTCAACAGAAGGGCATCAGCGCGGAACAGCTGAAGCAGATGCAGGAGGCGCAGACGAAAAACGCCAAGGAAGCCAACACCGTAAAAGCGCTGAATGAAAAGCTTTCCGCGGCCAACACAGCCATGCAGTCAGGAGATTTCGAAACTGCCGTCAACACTCTGAATGAAGCCACCCAGATGGATCCCACGCGCGACTTGCTTTGGGCCCGTCTGGGGGACGCACATCTCAGTTCAGCTCCCAAGCAGACGGACAGCGCCGAGAAGGCAAAACGCTACGGCGACGCAGTCAACGACTACCAGAAGGCGATCGACCTCAAGAAGCAGACCATGGCAACATCCCAGAAACCCGATGACCCCAAGGTTCTGGCTGCCTACTACAACAACCTGGGTCAGGCCGAAGCTAAGACTGGTCAACTGGATGAGTCGGTGAAGGCCTATGATCAGGCGGCGCAGCTCAACCCTCCGGGCGCGGCCCAGTACTATTACAACCAGGGGGCGGTGCTGACCAACAGCGGCAAAGTGGATGAGGCCAACGCGGCCTTCGACAAGGCGATCGCAGCGGACCCCACCAAGGCGGACGCCTACTATCAGAAGGGCGTAAATCTCATCAATAAGGCAACCACCGACCCCAAAACCGGCAAGGTGATTCCGGCGCCGGGTACGGCGGAAGCGCTGAACAAATATCTCGAACTGCAGCCCACCGGCCAATTTGCGGACGGCGCCAAGGGCATGTTGCAGTACATCGGCAGCAGCATTGAGACCAGCTACGGAACCAAGAAAAAAGCGACCACTACGAAGAAATAGCTTCGCGAACACCCTGAGGGCGGCGCGTTAGCCGCCCTCGGCTCGCTACCTGAAGTTTCCTGCGGCTTCCCAGAGGATTACTACCCCCATTGTTACAATCCCCAGCAGTGTCCACTTCCTTCGAAATCGATGCGCACTGTGGCGCAGCCCGCGCCGGACGCCTGCTCACGGCACACGGCGTGGTGGAAACGCCGGTATTCATGCCGGTCGGGACCCTGGCGTCGGTCAAGGGCGTATCGCAGGACATTCTGGAAGAACTCGGCGTCCAGATTTTGTTGGGAAACACTTACCATCTTTACTTGCGCCCCGGCGTGGAGCAAGTCCGCCGGATGGGCGGCTTGCATCGCTTCATGGCCTGGCCGCGCGCGATCCTCACCGACTCTGGCGGCTTCCAGGTTTTCAGCTTGAACGAACTGCGCAAAGTGACGGAAGAAGGCGTGATGTTTCGTTCTCATCTGGACGGCTCTTCTCATTTTTTTACCCCCGAAAGCTCCATGGAGGCGCAGATCGGACTGGGCGCAGACATCATCATGGCCTTCGACGAGTGCACCGAGCATCCCGCAGACCAAGAGCGGACGCGGCAGTCTATGGAGTTGACCGCACGGTGGGCGCAACGCAGCAAAACCTATTTCGAGCAGCACAAACAGGAAGTACCGTGGCGAGTTTCCGGTTTCCAGTTTCCGGTTTCCGGCGGTGAGGGCACCGGAAACCAGAAACTGAAAACTGGAAACGGGGACGCGACCCAGGCCTTATTCGGCATTGTGCAGGGCGGCATGGATCCGGCGTTGAGGAAGGAGTCCGCCGAGCGCACGATTGAGATCGGATTTCCTGGTTATGCCATTGGCGGTTTGAGCGTGGGGGAGCCGCGATCTCTTACCCGCGACATTGTAGAGGCCACGCTCCAGCATCTGCCTGCGGAAAAGCCGCGCTACCTCATGGGAGTGGGCACGCCCGAAGAGATCGTCGAGTACGCCCGCCTTGGAGTCGACATGATGGACTGTGTTCTGCCCACACGGGCGGCGCGGCACGGCCTGCTGTTTACCTCCGAGGGCAGGATCTCCATCAAGCAGGCCAGATACGCCTCGGATCAAGGCCCGCTGGATGCCAAGTGCGGCTGCCGGGTCTGCAGGCGCTATTCGCGGGCCTACTTGCGCCATCTCTATGCCTGCAATGAGGTTTTGGCCCAGGTTCTGAATACCGTCCACAACCTTAGCTTCTACCTTGACACCATGCGGGCGGTGCGTCATTCTATTGCGCTTGGGAATAAGGCCCAATTTCCTTCCGGGGAGCAGACCCGAGCGAAACCATAGCCTGGCATCCCCGGTTCATGCCTGAAGTTGAAGCATCTCCGGCCTGAGGAAGAGAAATCCCGCGGTGAATTGCACAGGGCCAGGTCGCGCCGATGGGCGTAGTCCTGAGCCGTTGAGGTGAGTTCGGTTTCATGAGCATCGGAAATTTGTTGGCGTTACAGTCGATCGGTTCCGGATCCTGGTTGGGATTCGCTCCGCTAATTTTCATCTTTGCCATTTTCTATTTTCTGCTGATCATGCCCCAGCAGCGGCGCCAGAAAAAGTGGCAGCAGATGCTGAACGATCTCAAGAACGGGGACAAGGTCGTGACCAGCGGAGGATTGCGCGGAACCATCATCGCGCTGCGGGACGACTATATTCAGTTGCGGGTTCCGCCGGACAATCTGCGCCTCGAAGTGACCCGGGCCTCGATCGCGTCGGTGGTCACGCCCGATGACAAGAACAAAGCGGCATGAAGAAGTAAAGTAGCGCCGGCATCCGGCCCTCGCCGGGGGGACGGGACGCCTCCACGACAGCCGCCGGGACGGCGGCGCTACGAAAACCGAAGTTGCGAGAAGAAGAAAATCGATCTTTAGGCCATGAACAAGAATTTATCCTGGAAGCTCGGACTAATCGCTGCCACCCTGCTGCTGTTCCTGTTTGGTATCTTCGGTATTCCGAAGGACTTGTCAGGCAGCGGACTGCTGTCGTCGCTGCAGAACCGCATTCATTTGGGGCTTGACCTCAAGGGCGGCACCCACTTGATCCTGCAGGTGCAGGTCAACGACGCGGTCAACGGAGACTCCGACCGCGCAGTGGAGCGCCTGAAGGAAGACCTGCGCACCCACAAGATCAACTACACCGAAATCAGCAAGCCTGACCCGGTTAATCATCCCGACCAGATTGTGCTTAAAGGCGTTCCGCCGGAGTCGACTGCGGATTTGCGCTCCATCGTCAGCGAACGGCTGCCGGAGTACGACCTCAACTCGGGCGCGGACAATGCGTGGACGTTTTCCATGAAGGCGCAAACCTTGGCTGAGCTGAAGAACCGGGCGGTCGCGCTGGCCATTGAAACCATCCGCAATCGTATCGATCAGTTGGGCGTGACCGAGCCGGTGATCCAGGAGCACGGTCTAGGTCAATATCAGATTCTGGTACAGCTCCCCGGGGTGGACGACCCGGCGCGAGTCAAAGAAATCATGCAGTCCACCGCCATGCTGGAAATCAAGCAGGTGCTGGGAGGGCCATATTCCAGCGAGCAGGATGCCCTGCAGCAGCACGGTGGCGTGCTTCCCCCGGATTCCATGCTGCTCAGGGGACGCAGCGTCGGCGCCCGCACCGGGGATGACAGCGGCGAAGAGTACTACCTGTTAACCCGCAGTTCGGCGGTAGCCGGCGCTGACTTGCGCTCGGGTGGCGCCTCCGTCGGACGCGATAGCAATACCAATTCGCCCGACGTTGGTTTCGTTCTCACCAACGA
>Ga0075021_10000712_pt1 | contig 17243 bp, 9 predicted proteins | sample ColStrG_CSR_2012_FD_72749 | JGI IMG/M metagenome (GOLD analysis project Ga0075021, IMG submission 72749) | Freshwater sediment microbial communities in response to fracking from Pennsylvania, USA - Cold Stream Run_MetaG_CSR_2012 | ecosystem: Environmental > Aquatic > Freshwater > Creek >...
ATCGCGAACCAGGTGCGGCGGATCGGGCTGGCGCCAAAATGGCCGCGGTCGGCATACAGCGCCTCCGCACCGGTGAGCGCCAGCACGACGCCGCCGAGCGTCAGGAACGCGGCGAAACCGTGCTGGACCATGAACTGCGCCCCCCAGGTCGGGGACAGCGCCTGCAGGACGTCGGGGTGCGCGACGACCTCCTTCAGGCCGAGGATTCCGATCACGAAGAACCACACCAGGATCAGTGGTCCGAACAGCCAGCCCACGGCCCCCGTCCCATGCCGTTGGATCGCGAATAGAAGAATCAGGATCGTGAGCGCGATCGGGACGACCAGGCTGGAGAGTGCGGGCGTCGCGACGTTCAGCCCTTCGACCGCCGAGGTGACCGAGATCGCCGGCGTGATCATGCCGTCGCCGAAGAACAGCCCGGCCCCAAAGATCCCGAGCGTGACGAGCATCGTCGTGCGTCCGATCTTGCGCCGCTGGATCAGCGCCGCGAGCGCCATCACGCCGCCATCGCCGCGGTTGTGCACGCGCATCAGAAAACCCGCGTACTTGATCGAGACGATCAGCGTCATCGACCAGAAGATCAGCGACACGACGCCGAACACTCCCGCGGTCGTCGGCCGCGCCGCGGCGGCGTGCTGGGTGAAGATCACCTGTTCGGTGTAGAGCGGGCTGGTGCCAAGGTCGCCGTATACGATCCCGAGCGCGCCGAGCGCGAGCACGACCTTGCCCGCGTGGGCGACGACGTCGCGATCGTCGTCATTCGCCCGAGCCCGAGGCGCGCCCTTGGCCGGCCGCTCTCGCGGCTCGGGCGTCACGGACCAGCGGCCGAGCTTGTGCGCGGCCTCGTTCAGGCTCATCCGTGGCCGAGAAGCGGGTTCGGGCTCCGTGGTGATCATCACTCACCCCGACGGATAGGCGATCCGCGGGTCCGCCCTCAGTAAACGGACGGTCAGCGCCGGCCGCCATCGGCATTCCTACCTATCTTGTCGGCATCACCTGCGAGGTCTCCGGGTGAAGATCCCCACCGGACGCCGCGTAGGCAGGTCATCGGGCGGCGGCGCCGGCGGTAAGTCCGGTCGGCACTCAGGGCTGCACGAGCCCGCGGCGGATCGCGTAGCGGGTCAGCTCCGCGCCGTTGCGCATGCCGAGCTTGTCGAGGATGCTCGCGCGATGGTGGTCCACCGTCTTTCGGCTGATCACCAGCGTGCGGGCGATCTCGTCGCTCGTCTGACCTTCGGCGATCAGCTGGACCACCTGCCGCTCGCGGGGCGTGAGCGGGTCCTTCGGCTCGGGTTCGCCGTCGCGGTCACGCTCCAGGTAGTCCCGGATCAGCGCCGCGATCGCCTTGGGGTAGAGAAACGGCTCGCCGCGCATGCTCGCGCGGCACGCCTCGACCAGGTCACGATTGGCCGCGGTCTTGAGGACGTAGCCGGAGGCGCCGGCCTTGAGCGCCTCGAAGAAGTACTGCTCGCTGTCGTGAACCGACAGGATCAGCACGCGGATCTCCGGCCGCCGGCGCGCGAGCTCCGCCGTAACCTGAAGTCCGGTCAGCCGCGGCATCGAGACGTCCACGATTGCCAGGTCGGCACGGGTCGCGAGTGCCATCTCGATCGCCTCGGCGCCGTCGGCCGCCTCGCCGACCACCTCGATGTCGGGCTCGCTCTCGAGGATCGTCCGCAGGCCGCTGCGCACGACCGCATGGTCGTCGGCCAACAGCACGCGCGTCTTGTGAGGGGTGCTCGTCACACGCGTCTTGTGAGGGGTGCTCGTCACGCGCTCTCCGTCACACGCTCTCCGTCACGCGCTCTCCGTCACGCGCACTCCGTCACGCGCTCCCCGTAACGCGCTCTCCTCGTGAGCGTCGGGCACCGCGTCCGGGAGCGGCACCGACAGGCGCACGAGCGTGCCCCCACCCTGCCTGGCGCGCATCGTCAGGACGCCGCCAACAAGCTGGGCGCGCTCGCGCATGCCGCCGATTCCACCCTCGCGGCGGACCGCCGGCAGGCCGCTCCCGTTGTCGATCACCTGAAGCACGAGCTCGCCGCCCGCCTGGCGAAGCGACAGCTTCACCTCGGTGCAACGCGAATGCCGCAGCGCGTTCGTCAGGGCCTCCTGCGCGACGCGGTAGAGCGCCAGCTCGACGTGCGGCGAGATCCGCGGCAGCCGGCTCGACAGGTCGCGGCTGACGCGCACGTCGGTCTGTCGCTCGATCCGCGAGGCGAGCGCCAGCAGGGCATCGACCAGACCGAGGTCGTCCAGCGCCTCGGGCCGCAGTTCACGCCCGATCCGGTGAACGTCCTGGAGGCTTTCGAGCACGTAGGCGGCGATCTCCCGCAGCGCCTCCGGCTGGAGCGCAGGCTCGTCCGCGGCCCGCTCAGCCCGGAGCGCCACCGCCGTCAGCGTCTGCGCGATCTCATCGTGCAGCTCCCGCGCGATCCGCGCCCGCTCGCCCTCCTGGGCCTCCAGTGCCCGCCGTCGGCTCTCCAGCCGCTCGTCCTCGAGCCGTTCGAGCATCGAATTCAGAGCCTCGGCCAGCGCCACGACCTCTCGCCCCGCGCTCGCGGGTGCTTCGGCCCGCCGCCCGGGCTGCTGCGGGTCGACCGAGCCCATCATCGCCGCGAGCCGCTGGAGCGGTGCGAACACCCTTCGCAGGAGCACGAGGTCGGCTAGCAGCATCAGCGCAAGGCCGATTCCGAGCACGACGAGCTCACTCGGGGTCGCGACGCGGTGGACAGTCGCCGGCGTCCACGCGAGCAGGGCCACGGCCACCGCACAGACGAGCGCATTCACGCCGAACACGCGCCACAGCAGGGACACGTTGTGCCAGCGGCCCGCGAGACCTCCGCGCCTGGCCGCAGCCACGCCCCGCGGCGGCTCGGCGGCGGATGCCGCTTGCGGCTGCTTGGCGACTAGCGCCGGCTGTTCGGAGGCTGTGTCGAGCATCGGGCCCGCGGACGCGGACCCAAACAGCTTAGAGTCTGTCTCAAGCCGTGCTCGCCGCGTACGCCAACTCGATCGACCCTCAGGACCCGCTCGGCGGGCTTGTGATCGGCGAGCGCCCCGACCCGGTTGCGCCAGAGGGCTGGACCACCGTCGCGGTGCGCGCCGCATCGCTCAACCACCACGATGTGTTCTCGCTGCGCGGCATCGGTCTGGGCGAGGAGCATCTGCCGATGATCCTCGGGACCGATGCGGCGGGGGTCGACGAGCAGGGCAACGAGGTGATCGTCTACTCGGTCATCACCGAACCGGGCTGGCTCGCGGACCCGACGCACGACCCGAAGCGGTCCCTGCTGTCCGAGCGCCACCAGGGAACATTCGCCGAGCGGGTGACGGTGCCGCGGCCGAACCTGCTGCCGAAGCCTCCCGAGCTGAGCTTCGAGGAGGCCGCCTGCCTGCCGACCGCCTGGCTGACCGCGTACAGGATGCTGTTCACACGCGCGCGCGTGACCCCGGGCATGACGGTGCTCGTCCAGGGCGCAACCGGAGGCGTGGCCACCGCCCTGACGGTCCTCGCGAGTGCCGCCGGAATCCGCGTCTGGGTGACGAGCCGCTCGGAGAGCAAGCGGGCCCGCGCGCTCGAGCTCGGCGCCAGCGCCTCGTTCGAGCCGGGAGCCCGGCTGCCCGAGCGGGTCGACGCGGTCATGGAGACGATCGGCGAGGCCACCTGGGGACACTCGCTGCGCGCGCTGAAGCCGGGCGGGACGCTCGTCGTGTCGGGCGCCACCACGGGCGACGCTCCCCCGGCGGAGCTGCGGCGCGTGTTCTTCCTGGCGCTGTCGATCCTCGGAAGCTCGATGGGCACACGTGACGAACTCCAACGTCTCGCTCGATTCTGCGTCGATAAGGGCGTGCGGCCGGTGATCGACCGGACGCTGCCGCTCGCCGGTGCCCGCGACGGGTTTCAGGCGATGCTCGACGGCGACGTGTGCGGCAAGATCGTGTTCACGCCTGAGGCCTAGCCGCCCAGTCCGCCGAACACCGCGAACGGGTTCGGCGGGAGCTGCGAGGCGATCGCGGGCAGCGTGCCCTCGACCGCGACCGTCGAGCCCGGCGGGAGCTCCGCTCGAATCCGATCCGCGAGCTCGTTCGCACTGCGCTCGTCGGTCGCTCCGAGCAGCAGGTAGCGCCACCGGCGCACGTGCCGGAGGCCCTCAGCCTCCAGGCGCTCCGACAGCGCGATCGTGTCATGGTGGGAATCGCACTCGACCCGCACCTCCCACCCCGGATAACCCTCGGCCGCCGACTCCTCACGCTCATCGGCGATCAGCTCGGCTCGCTCCTGGTCGAGGTCCTGCTCATCGGCAGGAAGCGGGGTATCCGGGTCCTCCCAGGCCTCGGCGACGGGATGCCAGCGCTCCAAGCGCTGCTCATCGACGCGCCAGCCGCGCACTCGGCACAGCTCGCCGATCGACGCCTGCGCGTGCTCGGCCTGCGCACGTGACCCGGCATAGGCGAACACCTCGCGTTCGTCGAGGGAGACGATCACCCGCTCGGCGTAGCCGTCCCGGAGCTCATGCTCCAGCTCGCCCGCCCCCAGGCTGTCCGCCAGCTTTCTGGCCATCCCACGGTCGTCAAGCACGATCTGCAGCCGCCAGTCGTCGCTCATCTCACCGCAGCGTATTCGATTGACGCTCGACGACCGCGAACGCTGCCGCCTCCGGACGGGTGCCAGAGTGTTGAGACAGGCTCTCAGACGATCGGGCGGTCCCAGGCCCCGGTCGGACCGTCGGCGATGACGATCCGGTTACGGCCGGCCTGCTTGGCGGCGAGCAGCGCGTCGTCGGCACGTCGGTAGAGCTCGACCACGTCCATCGCGTCGCGGACGACGCAGATGCCGGCCGACATGGTCACGCTCGGCGCCCCGGCGAACTGCGTCGCCTCGACCGCCTCCAGGCAGCGCGTTACAGCGGTCGTCGCGCCACGAAGATCGGCGTCGGGGAGGATCCAGGCGAACTCCTCGCCGCCCACCCGCGCGATCAGCTCGTCGCCGCGGATCTGGCCGCGCAGCACCTGCGCGACCCCGCTCAGCACGACGTCGCCGACCGGGTGACCGAGCGTGTCGTTGATCCGCTTGAACCGGTCGACGTCGAGCAGCGCGAGCGACAGCTGACGATCGTGGCGCCGCGCGCGCGCCAGCTCGTTGACGATCCGCTCGTCGAACGTCCGCCGGTTCGGCAGTCCGGTCAGCGAGTCGTGTGTCGCCAGCATCTCCAGCCTCGCCTCGTCGCGCTTGCGCTCGGTCACGTCCTGAACGGCCCCGAACAGATGCGTGACCCGGCCCTGGGCGTCGAGCCGCGGCGTCTGGCGGGCGTGGACGTGGCGAATCTCGCCGTCCGGCCTGACGACCCTGTAGTCGGACTCGCTCGCCCGCCCGTCACCCGCGGCGCGAAACCCGCCCCGCACCGCGTCGCTGTCGTCATCGTGGGCGAGCGCAGCGAGCTCCTCCAGCGTCGGAGAGAAGCCGACCGGCTGCCCGAGGATCCGGCACATCTCGGCGCTCAACACCGCCCGCGGCTGCGAGACATCGAGCTCCCACGAACCCACATGCGCGAGCGCCTGCGCGTCGTAGAGCTGGCGTTCGCTGCGCGACAGCAGCTCCTGCGCCCGCACCTGGGCGCTGATGTCCCGCGCGACGCTCGAGACGCCCAGCAACGACTCGTCAGGCCCGACGATCGGCGCCACCGACAGCGACAGCGCCACCGTCGAGCGGTCCTTGCGCAGATGGCTGGTCTGGATCGTGCGCGGCACGCCCTCGTCGATCGCCTGCTCCAACAGGAGGTTCAGCTCCTCGTGGCTGCGCTCGGGCACGAGGAAGCCCGCGGGACGCCCGATCGCCTCCTCAGCCGTGTACCCATAGATCTGCCGGGCCCCGTCGTTCCACTGGGTGATGACGCCGTCCGGCGTCAACACGAGGATCGCGTCGCTGCTCTGCTGCACGATCGTGGCGAACAGCCGCAGCTGCTCCTCGGCCTGCTGGCGCTCGCGACCCAGCGCCCCGTTCTCGTGAGCGGCGCCGTCGCGACCGAAGTCGACCAGCAGCGAATGACCCATTCGTAGCCAGCTGATCGGGCATGCGAGGACCACGATCCCCCTGGCTGACCGTTGGAGCAGTCGGCAATAGTCGAGCGACCCTGCCGTTCCCGGCGCGCCCTCCGAAGCGCTCATTGACGGCATTATTGCCTCCAACGACGCATATCGGCGGAAGAGTTATGGCAAGTGGCTCCCGAGGGCAGCCCGAATGGCTCCCGACGGCACCCCGAATGGCTCCCAACCGCACTCCGCGAGACATCGATCCGCCGCCCGCGACACCATCCGGGGGTGCTCCACATCCATCGATCACCGCGAGCCGATGCGCTGGCCGACGCGCTCGCCGAGATCCTCGCCGTGCCCGCGGAGGATCCGTTCGCGCCCGAGGTCGTGTCGGTGCCGACGCGCGGGATGGAGCGCTGGCTGGCGCAGCGGATGGCCCGCCGGCTCGGAACGCGAGAGGGCGCGCGGGACGGGGTCTGCGCGAACGTCGAGTTCCCGTTCCCGGCGAGGCTGGTCTCCGACGCGCTGGCGGCAGCCTATGAGCTCGACCCGAGCGCCGAGCCGTGGCGGGGAGAGCGGCTCGTGTGGCCGCTGCTCGAGGTGATCGACGCATGCGCGACCGAGCCGTGGATGGCTCCGCTCTCAGCCCACCTCGGCGCTGCGCAGCGGCAGCCCAACGGGCCCCGGTTCGCGCGCGTGCGCCGGATCGCGGCGCTGTACGCCCACTACGACCTGCGGCGCGGCGAGATGCTCCGCGCCTGGGCGGCCGGCGCGGACACCGACGCTGTCGGCGGGCCGCTGCCGGCCGGGTCGGCATGGCAGCCCGAGCTGTGGCGGCGGCTGCGTGGCGCCGTCGGGGTGCCGTGCCTGGCCGAGCGCACCGAGCAGGCGTGCGAGCGGCTGCGCCGCTCGCCGGAGTGCGTGAGCCTTCCCCCACGCCTCGCCGTTTTCGGCCTGACCGCGCTTCCTGGAAGCCATCTCGACGTGCTCGAGGCGCTCGCGGCGGCGCGCGAGGTGCATCTGTTCGTCCTGCACCCCTCGCCGGCGCTGTGGCGGCGCGTGCACGAGCTGAGTGCCTCAGCGAAACCGTCTCGGTACCGCGCAGAGGATCGCACCGCCAACGCTGCGCGCAACCGGCTGCTCGCGTCGTGGGGCCACGACTCGCGCGAGCTTCAGCTCGTGCTCGAGCGGCTTGCGACGGCGCCCGCCGAGCACGAGCACCCGATCGCGAAGGACGCGCCCCAGACCTTGCTCGCCGCGATCCAGACCGATGTGCGCGCGGACCGCGCCGCACCGGGCAGGCCCGCCTCGGGAGCGCCTGACCGCAGGATGGCGCTGGGCGCCGACGATCTCAGCGTCCAGGTCCACGCGTGTCACGGGCCGGCGCGACAGGTTCAGGTGCTTCGCGAAGCGATCCTGCACGCGCTCGCGGACGACGCGACGCTCGAACCCCGGGACGTGATCGTGATGTGCCCTGACATCGAGACGTTCGCGCCACTGATCACCGCCACGTTCGGGACGGCCGGGCCGCTTGACGCGCCCGGCTGGACGCTCGACATGCCGGTCCCACCGCGGCCCCGTCCGGACGCGCTCCGGGTCCGCCTGGCGGACCGCTCGCTGCGCTTCACCAACCCTCTGCTGGCGGTTCTGGACGCCTTGCTCGAGCTTGGATGCTCGCGCCTGACCGCGTCCGAGCTGCTCGACTTCGCGGATGCCGAGCCGGTCCGCCGGCGGTTCGGCTTCGACGACGACGAGCTCGCGCAAGTCCGCGATTGGGTCCAGGCCGCGGAGATCCACTGGGGGCTCGACGCCGCCAATCGCGAGCCGTACGGCCTCGGGCACCTGCTGCCGGGGACCTGGGTCGCGGGCGTGCAGCGGATCCTGCTCGCGGTCGCACTCGGAACGGCCGGGGTGCCGCTGTACGGAGGCGTGCTGCCGATCGACGAGCTGGACAGCTCTCTGACCGACCTCGCCGGCCGCCTCGCCGAGCTGATCAACCGCCTGACGGTCGCGATCGAATCGTTGCGCGGCCCGCAGACGCTCGAGCGGTGGGCGACGGCCGCGGGCGAGGCGGTCGACATGCTCGCAGCCTCCGGCGAACGCGACGCGTGGCAGCGCAACGAGCTGGCGCGACTGCTCGACGATGTGATGGCGGAGGCGGCGGGCGTTGCCGCCTCCGCCAGACTGTCACTGGCGGACGTCCGAGCGCTGCTGGCGGACAGACTCGCCGGGCGCCCGACCCGGGCCAACTTCCGCACCGGGGAGCTGACTGTCTGCACGCTGTTTCCGATGCGCTCGGTGCCGCATCGCGTCGTATGCCTGCTGGGGCTCGACGACGGGACGTTCCCGCGGCGCTCGCCGCGCGACGGCGACGACGTGCTGCTGGGCCATCCTTTGATCGGCGACCGCGACCCGCGGCTCGAGGATCGGCAGATGCTGCTCGACGCGCTGCTGGCGGCGCGCGAGCAGCTGATCGTCACCTACACGGGCAACGACGAGCGGACCAACGCGCAGCTCCCGCCGGCGGTCGTGGTCGGCGAGCTGCTCGACGCGATCGACGACACCGCCCGCGTCGACGGCGAGCGGGCTAGCGAAGGGGTCGTCATTCACCACCCGCTTCAACCGTTTGATGGCGCCAACTTCGCCGCTGGACGGTTGCGGGTCGGCTCGCCGTGGGGCTTCGATTCGGTCGCGCTGGAAGGCGCGCTGGCGATGCGGGGGGAGCGGGTGACGCCACCGTCGCTGATCGAGGCGCCGCTACCGCAGGCGCTGGAGACGAGCGTGGCGCTCGAGGACCTCGTCCGGTTCGTTCAGCGGCCGGTGCGCGCGTTCCTTGGCCAGCGACTCGGGATCAGTGTCTGGGCCGGCGGGGATGAGGTGAGCGACGAGCTGCCGGTCGCGCTCGACGCGCTCGACCTCTGGGGCGTCGGATCTCGGCTGCTGGACGGCGTCCTGGCCGGCGCCGAGGTGAAGGCGGTCGTGCAGGCCGAGATCGCGCGCGGCGCACTTCCGCCGGGCGCACTCGGGAAGCCGGTGCTCGATCGGATCTGGCCTGAGGTCGATCGGATCGCGCAGGTGGCCCGCAGGTTCGGTGGCGAGCAGAGCGTCCGGTCGGTTCACGTCAACGCGGTGCTGCCCTCGCTGGCGATGCTCATCGGAACCGTCTCGGGCGTCCGTGGCACGATGCTGATGAGCGCCACCTACTCGCGTCTGAGCCCGCGACACCGGCTCGCGTCGTGGGTCCGGCTGCTGGCGCTCAGCGCGGCACACCCGCAGGAGCGATTCGAGGCGGTGGCGATCGGCCGTGGAGAGGCGGAGTCCGACCTGGAGGTGTGCATCGCGCGGGTGCCGATGCTCGCGGCCGACCCGCGGGCACGTCAGCGGCTGGCCCTGACGCTGCTCACCGACCTCGTCGACCTGCGTGCGCGCGGATTGCGCGAGCCGCTGCCGCTCCCGTGCGACACCGCCGCCGTCTACGCGCGCGCGGTCATCGGCGGGGTGGACGAGGACGACGCACTCGACCGCGCCCAGAAGCGCTGGAAGACACAGCGTGCCGCGCCGGGCCAACTCGCACACCGCGGAGAGTGTGAGGATCCCGAGCACCTGCTCGCGTTCGGCGAGGAGCACCCGTTCGCGGCGCTGCTCGCGGTCACCCCGCACGCCGACGAGTCGGGAGAGGGATGGGCGGCACAACCTCAGTCGAGGTTCGGGCGGCTGGCCAGGCGGCTGTGGGACCCGCTGCTGGAGCGAGAGCGGCTGGAGGCTGCGTGAACGTCGTCGGCACGGTCGATCTCGATCAGCTGGCGCCTAAGCCGTTCTCGCTCCAGGGGCCGCTGCCGCGCGGCGTAACGGTGATCGAGGCGAGCGCCGGGACCGGCAAGACGTTCACGATCGCCGGGCTGGCCGCCAGATTCGTCGCGGACGGGGTGCCGCTGTCGGCGCTGCTGCTGGTGACGTTCACGCGGCTCGCGACCGGCGAGCTGCGCGAGCGCGTGCGCGAGCGGTTGGTGAGCGCCGAGCGCGAGCTGTCGCGGATCGCTGACGGCGAGCGACCTCGCGACCCGGACGACGTGGTCGAGGCGCTCGCCGAGGGCGACGCCGAGGCGGTCAAGCAGCGGCGTGACCGCCTCGCGACCGCGGTCTCCAACTTCGACGCCGCGACGATCGCGACCACGCACTCGTTCTGCCAGGAGGTGCTGGGCGAGCTCGGGACGCTGGGCGATCCCGATCCCGACGCGCGGTTGGAGGAGAACCTCGACGAGTTGACCGAGCAGGTGATCGACGACCTGTACCTGCGCGCCTTCCTGCGGGACCCGCATCCGCCGTTCGACCGACGGCATGCGGGCCTGATCGGGCGGTTCGCGATCGAACATCCGACGGCCGTGATTCACCCTCGCGCGCAGCTCGGCGACGGCGTCGCCGCGAGGCGCGCCGGGCTTGCCGCCAGGACGCGTGAGGTGCTCGAGGCGCGGAAGCGAGCGCTCGCGGTGATGGGCTACGACGACCTGCTTGTGCGGCTGCGGGAGGTGTTGGTGGGGCCACACGCCCAACAGGCGATCACGCGACTGCGAGCCCGCTATCGGGTCGTGCTGATCGACGAGTTTCAGGACACGGACCCGGTGCAGTGGGACATCGTCTCCCGCGCGTTCGGCGGCGGCGACGTGACGCTGGTGCTGGTGGCGGACCCAAAGCAGGCGATCTACGCGTTTCGCGGGGCGGACGTCCACGCGTACCTGGAAGCGGCGAGCGACGCGCGGCAGCGGTTCACGCTCAAGACCAACCACCGCGCGGACCAGCCGCTGATCGACGCGCTCGATGTCCTGTTCGGCAGGGCCAGGCTCGGGCATCCCGGGATCGTCTACCGCACGGTGAAGGCGACCGACGCCCATCGGACGCCGCGTCTGCACGGCGCACCGTGCGGGGCGGCGCTTCGGATCCGTGTCCTGGACCGCTCGCAGGCGGGCGTCGAGCGGACCGCCAAGGGACACGCCTCGGCGGGGTCCGCGCGCGAGCTGGTCGCGAAGGACCTGGCTGCCGACATCGCCGCGCTGCTGGGCAGCGGTGCGACGATCGCCGCGAGCTCCGGGCCGCCGCAGACGGTGCTTCCTCGTGACGTCGCCGTGCTCGTGCGCTCGCGCTGGAACGCCCGGCAGGTGCAGCACGAGCTCGAGGCCGCCGGGATCCCGAGCGTGCTGGGCGGCGCGGGCAGCGTGCTGGCGACGCCGGCGGCCGCCGACTGGCTGACGCTGCTCAGCGCGCTCGCGCGGCCCGCCTCATCGCCGCGAGCACGGGCGGCGGCGCTGACGCCCTTCATCGGCTGGAGCGCGGAGCGGATCGCGTGCGCCGACGAGCAGGAGCTCGAGGCGCTGCATCAGCGTCTGCACGGCTGGGCACGGCTGCTGCGCTCGAGTGGGGTCGCGGCGCTGACCGAGGCGATCGTGCACGGTGAAAGCCTGCCGGCGCGAGTGTTGCGCCGGACCGGCGGGGAACGGCGCCTGACCGACATTCAGCACGTTTCAGAGGTTCTGCACGCCGTGGCGAGCGCCGACCGCCTCGGCACGGCTGCGCTGACATCGTGGCTGAGGGGGCGGGTCGCGGCATCCGACGGCTCTGCGGAGCGTGACGAGCTCGCCCGCAGGCTCGAATCCGACGCCGATGCCGTCCAGGTGCTGACGATCCACCGCAGCAAGGGGCTCGAGTTCCCGATCGTGTACTGCCCGTACCTGTGGGAGTCGCCCTGGCTGCCCCGGAACGGGGATCCGGTGTTCTTCCATGACGCCGAGACGGGCGCGCGGGCGATCGACGTGGGGCTGGAGGGGCCTGACTACGACGCCCACCGGCAGCTGGCGGAGATGGAGGATCGTGGCGAGGACCTGCGACTGGCATACGTGGCGCTGACCCGCGCCCGTCACCAGACCGTCGTCTGGTGGGCAGGGTCGTGGGCAAGCCGCGGCTCGTCGCTGACGCGGATCGCCTTCGAGCAGGAAGCGGACGGAAGCGTGCGGCCGCAGGCGGGGAGGGTGCGCAGCGACGAGGACGCATTCGCGGGCCTGGGGGCGATCGCGGAGCATGCCCCCGCGGCGATCAGCGTCGAGTGGGCGCGGCTCGGCGCGCCGGCGCACTGGAGCCCGCCGCTCGAGCACCACGCAGAGCTGTCGACTGCTGTCCTGCCGCGGTCTCCTGACCTCAGTTGGCGACGCACGTCATACACGGACATCACCTCGGCGGCGCACGAGGCGTGGGTGTCCAGCGAGCCGGAGGAGCCGCTGGCGCTCGACGAACCGCCCGAGGCGGCGGACGCGACCCTGTCGACTGCGACTGCCGGTATGCAGAGCGGCGAGCCGACACCGGGGGAGCTCGACGGGCTGGGCCTGCCGCTCGCCGGGCTGCCCGCCGGCGCGCGATTCGGGACGCTCGTTCACCGCCTCCTGGAGGCAGTTGAGTTCGACTCGCCTTCGTTGCACGACCAGCTGCGCGAGCGGCTCGACGAGCTGACCGCGCGTGGTGGCGTCGACGTCGGAGACCCCGTTGCGCTCGTGACCGGGCTGGGGCTGGCGATCCGTACCCCGCTGGGCCCCGAGCGCGACGCCGTGCGGTTGTGCGATCTGGGACGCGCGAATCGGCTCGACGAGCTTCAGTTTGAACTGCCGCTCGCCGGTGGCGACGAGGTCACAGGCAGCGTGACGCTGCGAGGGATCGCGTCGCTGTTGCGCGAGTCTTTGCCGCCGGGCGATCCGGTGGCCGCCTACGCGGACCGGCTCGAGGACCCGCTGCTGCGGGGTGAGCTGCGCGGCTACATGACCGGCAGCATCGACCTCGCCGCTCGCCTGCCGGCGGATGCCGGGCGCGCTGGCTTCGCGATCGTCGACTACAAGACCAATCGCCTGACGGGCATGGCGCTCGAGCCCCAGGCCCGCGACTACGGCCCGGACGCTCTGTTCGCGGCGATGCTGCGCTCGCACTACGTGCTTCAGGCGCTGCTGTACTGCGCCGCACTTCACCGGTACCTGCGCTGGCGGCTGCGGGGATATGACCCCGAGCGAGACCTCGCCGGGGTGCGTTATCTGTTCCTGCGCGGGATGCTCGGCGAGCGCACGCCGGTTCTCGGCGGAGCGCGGCTGGGGGTCTTCTCGTGGCGTCCGCCGAGCGCGCTGGTCTGCGCGCTGAGCGACCTGCTCGACGGGGACTCGGAGGTACGGCGCTGAGCGCCCTCGCGGATATCGTGGATGACCGCTACGCGGAACGCCTGGCGATCGGGGCGCCGTCGCCGCTGCGCGAGTTCAACCAGGGCGGCGTGTTGAGCGCCGCCGATGTGCACGTCGCGACTCTGCTCGGCCGGCTCGCCGCGATCGACGAGCCGGGCGTGCTGCTGGCGGCGGCGCTTGCGGTGCGCGCTCCGAGGCTCGGGCATGTGTTCGTCGACCTCGAGTCGGTGGCCCGAACGGCCGTGGTGGAGTCAGCCGAGGAGCTCGATCCGGCGTTGCTTGCATGGCCCGAGCCGGCTGGTTGGATCTCGCGCGTGGCCGCCTGCGAGCCGCTCGTGGCGTGCGGCGAGCCGGACGACACCGCGGCCGGCCCGTCATCCGTCGAGGTCCGGCCGCTGCGCCTGATCGGCACGCGCCTGTATCTGGACCTCCACTGGCGCCAGGAACGCCAGGTCGCAACCTACCTGCGCGCCCTGGCCGGAGCGGGGTTGCAGGCCGTCGACGTGCCGCAGCTGGCTGCGGGGATCTCGCGCCTGTTCGCGGAGGCCGAGGACCCGGACCAGCGCGTCGCGGTCGCGAGCGCGATGCTGCGCCGGTTCGCGGTCATCGCCGGCGGGCCGGGCAGCGGCAAGACGACGACCGTGACGAAGGTGATCGCGCTGCTGCTCGAGCAGGCGCTGGCGAGCGGGGCTCGGTCCCCGGTGGTCGCGCTGTGCGCGCCGACCGGCAAGGCCGCGGCCCGGCTCCAGGAGTCGGTTCACGGCGAGGCGCTCCGGCTCGACGTCGAGCCCGCGGTCAGGGACGCGCTGCAGAGCCTGCGGGCGACGACGATTCACCGCCTGCTCGGATGGCCGCGGACCAGCCACGGCAGGCTCGGACACGATCAAGCCAACCCGCTGCCCCACGACCTGGTGGTGGTTGACGAGACTTCGATGGTCTCGCTGATGCTGATCGCGCGGCTGCTCGCGGCAGTCCGGGATGACGCGAGGCTGCTGCTGGTCGGCGACGTCGAGCAGCTGACCGCGATCGAGGCCGGGGCCGTGCTGCGAGATGTCGTCGGGCCCGCCGCGCAGCGACCGAGGATGACCGCCGGTATGCGGGCCGCGGTGGCGCTCGCCGCCGGGGTCGAGCCGGAGGTGGAGCCGGTTGGCGGGGGCGCTGTGTTCGAGCCCGAGGTCGACCGGGTCGGCGGCGGTTCCGAGAGCGGTGCGAGCACGCGGCCTCCTTTCGGCGACGGGATCGTCGTGCTCCGTGGGGTGCACCGCTTCGGCGCAGGCATCGCAGGGCTGGCCGACACGATCCGCCGTGGCGACCCCGACGCCGTGATCGAGGCGCTGAGCGCCGCCGGCACGATCGAGTGGCTGACCCCGGAGACGGCGCTGCACCCGGTCCGCGAAGCTGCACTGGCCGCCGCGAGCGCGACCGTCCAGGCCGCCCGCGAGGGCGACGGGCGAGCGGCGCTCACGCGGCTCGGCACCTTCCGCCTGCTGTGCGCCCATCGCCACGGCCCGCATGGTGTCTCCACCTGGTCTGCCACCGTCGAGCGGTGGCTCGCGGAGTCGATCCCGCTGTTCGTCGCCGGCGCCCCGAGCTACGCCGGGCAGCCGCTCCTGATCACGCGCAACGACTACGAGCTGCGCCTGTACAACGGCGACATGGGCGTCGTCGTCGAGAGCGAACCGGGGACGCTGAGCGCCGTGTTCGAGCGCGACGGGCGTCTGGTCGCGTTCGCGCCGTCACGTCTCCAGGACGTTCAGAGAGCCCACGCAATGACGATCCACAAGAGTCAGGGCTCGCAGTTCGACGCTGTCGCGATCGTGCTCGGCGAGCCGGACTCGCGGATCCTCACGCGCGAGCTTCTGTATACGGCGGTCACTCGCGCCCGCCGGCGGGTGATCCTGGTCGCGAGCGAGGACGCCGTCAGGACCGCGGTCGCGCGCCCGGTGGCGCGGGCCACCGGGCTGCGTGAGCGGCTCTGGGGTTAGGGTCCGGGTCGGGAACGATCCTCAGGCGGCCGGGTCGGGAGCGATCCTCAGGCGGCCGGGTCGGGAACGATCCGGATGTAGGGCTTCGGCGACTCCCAGTCGCCGAACAGTTCCTTGGCCTGATCGTCGGAGACCGAGCCGGCGATGATCACATCCTCGCCGGGCTCCCAGTTGACCGGGGTCGACACCTTGTACTTCGCGGTTCGCTGCAGCGAGTCGATCACTCGCAGCACCTCGTCGAAGTTGCGACCCGTCGTCATCGGATACACCAGGATCAGCTTGACCTTCTTGTCCGGCCCGATCACGAACACGTTGCGCACCGTCTGGTTGTCGGCCGGCGTGCGCTGAAGCGGATCGCCATTGGTGTCCGCCCCGAGCATTCCGTACAGCTTCGAGACCTTGAAGTCACTGTCCGCGATGATCGGGTAGTTGGGGGCGTACCCCTGTGTCTCCTCGATGTCCTTGACCCACTCCTGGTGACGATCGAGCGGATCGACCGACAGGCCGACGATCTTCACGTTGCGGCGGTCGAACTCGGGCTTGATCTTCGCCATGTACCCAAGCTCGGTCGTGCAAATCGGGGTGAAGTCCTTGGGGTGCGAGAACAGCACCGCCCACGAGTCGCCGATCCAGTCGTGGAAGTCGATCCTGCCCTCGCTCGTCTGCGCCTCGAACTCGGGCGCGGTATCACCGATCTTCAAGCTCATATGCGCTCCTCTTCTTCGACGGCGATCCGCCGCCTTCGACGTGACCTGCCGTCGTCGGCGCCTGGTGTCGCACCGCCGACCAACGGCCTGCTGCGTATCTCGATTGACATGGTTGACTTTACCGCCACGCGCGTCTTTCGAGCGGGAACTTCCACCCTAGCACCGATCAGTGGGCTGTCGGACCACAGGGGGCCATGCGCGTGGGATCAAGGCGATCGCGGGCGGGCGCCGGTGGCCGTCTGCGCTGCGGGCATCATGACTATTGTGCGGAAAATGCCGTCCGCCGCTCGCCAGTTCAGATCCGGCCCGCATTGCGCGTAGTCGTAGTCGGCGGGGGCATTCTCGGGATCGCGACCGCGCGGCTGATCGCCCGCGAGCGCCGCGATAGCGAGGTGATCCTGATCGACAAGGAGGTGGCGCTCGCCCGGCATCAGACGACGCACAACAGCGGCGTCGCGCACGCTGGTCTGTACTACGCGCCCGGCTCGCTGAAAGCCCGGCTGTGCAGGCGTGGGATCGGGCTTCTGCGCAGCTACTGCTCCGAGCACGGGCTTCGCTACGACGCATGTGGAAAGCTGGTCCTCGCCACGCGCGACGGCGAGGTCGAGCCGCTCCGCCGGCTCGCCGAGCGCGCGCAGGACAACGGCGTTCCCGGCCTGCGCTGGTGCTCGGCGGACGAGCTGGTGGAGATCGAGCCGCATGCCCGCGGCGTCGCAGCGCTGCACTCCCCGGAGACGGCGATCGTCGACTTCGGCGAGGTTGCCGATGCGCTCGCCGCCGAGTTCCTGACCGCCGGCGGCACGGTCCGCACCGGTACGGAGGTGCGGCGGGTCGTGCCCGGCTCGGGACACCGTGGCCGGAGCGTGTCGGTCGTGCTCGCGGACGGGGAGGCGCTCGCCGCCGATCGGGTGATCGTCTGCGCCGGGCTTCAGTCGGATCGCCTTGCGCGCGCGTCGGGTCAACCCGCGGCGCCTCGGATCGTCCCGTTCCGCGGCGAGTACTGGCGGCTGCCGGCCGGGCCCGCCGAGCTCGTCCGTGGTCTGATCTACCCGGTTCCCGATCCGGCCCTGCCATTCCTGGGCGTACACCTCACCCGCCGCCTGGATGGCAGCCTGTGGCTCGGGCCAAGCGCGATCCTCGCGCTCTCGCGCGAGGGCTACGGCCGCGCCGATGTCAGCCTCCGGGACCTCGGCGAGACGCTCGCGTGGCCCGGAACCTGGCGCATGTTCGCCCGGCACTGGCGGGCCGGTCTCCAAGAGCTCGACCATGCCGCGCGCAGGCGCGCTTTCCTGGCCGAGGTGCGCCGTTACGTG
>Ga0075021_10000713_pt1 | contig 17235 bp, 16 predicted proteins | sample ColStrG_CSR_2012_FD_72749 | JGI IMG/M metagenome (GOLD analysis project Ga0075021, IMG submission 72749) | Freshwater sediment microbial communities in response to fracking from Pennsylvania, USA - Cold Stream Run_MetaG_CSR_2012 | ecosystem: Environmental > Aquatic > Freshwater > Creek >...
GCCGAAACACCCACCCAAACGTCGCCGCGCCGCAGGATCTCCTCACGCAGGCTGGCGTACTCGGGATCTGCGTCCACACCGCCGCTCACATTCAGCCACTCGATCACCACCGTGCCGCTGAACCTCGACGGATCGACAGGGCGCCGAATCACCGCCCGGGTCCGGAATGGAGCAGAACCGTCAACAGCGAAGGTCCATCGACCGTCCCCGGTGAGGCCGTTCGTGGAACGGTAGGACGACGCGGTTCCGATGGCGAAGTATTCGTGCTGGACATAGCCCGTTCCGCCCAGGCTCTCGCTGGTCGAGGCACCCATGAACGTGCCCTTTCCGCCCGTCATCTCCTGCGAGAGGTCGGCAACGGGGCCTGCGGGACGTGGAGTTGTCCGGAGTATCGACCCAGTCGGCAACGGACCGGCCGTCGACGACGTGTCCGGTGCTTCAGATGAGCCGCTGGCGCAGGCGGTGGCGAGCACGGCCACCATGGCAACTGCCAGTATGCCGAGGCGGCTCCGCCGGGCTGTGCGTTCCGCCAGGCGCGGCCGGAAGGGTCCGGGATCAGGCGAGTCGCTAGTGGTCAAGTACTACCCCCCGGTCGGTACCGTCAGGTGGGGCGAAATGCCCTTCGCTCACGAGTCGACGGCACGCGAGACTGAACTGATGGTGTCCTGGCTGTTCCGCAACCGTACAACTGGACACATCACACTGGCCCAACCGCCCAATTTGAGCCTCATCATCTTCACCTTGCTCGCAGTGGCCCGCTGGCTCTTCGCTCCTGCAGGAGTGGCAGGCGCCGTGGTGGGCGGAGCGGCCGGTGTCGCCCTTGCATGGTGGTCGATCGACGAATTGATCCGCGGGGTAAATCCGTTCCGACGCATGCTCGGCGCCGGAGTGCTGGCGTGGACCCTCGTGAGCACGGGACGGGTCATCTTCTGAGAGTCGGCGGTGACCATCTGGTTGACCACAACTTCCGATCCCTACGAACGTCCCTGTCGCGCCATCGGACACCCGACCGCCCCTTCACACCCGCTGAGTACGATGGCAGGAACAGTCTGTTCCATTGCCAGGAGTTGAGCTTTGACGAGGGACAAGGTGCTCGAGGCAACGGTGCGCCGCCTCGTCGACGGCGGCACATTTGACCGTGGGCTCGCCTATGCGCTCAGCGGAGCGGTACTCGAATACCGCTGGGTCGAAGTCGACACCCGCCTCTTGGGATCCGTGAAGGGATCCGGGCGGAATTCCTACGTCACGTCGCTCATCATCAGCCGCAACGCTGGCGGTGCCATCGTGAACATTCAGGGGAACTGCTCCTGCCCGATGGGCTTCAACTGCAAACATGTGGTGGCTCTGGTCCTTACGGCGGAATCTGGTGGAGTCCCGACGAAGCGAGCGCCGGTGCGGTCGGCCCAACCACCCCCGTGGGAACGGGCGCTACGTCGCATCGCCGGAGGAGCATCCACCGACGACGACGAAGGCCCACCGCCGTTGGGGCTGCAATTCGAGCTGTCGGTGGCGTCGACCCCCAACGGAAACAGCATTGCCTCAGCTGCTCGGATCCGACTGCGACCGGTTACTCCGGGCCGCAACGGCACCTGGGTGAAGACAGTGGTCAACTGGTCCAACCTCGACTATTTCTGGTACCGGGGTGCGTCCGAGGAGCGGGCCGCCGAGATGGTCGCCCTCATCAAGGAGTTGCATGCCCTGAGCCGGGTGCAGGTCTCGCGTTACTACTCCCGTTACAGCGACGACGGTGTCTGGCTCGACTCGATCAGCAGTCGACGCGTCTGGGATCTGCTGGCCGAAGCCGAGGTGATCGGGCTCCCCCTGGTGGGCACGGGTAGGCCACCTCTGCCGGTGACCTTGTGCTCCGATCGGGGCGAGACCCGGATGGACATCATCCGGACACCCGGTGGCATCGAGGTCCGACCGAAGGTGGTGGTCGGCGACGTCGACGTAACCACCGGCTCGGCGCTGCTCGTGGGGTCCCCCGCCCACGGCATCGCCTGGTGGAAGTCGGAGCCCACTACCGGCAACCCTGGCCACCTCTACCTGGCCGCACTGGCCTCCGCGGTCGACGAGACACTGGGGGATCTGGTCATGGGCGAGTCCATTCTGGTGCCGGCGAAGGACGAAGGCCGGTTCCTCGGTGAATTCCACCCGCTGTTGAGCGAGCGTGTGGCGGTCACGTCGAGCGACGGGTCCGTTGTCCTACCGGCGCCGCTCCCCCGACACCTGGAACTGTCGGTCAGCTCCCCTGGCGGAACGCGATGCCTGTTTGGTTGGTCCTGGGTGCGCGGCTCCGCCGAACTCGGTAGGCGCTCCGGATTGTGGACCTCGACAGCACGTCCCGAAGAGCGCCAATTCGAGGCCGATCTGCTGGCGACCGTGACCACTGCCCTGATGGACTCGACCCATCTGGTGGACACGGATGAGCCGGGTGGGCGGCTTGTGGCCGACGGCGGTCTCAGCGGAATGCCGGCCGTCGACTTCGTCACCAGGATCATGCCCACCCTCGACGAACTCGACGGTGTGGAGGTGATGGTCATCGGCGACCTCCCCGGGTTCCGGGCAGCCGACGATGCCCCGGTGGTCTCGCTCGCCGGGACCGACTCCCCTGACCGGGGTGACTGGTTCGATCTGATGGTGACCGTCTCCGTGGACGGCGAGGATGTGGAGTTCCGCGACCTGTTCGTGGCTCTGGCCGAAGGACGGACCCACCTGATCCTTCCCTCCGGTACCTACTTTCCCTTGGACGGCGAGGAGCTGCGTCAGCTGGCCGAGCTCATCATCGAAGGGCGCTCCCTTTGGGAGGCACCCAATGGCGCCATCCGGGTGAGCCGATTCCAGGCCGCCTGGTGGGAGGAGATGCGGACGCTCGGAGTGATCAACGCCCGGGTGTCCCAGTGGGAGACCTCCGTGCGGACGCTCATCGATGCCGGCGACAGGATCGAGCATCCCGTGCCAGCCGGTTTGCGGGCCGATCTCCGCCACTACCAGCGGGACGGGTTCAACTGGTTGGCCTACCTCTACGACCACGGCCTCGGCGGCGTCCTGGCCGACGATATGGGTCTGGGGAAGACGGTCCAGGCACTCGCCCTGATCTGCCATGTCCGGGAGCACACCCCTGACGGCCCGCCCTTCCTGGTGATCGCTCCGACCAGTGTCGTTCAGAACTGGGAGTCCGAATGTCGGAAGTTCGCTCCCGAGCTCGAGGTAGTTGCCATCCGGGAGACCACGGCCCGAGGCGGAACGACACTTTCCGAAGTAGCGGCGGGGGCCGACATCGTGATCACGTCCTACGGGCTGTTCCGACGCGAGTTCGAAGAATACGACGCTGTCGATTGGACCGGTCTGTTCCTCGACGAGGCCCAGTTCGTGAAGAACCACACCTCCCAGGCCCACCGGCGGGCCCGCATGTTGCAGATCCCCTTCAAGGTGGCCGTCACCGGGACTCCGATGGAGAACAACCTGATGGAGCTGTGGTCGTTGCTGGCCATCACCTCACCTGGCTTGATGGGCGACACCAAGCGATTCACGTCCTACTACCGGAACCCCATCGAACGAGAAGGTGACGCGGAGCGTCTCGCCCAGCTCCGACGTCGCATCCGTCCCCTGATGCTCCGGCGCACCAAGGAACAGGTGGCAGCCGACCTTCCGGCCAAACTCGAGCAGGTCCTCGAACTGGAGTTGGTCCCACGACACGCCAAGGTGTACCAGGCCTACCTCCAGCGCGAGCGCCAGAAGGTCCTCGGAATGCTGGGCGACATGAGGAAACACCGGTTCGAGATCTTCAAGTCGCTGACGCTGCTCCGCCAGGCCAGTCTCGATGTCTCCCTCGTCGACGAGAAGCACGCCGGGGTGCCATCGACCAAGCTCGATGCGCTCATGGAGTTGGTGGAGGAGGTCGTCGTCGAAGGGCACCGGGTGTTGATCTTCAGCCAATTCACCCGATTCCTGCAGTTGGCCCGATCCCGGGTGGAGTCGGCCGGGATCGACCTCTGCTACCTCGACGGGAAGACGAGAAATCGAGCCAAGGTCATCGACCGGTTCCAGAACGGCGAGGTACCGGTGTTCCTGGTGAGCCTGAAGGCGGGCGGCTTCGGGCTCAATCTGACGGCGGCCGACTACTGCATCCTGCTCGATCCGTGGTGGAACCCGGCGACTGAAGCCCAAGCTGTGGACCGGACCCATCGGATCGGTCAGACCAAGAAGGTCATGGTCTATCGGATGGTGGCAAAGGACACCATCGAGGAGAAGGTCATGGCCATGAAGGCCAAGAAGGCCGCCCTGTTCGCCAACGTCATCGATTCCGGTGAGCTCGCGTCCGGGGCCCTCACCGCCGAGGACATCCGCAGCCTGATCGAGTGACAACGGAAGCGAAGGGGACGTGGCCGGCGCTACGCCTCGGGCCCACGCTGGCGCCGATGGAGCGACGGCACCACGGAGCGACGGACGAGCGCAGGTCCGATCGGCCTTCGGAACGCGTCGTCATCTGGTTCCCGGTCCCATACCCTGTGCAAATGGTCGCCTTCCTTGACGGCGCACCGGCATGAGTCCGCACAACTCCATCGAACTGATCGGTTGGTTCGCCACTCTCCTGACTTTGGCCAGCGGTCTGCCCCAGACGATCAAACTCGTCCTGACCCGTGACGGCCATGGCGTGAGTCAGTGGACCTACGTGCTGTGGTCCGCAACCGCCATGTGGTGGGCCGGGTGGGGTCTCCACGTCGGCGCAGTTCCCATCATGGCTGTCAACCTCCTCCTGCTGCCCCTGTTGATCGCCGTGGTGGTCCTTTTGGGGCCGAACCGAACCCATCTTCAGTTCCTGCTGGCTTCGCCACCGCTACTGGCGCTGGCCCTGCTCGTCAGCCCTTCGATGGTGGCGGCGGTCGGCACAATTCTTGCCTGCCTGCTCGCTGTGCCTTCAGTGATTGAAGCATTCCGCACCGAAGATCCTTCGGGTGTCGCCATCGGGACCTGGGTTTTCCTGGCTTTGGCCAGCGTGTCGTGGGTGGCCTACGACGTCGGCATCGGCTATCCGCTGACGGCTACGTCCCTCGTTGTCCAAGCCGGACTGTGTTGCGTGGTCATCGGCCGCACCATCTTCGATCGGCGGCGACTGGCTGCGCGTCAGGCCGCTCAACCGGAAGGGTAGGCCGCACGATCCGACGGAGTTCTGGTCACGTCGGATGGAAGAATCCCCAGCTCCCGATCTGTCGACGCCGCCACGGGCGCCCGCCCATCTCCGAGTCGATCCGCCCGGATGGCACCGTTTGACGGATGACCACAGCCAACGACGACAGTGTGATTGGATACCCGCGGGGGACCGGTCCGAGGACGGATGTATGCCTCGAGCAATTCTCCGCAGATGGTTCCCGCCGGGCGCCGGACAAATCGACAGCCACGGAGCGATCCTTGACCAGAACTGGAGCGAGAATTCAGCGCTCGGCCCCAGGAGCCCTGGAATCACCACCGGACAGTGCCGGAACGGGAGTCGTGGGCACAGCCCCCTCCAGCCGGGGGATCGAGGAGCCACGAGAGATCGCCGAGACGATCGCCCTGGTCGACCGGGCCTTCGCCTTCGTCGACCTCTGTGGCTTCACCCACTTCATCGCCGCCCACGGCGAGCACGCGGCAATCGACACATTGACCCAGTTCAGATCGCTGGCCAGGGACATTTCGGTCAGGCGGGGTGTGATGGTGTCCAAATGGCTCGGCGACGGCGCCATGATCGTCGGGATGGACGTCGGACCCACGGTCGCCACCGCGGCAGAGCTCATCGGACGCTATGACGGATCGACGTTGGCGTTGCGGGGTGGGTTCGCCCATGGCCAGGCACTGATCATGGACGGCGAGGACTACATCGGTCGTCCAGTCAATTTGGCGGCTCGACTCTGTCAGGCGGCGCGTCCAGAGGAGCTTCTGGCCTTCGGTTACTCCGCTTCGGTCCTTCCTCCATGGGTCCAGGTCGTAGCCATGCGCAGCGTCACGCTTCCCGGGCTGGGACGGCTTCGCCGCGTCCAGAGCCTCGGCCTCGTACCCGGGCTGGAACTGCCGGAGTTGGCTGTCCACAACGGGGACTGAGAGCGAGTAGGCACGGGCAGCTGTTGTCGTCGCTCCCACCATCTGTCACAGCATCTGTCGCCGCCAGGCCCGCCACGCCCACCGGCTGCTGATACCGACCACAGCCAGGCACAGGAGTACGAACAACGTGCGACCGGCGATCCGCACCAGCCATTCGAACCCCGTGGTGAAACCACTGACCGACTGGTGCCATGCCCTACCGATGCCCGACTGGGGCGCGGGCGATGGTGGGGCTCGGTGACCGGATTGGGAAAGTGACACCGTCAGGGTTGCATAGGTCGTCTGGCCGGACAACAGGTTGAGTTGGCCCTGCAGCTGCTCGATCTGGCTCTGGATGGTGTCCAACTGACTCTGAACAGACAAGATGTCGCCGATCGAGGTGGCCTTGCTCAGGATCGTCAAGTACTGGAGGCGACTGGCCTGAAGGGCTCCGATCCGGGCCTGGAGGTCGATGTACTGACCGGTGACGTCAGTGGAAGTCGACGTCATCGCCGTCACTTTGGCGATCGCCTGTACCTGGCTCAGCACTGATGCGAAAGCGGCCTGGGGAATCTGGAGGACGAGGATCCCCGAGGACGGGACGGCGACGTTCTGCTGTCCAACCTGGAGGTCGGACTTCGCCACGAAGCCGCCTGCACCGGTGGCGATCGTTGTCAACCGGGTCACCGCCGGCTGGATCGGGTCGGTGCCCATTGCCAGGTCGATCGTGGCGGTGGTCACCACCTTTGTGGACTGGCCGACGATGCCGGTGGGGAGTGGCGCCACCGCCGGAGTACCGGTGCCGGTGGGCGGACCGGCAATTGTGTTTGCTCCATTTTGCAGGGTCCCTGCCGGAGCGAAGGTGGCTGACCCGCCTGACCCGGTGGACCCGATGGACGCGTTGGATCCGTTCGAGTTGGCGGATTGGTCGGGTGCCTTCGAGCCAACCGGCAAAGTCGTAGCCGACACCCTCCCGGGAGCGCCGGGAGAACCAGGGGCGACCGGAGCGGGGCCGGCGACAGTCCGGTGTCCTGGCGAGGAGCCCGGCACCCCGACGATGATGGTGACTCCACCGACGACCACAACGACGGCGGCGGCCACAAGGGCGGCGCGACCTACCAGGCCACGCGGAACCATCGAACGGATGACGTTCGTCGTCGGGCGATCTTCGGATGCTTCCGACATGATCCGGTCAACTGCACCTTCGGGCAACGCGACCCCGTCCCCAGCCTCGGTCAACATTGTTCGCAGCGATGCTTCGTCGATCATGGTCATTCCGCTACCTCGGAGTTGTCGGATTCCGCTTCGTCGTCGAGCGAGCGGACGGCCGGATGGATGGAGAGGAGTCGCCTCGCCTCGTGGAGTCTCGATTTGACCGTCCCCGGACGCCGACCGATCGCGGTGGCAATCTCCCGTTCGGTCAGATCGGCGTAGTAACGGAGCACAATGACCACCCGCAGATGCACGGGAAGTGACTGGAGAGCCCGGCCGATGTCCCCCGACTGCTCGACGTTTGTCATTCCGTCGTACACCCCGGGGAGTCCTTCGAGGTCGCCGTCGCCGGTACGTCGGTCCCGATGTGGAATCTCCGAACGCAATTTTGAGTTGCAGGTATTGACCACGACCCGGTAGATCCATGGCCGGACATCTGATCCGGGCGCGAGGGATGTGCGGAACCGCCAGGCGCGGAGAAACGCTTCCTGGACGGCCTCCTCGGCATCCGCCCGGTTGCCGAGTATGAGACAAGCGGTCCGGAAGGAGGTCGCATACCCCTCGGTGAGCCAGGCCTCGATATCCTCGTGCACTGCAGTGCCGCCCACTCCGGTCACCTCCTCCGGTCGCTCCGTCAGCTACTGCTGACCGCTACAACCGATTCCCTCGCTACAGATACTGACGCTTCAGCCGACAGATCGGTTCGCGGAACTTGGCGAGCGGTTCGAAGTTCCACGTCGGACGGCACTGCGCCAGCAGTTTCGGGATGCGAGACTCACCGGCATGGGAGACACCATGCCGGCCTACCGCATCGTCGAATGGGAGCACGCCCCCGAACTGGTCGATGCTCCCGTGCCAGAACCGGGGCCCGGTCAGGTTGTCGTAGCCGTGGCCGGCAATGGTCTCTGCCACTCCGATGCCATGATGGGCCAGATGCCTGCCTCCATCGGCGAGGCGATCGGTTGGACGGTCCCGTTCACCCTCGGGCATGAGATCGGCGGACGGGTCGCAGCCATCGGTGCGGGTACCACCGGCTTCTCCGAGGGCGACCCGGTGGCGGTCGTCTCCCCCCGTTCGTGCGGTCGCTGCTCGTGGTGCATACGTGGCGAGGACAACAACTGTCCCGACTCGTTGGCCGGCCGGGGCTACGGCCAGGACGGCGGACTGGCGAGCTATGTACTGGTGTCGAGCGCTCGCGAACTGGTGAAGCTCCGGACACTCGATCCCGTGGTTGCAGGGCCACTGACTGATGCCGGTGCTACCAGTTACCACGCGGTGAAGCGCGCGCTCCACCGCATCCGCCCGGGTGGTACCGCAGTGGTGATCGGGGCCGGCGGACTCGGAAGCTACGCGGTGCAGCACCTGCTGGCGCTCACCGCGGCCCAGGTGGTGGCCATCGACCCGGTGGCCGATCGACTGACCTACGCCACCGAACTTGGTGCCCACGTGACGATGGAAGGCGTCAACTCGGACACGGCCCGAGAGATCCTCGCCCTCACCGGTGACGGCGCTGACGCCGTCTTCGATTTCGTCGGGATCGATGCCACCATCCTCGCCGGGTTGCGGTCGACCCGGCGAGGCGGCGTCTTCGCACTCATCGGCGCCGGCATGGGCAGCCTGCCCCGGTTGAGTCTGTACGACCTGCTTCCGAAGGACGGGGAGGTCTTCACCTTCCAGGCCTCGACCATCGCCGATGCCCTGGACGTGATCGCCCTGGCTGACGCCGGGCGGATCCGGGCCGACGTCGACCTCTTTCCCTTGGATCGGGTGGCGGAAGCCTACGAGGCGATGGAGAGTGGGACCCTCCGGGGTCGGGCGGTCGTCGTCCCGTAGAACCCTGGCGATCTCGCATCGATCAGGGCCGGCGGAAATTGCCGCCTTCAAACAGAACGTCGTGACCTCGAGTGGGCAGATTCGGTCCGGTCACGAACCGAATCGGCCGGCAAAGGCCCGAAGGGGCAGGTCAGCACTCGTCAGCATGCCGGCCGGCGCAGCGCAGACGGGCCCGATGGCGTGTAGCGCCGGCATTCCGGTGATGGTCATCCCGATCGACGCGAAGTCCGCGGCATCCCGGATGTTCGCTCCAGGCGCCGGAAAGATCATGTGGCGGTTCACGATGGTCGGATCGCCGACGATCGTGGTGACGTAACAACCTTGGGTCTTCCAACGTGGTTCCGTTTCGGTGGCCATCTGCCATTCGAGGTGCATCTCGATCTTCGGTTCGCCATCGACCATCCCCTTGAACTTCGCCAAGCTGGCACCTACGGAGCCTTTGGGCAGTGTCCACCACCCGAGGTCGACCTCATCCAGACAGGCGCCCAGCTCGCATTCGAAGACGGTCTCGTCCACCACCACGTCAAGGCAGTCCGCAACCAGGTGGATGGCATCGGCGAACACGGTGCACCCCATTTCCAGCATTTCCGGCACCCGGGGGTCGTCCACCGGCAGGCCGTAACCGACGTTCATCCAGGTGTCTACGGAATGGTGGCAGGACACGTCGACGGATTCGAGCACGGAGACATGATCGACCCGGCCCATCCCGGCGGTGCTCACCACCGACAGGATCTGAGCCAGCCCAGGATTCATGCCCGTACCGTAAAAGGAGGCGTTGCCCCGTTGGCATGCCTCCCGGATCACATCGGTCGGCTTCTTTCCGGACGGGAGGGGATGATTCCGGTCGCGGTGGTGACCCGTGACCCAATCGGCGGTGGTCACCACATTGATGCCGGCTTCGAGGACGGCCTCGAACAGGTCCATGTCCGGCCAGACGCCGTTGAAATTCACGCAGTCGGGCTTGGCCGCCACGATGTCTTCGACTCGGCCTGTGGCCACGATTCCCAACGGGTCGATGCCTACGATCTCGCCGGCGTCTCGTCCGATCTTGTCCTCTGAATAGCAGAAGAGTCCGACCATTTCGAGGTCCGGATGCTCCTTGATCCGTCGGACCATCTCGCTCCCGACATTGCCGGTAGCTACCTGGAAGACGGTGTGCTGCTTGGTGGTCATGGGATTGCACTCCTCCGTTGTCGACTTGTGATGCTCAAGATGGCGGTCAAGCGGCACGTTCCACATAGCTGGTGAGGACATCCGCAAGAAGTGCACGTTGCCGCTCCGAGTCGAACGATCCGTCAACGACCATTCGCTCGATCACCAGGCCACGCAGGAAGGCCCAGATCAGTTCACCCACTGCTTCGCTATCGGATACGCCGAGGCTCACCCCCAGCCGTCGCAGACTCTTGGCCATGTCCGCCAGTTGACCGGCGGTCGCCGGGTCGCGCCCTGGCCGGGTGGCGATCAGGATCTCCAGGCTGGCCCGCGACGTGGGCGACGAGAACGCCGTCCAGGCGGTGTCCACCAGAGCCCGGACGCGGTCCCTCGTGGTACCCGACGGCAGTTGCAGTGCGTCCATGACTGAGGTGAGCTCGGCGAATCCCGAGTCCACGACGGCGCTGAAGAGGCCGACGCTGCTGCCGAAGTGGTATTGGATTACACCCCAGGTCACTCCGGCCCGTTCCGCCACGTGATTGGCACTGGCCGAGGCGAAACCTTCCTCGAGGACGCAGAGTACCGTCTCGTCGATGATCCGGCGGCGGGTTCGATCTGCACGCGGTTGTGCACCGCCGGTCGGGCGCGTGGGAGGCGTTCGGCGTGTGACAGCCGTGGTTCCGCTCCTCACCACATCAGGTTCCGGGCCAGCGAGGCCGGAAGGTCACGTGTCGAAAGTAGGCCCGACGGTGACAGGCAGACAGCCTCGATGGCGTTGACCGCACGGGCCGCAGTGGCGATCACGCCGGCCTCGTTGTGGTCAACCCCTTGCCCTCCGAGATGAGCGTTGATCTCGACTCCTGGGGATCCTTCGACCACCACCCGGTGGACGCCCGGACGGCCCTCGGGCGGCATCGGCCAATCAGGGGCCGCCGCGCCGGTCAGCCGGTTGACGTGCTCCATCACGACTACAGGCTCCCCGTCGACGATTCCCTTCACCGTAAAACGAGCAGCTGCCACCTGGCCCACTTCGACCTGCATCATCACGCATTCGATCGGCTCGACTGCGGGCCACAGTTCGTAGTGCTCGCGCATCCCGTCGAGCTCGACACCCAGGGCGTCGGCCACCAGTTGGACCGGGCCTCCCCAGATGGACGTCAGGACACCGGGTAGGAACAGCATCGGAACGGTATCGGGCGAATTGCCGAATCCGAAACTCACCCCGGTGAATTCGGCGTCGTCATAGGAGCCGTAGTCGCAGATCTCTTGGCAGAGGACCGAGGTGGCCCGAGTGGTGAGACTGAGTGCAGCCAGGGGCAGCGAGTCTCCCGAAAAACCGGGATCGACCCCGTTCACGAACATCGACGTGCCGCCCTCTGCACACGCCTCGGCCAGGGGATCGGTGAGCCAGGTATCGGCGTGCGGCGGATAGACCAGCCATACCAACGACGTGCCGACCACGTTGGTGCCGTTGCGGAGGAATGCCGTCACCTCGGCCAGGGCCTCATGTGGGCGGGTCTCCGCCTGTGTCGTGTAGACCACGCAGTCGGCTTCGAGGGCGACGAGGGCGTCCAGGTCGTCCGTGGCGACGATGCCCGTCGGATCTCCGATCCCGCAGAGCTCGGCGGCATCCCGACCGATCTTGTCGGCCCCGTTGGCATGGACACCGACGAGTTCGAGGTCGGGTCGTCCGATGACGGCGCGCAGGGCATGACGCCCGACGTTGCCGGTCGAGAACTGGATTACTCGGCGTTTCATGGGTCCTCCGTGATCACCACCCCTTCGGAGGGGTGCTTCCTATATCCTAGAGTACTCAATGATTTTACCGACGAGGAGGACATGGCCATGGGAAAACTCGACGGCAAGATCGCCATCGTCACCGGCACAAGCAGAGGGGTGGGTGTAGGGATCTCCCGACAGCTCCTCCTCGAAGGGGCGACCGTGGTCGGATGCTCAAGGGGCGAGCTGGCGACACTGCCTTCCGCCGAGGAAATCGACGGAGCGGCGGAGCGCTCGCAACAGTGGGTGTGCGACCAGGGGGATCCGCACGCAATCGACGGATTCGTCAGCCGTGTCGTCGCCACCTATGGGAGGATCGACATCCTGGTCAACAACGCCGGTGGCACCGTCCCGGCACCCCATGCCGAGGACATCCCGGAGCTCGTCCAGAAGCTCCAAGGGGCTCCTCGGGCAGTTGACGACTTCGAGCGGACTGTCCTCTTTCACGCGTTCGCGGTCCAGATGAATCTGATCAGCCCGTTGTGGTTCGCCATCCGCGTGTTCCGCCAGATGAACGTGCAGGAGGGCACCGGGTCGATCATCAACATCTCGAGCGGAGCAGGACACCCGGCCGGGTCGCCCACCCTCGTCTCCTACGGAGCTGCCAAGGCCGGCCTCAACCACCTCACCCGCTCATTGGCCGAGGAGTGGGGGCCCAGAGCCCGGGTGAACTGCCTGGCCCTCGGTCCCACCATGACGGACAACTTCCGGGCCTTCGTGCTTCCCGCCGACGACCCGACCGGAGCTGCGTACTTCGACGATGTGCCACTCCACAGGGCAGGCGAGCCGGACGAGGTCGGGCGGACCTGTGTCTTCCTGTGTTCTGGAGAAGCCGACTACATCAACGGGACGACGATCGAGATCGACGGGGGCATGTTGCCCGGAGTGCTCTACGAGTCCGGGTTGAAGACCATCACCGACCTGCTCTGAGCAGGTACGTCGAGCGGCCCGTCGGCGGTCGACAAGCCACTCAGTCGCTGTCGTTGGTCAACAGGCGCGAACCCAGACGTTGGAGTTCCGTCACCATGCGCCGGGCACTCAGGATCTTCGCAGTCAGAATCGTGCGCTCGGCGCCCTTCGGGTCGCCGAAGGCCAGCACGACCTCGTGGCCCACCTCCGCCAACGTTGCCGCGATCGAGTTGAGCTGTCGAGCGCCCCAAAGATCCGGGCACGGATCGGCGAGCAGGAGAAGTTCTGCATCACGGATGTGGGCACTGAGACGCTTCGCCGAGGCAAGGTTCTCGGCCGGGTCGGAATCGAAGACCGATTCGACGATGCTGCAGTTTGCGCTGAGGCTCTCGAACACCCCCGCCGAACGTTGGAACCATTCGGACACCTGCCCCCAGTAGAGGACCGCCTCGCCAGCTTCGCTCATCCCCTTATCGTGCCACTTCCTCGAGTCGAGTGGAGGCCACGGTCGAACGCCTCGCGGAAGGATCCAGACGACTTGTTCACACGTGAGCCTGAGGCGGAGCCAAATGGGGAGGGATCCGAACCCGAAATTCCAAGAGTGACCTGAGCAATTCGCGCCCGGCAGACTCGCCGTCGTCCACCCGGCTGTCAGCCGGATAGGAGATACCTGCCGTCTCCGTTCCTCCTTCCAGGGCGTGACAGGAAGTAGCGATTCCAAGAACCCGACCAACCCCACACCCTTGGTCGCCGGCGCCTACAAGGAGGACGAGACCGACGACAACATCGATCGAGCGCCCCGCCGCAGATGCGGACCGTCACCGCAGAGCGATGTTTCGACCATCCACTGGTGTCGTACCTGCACGGCACCGGCCGGGGTTTCGGGCATCGGGCTTCCCGACTGCGAATCCTCGGAGGATGCGCCCGTAGGTCCTCCTGGATCTTGAACTGGCCACTACCTTTCCAAGTAGGTGGATCTCCCGGCCGATAGCGTCTCCCTGGCGGAGGCAGACTTCCGTCAGCTCGAAGGAGCTCGCACTTCCCGGAGGTGAGCAACGTGCTCGATGATCGAGGGACTACACCGATCGGCAGAGTGGTGTCGGTCAATGTCGGGGAGCCTCGTCGGGTGGAGTGGTCCGGGAAGTTCGTGGAGACGGCGATCTGGAAGCGGGCAACCGATGGTCGAGTGCCGGTCGGGCACGACAATCTGGCAGGGGATGCCCAGGCGGATCTGCGGGTGCACGGGGGACCGGATAAGGCGGTGTACGCCTACGCATCAGAGGACTACCGCTGGTGGGAACGAGAGCTGGTCCGCACCCTCGAACCGGGAACCTTCGGCGAGAACCTGACCACAGAGGGCATCGACCTTTCCCAGGTTGTCATCGGTGAGCGGTGGGCGGTGGGGACAGTGGAGCTCGAAGTGGCACAGACTCGGCAGCCATGCTTCAAGTTAGGCATTCGCATGGGGGATTCCGGGTTCGTCCGGCAGTTCAACAGTGCCCGTCGCTTCGGTGTCTATTTGCGCATCAACGAGACCGGCGAGCTCGGGGTGGGTGACGAGATCCACCTGGTGACTCGTCCCACTCATGGGTTGACCGCTGCAGCCTTCGCCGACGTCATCGACTCGGGCGAGCCGGACGAGGTCCGGCGACTCCTCGAGGTGGATGCGGTACCCGAGGGAATGAAGGCCTGGGCCCGGCGCCAGCTCGATCGGTCCGGACGGTCCGGACGGTCCGAGCACTAACCGCCGATTCCGGGCTAATCCGGCCGAATCGGGACCCTGATGGCCTACCGTTCACAGGTCCAACCGTCCACGATGTCTCGCGACATCACAATGGGCCAGGTACCCAGGACCGCCCGCCGTGACCGGAACCCGGACAGCTATTCGATCAACCACACCCACGTACAGTGATACACGTGTCGGTCCACGGCGAGTTCAAGCGGTGAGTGCAACGACGGCCGCATCGTAGCGGTCTTGGGCTGACTCCCAGTTGTGGATCCTCCGGGGCATGGTGTTGAGGCGGTAGCTGATCACGTCGAGGTCTCGTTGGGAGTACACGGAGAGATCGGTTCCCTTGCCGACGTAGCGGCGTAGTTGGCCGTTGAAGTGCTCATTGCTCGGACGTTGCCACGGGCTGTGGGGCTCGGCGAAGAACACGCCGATGCCGACAGCTGCAGCCAGGTCCTCGTGGCGGGCCAACTCGGTGCCCTGGTCCCACGTGAGCGTCAGACGCAGTTCCTCCGGCACCCGCTCGAACAGCTCTATGCAACAGGCCAGCACGCTGGTGGCGTCGTGGCCCTCGGGGAGGTCACCGGTGAGATTGAAGCGACTGGTTCGGTCGCCGAGGGTGACGATGGCCGAGCGGCCTCGTGCCCCGATGATGAGGTCGCCCTCGAAGTGACCGACCTCGGTGCGATCGTCGGCGATGGCGGGCCGCAGGCCGATCAGGTTGAAGATCCCCAGCGGACCGACCTTCGTCGGAGTCCCCGTCCGGCATCGGGGCTTCCTTCGCCCGCGCCGGCGGTGCAGGTGTCGACCCAGGCCTGCAGCCAATCCCCGGGTTCCGTGGGCGTAGACGCCCAGGTAGACCGACTCAGCGGACACGGTGTCGCCACCGATGCCACCGGCCCGGGCCAGCTCGATGGCGATGGTCATCGGCGAGTCCTTGGCCACGAGCCGGGATTCGACGTGGTCGCACAGTGCCCGGTTGGACTGGAACTTCGTCCTTTTCGGACGACCACGCTTCGCTATCGCCCGGGCTTCGGCCTTCGTAGCGCAGTAGCGGCGCCGACCGCCGCTGCGGTCCACCTCCCGACAGACCGTCGACGGTGCTCGATCCAGGCGCCTGGCGATGTCAGACAGCGACTCGTCGGCCTCGATTCCTACGCGAATCTCCTCGCGCTCGTGCGCGGTCAGTACTGCACCTGCCATGCTGGATCTCCCAACGGTTTGCTGCTCGGGTGGACCCGGTCATCATGACCGGTCCGTTGCAGCGACCGATGGGATTCGCCCTGCAACCTTCTGATCCGTAGTGCGATTTCGGTTGCGCCGCAGCGTCGTCGAGAATCCCAGCTCGTCGCATTTAGCCTGGTTGATCCACATATCTGTTGAGGGACGCGAAACGAGATGAGACACCAAGCGACATGACAGGACGCGATTGTTGGCTAGCGTGTTGGCTTTTTCTCCCACGTCGTCGTATGTCGTCTCAGCAACAGCCTGTCCATCGCCACCAAGGCACGCGAACGCCCTGGCGAACCCGAGAGGTTCCGGTGATCGACGACATACTCACGGAACGCCCAAGATCTCGGGTTGGTGGCCACGCTCAAGGAACCTGCTGGATCCAGTCGACCAGCAACTCCCCCGCCCTGCGAAACTGCGCCGCCGTGGGAACGTTCGACTCCGCCACGCCCGACCGGACGATGAGGCCTACGGTCCGGTCAGCGTCCTCGATCATGCACCTGGTGATCTCGAGTGAGCACCACGAGCCGAGGTCGTGCGGTGCTGCGCGCAACGAGATGCCGATCGAACGGGTCATGGCCGGATGGGACACCAATCGGAACAGATCGAGATAGTCACCCCCGGCCTTGTCTGCCCGCACCCCTTTTCGCCGTGGCGCTGATTGGAGCTTCATGGCCACAAGACTCGCCGGGGCGGCAAACCGACAGCGCACCCGAGCGATGATCGTGCCGTCCGTTTCAGCGATAAGGGTGAGCTCATCCGCGGTATCCAGCGCCCAACGGTGGGCGAGCACAAAGATGCGGTCTTCTTCCACATCGGGAAGATGCTCTGCCGAGAGTTCTGCGACCGGGACATCACCCACCGCAATGCAGTCGACCTTGGTTCCCTTGAGGAAGCCGCCAACTCCCTGGACGGCAATCACTGCCTCCACGACGGTCGGCTCATCGCCGTGTTGGGTGGCTACGGTGTCGAGATCGTCGGTGACGCGGTGTGCTCCTCCGAGGCGTGCAAGGACCGCCAGTCCGCCGATGACGGCGAATTCGGCACTCGAAGCCGATTCGGTTAGGACGGCCAGTGATGCCACCAGGTTGCCGATCCCTGGACCTTCCAAGCGAAGCTCACCAGACACGTGTGAGCTCCTTCGGATCCCAACCTTCGAGAACTTCATGACCGCGCGCCCGGTCCTGGGCGAGGTCGAGTGCTACGACGAGCTGGTTTGCCACCGGGTACCCGTCCCGATGAGCCGACGACTTCCAGGCGAAGCCGTACCGGGACGGGCACACCGCCACCTCGGACCCTGCCCACCCTGAAGCCGAGCCGTAGGAGCCGAG
>Ga0075021_10000714_pt1 | contig 17231 bp, 14 predicted proteins | sample ColStrG_CSR_2012_FD_72749 | JGI IMG/M metagenome (GOLD analysis project Ga0075021, IMG submission 72749) | Freshwater sediment microbial communities in response to fracking from Pennsylvania, USA - Cold Stream Run_MetaG_CSR_2012 | ecosystem: Environmental > Aquatic > Freshwater > Creek >...
GCCGAGCGAAATCGTGCGCCAGCAGGTCTATGCCTCGTTCCAGCACGACATCAGTGCCGTGCAGATCATCGAGGACACCCACTACGACAACGTCCTGTGGGGCGATGACTACCCGCATCTGGAAGGTACCTACGGGCATACCCAGGAGACCTTGCACCAGCTGTTCGATTCGGTAGATCCTCGTATCCAGGATCGGGTGCTGCGCGGAACCTTTGAGGAACTGTTCACGGTGCCCGAGTTGGACGAAGGTCCCACCGGGCGGTGACGGACACCACCGAGGCGTCCTGTGCGGCCCCTGATCCACACGGTGACTGGGCGCCCAGCCGGGGCGTGCTGATGAGTTATGCCTACCTGGGCTCGCGACCTCGGGCGATCGACCGCACCCACGCGGACAACGTGCTGCGACTCCGGACGGATCTGCGCACGGCTGCCGGTGCCATTACGGCGGCGCCATTGGCGATTGCGATGTTGGACGCGGCGGTGGTCAACGTGGAGTCGCTACAGGTTCGCGCAGTCACACAGGTCGACGTCAGCATCGTCGATTGCGCCGTCGACGTGGAGCGGGTGTTGCTGGTGGGCGCCATCACCGCAGAGGCGCGTTCGCAGCTGTTCACCGAAGCCCGGATCTGCGACGCTGATGACCCGAATAGGCAGCTCGGCTTCGGCACGGCGAATTGGGCGGTGATCGGTTCCAGCCCGCAGCGCTTCTGTTTTCCCGAGCCGGGCGCCGTCGATCCCAGCACCGCGTCGCAGCCGCCGCTGTGGCACGCATATTCGGGTCGCAGGCGATCCGATGGCCTGCTGGAGATTCCCCGCCTGCTGGAAGTCGGCGGCGAGCTCCTGCACCACGCGCCGATACTCGTGGTGTGCGAAGCGGCGGCATTGGAGCACGGGTCCCAGACGCTGGGGACCGATGTGTTGTCGGTCGAATGTCTGGCCATGACGATCGTTGCCCCCGGGCGGATTGGACCGTTCGTCGCCACGCCCGTGTTCAGCGTGGTCGATGCCGACACCGTTGGCTGCCGGGCGGAACTTCGCGACGTCGAACATGGGAACTGCCTGGTCGCCGCAGCATTCCTGCGCATGCAGGCTTACTGACGACAGGCCCGTGCTCTGTGATCTCATTAACTTTATAGTGTAAACTTGGCTTCCAATCAGACCATTGGCCAGACGTCCGCAGTCCGCTTAGGAGACACCTACATGGAATCCATCTGCGCCGGATTGAACGTCCTCGAACTGGGCTCGGGCAGTGTGGCCGCGTCGATCGCCGGGGTAGTGCTCGCGGATGCCGGCGCGCGGGTCGTCAAGATCGAGCCGCCGGAGGGCGATCGATTACGAACCGAGAATCCGAGCGGGTTTCTGGTCTGGAACCGTGGCAAGGAAAGCGTGGTCGCCGACCTGCGGACGCCGGGCGGTCAAAAGAAGCTCCGCGAGATGGTCGAGCGCGCAGACGTCATCATTCAAGCTTTCGCGCCGGGCACGGTGGAAGCCTGGGGTATCGGACCCGACGACCTGCGAGCGAAGAACCCCGCGCTGATCCATTGTTCGATAACGGGTTTCGGGTCTTCCGGTCCCTACGCGGCGCTGAAGGCCTACGACTCGCTGGTCGCGGCGAAGGCCGGTCTTTGGGCTCGCGGCGCATGGGGACATCGTGAGGGCCCCATCGTATTTCCGGTGCCGTGGGCAAGCGTCGGCGCTGCAATGCAGTCGGTGGCAGGCATCATGGGTGCGCTGTTGGTGCGCGAGACCACCGGTCGGGGGCAGGCGCTGGACGCCACGCTCGTTGCGGGACTCGATCCGATTGACTATTTCGTGTCGACCGTCGTGCAGGTCATGGCGAAACGCGGCGAGAAGCCAAGCGCCGATTCGCGTTCAGCGACCGCCGCGAGCCGTTTCGGAGTGCTGATCGCCACCCGCGACGGCCGATTCATCCAGACGTCGACGATGTTGCCCCATCAGGGCAAGGCGTTGTGCGAGGTCGCCGGCATCGGCAAGGTGCTCGACGATCCGCGCTTCAGCGGCTTGCCCACCTTCGCCAATCCTGAGGACGCCCAGGAGTGGGAAGACCTACTGCAGGAGGCCTTCCGGGCCAGCGACCTGGACCACTGGCTTCCGCTGTTGGAGGCCAGCCCCGACGTCGCCTTCGAGGTGGCGGTCACCAGCGAGGAGGGGCTGTCCCATCCGCAGATCGTGCACAACGGTGACGTGGTCACGGTGCACGATCCAACACACGGCCCGATTCGTCAGGTGGGCCCCGTCGGACACTTCACGAATAACCCGATCGTGGTGCAGCGGTCCGCGCCCGCCCTCGGGGAGCACTCCGGTGATCTTGTCGCCCATGAACTTCCGCGGGGCGGATCCCCGGCGCCCGAGCATCCGTTCGCGGGGATCACGGTCGTGGAGTTCGGCTATTTCTACGCGATGCCCTACGCGACAGCGATGCTTGCGGCCCTCGGAGCACGGGTCATCAAGATCGAGGACGCGTCAGGCGATCCGTTCCGCACGTCGTTCGGTCCCGAAGTGGCCAGCGCCAAAACCACCGCCGGGAAGGAGAGTCTGTCTCTGGATCTACGTAGCGCGGAGGGTCAGGCCATTGCCCAGCAGGTCATTGCGAAGGCCGACGCATTTGTAACCGGGTTTCGGTCCGGCGTCGCGGACAAACTCGGATTGGGCTACGACGAACTCTCCCAGCTGAATCCCCGGCTGCTCTACGTTCACGCGGCGGGTTACGGAACGGACGGCCCGTATGCACATCGTGCCCTGTACGCGCAGGCCGCTCAGACGGTCGCGGGGAGCTTCGGTCGCCAGGTCGGTTACTGGGCCGATCCGGCGCAGAGCCAGGACTTCAGTATTCTGGAATTGCAGGCGGTGGTGCTGCCCCGGCTCAACATGCTGGTCGACGGGGACAGCAATGCCGCGCTCGTGCTGCTCGCCGCGCTGGCGCTGGGCATTTACCACCAGCAGCGCACGGGCACCGGGCAGTTCGTCCGGACATCGATGATCGGCGGAAACGCCTGGGCCTACTCCGACGACTTCTGCAGCTATGCGGGCAAGTCGCCGATTCCGCTGTGCGACAGCGAGTACTACGGAACAGGCGCCCTGGATCGCGTCTATCCCGCTCGCGACGACGGCTGGGTATGTCTGGCCGTCCGGTCGGACTCGGAGTTCGTCGCGCTGGCCGGGGAACTCGGGATGCCGGAGCTGACAGGCGACGAGCGATTCGTCACCAAAGCGGCGCGCGCGGAGCACGACGACGAACTCGTCGAGTTGCTGACTACGAGGTTCGCTGAAAGGCCCGCGGCGGAATGGGAATCAGCGCTGTCCGCCGTCCGTGTGGGCTGTGTCGCGGTGAACATGGTGGGCCAACCGGTCTTCACCGCCTACGACCCGGTGTTGCGTGAAACCGGGTTGACGGTCGCGATCGAGCACCCGATCTTCGGCGAACTCATACGCGCCGCGCCGCCGGTGTCGTTCTCCGAGACGCCCGGTCGGGTTGGGCTACCGTGCGTGCGCGGCCAGCACAACCGGCCGATTGTGCGCAGTCTGGGCTACAGCGATGATGACATCTCTAAGCTTGAGGAGCTCAACGTCGTCATTCCGCCGGACTAGCGGGGGCTACCGTTCGGACAGAATAAAGTCCGCCGCGCGCCATGCCATGGCCATCGCGGGCCCATTGAGGTTGCCCGACACCATGGTCGGCATCACCGAGCAGTCCATAATCCGCAGCTTGTCCACCCCGCGCACGCGCAGCTCCGGGTCGACGACATCCTCGTCTTTTGGGCCCATGGCGCAGGTGCCGATGGCGTGATACCCGCAGTAGCCCTGGTCGAGTGCCGCATTGACGATGTCCTCGTCGGACTCCACCTCGGTGCCGGGACGAGTCTCGGATACCAGGGCGTCGGCAATCGGTGCCTGGTCGAACAGCTGGCGCATGGTCTTGAAGATCGACACACCCTTGCGCCGATCATGTTCGGTGGCAAAGAAGTTAGGGTCGATGTCGAGTGGGTCGGTCGGGTCGTTGGAGGTGATCGCCACATGGCCTTCGCTGTCGGGACGCAGAATGTATCCGATCGCCTGGATGCCCGGCTCCCGCTCGAGTCCAAGCTCCTTGCCCGCTTCGAATGGCGCCGCGGAGAACGGTGCCATCAGAATCTGGGCGTCGGGTCGGTCGAGTTCGGGTGACGTCTTGAAGAAGCCGACGACGTCGTAGGCGCCGCTCGCGAGCGGCCCCTTATGCGTGGCGAGGTACTGCAGTCCGGTGCGGGCCTGCTGGGCTGGCGTCGCGAGCTTGCGGTTGTAGCCGACGTTGCGGTTCAGCCGGAACTGGATTGCGAAGCAGCGGTGCTCCCGCATCCGGCGGCCCACGTTCGGACTGTCGACGCGAGTCTCGATGCCCAGGCTGCGTAGTTCGGCGCGATCGCCGATCCCGGAGAGCTGCAACAGCTTCGGTGTGGCGATGCTGCCCAGGGCCAGGATGGTCTCGCGGCCTGCGGTATACGTCTCCCGACCGCGCGACGTCGACGCTCGGACTCCGACGGCCTTGTCGCCTTCGAAGTCGATCCGGTCCACCGTGGTATTAACGGCGACCGTCAAATTGGGACGGTTCTGGACGGGTCGCAGGAAAGCATGAGCCGCGCTGACCCGCCGTCCGTTCTTGATGGTGCGGACGGCGGGACCGATGCGCTCGGCGTCAGTGGCATTCAAGTCGTCGGCCACGGACCAGCCAAGCCGGCGGCCCGATTCCACCATGTCCCAGCAGATATCTGGCAGGGTGCCGACCGAAATATCTAGCGGGCCACCGAATCCGCGCGTGTCATCGGCCCCGAGTTGGTGGTTCTCGATGGTCCGGTAGATCGGCAGAATGGTCTCCCAACCCCAGCCGGGATTGCCCAAGGCGGTCATTGCGTCGAAGTCGGCCTGGCCGCCGCGGTTGTAGACCATGCCATTGACCGCGCTGGAGCCACCCAGGGTGCGTCCACGCACCCATTCCTCGACATTGCGGGACGGGCCGATCGGTCGCACCGGGAAATGCCAGGTGAGCTTCGGATCGCCAAGGATCTTCCCGAACCCTTTGGGAATTCTGATCAACGGGCTGCGGTCCTTGCCGCCGGACTCGATGAGCAGCACCGAGTTGCGTGGATCGGCGGACAGCCGGTTTGCCAGCACGCACCCCGCGGAGCCCGCCCCGACGATGATGTAGTCGAAGCCCGACACGGCGGCTAAACCTGGGCTGGGCTGGCGATGGACTTGATCCGCAGGTATTCGCGGAACCCCGCCACGCCGTGTTCCACGCCGTCGCCGCTGATGCCGTACCCGCCGAACGGTGCGTCGGGGGACAGGTAGAAGGAGTTGTTGATGTTCACCGTGCCCGCCCGCAATCTGTTGGCCACCGCCCACGCCCGGTCCTCGTCGCGAGACTGCACGTAGGCCGACAGTCCATACCGAGAGTTGTTGGCGACCCGCACTGCCTCGTCGTCGTCGCCCTCGTAGCGAATGACGCTCAGCACGGGTCCGAATACCTCGTTCTGGGCGATCTCGGCGTTCTCGTCGACGTCGGCGACAACCGTTGGCTCGTACCAGAATCCCTTGCCGTTGCGGTCGCCGCGCTTACCGCCGCACAGGATGCGAGCGCCTGCTTGGCGCGCACGGTCGACCAAGCCTTCGATGCGTTCGAGTTGCTCGAGGCGGATGATCGGACCGACGGCGTTGCCCGGATCGGATGGGTCGCCCCACGGCAGGTTTCCGACGATCATCTCGAGCCGCTGCAGCACCGCGTCGTAGATGTCGGCATGCACCACCATCCGGGTGGCCAGCGCGCAACCCTGCCCGCTGCTCGACATGCACATCGCGACACCCAGACCGGTCGCCATGTCGAGATCGGCGTCGGGCAGCAGGACGTTGGCGGACTTGCCGCCGAGTTCCAGAACGCAGTGCCGGATACCGTTGGCCGCCCGCTCGGCGATCCGCTGTCCGACGCCCGGTGAGCCGGTGAAGTGGTAGAGGTCGATCCGCGGGTCGGCGGTCATGGCGTCGCCGGCGACGGCCTTGTCCGCCGAGCTGATGGTGTTGATCACCCCCGGCGGAATGTCGGTGGCATCCGCTGCAATACGTGCTAAGAGCGCGGCAGTCAGCGGGGTGTCCGGCGCGCTCTTCAGGACGACCGTGTTGCCGGTCGCCAAGGCGTGGTGGACCTTCCAGATCGCCGTCATGAAGGGCGCGTTCCACGGGGTGATCGCCCCGACGACGCCGTAGGGCTCGTACCGGATGCGGCGCAGGCTGAGGTTGCCCAGGATCTCGTAGGCGGGCAGATCCTCCTCCCACTGGAACGACGTGATCAGGTCGTTGTAGAAGTCCATCCCGTCGATCATCACGTCGACGTGGGTGGGGATGACCGACGAGCAGACACCTGCCTCGGCTGTCACCAGTGCCCGGATGTCGTAGGATTCCTTGCGCAGTCCTTGCTGTAACTGCTCAAGGCACTGGCGTCGAAACGCGTGATCGGTCGCCCACGTGGAGTCGTCGGCAGCCGTGCGGGCCGCGCCGATCGCGTCGCTGACGTCTTCGGCGGTGGCATCTGCTGCGACACCCACCAGGGACTCGTCGGAGGGGTTGATGACATCGTATCTGCGGCCGGAGCGGGCGTCGCGAAACTCGCCGTCGATGTAGAGCCGACCCTCGTACTCGGTCTGTGTCATCGTTCGGCCTTCCTCGACTGTTGCTCGCAGATGCTGACTGGATCCGCTGACCGGAGGCTGATTTGGAGCGCTCGCCCAATCAACCTTACGGTGTAACGTGACATCCAGCACACTAGCATCGGGAGTAGGCACGGGCAATGACTGATGGCAATGCCACGGCGTCGTTGGGCCGCCTGCAGCGCGACGATTCGTCCAACGACATGTACGCACCGTTATCGGCGAAGGGTGTCGTGCTCTGTGGGTCCTGCCGCGCCAAGTCATTATGTCGACTCGGTCTCGAGCGCGAGACGCTCGGCGCCGACGGTGTCGTCGTGAGTGAGATTCATTGTCCCCGCGACAACGAGGGTGGCCGCAACGTCGCTCATGGTGGGTGGACCGCCGGGATCCTCGACGAGATGGTCGGACACGCGGTCATCATGCGAGACGAGTTCGCTGTGACCGGCACGTTGACGGTGACGTTCGTCAAGCCGGTGCCCATCGAACGCCCATTGATCGGCCGGGCCCGGATCGCTCGGCGTGAGGGCCGCAGAGTGTTCGTCGAGGCGTCGTTGGAGTTGGCGGGCAACGGTGTCGTCGTTGCCACCGCCGAGGCCATCCTGGTGCGTCGACCCGCCGACCACTTCGACCGCCATGAACGGTGGCTCAGGGAGCTCGATGCCGAACAACAGGCCGGCGCATGAGCCCCGAGGGGCCGGGAAAGCTGTTGGAGGGCAGGGTGGCTTTCGTGACGGGGGCCGCGCGCGGCCAGGGGCGCAGTCACGCCGTGCGACTCGGACGGGAGGGCGCAGCGATCATCGCGGTCGACATCGCGGGGCCGGCCGCGGCGGCCAACACGTATCCGGCAGCGACGGAGGCGGAACTGAAGGAGACGACCAGGCTGGTGGAAGCCGAGGGTGCCCGGATTGCCGCCTCGGTCGCCGACGTCCGCGACCAGGAGGCGCTGGACGCGACCTTGGCCGCGGGTGTCGCGCAGTTCGGCGGTCGCCTCGACGTGGTCGTCGCCAACGCCGGTATCTGCAACTGGGGACGGTTCTGGGAGATGCCCGACGACCAATGGCAGACCATGGTCGACATCAACCTGACGGGCGTGTGGCGGACTATGAAGGCCGCTGTGCCACATATGCTCTCGGCGGGAAATGGCGGATCCATCGTGTGCGTCAGCTCGGTGGCTGGAATCAAGTCGTTGCCGGGTCAGGCGCACTACAGCGCCGCCAAGCACGGCGTGGTGGGTCTGACCAAGAGCGCCGCGCTCGAATTGGGAGAATACGGAATACGGGTGAACTCGATCCACCCCTGGGGCGTGGCGACGCCGATGGCTGAGGACCCGATGACGGCGACGATGCTCACCGAGCACCCCGCGTACATCGCCTCGTTCGGCAGCGCCTTGCCGCAACTGCCCCTCGCGAGCCCCGACGACATCTCCGAAGCCGTGCTGTGGCTGGCCTCCGACCTGTCCCGCACCGTGACCGGAACACAGTTGACACTGGACATGGGTGCCACGAAGGTCTGAGTCCGCTCGCTACTGTGGAGCGATGAGCGAACCGGCAGGCCGCCGAACGGCGGTGCCCAAAGCGGCCGAGGTCGCGGTGGCGGCCTTGCGCCGACGGATTATTCTCGGCCGACTCGGCGAGGGCGACGTGCTGCCGTCGGAGGACGAACTGATGGCCGAGCTTGGCGTGTCGAAACCCACGCTGCGTCAAGCCATCAGGATTCTGGAATCGGAGTCCCTCGTGACGGTGCGCCGAGGTGCGCACGGCGGCATGCGCGTCAGCGTCCCTCGGGTCGAGACCGCCGCGGGTTACGCCGCAACGGTGCTGGAGTATCGCGGAGCGACGACCGCAGATCTGTTCGAAGCGGCGGCGGCTCTCGAGGGCCCGTGCGCAGCGATGCTGGCGCGGACGCGCACCTCGAGTCAGCTCGATCGGCTACGGGCCGCCGCGACCGCTGAGCTGGGTGTGTCGGATCCACGGCTTCTTCTGGAGCGGGAGAATGACTTTCACCGGATGGTGATCGAGTTCGCGGGCAATGCCACCCTGCGGGCGCTCTGCGCGATGGTCCGAGAGATCATCGACGCGGCCACCAGTCGATATGTGGCGCGCACGCGACCCGAGGTGCACGGTCCCGCGGTCGCGGCGGGTGCGCGCGTACACAGCCGGTTCGTGGACCTGGTCGAGAGCGGTGCAGCTGAGGCAGCGGAAGCTCTGTGGTGTAAGCACATCCTGGCGACCGCAGCCCGGATCCGTGATGCCGGCGGCGCCGAGAGGATCGTCGACGTATTCGGCTGATGCCGGTGATCCGTTATATCATCTATCGATATGTACCCCCGAGGTGCCGTATCCCCAGGCCGAAAGTCGTCTGTGGTGTCCGTGCCGAAGGCCAGTGCGCTCATCGCAGCGAACCTGAGACGCCGGATCGTCACGGGCGAGCTGGCACCCGGTCGGACGCTGCCGAGCGAGACGAGTCTGATGGCCGAGTTCGGGGTGTCCCGGCCGACGTTGCGCGAGGCCTTCCGCATCCTCGAGGCGGAGGCCATCATCACTGTGGTGCGCGGCCCGAAAGGCGGAGCGAAGGTACTGGAACCCGACGGCTCGATGGCCGCGCGATACACCGGCACCCTGTTGCAGTATCAGGGCACACCGCTGAGCGACGTGTACCAGGCCCGGACGGAAATCGAAGTATCGGCCGTAGGGATGATCGCCGGCGGCCGTAGAGCGAAACCCCTTCGGGCGCTGGAGGACCTGGTAGGCCGAGGCGACGCCATCGTCGAGGACGAGGAGGCGTTCGCGGACTACAGCCTTGGGTTCCACCTCGCGGTCGTCGAGTCCGCCGGCAGCACGACGTTGGCCGCGTTGGCCGGGATACTCTTCGAGATCATCGACACGCACAACGCACTGTTCATCGCCTCGCATCCCCCGGGGTTCGAGCGGCCGGCCAACCGAAAGGCGCAGCGCGCCTACCGCAAGCTTGTCAAGCTCCTGCAGGCGGATGATGGTATGGCAGCGCAACGACACTGGCGGCGTCACCTCGAAGCGGTCGAGGGATTCATGGTCGGTCAGTCCGATGCCGCGTTGGTCGAGGTGCTGAACTGAGTCCCACCGTCTACGCGCCACCCGCGTAATTCCGCGCGCCGAAGCTTGCCCGCCTCGGAGCGCGGGAGCCCGGCCACGAAGTGGTATCGGTGCGGACGTTTGTAGCTCGCCAATCTCGTTTGTACCCAGGACTTTAGCTGTGCGGCGGTCAGTTCCGGATCGGCCACGACATAGGCGACCGGCACCTCACCGACGCGATCGTCCGGATGCCCGACCACGCCGGCGTCGTGCACGGCGGGGTGCTCCCGAAGCGCCAGCTCGACCTCGGCCGGGGCAACCTGGAACCCCGACACCTTGATCATGTCCTTGATGCGGTCGATGATCCACAGCCGGCCGTCGGGGTCGATCGTGGCGACGTCGCCGGTGCGGAACCAGCCGTCCGCACGGAAGGCGCTGGAGTCGGCGCCCGCGTAACCGAACGCGACACTGGGCCCGTGGACCTCGAGTTCACCGGTGCGGCCGATCCGCAGTTCGGTGCCCTCCGTCGGGTACCCGGGGGAGTCCAGCGACCAGCCTGAGACGTCGTCGACCGGGTTGAACGCGACCATCATCGCTTCGGTCATGCCGTAGGAACACAGGAACCGCACGCCGGTGGCGGCGAAGATCCGTTGTGCCAGTTCATGTGGCACCGCGCTGCCGCCCCACATGAAGAAGCGCAGAGCGGCGAAGGTTTCGGGATGCAGATCGGTGCGTGCGGCCAGTTCGTGTGCGACCGCGCCCGCGATCGGCCAGATCGTCACACCGTGTCGCCGCAGATGGTGCAGAGCCTCGTCCAGCTCGAATCGGCGGGACAAGGTGAATTCGGCGCCGACGCTGAGAGCGGCCGCGCAGATCGTGGTGCCGAAGATGTGGCACAGCGGCAGCGCGACCAGCAACCGGTCATCTTCGCTGAGAGCCAGGTGTCTGCGCAGCTGCCCGACAGCTCCGCACAGGCTTGCGTCGGTGTGGATGACGGCCTTCGGGAGCCCCGTCGTGCCGGACGACAACGGTAGGTAGAGAGGCGACTCTGGCTGGTCGACCGGGCCGGGCGCCGCGCCCGAGCCAGCGGTGAGCTCGGAGACCGGTATCGCCGACTCGAGGCCCGTCACCAGGTCACCGAAGCGCGGTGCATAGATGGCCGTCCGGGCCTGCGCGGCCTCGGCGGCCCGGACGAACTCGTGCTCCGTCCAGTAGGGGTTGGGCGTGACGAACGCGGCGCCCACCCGGGCCAGCGCGAATTGAGCGATCAGGTAGTCCGGGCAGTTCTCCAGCAGGAGCAGCACCCGGGTGCCGCTGCCGACCCCGGCGGCGGTGAGGTTCCCGGCCGCCGCGGCGACCGCCCTCTGCAGCCGGTGAAAGGTCCAGCGGTCGCCCTCGAAGTGCAGCGCAGTCCGGTCGGGCCACCGATTCGCCGCATCCTCGAGGAGCCGCGCGAAGCTCACGGCCGGCGCCGCCGCCTTCGGTCGCCTGCGGCGGGCACGGTCTCGCCCCAGGCCATCCACACGTCGGGCTTCCGGGTGTCCTTGACCCGGTGCATGCGCCCCTCCTGTTGGGGGTTGGGCATCTTGCCGAGGCCTTGCATCCGGCCTTGCGGATCGGGCTCACACACCCACCCGGTGCCGTCGAGGTCGTAGGCGATGCCGTCATGCCAGTAGCCGTCCTCCGCGCGGGTGATGACTGCGTCCATGGTGTGCGCCGACGTGACGACACCTGCACTGTCGGCGGTGACCCCGACGTGAAAATTATTTTGTCCGAACAGGAAATGTCCGACTTCGCAGGTGCCGTCGCTCCACAGGTTCGCCCAGGAGTACCAGGTCAGGTACTCGGCGTCCTGAAGCGGATCCTTGGTGACGTAGAGCTGGCCGCCCGGTGGCATCCACGCTTCCTCCCAGAACAGGAAGCCGCGCACCGGCTTGCCTCCCAGGTGACCGTCGACCAGAAACGTCTGACTGAGGTAGAGCAACGCCGACTGCGGCCCCGGGAGATACCACTGCAAGGGCGGCACGACGATCCGGCCGCTGACGTCGATCACGTCCTCCTCGACGTAGGAGAACTCGGTCTCGGAGAGCACCAACTGCATCGGTCGCCCCGGTGCCTCTGCAGCGGAGGCGAATCGAACGGCGTTGTCGCTGTGTGGGTGCCGCACGATGTCGGTGCTGTTGACTGCTCCGCGTGGCTCTCGCCGAAGTTGAAGCTGACCTTCCGCGGTGCCGCTGGATACGACGAGCAGCTTGCCCCCGAGCGACTTTCCCTCGCCCTGCGCTACGCCCGGCGGTGCGATGCGACGCATCACCGAGTACAGCACGCCCTTGTCGTCCCGCAGGGTTCCCCAGATGTAGCCGGCTTCGCGTTGCAGCCCGAGCAGTGGTTCATCGGAAAGGAAGTCGGTGGCGTCGAACCGGCGGCCGGAGGCCAGTGCGGCGTGGTTGAAACAGCCGGTCGTGGGCAGTCCGAAAGCCTGCGTCGAGAGCTGATCGGAATATGTTGTCGCCATCTGTATTTCATCCAATCGTGTCGTATGGGGTCGTGGGTGGATCAGATCGCGCCGCTTGCGCGAAGTTGGGCGATTTCGTCCGGGGTCTTGCCGAGGACGTCGGTGAGGATCTGGTCGGTGTGCTCGCCCAGCAAGGGCGGCGCGGTGTACGTGGTCGCCGGACCACCGGGGTAGCGGATCGGATTTGCGATGAGGTCGACGGGTCCGGCCGTCGGATGCTGCACCGTGGTGCGCAGCTCCCGGTGCCGGACTTGCGGATTGGCGAAGACCGCATTCATCGTGTTCACCGGGCTGACTGGGACGTCGGCTGCCTCGAGCGTGGCGACCCAGTGCGCAACGGAGCCCTTGGCGAAGATGGACTCGAGGGTCTGGAGGACGAGATCGCGGTTGGCGATGCGTGCCGACACGGTGGCGAATTGCGGATCGTCGCCGAGTTCGGGCCGGTCGACCGCAATCGCGAGTGCGGCCCACTGCTTGGGGGTACTGGCGACGAGGAAGATCTCGCCGTCCGTGCAGCGGAACGCCTGTGACGGGATGCCGCCGAACCCGCCGTTGCCCCGTCGCGGTGCGGCCACTCCCGAGACCAGGAAGTTCTGGGCATAGTGGGACAGCGCGGCTACCCCACAGTCGAGCAGCGCGAGATCGATGAACTGGCCCCGTCCGGAGACCACGTCGCGTTGGCGCAGCGCGGCGAGGATGGCCGATGAGGCATAGAGGCCGGTCAGGATGTCCACCATCGAGACCCCGACCTTCATCGGTCCCGCACCGGGTTGTCCGTCTGGCACGCCGGAGACGCTCATCAGGCCGCTCATCGCCTGGAAGACACCGTCGTAGCCGGCGCGGTCGGCGTATGGACCGTTCTGGCCAAAGCCGGTCACCGCGCAATAGACCAGGCGCGGATTGACCGCGCTCATCGCCTCGTAACCGAGCCCGTACTTGTCCAGGACCCCGCGCCGGTAGTTCTCCACCAATACGTCTGAGAACGAAGCCAATTCGCTAATCAGTGCCGCCCCGGCCGGTGACGAATGGTCGATCGTGATCGACCGCTTGTTCCGGTTGGCGCTGAGGTAGAAACCGGACTCGGCGCCCCCGGATTCGTCGCCGCTTGGATTATCGAGGAATGGCGGCCCGTACTGACGTGCGTCGTCGCCGGTACCGGGCCGCTCGACCTTGATGACGTCGGCGCCGAGATCGCCGAGGAGCTGAGTCGCGAAGGGCGCGGCAAGAATTCGACTCAGGTCGAGCACCCGCACGCCATCTAGCGGGCCGCTCATGGTCCGGCCCGCTTCGGCTCCCGCGGCATGCCCAGCACGCGTTCACTGATGATATTCTTCTGGATCTCGCTCGTGCCCGCGTAAATCGTCTCGGCGCGGGCCCGCACGAACGCGCGACGGATGCCGGTCGAGGCTCGATCGGGCCCGGTGTCCCAGGAGGTGCCCAGAAGCGAATCCGGCCCAAGGACGTCCATGGCGAGTTCGGTGAAGGACTGATGCCACCGCGACCAGTAGTACTTGCCGATCGACGCCTCCGGTCCGAACTGGCCATCGGTGAGCGCCCGCGTCAGCGAACGCATGTTGTTGTAGCCCATGATCTTCAGCCCCACATAGGCGTCGATCAGCCGATCGCGCAACACCACGTCGTCGGCTGCGCTGCGCTCCTGGGCCAGCGCCCGCAGTTCGCGCATCTCGCGCACGAAGGAGAACTGGTAGTTGAGCACCGACGTGGCCCGCTCGTGTCCGAGCGTCGTCATCGCCGCGGCCCAACCGGCCCCAGGAGGGCCGAGTACGTTGTCGGCCGACGTTCGTGCGTCGTCGAAGAACACGCTGTTGAACCCGCTGTCGCCCAGCATTGTGCGGATCGGCGTCACCTGCACACCCGGCTGATCGAGCGGAATCAACATGTAGGACAGGCCGGCATGGCGTACCGAGCCGGGTTCGGTCCGCACGATGGCGAACATCCAGTCGGCGTGCTGGGCGAACGTGGTCCAGATCTTCTGCCCCGACACCACCCAATCGTCGCCCTCCCGGCGCGCCCGACAGGCGACATTAGCCAGGTCTGAGCCGGCATCGTGTTCCGAATAACCCTGGCACCAAACCACTTCAGCACGAGCCATCGAGGGCAAGAGTCGCCGCTTCTGTTCGTCAGTGCCGTGGGCGAGAGCGGCGGGCGCCATCAGGGTCTCGCCGTGGAAGGCGGCCCGCGGTGGAGCGCCTGCGCGCGCGTACTCCATGGCGAACACGATCTCCTGCGGCAGTGTCGCCGCACGCCCGCCATATTCGCGCGGCCAGCTCAGGCCCAGCCACCCGCCGGAGGCGAGTTCGGCCTCCCAGGCTCTGCGAAGTTCCCAGTTGTCGTCGTCGTCCGGTCCTCCGCGGTGAGCCTGGTCGCTGAACTCGCCCGTCAAGTGTTCGTCGAGCCAGGCCCGAACTTCGTCGCGAAACTGTCGGTCAGCCGGGGAGAGGGGAAGCTCCGAGATCTCATCCAGCCATGCCGCCACCCTTGTATAGTACAATCAGTTAACGATATAAATCGAGGGGCCGGAAAGAAAGCACTGTCGGCCCGCACCAGATCGATGACTAGGAGCGCTCGTGGACGAGCTTCAGTGGTCGGTCCGCGACGGCGTCGGAACGATTCGGCTGAATCGCCCGGATAGCCGAAATGCATTCACATTCTCCATGATCCGGGAGTGGGAGCGGTTGTTGCGCGAGGCGAGGCGCGACGACGAGGTGCGGGTGATAGTCCTCACCGGCGCAGGTGACCGCGCATTCTGCTCCGGAGTAGACCTATCCGAGATCTCCAACGCCAACCCCGACCTCACGCCGTTGCAACGCAAGCAGCAGCTGCACGACGAGATCCACCGGGTCGCGCTCGCGCTCGAAGATCTGGACAAGCCCGTGATCGCGTCCATCAACGGGGTCGCGGTGGGTGCCGGACTCGACATGGCTTTGATGTGCGACATGCGCATCATGTCAACCTCGGCGCGGGTGTCCGAAGGCTATGTGAAGGTGGGCCTCACACCGGGCGACGGCGGGGCCTACTACCTGCCCCGCATCGTTGGCACGGCCAAGGCGTTGGAACTCCTGCTGACCGGCGATTTCATCGATGCACCGGAGGCGCTGCGAATCGGACTGGTCAACCGCATCGCGGCACCCGAGGAGCTGGCGGCGGAGACCGACCGACTGGCCCGGACGATCGCCGACCACGCGCCGATCACCGTGCGGATGATCAAACGCGCCACCTACCAGTCCGCCAAGACCGACCTACGCACCGCGCTCGACCTCGTCTCCTCGCACTTCGCGGTGGTCGCCGCCACCGACGATGCCGCCGAAGCGCTTGCGGCGATGAAAGACAAGCGACCCCCGCACTACCGCGGGCGATAGGGGTTTGTGCCGTGAGTGAGCCCAATGTCGTCGAGATTTTCGATGCGTGGATCAACCTGCCGTACCTGCCGGGCGAGGTGACACCAGACCCGTCGGTGGTGGTTCGATTCAAACGCGGGAACAGCGCGTACCAAGGCGGCGAGACGATGGCCGACGTGGTGGCCGAGCTGGACCGGCTCGGCATCGCCGGGGGCGTGCTGTCCAAGGCGCCGCGCGACATCACCCCACCCTTCGTGCACGGCATCAAGTCGGGGGAGGCGGTGCTGCGTGAGACGTGTGAACGGTTGGCCGGATACCAGCGCGAATACCCCGGGCGGTTCGTCACCTCCGTGGGGATCGATCCGCGCCTGGGCTACGAGGCGTCACGCCACGTACGGATCGCATCGCGTGAGTACGGGATCAAGTGCATTCGGATCATTCCGATGTTCACCGGTATCGCGATCGACGACAAGCTCGCCTACCCGCTCTACACCGCAGCATGCGACGAGGGTGCCGTCGTGTCGATCAACGTCGGCGTGCCCGGGCCGATGAAGCCGGCCAAGCTGCAGCGCACCATCCTCGTCGACGAGGTGGCGCTGGCCTTCCCGGAGCTGGCCATCGTGATGAGCCACCTGGGTGACCCGTGGATCTCGGAGACCATCGCGATGCTGATCAAACACCCCAACGTGTTCGCGATGACGGCGGGTTGGGCACCCAAGTACGTTCCCGAGGACGTGCTGCGCTTCGCGCAGAAGCGAAATCCCCGCAAGTTGATGTGGGCGTCGGACTACCCAATTCTGCCGTTCGACCGGACGCTCACCGAGGGCCGCGCGCTCCCGCTGACCGGGGAGGCGCGTGCCGGATATCTCGGACGCAACGCGATCGCGGTGTTCGGTGCGCCGAGCAGCCACCCCGAAAAGGAGTTGTGAGGATGCGGTTACACGATGGCCGAGTCGTCGTCATCACCGGTGCGGCAGGCGGTATCGGGCGAGAACACGCGCTCGAGTTCGCCCGGCATGGGGCGAAGGTCGTCGTCAACGACGTGGGGCCGGCCCAGCAGGTTGTCGATGAAATCGTCTCTGCTGGTGGTGAAGCGGTGGCCAACAACGACGACATCTCAGACTGGGACGGCGCCGGACGGTTGGTCGATACGGCGCTCAAGACTTTCGGCGACCTCCACGTGCTGGTGAACAACGCCGGCATCTTGCGCGACAAGATGTTCGTGAACATGGACATCGACATGTGGGACGCGGTGATCCGGGTTCACCTGCGCGGCACCTTCGCGCCCACCAAACACGCCGTCGCCTACTGGCGATCACGGCATAAGTCCGGTGACCCCGTGTCCCATCCGCGGGTCGTCAACACCTCATCACCGTCCGGCCTGTACGGGAACCCGGGCCAATCCAATTACGGTGCCGCCAAAGCCGCGATCGCCTCGTTCACCGTCATTCTGGCCGACGAACTGAGCCGAATGGGGATCACGGTGAACGCCATCGCGCCCAGCGCGCTGACCCAGATGACGCAGGGGCTGGAAACCTACGTCGCGCGCCTGAAGGAGCACGAGGAACGCACCGGCTTCGACGCCGGATCCCCGGCCAACATCTCGCCGCTGGTG
>Ga0075021_10000715_pt1 | contig 17217 bp, 12 predicted proteins | sample ColStrG_CSR_2012_FD_72749 | JGI IMG/M metagenome (GOLD analysis project Ga0075021, IMG submission 72749) | Freshwater sediment microbial communities in response to fracking from Pennsylvania, USA - Cold Stream Run_MetaG_CSR_2012 | ecosystem: Environmental > Aquatic > Freshwater > Creek >...
GGGTCGGGGTCGGCGGCGGCGTCGGGGTCGGTAGCGGAGGCGGGGTGGCGGCCGCGGCCGCGCCGAGCGTCGTGAAGGATTGGTCGCTCGACACGACGGTGGTCCCAGACTGCGTCGTCGACAGGACTCGATAGTGGTAGATCGTCCCGGCGCTCAGCCCCGATAGCTGTTGAGCATGCGTGCTGTAGTTGAATGATGTCTCAGGAACCGACGTGTTCCCGTAGGCGGTCGATGTCCCGTATTCGACTTGACCCGTCGCTGGTTCGCTGACAGTCCAACCGATCGTGGCGCTCGCGGTCGTCAGATTCGTGGCGACGATGTTGATGATCGTCGGAGTTCCTGCCGCCGCCGACGGAGGTGTCGGAACAGACGTGGCGACTGGTGTTGCGGCCGGCGCGGGGGCGGGCGCCGTCGAGCCCGGAGTCGGTGTTGGCTTGCCCTGCTTGCCGCCTCGGTTCGTCAGTGCTGCGACCGTCGGAACGACACCGCCGCGAACGATGAATTCATCGATCGCCACCGTCGGGTGGCCGGTCGTGCCCAGGACCGCCACCTTCAGCGTGTGATGCCCGGACGCGGCGAATGACGCCTTGAACAGGATGTTCGACGGCGCGTATCGCGTCGCATGAGTGTCGACCGTCGTGACCAGCTTGCCATCGATGTAGACCTTGGCCTTGCCGCGGGTAGGCCCGACCGGCCCCACCCATGCGACGCCGGTGCCATCGAAGGCCATCGTCGCGCTCGCACCGGCATTTCGGGCGGCGCGTGCCAGGCCACCGGCATAGGCTGGGTGGCGAACCGTCGTCCAGGTGCCCTTGTACTGGATGCGCAGGGCGGATTCCTGGTATGTGTTGAAGGTGTAGCCGGTCATCCAAGGGGTCAGTTGCGTCGGGATACCGGTACTCGCCGCGGCGCCAACGAGCGGGACGACGAGGGCGACCAGCGCCAAGCCCATCGCGCCAGTCGCGACCCAATCGCGGAACCGCCGACGCCCGGGCGTTCGGGCACTCGGGTGGGGAGTGGCGGAGGCCGATTCGTCGATCCAGCGCGTTCCGTCCCAAAACATTCGACTCGTTCTCCTTCGGCAACCCGGCTGACTCGTACTCCCTGAGTCCCGTGGCTTTGCGGCCCCGCCTCGCGACGGGTGTGCGGCTTCGTGGAAACGATCTGCGGCTTCCGCGATGTGGATCTCGATTGTGCCCATGCGAGCACGGAACGGCTATGAGGCGATGGTCCCCTGACCGAAACGCTGTCGTCGTCTCTGCCGACCGCACCATCGCTGTCGACCGGTGGGGTCCGTGCTGGTCCGGTTGGGCCAATCGGCGGATGCCGGGACGGGACCGACGGGCTGCCCTTGCCGGGACGGTGCCCGGACGCAACTCCTCCGAAGGTCAGGTGGTTCGATTCACCGGGCCAGTCGGCCCATCGCCTGCCGCCTGGTCGCGGCGACCGGCAAGGCGAACCCGGCCGCGGTGAGATCGTCGATCACGTCGCCACTGCGTCACGGAGTCGTCTCCGCGCCGACGGCCGCCACGCGACGGCCGTTCCGAAAAGGCCCGAGCGGCACGGATGTCATTCCAGGACGGCCTTGCGGCACCGGAACCCCTCGGCCAGGCCGCTGGTCGCCCGGGACTCGACGCCGCGCAATCGGGCCAGGCCCAGGAATGTGTCGGGTGTGAACCAGTGTCGATCTCGCTGCGAGGGATACGATGCCACCAGCAGGTCGGCCTTCTCCCGCGCGGCCCAATCGGGCACGTCGACATACAGGTTCGGCCGGCCCAGCTCGCCGTCGAACTTCGGGACCTCGAACTCGAGGATCAGGTGGTCGCGGAAGGTCTGCCAGGTGAGATCACCGACCAGTCGGTGATCCTGGTGCAGATCCTCGCGATCGTGGGTCAGGATGAGGTCTGGGTCGGTCGACGCCTTGATCGTCTCGAAGTACTCCTTGAGCGGCGGTCCGGCCTGCGGAAAGAATCCGTCGCGGAAGTCCGCCACCCGAACGTCGACCCGTGGGACACCACGAAGGAATGCCGCCGCCGCGACGCGTGCCTCGTCCGCGCGGTGGGCCGACCCGCTGAGGACGATCCAGGTCGCGCTGGCGATCCGGCCCTCGCGTGCCCAATGGAGCACCGTCCCGCCACAGCCGATCTCGATGTCGTCGGCATGGGCACCCAGGAACAGCAGGTCGAGCGGCGCGCCGTCGGCCCATGTGCTCAACCGGCGCATCACCGATCGCCGTCCGCGCTGCGCCACAGCGTCCACGGCGGCTGGCCGCCCTCGTACATGGCCTCGAGCGTCTGCATATCCTTGAGGGTGTCCATCGGCGCCCAGAATCCCTCGTAGCGGTAGGCGACCAGGCGATTCGCCTCGATCAATCGGTCGAAGGGTCGCTCGACGAGCTCGTCGCCGGGCTCCATGTAGTCGAAGATCGACGGCCGCAGCATGAAGTGCCCGCCGTTGATCCAGATGTCGGACTCGGCGACGTTGCGAATCCCGGATACTCGGCCATCATCACCGCTTTGGACCACGTGGAATGTGTAGCGCGGACGGACGGACAGGAACCCGGCGGTCTGATCGCGCCCGACGAAGTCGGCCACAAGCTCGTCCATCCGCGCGTCGGTCAGGACGTCCGCATAGTTGGCCAGGAAGAGGTCCTCGTTCTCCAGGGTCCGGCGGATCGCCCACAGCCGCTCTCCGACGGACGCCTGGAGGCCCGTGTCGACGAACGTGATCCGCCAGTCCTGGATGTCCGTCCGAAGCATCTCCACGGATCGCCCGCCCTCGGACATGACGAAGTCATTGGACAGCGCCTCGTTGTAGCGGAGGAAATACTCCTTGATGACGTCGGCCTTGTAGCCGAGGCACAGGATGAAGTCCTTGTAGCCGAAATGCGCGTAGTAGCGCATCACGTGCCATAGCACCGGCCTCGGCCCGATCGGCACCATCGGCTTTGGCAGTGTCTCGGCGTAGTCGCGTAGCCGCAGCCCCTGGCCGCCGCAGAACAGGACGACCTTCATGATGGCGCCGCGGCGTTCGGCTGTCCGCCCCGCATGGGCTCGCCCTGGATTAGCTGAGGCTCGGGGATCGCCACGAACAGTCGACCGCCCCGCGCCCGTACATCCGAGAGTTGGCCGGCGATCTCGTGTCGGAGGTTCCAGGGAAGGATCCAGACGATGTCCGGCCGTTCCGACGCGAGATGTTCCGGAGGAAGGATCGGGATCCGCGTGCCCGGCGTGAACCGCCCCTGCTTGTACGGATTCCGGTCCACGGTGAACGGCAGGAGGTCCGGGCCGATCCCACAGTAGTTGAGGAGCGTGTTCGCCTTGCCCGGGGCGCCATAGCCGGCGATCGTCTGGCCCGTCCGGTGCACGTCGATCAGGAAGGCGAGGACGTCGCGCTTGAGCCTGGCCACCCGCTCCCCGAACGCCGTGTACGTTGCGATGTCAGCCAGGCCGCTGCGACGCTCGAGCTCGATACTGGCCGAGACCCTCGGCGTGATCGGGGCGGACCCGGCGTGGCGGCCGTGGACGCGGATCGAGCCGCCGTGCGTCGGCAACTCGTCGACATCGACCAGGTCGAGGCCGTGTCGAGCGAGGATCTGCTGCAGGGTCCCGACGGAGAAATACGAGAAATGCTCGTGATAGATCGTGTCGAACTGGTTCTCCTCGAGCAGGCAGCGCAGGCTGGGGACCTCGATCGTGAGCAGGCCGCCCGGCGCAAGAAGAGCGGCGATCCCGGCGACGGCATCGTTCAGGTCGGGGATCTGGGCCAGTGTGTTGTTACACGCGATCAGGTCCGCCAGCCGACCATCGCTGCGCAGCTCGCGGGCCAACTCGAGGCTGAAGAACCGGTTGAGCGTGGTGACGCCGGCCGCCTCGGCCACGAGGGCGACGTTCGTCGCCGGTTCGATGCCAAGGACCGGGATCCCGGCTTCGACGAAGTTGCGCAGGAGATACCCATCGTTGCTGCCGAGCTCGACGACGAGGCTCGAGGCGTCCAAACCGAGCCTGCGGCGCATGTCTTCCGCGTAGAGCCGGGCGTGGGCCAGCCAGGAGTCCGAGAACGACGAGAAGTACGCGTACTCCTCGAAGATGCTGGCCGGCGTGACGTAGGCCGGCAGCTGGACCAGGAAGCACCTGGCGCAGACCATCGCCCGCAACGGGTAGAACGGCTCGACCTCGTCGAGCTGGTCCGCCCGCAGATAGCTCTCGCACAGCGGACTGACGCCCAGGTCGACCACGACGTGCTCTAGACTCGCCCCACAGAACCGACAAGCGCGATTCACAACGGCGACCGTCGCGCGGCAGGATGGCCGACCCGGTCCACCACGGATAGGGCCAACCAGGAGCTTCGAGACGTCACATGCGAGTTCATCATCTGGTCCATGCCGCCAAACATACCAAGCGGGGATGACCGGTGGCCAGTGACCCGATCCTGATCCTTGGCAGCGGGATGGCCGCTCTCGGGGCAGCCTCGCGCCTGGCCGCCGAGGGCCGCTCGGCCGTCCTGTACGAAGCCAACCCGTATCCCGGTGGGCATACGGCCACGTTCCCCGTCGGCGCCGGCTTCCTGTTCGATGATGGACCGCACGTGTCGTTCACGAAGCACGCGCGGATCCGGGAGCTCTTCGCCGCCAACGTGGACGGCGCATTCGAGGACGTGCCCGCGCACATCAACAACTACTGGCATGGATCGTGGATCCCCCACCCGGTCCAGATGCATCTCCATGGACTGCCCACGGACTTGGTCGTGGCCATCATCCGCGACTTCGTCGCCGTCCACACGACCGAGGCGCCGGTCGTCGACGACTACGAGGCCTGGTTGCGAGCATCGTACGGCGACACATTCGCCGAGACCTTCCCGATGGTCTACGGCGAGAAGTACCACACCACCACGATGGATCGGCTCACAACGGATTGGCTGGGTCCGCGGATGTACCGGCCGAACCTCGACGAATTGCTGCGCGGCGCGCTCGCCCCGACCGACAGCGAGGTCCACTACGTGACCAGTTTCCGCTACCCGACGCGAGGCGGGTTCCAAGCCTTCATCCAACGGTACATCGACCAGTCGGACATCCACCTGGGGCATCGCGCGACCAGCATCGACACGGTGCGTCGCAGGGTCCGGTTCGGGAACGGAGTCGAGGCCCCGTATGACCGGCTGGTCTCGACGATCCCCCTGCCCGAACTCATCCCGCTGATCGAAGGCGTGCCCGGCTACGTCTTCGATGCCTCCCGGCGGTTGTCGTATAGCACCGCGGTGATGGTCAACCTCGGGGTCGCCCGCGAGGGGATCACGGCGGCGCACATCTCCTACGTGTACGACCAGGACGTCATCTTCCCGCGCTTGAACTTCCCGCATCTCCTGTCACCGAACAACGTGCCGTCAGGGACATCGAGCATCCAGGTCGAGCTCTACTTCTCGGAGCGCTACCGGCCCCTGGAAGTGCCTCCCGAGCGGCTCATCGATCCCGTCGTACGCGACCTCCAGCGGATCGGGATCCTCCGCGAGGACGACCGGCTGCTCGTCCAGGAGGCGAGGGTGGCGCGGTATGCGAACGTCATCTACGACCACGAGCGAGCGGCGGCCGTCGCCACGATCCACGGCTATCTCGAAGAGGTCGGCATCGCCCGCTGCGGACGATATGGTGACTGGAACCACTCGTGGACCGACGAGTCCTTCATGAGTGGCGAGGCTTCCGCCGACGCTCTGCTCAGCGTGGGGGCCCGTTGAACCTGTCGGCCGGGCGCGTCAGCGACCGGCCAGGCGGGCCACCAGCGGGGCGACGGTGTCGATCTCGTCGCTCAGTCGGAGGTAGCTGAAGCCGTACCGCTCGCGTCGCTCGATCAGTAGGTCGACGCAGGCCTCCACGCTGCCGATGAGGACGCTGGGTGAAGCCGCGACGAGCTCCGGGTCGACGGCCAGACGGTCGGCGAAGGTCGACGCGACCCGCTGCCGAGCGGCCCGCCCGTCGTCGATCCGGCACAGGTAGACGCTGAGCTGGAGCTCCACTGCATCCCGCGGCCGACCGGCCGCGTCGAGCGCCGCACGGATCCAGTCGACCTTCTCCGCGACCCGCTCGGCCGAGAAGTCTGTAGTCGCCGTGGGTCCGAGCGCACCACCGGGGAGAGTGGCATGCACGCCGACGATGTCCGCCAGACGAGCCGCGAGCTCCAGGATCCGCCTTCCTCCGCCGCCGACGAGCAACGGCGGACGAGGCTGCTGGACCGGTCGCGGCAGGCCGGCCAGGCCGAGCACCTCGTAGTGACGGCCATGGAAGGTAACCTCGTCTTCGCCGAACAATGCGGTCATGATCTCGAGCGATTCACCCAGCCGCTCGATCCGGACAGCCGGTGGATCGAACGGACGGCCGAGCGCCAGGTAGTCATCAGCCTGCCAGCCCGCACCAAGTCCGATCTCGACCCGTCCATCGCTGAACCGATCGATCGACGCCATCGCCCGGTGGAGGGCGACCGGGTGACGCAGATCGTTGAGCAGGACAAGCGACAGAACGCGGAGGCCATCACTCGCATCGGCGGCAGCGAGCATCGCGGCAAGCGGATCCATCGCCCAGCCGCCGGTCAGGTGCTCGGACACCGAAACCGTGCTGAACCCGAGGTCCTCGATCCGGCGGACCTCGTCCCGCCAGCGGGCCGGCGGCAGCTCGAACGACGGCATCGGTGCGATGAACCGGAACGGGCGGACCTCCGTCACGCCACGACCCGGAGGCTGGGCATGGCGACCACGAACCGGGCTCCTCGAGCGCGGGCGGTCGCCGACTGGGCCACGATCTCATCGGCCAGCGGCCACGGCAGCACGAGGATGTCGTCCGGACGCCTGGCGTCGATGGCGTCCGGCGCCAACACCGGGATCCGCGAGCCCGGCAGGAGGCGATCCTGCTTGTCCGGCGAACGATCGACAATGAAGGCGAGACGATCGACGCCGACCTGTGCGATGTTGAGCAGTGTGGTCCCGCGTGCGGCCGCGCCATATCCCGCGACCGAGCGGCCGGCGGCATGTTCCTCGTCGAGGAAGGCCCGCAGGTCGGCGGAGACCCGGCGAACGGCGGCAGGCACGCTCGCGTAGCCGGCGACCTCAGCGAGTCGAGCGCCTTGCTCCGCCGAGCGGATCCGGTCGATCGACAGGGGGTCCGCGCCGGGGTTGATCACGGACTGCGATCGCCGCGTGGCGACGATTCGGAGACTCCCTCCGAACCGCGAGATCCATTCGGCGGCGCTCACCACGAGCCCGTGGCGGTCAAGGAGCCGCTCGAGGCTGTGGAGCGAGAAGTAGCTCCGATGGGCATGGCTGAGGACGTCGAACTGACCCTCGGCGAGCCCCTGGACGTGATGGCATTCGAAGTCGAGCAGGCCGTCAGGCGCAAGCCGGCGCTCAAGTGACGTCAGCAGCGCATCCGGATCTTCGACGTGGCTGAACGCGTGCCCCGCGGACACGATGCCGACGACAGGCTGATCGCTGTCGGTCGCGGCCTCCCCGCCGGTCGTCTCCGCCACGCCGGCTGTGGCGAAGGCGGCACTGATCCCGGGATCAGGATGCTCCACCTGGAGGACGGTGCGGTGGGCGTCCGGGACCGAACGGACCAGCATCCCGAACCAAGGGTCGCGCCGGATGTCGTCGGGTGTCGACGCCAGCCGGTGGCCGTGGAGCGGCCGACCGTTCGGCCGCGGGCCGACCAGCTGGACGAGGCCGCACGCCGGGCACAGGCTCGCCTGGATGGGCGCACTCGGGGCAGTCTCGGTCGACCACGAATCCAGCAACTGGTCCGGATCGGGTTGCGGACCGAGGTCGACGATCGGGATCAGATCCCGGCCATGGCACGATCGACAGGTCGCCGCGGGTCCCTGGGTGGTCATCCGTGCCCCTTCGACCTCCATACAATCGCAGCATGACGGGAATTCACGATCCTCGCGACGTCGTCGGCCCACCGCCCGGATCGGCTACGTGGGCCGACGAGCTTCGGGCGGCCTTCGCCGGCCGATCCGTCCTGGTGACCGGGCACACCGGGTTCAAGGGCTCGTGGCTGGTCGCATGGCTCGACGAGCTCGGGGCTCAAGTGACGGGGTACGCCCTCGACCCGCCCACCGATCCGAATCTCTTCGAGGCGGCGTCTATCGGAGATCTGCTCCAGGCGGACCATCGCGCCGATATCCGCGACCGGTCGTCCCTCGATGCGGCGATCCGGTCGAGCGAACCGGACGTCATCCTGCACCTCGCCGCACAGACCGTCGTGCTGGAGGGGTACCGCTCGCCGGTCGAGACGTTCTCGGTCAACGTGACCGGGACCGCCGTGGTCCTCGACGCGATCCGGGCGGCCGGGCGGCCGTGCGCCGTGGTGGTCGTCAGCAGCGACAAGTGCTACCGCAACGACGAGTCCGGTCGCCCGTTCAGCGAGGACGATCCGCTTGGCGGCGAAGACCCGTACAGCGCGAGCAAGGCCGGAACGGAGATCGTGACCGCCGCCTACCGTCAGTCGTTCTTCCCGCCCGAGGCGCTGGCGACGCACGCCGTGGCCCTCGCCAGCGCGCGCGCCGGCAATGTCATCGGCGGCGGTGACTGGACGCCGCACGGGATCGTGGCGGATATCGGCCGGGCGATCGCCACGGGGGAGACGCTTCGACTCCGGCGACCGCACGCGATCCGGCCGTGGCAGCACGTCCTGGAACCATTGGGCGGCTACCTGACCGTCGCGGCCCGGCTGCTCGGTCCCGATGCCGCCCACGTGACCCGTGCCTGGAATTTCGGTCCCGACCAGGGCGACGAGGCTACCGTGAAGGATCTCACCGAGCGGATCTTCGCCGCGTGGGGCCGCGGTTCGTGGCGTGACGACCAGCGGTCGGAGGATCTCCCCGAGGCCGGGGTCCTCCGCCTCTCGATCGAGCAGGCACGGGCTGACCTCGGCTGGCGGCCACGCTGGCACCTCGCCGACGCGATCGAGCGGACGGTCAACTGGCAGCGCCGATACGCGACGGATCCGAAGTCGGCCCGCGAATCGACCGTTGCGGACATCCGAGCCTACATGTCGGCAGATCACGCGGCGACCGGGGGACCCGGCTGAGGCGGCGACGTCGGGCACCGCCGCCGCCAGCTGCAGGAATCAGCCCAGCAGGAGCCGGACGCGGTGGACCCAGACGGCCATACCCAGCCGTTCGAGGCGATAGGCCAGCCAGCCCATCGGCAACACCGCCAGCCAGAGCACGCGGCCGCGCGGATCCGAGAGGGCCGTCCATTGGGCACGCAGGCCGCGCCCGGAGTGCGACGAGGATCGGACGTATTTGATCGCCTTGATCACGAACTCCTTCGGGTCCTCGGCGAAGAACACCATGTCGTGATTGAGGATCGCCTCGGTCTCGAGCATCCCGCCGTAGGCGTCGTCCATGCGGCTCGTGGGCCGGGACAGGCTGACGACCTGATCCTGCCAGTAGATGTGCAGCGGCTCGTTCACGTAGCGCGTCTTGTAGGTGCGGGCGATCTCGCTCCAGATGAACGAGAACGGGATGAGACCGGAATAGCCAGGGATCTCCGGGAACATGTGCTCGCGCAGCACGTCTGTCCGGTGGAATCCCCACTTCTCGCCCTTGACCTTGTAGTGGTAGCGGATCTCCCGGGAGTCCGAGTCGGTCGGATCATGCGGGAAGGGTGTTCCGACGAGGCGTCCGAGCTCGTCGTAGCACAGGACCGTCACACCGGTGAATCCGCCACGCTCGTCCTCGGGAATGGAGTCCCAGTGGTGCTTGAATCGTTCGAGCGCCGTGGGGACGCAGCCGTCATCCGAGTCAAGCGTCACGAACAGCTCGCCATCGGCGATCTGGACAGCCCGGTTCATCGACCCCTGCTTGCCGGCATCGACCTGCCAGTGGTACCGGATCGGGAAATCGGCTTCAGCCTGGAACCTCTCCACGAGCTCGCAAGTCCCGTCGGTCGATCCATTGTCGATGATCAGCCATTCGAAATCGCGGAACGTCTGCGCGAGGAGGCTCTGGAATGGCCGTTCCAGGGTGTGCGCGCGGTTCCTTGTCGAGGTGAAGACGGTGAACGTGTGGCTGGGAGATCCGGTGGCTGCGATCAAGACGGTCCTTCGAGGTTACAGGTTACCCGCGGTCGAGCATGGCTCAGCAAGCATGCTCAGCACGCATACTGCCACGCCCACGTCATCGCGCAGAAGGCCTTCGCTGCCGATATGCAACGAATGTGGTGTCAGCGAACAACCGGTCTCGAGCGATCATCAAGCGAAAGTTCGGACAGGAGACGGGTCAGGTCGTCGATCTCGACATCCGCCCGGAACCGATCATCGGCGGTTTCGGGCTGCCCGCGGACCTGCCGTGGATGCACGACCCGGACGGTCTTCCACCCGAGCCTGCGTGGTCCGTAGAAGTCCTTGGCCGGGTTGTCCGCGACGTAGACGAGCTCGGCGGCAAGCAGGCCCCACGCTCGGGCGATGGAGGCGAACCCGGCGGTGCCCGGCTTCGCGAACGAGGCGTCGTGCTCGTCGGTCATGATGATCGGCTCGCACCAGCGGGCCAGACCGAGGGCCGCGACCTTGGCAGCCTGGCTATCAACCGGACCGTCCGTCAGGATGCCCAGGCGCTGCCCGAGCGAACCGAGGCGATCGAGCGTTTCCGCTGCCCCGGGCGCGAGCGCGATGGACGGGCGATGCCGGCGGTATGCATCGACCAGGTCGGCCGTGGACACGCGCGCGGCTACGTCCGGGAACGCCGCTCGGAGCCGATCGAAGGCGTCCGCGCGGACGCCGTTCTCGAACCCGGTCCACAACCAGTCGGCCAGGGTCGTCGCCTCATCGTCGGATCGAGCCACGACCCGCGCCACGGCCGAGAACCCACTACGCACGTAATCGCGCTCGTCGTACAGGGTGTCGTCGATATCGAAGACGACACCGCGGATCACCACAGCGGCCGCCTCGTAAAGTGTTCGACATGGTAGCGAGTCATGAACAGGCCGGGCTCGTAGGCGCGCAGCCTCGGTTCGACGGTGTCGCCAGCGACCATGGCAAGCAGCCAGCGCGGGTAGTCGGCGCCGGCCGCGAGCGCGAGAGGAAACCCGCCGCCGAAGCGCGCGTTGATCTCGGATAGGACGGGTCCCTCGGGTGTCCGGAAGGCCTGCAGCGTGAGTGGACCGATGGCTCCGAGTCCCCGGCACCGCTCGAGGATGCCTTCGATCCAGGATTCGAACGCCGGGTCATGGTCGAGCGAGACGCCCTGGACCGATTCGCCGCCGAGGGTCCTGATCCGCCGACGCGGCACATAGTGGATCGGCCGCCCACGCAGGTCGAGCAGGGCGTCGATGGTGATCTCGGGGCCCTGCAGGAGCTCCTGGACGATCGGGTCTGCGACACGCCCGAGGATGGTGGCCAGCTCGTCGCGCTCGACCCGGAACGCATCCTGGCTGGCACTGCCGGCGCGGGGCTTGACGAAGGCGCGCTCGGGCAGTTCCGACAGCGGCGGCAGCGGCGGGATCCACGATCTGGGCACGGCGATGCCGAGCGCTCCAAAGGTCAGGCCCGTCCGGTACTTGTCCTGGGTGACGTCGACGAACGCGGGCGTGGAGATCGCGACGCGACAGCCGACCGCAGCAAAGCGTGCCTGTTCCCTGGCGAGGATGGGAAGATCCGTGTCGATCGTCGGGATGACCAGCCCGATGCCGCGGCGGACTGTCGTCGCGAGCACGTCGTCGACGTAGCCGGGATCGTCGGTCCGTAGGCTGCGAACGGCTTCGTCGGCCATGACGAGGGCTGGGGCCAGACCATCGACATCAGCGGCGACGACCTGTCCTCCACGCTCGTGCGCCGCTTCCGAGAACGCCCGCACGAGACTCGTGCGCCGACCAGCCGCCAGCACCAGCACGTTCCGTGGACCGCCGGCCGTGCCCCGCGCGCGAGCGCTCATGCGAGGATCAACCGGGCCACGATCCGCCTTTCGATGCGCTGTTCGCGGGCTGGTACGACCGGGTGGTCGCCTGCTGCGCCCGACCCTCCTAGGATATGCGGTCCGGACCATGTCGCCGATGGGTCGATCGACGTGTCGAGGGATAGCAGGGAGGGTGGATGCCCGGCACCGTGCGACTATCGGATGTTCTCAAGCGGCTGATCGACATCTGGGCGGCCGCGGCCGGCCTGCTCGTCTTGTCGCCGATCCTCGCTGCCACGGCCGTCGCGCTTCTCGTGGCCCAGGGCCGCCCCATCCTGTTCCGCCAACAGCGGCCGGGACGCGGCGGCGTCCCGTTCAGCATCGCCAAATTCAGGACGATGCGGGTGCTACGTCGAGGAGAGGTCGCCTACCGGACCGATGAGCTGCGGGTCACAACGCTCGGGCGCGTCCTCCGCGCCACGAGCATCGACGAGTTGCCCGAGCTGTGGAACGTCATCCGGGGCGAGATGAGCCTCGTCGGGCCGCGCCCGTTACTGATGGAGTACCTGGCCACCTATACCGAGCGGCAGCGACGCCGTCATGAAGTGCGTCCGGGCGTCACCAGCTGGGCTGCCGTGAACGGCCGGCATGTCCTCCGTTTCGAGGAGCGGATCGAACTCGACGTCTGGTACGTCGAGCATCGGAGCCTGAGGCTCGACTTCCGGATCATCGTCATGACGATCCAGCAGGTGCTCGCACGTACGGCCGTCTCGGCGATCCAGGATCCGGACGCGATCGGCTTCCCGCTCCCGGGACCGGATGCCGGCGCGGACCCCGCGCCGTCCCCGCCTGGCGCGCCCCGGTGAACGGCACGACAACCGCCCGGGAGGCTGGCTGGGGCCGATGGACCTGGCTGGCTCTGCTGATCTTCGGCTTCGTCATCGTCGGCTTGGTACTGGTCGCTGCGACGGGCGGCGTCCGCGGCAGCGACCAGTACTGGTACGTCGCCGACGTCACGACGCTGGTCCGCGATCACACCCTGACGACGAACACGGTGTTCCCGGTGGCCCTCCTGGGACCCGACCCCGTGCTGCCTCCGCCCTTCATCCACAATGTCCTGAGCATGTACCTTGCGGCGGTGCCAGCGATGGCCGTCGGGTCATACGCTGGGTGGCTGGTCCTGAACGTGCTGGCGACGTTCGCGGCGGCAGTCCTCATCTACCAGGTTGCGCGGACAGTGACGAGTCGCTGGGCGGCGTTGACCTGCGCGGTCCTGTACCCGGCACTGCCGGTGGTCTTCTGGCACACGGTCCAGCCGCTGTCCGAGGCATCGACCAGCCTGTTCGCCGCCCTCGCCATCTATTTCCTCTCGATCGCCGGTGTCCGAACCGGCCGATGGGTTGCGCTGGTCGGCGCGCTCGGGCTCCTCTATCTGTCGCGCGAGAGCTATCTGCCGTTGCTGCTCGCTGCGCCGGTCTGGTTCTTCTTCGTAAAGGTTCGCGAGCCCGGCGTGCGCGCCCGCGTCGCGCTCGCGTCCAGCCTCCTCGTCGCCACCACCGCCGTCGTGGTCGTTGCTCTTGCCGATGTCGCCTTCGCGGCTGACAACGTGCGGTTCTCGTACACGCGACTGCTCCACGCGGCCGTCCCGGGCAGCACGTCCAACATGTGGTTCAACTTCGACCTGTCGCCCGAAAGCCTGGCCGATCGGCTGCCGTTCGACCCCGGCCTCGTCGCGGGCAAGCTCGGCGAGCATCTGGCCGAGCAGTTCGTCCGGTTCGATAGTCCTGCCTTCGCCGTGTTCTACTGGACGTTCAACCTGCTGGCGATCGTCGCCGTCGTGATGCTCTGGCGCTGCCGCCATCGCCCGCGACAACGGCGCCTCGTCATCGGCGCGCTCGGCTTCGTCGCCATCCACGTCACGACCATCGCGATCTTCCAGAATCAGGCGCGCTACACAATGCCCGCCATCCCGGGTCTGCTGGTCGTCCTGGCGATAGCACTGGACGAGATCCCCTTCCTCGAGCGCAGGCTCGGCCGCCGACCGACGGCGATCGTCGTGGCACTAACGATCATGGCAATCGTGCCACTGGCCGCGTTCGCCCTCGTCTCACGTCGAGACGGTCTGGATCAAGCCCGGGTGGAACAGGCGACGCGGGTGCTGCTCGATTCAAACATCCCGTCTTCCGAACCATTGCTGATCGCCTATGACGGCACGCCCCAGGTCTTTGCCTACGCGGCGAGGCCGCGATTGATCGCATATCTCTGGCCGACTTACACCGATCAGGAGATCACCCGGGTGCGAACCGCATTCCCGAGTCACTGGCTGCTAGCACCGGCCGGCTCCGCGTTGATCGCGACACTCGGCCCGAGGGCCGGTTCCCCATCGGGCGAGGTCGACGGGGTGGACGGCCGATGGCTGCTTGTCCACCTCGGCGATTGATCGGCGTCGCCTCGGCGACCGGCGACCGTCACCGCACTCGCCGCCGGCGCGCGAGGTACTCGAAGGCGCCGGGCGGTACCGCCCCTCGACGCCGTCGCGTCGAGCGACGCCACCGTCTCCGTCCGGCCCGCTACAGCGGCTGCGACAGCGTCGACAAGGAGCGGGATCCCATTCCCGATGAAGCGATGATTCTGGTCCCGGCCACCACGACAACCTGCGCAGCGGCGGAACGGCGGGATCGCGGTGCTCCGGCGCACCGGGCGCCCGATATCGATGTCGATCTGGTGCTGTTGGGGACTGTTATGTGCGGTCAAGAGGCGTACGATCGTCGTCGTCTTGACTGGACGCCGAGAGCCCACTGATCCGGGCTCGAAACGGCCCGCCGGGGTCGAGGGGACCGAGAGGGCATGACGAAGGCAACCATTGGATAGGGGCCGGAGACGCAGGTCGCTGGGCGCGTTCGCGGTGATGGTCGTCCTGTGGTCGGCGGTGAGTGCTCCAGCGACGCTCGCAGCGAACCCGACAGGGGGGGCCGGGGGCTTCCTCGCCGAGCCCGGGAAAGTCGTCGCCCAGCGAGCGCCTGGCGGGACGACCGCGCCTCTGCTTGCGCCGACGGTCACGCCGAGCGGGTTCCAGGACACCGTCGTCCTGAATGGCCTGACGAACCCGATCAGCCTGCGGTTCGCATCCGACGGGCGCGTCTTCGTCGCCGAGAAATCGGGCCTGATCAAGGTCTTCGCCAGCCTGACCAGCACGACACCGACGATCTTCGCCGACCTGCGCACCCAGGTCGACGATTACTGGGATCGTGGCCTGATGAGCATGGCCCTCGACCCGAACTTTCCGACCAGCCCGTATGTCTACGTGCTGTACGCGCTGGACGGCGTCGATGGCGGGACCGTGCCGCGCTGGAACGACGCATGCCCCACCCCGCCGGGTCCGACGACCGATGGCTGCGTCGTCACGGGACGGCTGTCGCGGCTCACCGCGTCCGGCAACGTTGCGACCGGTCCCGAGAACATCCTGATCAAGGACTGGTGCCAGCAGTTCCCGAGCCACTCGCTCGGCGACCTGCGCTTCGGCACCGACGGCGCCCTGTATGTCTCCGCCGGCGAAGGCGCGAGCTTCCTGAATGTGGACTACGGGCAGTTCGGGGGCACCACGGGTATCACCCAGGCGAATCCGTGCGGCGATCCACCGTCGGGCGCCGGCGGCACCCAGACGCCCCCGACAGCGCGTGGCGGGGCGCTGCGGAGCCAGAGCGCGCGTCGACCGGCGGGCGACCCGGTCGTGCTCAATGGTGCGATCCTGCGCGTCGACCCGGCGACCGGCGCCGGTTTGCCGACCAACCCGATGGCCGCCAGCTCGAACCTCAACGCCCGCCGCATCGTCGGGTTCGGCGGGCGCAATCCGTTCCGCTTCGCGATCCGACCAGGGACCAACGAGGTCTGGGTCGGCGACGTCGGCTGGAATGACTACGAGGAGATCAACCGGATCGCCGACCCGACCAGTTCGCCGGTCGCCAACCTCGGCTGGCCATGCTTCGAGGGACCCGGCCAGCAGACCGGCTACGCGGCCGCCGGCCTGGACGCCTGCACGAGCCTCTACGCTGCGCCGACAGGCCTGCTGCAGCCGTACTACTCGTACTCACATTTGTCAACGGTGGTGTCCGGTGAGACGTGCCCGACAGGCAGTTCCGCGATCGCCGGGATGACCTTCTACCAGGGCGGTCCCTACCCCGCCGCCTACGACGGGGCCCTGTTCTTCGCCGACCACGCGAGGAATTGCATCTGGGCGATGCATCGGGGCACGAACGGCCTGCCCGATCCGGCGCAGATCGAGACATTCGTCGCCGGGGCGGCGAACCCGGTCGACCTCGAGACGGGCTCCAATGGCGACCTGTTCTACGTCGACTACGACGGCGGGACGATCCATCGCGTGGTCTACGGGGGCGCCAACCTGCCGCCGATCGCCGTCATCGCGGCTGTCCCGTCATCCGGGCCGTCGCCATTGACGGTCGCCCTCGACGGGACCGGCTCGACCGACCCGGAGAGTCGTCCCCTGACCTACTCGTGGGACCTCAACAACGACGGGATCTTCGGCGATTCGACCTCAGCCACGACGAGCGTGACGTTCACGACCTCTGGGACGCACACCGTCCGATTACAGGTCGCCGATCCATCGCTGGCGACCGGCACGACGTCGTTCGACGTGCTCGTCGACGATTCCCTGCCGCACCCGGTCATCGACACCCCTGCCACGTCTCTGACCTGGCAGGTCGGCCAATCGATCTCGTTCAGCGGTCATGCGACGGATGGGCAGGGCGCCGCGATCCCGGCCAGCGGCCTGTCGTGGACCCTGATCCTCCACCACTGCCCGTCCAACTGCCACACCCACACGGTCCAGTCGTTCGCCGGCGTCGCCAGCGGCTCCTTCGCGGCGCCCGATCATGACTACCCGTCCTATCTCGAGCTTGCCCTGACCGCGACGGATTCGATCGGGCGCAAGACCACCACAAGCGTCCGCCTGGATCCGCGGACGGTCGGTCTGACCTTCCGGACCGTCCCCGTCGGTCTGACCCTCGCGATCGGCACCTCGGCGGAGACGGTCACCCCATTCGTGCGGACCGTCATCGTCAACTCGTCGATCGGCCTCAGCGCTCCGACCCCGCAGTCCGTCGGTAGTACCCCATACGCATTCTCGTCCTGGTCGGACGGCGGCGCGGTATCCCACACCATCCTCGCGCCCCCCACGGCGACGACGTACACGGCCACCTACGCCGCCGGCGGCACGACCGCCTACCTGTCGGACCTGGCGTACACCGTGGTCGCCAGCGGCTGGGGGCCGGTCGAGAAGGATCGCAGCAACGGTGAGCAGGCGGCCGGTGACGGCCTGCCG
>Ga0075021_10000717_pt1 | contig 17167 bp, 16 predicted proteins | sample ColStrG_CSR_2012_FD_72749 | JGI IMG/M metagenome (GOLD analysis project Ga0075021, IMG submission 72749) | Freshwater sediment microbial communities in response to fracking from Pennsylvania, USA - Cold Stream Run_MetaG_CSR_2012 | ecosystem: Environmental > Aquatic > Freshwater > Creek >...
CGTCGCGATCGTCAACTCACCGCTGGTGCATATCGGCGGGGTTTTCCGGGTACTGCAATGCGTCGCCGAGGCGAGATCCTTTGTGCTGCTGGAACGATTCGAGCTGAACGCGTGGGCCGATGCGGTACGCAAGCACCGGCCGCGGACGGTTTCGCTGGTACCGGCCGCTTTGCGCACGGTATTGCACTCCGATCTCGCACAATCCGACCTGGAAAGCGTCCGCGCCGTCACCTGCGGCACGGCGCCGCTATCGGCAGACGATGCCGACGCCTTCACCGAGAAGTACGGTATCCCCGTCCTCACCTCCTATGCCGCAACCGAATTCGGCGGCGGCGTCGCCGGCTGGACCCTGGCCGATTACCGGCAGTACTGGCACGCCAAACGCGGCAGCGTCGGCCGGGCTAATCCCGGCGCGCAACTGCGGGTGGTCGATGAGGGCGGCGCACCGGTCGGGGCGGACCAGGTCGGTCTGTTGGAGGTCAAGCCGGGACAGCTGGGACGGTCGGCAGAATGGATGCGGACCACGGATATGGCGCGCATCGACACCGACGGATTTGTCTGGGTCGTCGGACGCGCCGACCAGGCGATCATCCGCGGCGGGTTCAAGGTGATGCCCGACGACGTGCGTACCGCGCTGGAGGCCCACCCCTCGGTGGCGGGCGCTGCCGTGGTGGGCCGACCCGACGAGCGCCTCGGTGAGACGCCCGTCGCCATGGTGGAACTGCGTGAGTCCGCGGCGACCGATCCCGGCGAGCTGATCGAGTATCTACGGATGCGACTGGCCGGTTACGAGATTCCCACCGACATCGCGATCGTCGGCGCCATCCCGCGAACACCCTCGGGCAAAGCCGATCTGAGCGCAATCCGGACTTTCTTCAATACAGCCGCCCACAGCGACCATGCCGGGTGACTCGCCCACGGTCGCCGAGGTGTTGCGGCACCAAGCCCGCGCGCGCTCAGAGCACCCGCTTCTTGTTTGCGACGACGACCGCATCAGCTACGCCGAGGCTGAGCGCCGCTCTGCACAGCTTGCCCGCGGACTGCTGGCGCTCGGTGCCGGCAAGGGCACTCACGTGGGACTGCTCTACCCGAATGGCACCGAGTTCGTGGTCGGGATGCTGGCGGCGGCACGGATAGGCGCGGTGGTGATCCCGTTCTCGACCTTCGTCACGGCCCGCGAGATGCGCGAGCAACTGGTCGACAGCGACACCCAGATCCTCTTGAGCGCGGCATCGTTTCGCTCTCACGATTATGCGCAAAGATTGGCGCAGGCGGTGTCGGACCCGGACTTCGATGCCACCCGGCCGCTGTTCGCCGCCGCGACACCGCAGTTACGCCACGTCTCGATCAGCCACGGCCCGATTTGTGGGCTCGCCGAGACCATCGACCCCACATTGCTGTCCGCGCTGGAAAACGATGTCGACGGCTCAGACCGGCTGACCATCGTCTACACGTCGGGCTCGACGAGCACCCCCAAAGGTGTGGTGCACACGCACGCCGCCCTGCTCGGCCACCAGCAGAGCCTCAACGACATCCGCCGTTTGACGGTCGACGACAAGTTGTTCTGTAATTCGCCGTTCTTCTGGATCGGCGGGTTCGCGTTCGGCCTACTCGCCACGCTGATCGCCGGATCGACGCTGGTGTGCTCCAATGCCAGCTCGAACGACGAAGGGGCCGGCAGCACGCTTGATCTGCTCGAGGCCGAACGGCCAACCATGACAAACGGTTTCGCCGCCGGCATCGCGCACCTGGCCGACCACCCGAGCTTTGCGGCACGCGACCTGTCTTCGATGCGTCGCGGCAATCTGTACCCGATCATGGCGCCCGACATCCGGCCGGCCGATCCGGAATTGCGGCACAACATGCTGGGCATGACGGAGGCCGGCAGTGTGCTGCTGATCAGCGGCGACGAATCCGAACAGCCCGAGGAGCGGCGTGGGTCGTTCGGCAGGCCCGCGCCCGGATTCGAGACCATGATCATTGCGCCCGATGCGTCGGGAGTCGGCGAACTGTGCATCCGCGGGCGATACGTGATGCAGGGTTACTACAAACGCAGTCGCGAAGAGACTTTTGATGCCGACGGTTGGTTCCACACCGGTGATTTGGTGCGCGCTGACGGCGACGGATTCATGTACTTCGTCGGCCGGCTCAGCGCGATGATAAAGACGGCGGGCGCCAATGTCTCGGCAGCCGAGGTGGAGAAGGCGATCGCTAAGCTGACTGGCGCATCGGCTCACGTTGTCGGCATTCCGGACGCCGAACGCGGGGAGCTGGTCGCAGCGGTTGTCGCCCTGCCGGATTTAGATGAAGCCGCGCTGTGTGAGCGGCTCAAGGAAGAGTTGTCGACTTACAAAATCCCCAAACGGTTCCTTGCCATGCCCAGCGCCGAAATACCACTGTTGTCGAGCGGCAAAGTCGACACAAAGCAATTGAAGAAGCTGTTCCGTGACTAGCCCGGAGCCTGACCCAACGCTCGCGCGTGCCGTCGATCAACTCGTGCGGTTTCGCGCCACCCACGACGATGCCAAGCCGATGGTGATCGACCCGCAGGCCCGAATCAGCTACCGCGAACTAGACACGACCACAAGAGATTTAGCCGCGGCATTTGTCGAAGCCGGCGTCGGGAAGGGGACTCGAGTCGGCCTGATCATGCCCAATTGCGTCCGCTGGGTTCAGGTTGCGATCGCACTGACACGCATCGGCGCGGTACTGGTTCCGTTGAGCACCCTGCTGCGGCCCGGCGAGCTCGTCGCGCAGTTGCGGGCAGCCGCGGTGCAATTCCTGGTGAGTGTCGAGGAATTCCGCGGGCACCGCTATCTGGACGACCTCCAATCTGTACCGCGCCTCGAACTTCCCGCGTTACGCCAGGTTTGGACGGTTGACCGACTCAACCACGCTAGTGCCGGCGAGCGGTCCCGCCAGCTCGTCGACGCCATGACCGAAACCGTCACCGCCGCCGACCCGCTGGTCATCATGTTCACCTCGGGCAGCAGCGGAGCACCCAAGGGCGTCGAGCATTCCCACGGCAACGCTTTGGGCGCCGTCCAGTCAGGCCTCGCGGCGCGCTGCATCACATCCGATACCCGGCTCTATCTACCCATGCCGTTCTTCTGGGTGGGCGGCTTTGGCAGCGGGATACTGTCCGCACTGCTCGCTGGGGCCACCCTGGTGACCGAGGAAGTACCGAAACCTGAAACCACGCTGCAGCTGCTGGAAAGCGAGCGGGTCACGCTGTTTCGCGGCTGGCCCGACCAAGCCGAGGCGCTGGCGCGGCATGCTGCTGAGATCAGTGTCGACCTTTCGGCATTACGGCCAGGCAGTCTGGAAGCCTTGCTACCGTCAGAGCTGCGGGCTCAGCCTGGTGCGCGGGCCACGCTGTTCGGCATGACCGAGGCATTCGGGCCTTACTGCGGCTACCCCGCCGACACCGATATGCCGGAACCGTCCTGGGGCAGTTGCGGAAAGCCGTTCCCTGGGATGCAGGTGCGCATCGTCGACCCCGATAACAGCCAGCCGGTTGCCACGGGAACCGTTGGCATGATCCAGATCCGGGGACCTCACACGCTACGGGGCATTTGCGGCCGCACCCGGGAAGAGTTGTTCACCTCCGACGGCTTCTACCCTACTGGCGATCTCGGTCATCTCGATCCGGACGGCTTCCTGTTCTACCGCGGCAGATCTGACGACATGTTCAAAGTCAGCGGGGCCACTGTCTACCCCAGCGAGGTCGAGCGCGCGCTGCGCACCATCGATGGCGTCGAGAACGCGTTCGTCACCAACGTGCCCGCCGCTGCGGGGGAACGTGTCGGTGCGGCAATCGTGTGCGGCGCCCACTCGCTTACCCCCGAACAGCTGCGCAACTCGGCACGCAAGCTGCTGAGTGCCTTCAAGGTGCCGACGGTGTGGCTGTTGCTGGAATCCGACGACGACGTCCCGCGCGGCGGCACCGGGAAACCCGACACCCGGCGCCTGCGGGAGGCGTTGATCGCAGCGAACAAGCCTTAAGGAACCCGCTCCCAAGGTTGACAGTTCTGCGACTCGAAGGCCTTGACCGTTGTAGCGTTAATACTCGCGAACATCGGACCGACAGACGTATTCGCCTGGATTACATGCTCCTTGTTCGCGTCGGGTGTGCTGTAGGTGAACCACGAGCACATCGAGCCCTGGGTCGGCACATTGTTGATCCAAACCCCGAAGGTGGACGCCGACCCGCTCGTCCGGTAGAGGCCGGGCGCAATGTCAGGCCCGACGATAAAGACACCGTTCCCCGGGATCGGGTCCATCGGATCGGCAACTGCGGGCGGCGCCAACGCGACCACAACCACACACGCGACGAATCCGGCCATTGCGTGGGACACACGCGCTTGCGGCATTTCGCCTCCCGTTGGGGTTGCTCGGCTCAGTGTCAGCGTATGCCCGGGCCCGAATTACCGCAACGGGCATCGAGCCGGCTATTGGGAAGCCGGACGACTCGCGTCCGCTACCACGCCGCGCGAAACAAGGTGCTCGATCAGCGGAACCGCGCCCGCCGCAAGATGTTCCGACATCGCCGTGCGCGCGAGGTTTTCGTCCCGCTTTTCGAGTGCGGAGAGCACCCGGCGGTGGTCCTCAATCGACTGATTCGGCCAGCCTTCGATCGTAGGGAACACCGATTCGGGTGCGTACCGGGTGATCTGCGACATCAGCTGGGCCAGCTTCGGTGAGTCGGACGCGATATTGATAGCCCGGTGGAACTCGTGGTTCAGCCGAACGGTCTGCTCCTGGTCATCACCGGCATAGGCTTCCTCGAGCTGGGCCTGGATCTCTTTAAGCTCGCGCAGTTGATCGTCGGTGATGTTGAGCGCCGCCCGTGCGGCCAGCTCCCCGCCGACGTGCGCCTGCACGTTCGCGACGTCGGTGACATCGCGTCCGGTCACCGGCAGTACCACGAAGCCTCGGCGCGGCTGCTGAGCGATCAGGCCTTCGGCCCGCAGGGCGAACAGCGCTTCGCGGACCGGCGTGACGCTGATCCCCAACTCCGCGGCCAATTGGTCTAAGCGAATGTACGCCCCGGCAGCGTAGCTGCCGTCGAAGATTCTCCCGCGAATGAAGCGCGCGACGTCGTCGGAAAGTTGAGGCCGGGCAGTGAAATCCGGGGCGCTCATCGGCTCACACCCGATACTCGGCGAGCAGCCGTTTACTGATGATGTTCTTCTGGATCTCGCTGGTTCCCTCGCCGATGAGCAGGAACGGCGCATCGCGCATCAGACGCTCGATCTCATACTCCTTGGAGTACCCGTAGCCGCCGTGAATCCGGAAGCTCTGCTGGGTGACCTCGGAACAGAATTCGCTGGCAAGGTATTTGGCCATACCGGCGGCGACATCATTGCGCTCTCCGGAATCTTTCAGCCGCGCCGCGTTGACCATCATCAGATGTGCGGCTTCGACTTTGGTCGCCATCTCGGCGAGCTGGAAAGCGATCGCCTGGTGCTCGGCGATCGGCTTGCCGAAAGTGTGCCGCTGCTGTGCATAACGCACCGCAAGTTCGAAGGCACGAATGCCGACACCACAGGCTCGGGCCGACACGTTGACGCGGCCCACTTCGATGCCGTCCATCATCTGGAAGAAGCCTTGTCCGGGGGCGCCACCGAGAATGTCGTCGGCACCCGCTTGGTAGCCATCGAAGATGAGTTCGGTGGTGTCAATGCCCTTATAGCCCAGCTTGTCGATCTTGCCGGGTATCACCAAGCCGGGCAACACTTCACCGAAACCTGTTGGCTTCTCGACGAGGAACGCGGTCAGGTTGCGGTGCGGCTTGTCCGCGCCTTCGTCGGTGCGAACCAATACGGCGACCAGTGTCGAACTGCCCCCGTTGGTCAGCCACATCTTCTGACCGTTAATGGTGTAGTTACCATCGGGATTGTGTTTGGCGCGAGTACGGATCGCGGCGACATCGGAACCCAGCTCCGGCTCCGACATCGAAAACGCGCCACGGGTCTCGCCGGTTGCCATGCGTGGCAGGAAGCGCAGCTTCTGCGCGTCGGTGCCGTGCTGGCGCAGCATGTAGGCCACGATGAAGTGCGTATTGAGCACACCGGAGACGCTCATCCAGCCGCGCGCCAGCTCCTCGACGCACAGCGCGTAAGTCAGCAGCGACTCCCCCAGCCCGCCGTACTCCTCCGGAATCATCAGCCCAAACAGGCCCATGTCGCGCATCGCGTCGACGATGTCCTGTGGATAGGCATCAGCCCGTTCGAGTTCCGCCGCGTTGGGGATTACTTCCTTCTCGACGAATTGCCTTACGGTGGAGATGATCTCGGTCTGAATCTCGGTGAGGCCGAGGGTTTGGGCAAGTCTGGTCATGGGCTTGATGTCCCTTCGCGTTTCCGGTCGGCTGCACAGGCGATCGTTTTTGCGGTCGTCAAGCGCTCGATGTCGGCGGCCGTCAATCCCAAGTACTGCGCGAGCACGTCGGCGGTGTCTTGGCCCACGGCGGGCGCGGCCGCGCTGGCGGGATGAGTGCCGTCAAACGCGGCCGGCAGGCCGGGGGCCAGATAGTCTCCGACACCGGGTTGGTGCAGCCGGGAAAACAACGGATTTTCGGTCACCTTCGGGTCGGCAGCGACTTCCGCGAAGGTGCTGTACCGCTCGAACAAGACGGTGGTGTCGGACAGTGCGGCGGCGATCTTCTGGGCCGGGTGATCGGCAAACCAGGTGGCGAACAGGCCGGAAAGCACGTCGCGGTACTTATAGCGGTGACCTTCGGCACCGAAGTCCACGCCCAGGGCGTCTGCCAGCGCCGAGACCGCGGCCCCGGTTCCCGTTACGTCGACCAAGTCGCGAAAATGCCGTCCGGTCAACGTGACAACCATGAACCTGACCCCGTCACGACTGATGAAGTCCTGGCCGTACTGGCCGTAGATGGCGTTGCCAAGGCGCTCGCGTTGGGTGCCGTTCACCTGCGGCTCGGTCAACAGCCCCAGGTTTCCCGCGGTGGCCAGCGCGACATCCTCCAGAGCCAGGCTGACGCGCGCACCGGCCCCGGACTGTTCACGGCGGCGAACGGCGGTGACGACGGCCAGTGCGGCGTACAGCCCGCAGCACACGTCCCAGGCCGGCAACACGTGGTTGATCGGGCCGGCATGATCGGCCGGACCAGTGACAAGTGGGAATCCGACGCCGGCGTTCACGGTGTAATCCACCCCGGTGGAGCCGTCGCCACGGCCAAGGAGCTGAACATGGATAACGTCGGATCGCTTGGCGGCCAAACGATCATGGCTCAGCCACGACAGCCCGGCGGCGTTGGTCACGACGATGCCGTCGCCCTCGACGATCAGCCGCTGAACCAGATCTTGCCCCTCCGGCGAGCGTAGATCGATGGTGGCCGACCGCTTTCCCTTGTTCAGCCCGGTCCAATAGATCGACGTGCCGTCCGCGGCCAGCGGCCAGCGGTTTACGTCCGAGGCGCCGCCGATCGGATCGATCCGGATTACCTGCGCACCGAGTTGGCTCAGCGTCATGCCGCACAACGGTGCGGCGACAAAACTGGAAACCTCGACGACGGTGAGACCGTTCAGCGGCGACGCGTCGGTCACGTCGACGCGACCCGCTCGAAGATTGCGGCGAGCCCCTGACCGCCGCCGATGCACATGGTTTCCAGCCCATAGCGCGCCTGCCGGCGGGTGAGTTCACGGGCCAAGGTGGCCAGCATCCTGCCGCCGGTGGCCCCTACCGGATGGCCCAGCGAGATTCCCGAGCCGTGCACGTTGGTTCGGTCGAAGTCGGCGGCGCCGAAATTCCATTCGCGCATCACCGCGAGCGCCTGGGCGGCGAAGGCCTCGTTGAGCTCGATGAGGTCGATATCGCTAAGTTGCAGACCGGCCTTGGCGAGTGCGACTTCGGTCGCGGGCACCGGACCGATGCCCATGATGTTGGGCGCCACGCCGGCCAGTCCCCACGACACCAAGCGGACCAGCGGGGTCAGGCCGTATTCGGCCGCCTTGACGGGTGTGGTCACCAGACACATCGAAGCCGCATCGTTCTGCCCGCTGGCGTTTCCGGCCGTGACCGTCGCCTCTGGATCATCGCCCAGCAGAACGGGTTTGAGCTTGCTCAAGGACTCCACCGAGGTGTCGGCGCGCGGATGCTCGTCGGCGTCGACCAGTTCTTCACCTCTTCGCGTGCGCAGCGTGACCGCGACTATTTCCGAAGCCAGGATGCCGTCCTTCTGCGCCGCCACCGCACGCTGGTGGGACCGCGCCGCGAGTTCGTCTTGCTCGAGACGTGAAATGCCGTACTGGCGACGCAAGTTCTCGGCCGTCTCCATCATGCCGCCCGGCACCGGATAGTGCCGGCCGCCCGCGGTGCTGCGTCCCCGCGCCAGCCCGTCGTGGATCTGCACACCGCTACGGGCACCGCCCCAGCGCATGTCGGTGGAGTAAAACGCGACGTTGCTCATGCTTTCGCAGCCGCCGGCGATGACGAGATCGTGGTCGCCGTTGCCCACCTGCAGACATGCCTGGATCACCGCCTGCAGGCCGGACCCGCAGCGACGATCGACCTGCATGCCGGGCACCGTGACCGGCAGCCCCGAATCCAGGGCGACCACCCGCCCGATCGCGGGCGCCTCGCTGTTGGGATAGCAGTGGCCGAGAATTACGTCTTGCACCGCCTCCGGTGCGAGGCCGGTGCGCTCGAGCAGCCCCCTGAGGGCGGTAACGCCGAGGTCAACGGCGCTTAGCGACTTGAACATTCCGCCGTAGCGGCCGATCGGCGTCCGGACCGGCTCACAGATCACTGTTTCACGCATGGCTACCCCTCACCTCCTGCGCTGAGCAGACGCAAAAGCTCCCAAATTCGGCCCGAATTGGGGGCCTTTGCGTCTGCTCGGCCGATGGGACTCATAGGTGCCGGCCGCCGGTTATCTCCATCACGGTGCCGGTCATGTACGAGGACAGATCCGAAGCCAAAAATACTGCGACGCTTGCGACCTCGCTCGGCTCCCCCGCCCTGCCCATGGGAACCTCTGCGACCTTGGAATCCCAGATACGTTGCGGCATGGCTTCCGTCATTGCCGAACGAATCAGCCCGGGAGCGATTGCGTTCACCCGCACGCCCAGGTGCGCAAGCTCCTTGGCGGCAGCCTTGGTCATCCCCACGATGCCGGCCTTGGCGGCCGAGTAGTTGGTCTGACCGATCATTCCGACCTTGCCCGACACCGACGACATGTTCACGATTACGCCACGCTTGTTTTCCCGCATGATCGCGGCCGCCAGTCGGGTGCCGTTCCAGGTCCCCTTCAAGTGCACGTTGATGACCTGGTCGAACTGTTCTTCGGTCATCTTGCGCATGGTCGCGTCGCGGGTGATCCCAGCGTTGTTGACCATGATGTCCAGGCCGCCGAAACGCTCGACCGCGGTCTGGATCAGGGTCTCGATGTCGGCAGCTTGAGTCACATCGCAGCGGACCGCCAGCGCCACGTCGTCGCCACCCAACTGCTTGGCCGCGACCTGGGTCGCCTCGAGGTTGACGTCGCCAAGCACAACCCGCGCGCCCTCGGCGATAAATCGTTCGGCGATGGCAAAACCCAGACCTTGTGCCCCGCCTGTGATCACCGCAGTCTGACCGCTCAGCAACGACATCTGGATCACGAATCCTTATCTGGTTAGCTTCCACTCGGGGGTACCCGCCGTTCAAATATCGTATTTCATATAGGATCCATTCCCGGAACCGGGCACCCCATGAAGACCGGCGCGACTCGCCAATCGAGGATGCCAAAGAGGAGCTTTCTGCCAATGACCACCGCTGACGTGCCAGAGGTCTCAAACGAGGATTTCCAGGAAATCCTGGCTCAGACCAGGCGTTTCGTCCGCGCGGCCGTCGTCCCCCGCGAGCAGGAGATCCTGGACGAGGATCGGGTACCCGATGATCTTCGCGACCAGGCCAAGAAGATGGGCTTGTTCGGCTACGCGATTCCACAGCAGTGGGGCGGGCTTGGGCTGAACCTGAAGCAAGATGTCGAGGTGGCGATGGAGTTGGGCTACACCTCGCTGGCGCTGCGGTCGATGTTCGGCACCAACAATGGCATCGCGGGGCAGGTCCTGGTCGGCTTCGGCACCGACGAGCAGAAGAGCCGCTGGCTGGCGCCGATAGCGTCCGGGGACGTGGTCGCCTCCTTTGCGTTGACCGAGCCCGGCGCCGGATCGAACCCGGCAGGCCTGAAGACCAAAGCTGTTCGCGCGGGTAGTGATTGGGTGATCTCCGGACAGAAGCGCTTCATCACCAACGCGCCGGTCGCCAACTTGTTTGTGGTGTTCGCGCGCACCCGGCCCGCCGATGACCAGGGCCCCGGGATCGCCGTCTTCCTGGTTCCTGCCGAGGCCGCCGGTGTTGAGGTCGGCGCCAAGGACGCCAAGATGGGTCAGGAAGGCGCGTGGACCGCAGACGTCAGCTTCACCGATGTCCGAGTCGATGCCGGCGCTCTGATCGGCGGTAGCGAGGACGTCGGTTATCGGGCGGCGATGACATCGTTGGCGCGCGGCCGGGTCCACATCGCGGCGCTCGCGGTGGGCGCCGCTCAGCGCGCTCTCGACGAATCCGTGGCATATGCCGCCACCGCGACGCAGGGCGGAGCGCCGATCGGAAGCTTCCAGTTGGTGCAGGCGATGCTCGCCGACCAGCAGACCGGGGTCATGGCCGGCCGCGCCTTGGTCCGCGATGCCGCACGACTGTGGGTCAGCAACGAGGACCGCCGGGTGGCGCCGTCGGCCGCGAAGCTCTTCTGCACCGAAATGGCCGGCAACGTAGCCGATCTCGCGGTGCAGATTCACGGCGGCACCGGATACATGCGTGGCGTTCCGGTCGAACGCATCTACCGCGACGTTCGGCTACTGCGACTCTATGAAGGCACCAGTGAGATTCAGCGACTGATAATCGGTTCGAACCTCGTGAAGGCGGCGCAGCGATGAGCGGCGGAGGTGAGGGACGGCTAAAAGGAAAAGTGGCCTTCATCACCGGAGCGGCACGTGGGCAGGGCCGCGCCCACGCCGTCCGGATGGCCACCGAAGGCGCCGACATCATCGCGGTCGACATTGCCGACAAGCTTCCGGAAGGCGTTCCGTACCCACCAGCTACTCTCGACGACCTCGCCGAAACCGTGCGCCTCGTCGAGGCGACAAACCGCCGGATCCTGTCCTTCACCGTCGACACCCGCGACTATGACGCACTCCGCCAAGCCGTCGACGACGGCGTCACTCAACTGGGACGGCTCGACATCATCGTGGCCAACGCCGGTATCGCGATTCCACAGGCCTGGAACGACATCACGCCCGAATCGTTTCGCGACGTCATGGACGTCAATGTGACCGGCACGTGGAACACCGTGATGGCCGGCGCGGACAAGATGATCGAGGGCGGCCGTGGCGGCTCGATCATCCTGATCAGTTCCGCTGCCGGCATGAAAATGCAGCCGTTCATGGTGCACTACACCGCCAGCAAGCACGCCGTCACCGGGTTGGCCCGCGGCTTCGCAGCCGAGCTGGGTAAACATTCGATCCGGGTCAATAGCGTTCACCCCGGGCCGGTGAACACCCCGATGGGAACCGGCGACATGGCCAGCTCGGTGGGTAAAACCATGGAAACCAACCCGCAGTTGTCCCACATGCTCACGCCGTTCTTGCCCGCCTGGGTCGCCGAGCCGGAAGACATCGCCGACGCGGTGTGCTGGCTGGCCAGCGACGAATCGCGCTACGTCACCGCCGCCCAGATCCCGGTCGACCAGGGCTCCACCCAATACTGAGTCGGCTACGCGGTCGCTCAGGCGATCAGTTCCAGCGTCCCCAGATCACGGATCGCCTGGCAACCTCGCTCTAGCATGGTGAGCACCATGTCGTCGCCGCGCTCGGTGCCGGCAGCGAAGGCAAACCCCAGAGCCGAGATCAGCGGAGCCTGCGGCACCCCGAGCCGGTAGTCGCGCCAACACGCGTCAAAGTCGTACCCGGTTACGCCGTAACCCAGCAGCGCGCGGTGATAGTCCTTGACGAGGTCCTTCTCGATTGTCGGCCGCAGCTGTGGATTCAGGCTGGTGGCCGTGAAGTAGGCGAGATCCCGCGCCGGCAGGCCTACGCCGAGCGTCTGCCAGTCGACAACACTTACCCAGGTCTGATCTGGATCGAATAACAGGTTGTCGAGGCGGTAGTCGCCATGCAGCAGGGCGAACCGGTCCTGGTTGGCCAGGAGCCAGGGCGTCACCAAACCCATTGTCGTCGTGAAAGTCTCGCGGTCTTGGGCGCTCATTCGGTCCCCGAGCTTTTCCAGCGTGATGTCGGCACTAATGATCGCGACATCACCAAGTCCTTTGGCGGAAGCCTCATCGGCGCGGGGAAACCCCATGCCGGGCAGATCGAGCCAGAACGGGTCGCACCAACTGGGTCCGTGTAATCCGGCCAGCGCCACCGCGGCAAGGCGCGCCTCCTGTTCGCCGCAGCCCGCGATCTGATCTCCCTGCACCGCGGGCGCTTGATCGGCGAGCAACAGTGCGTAGTCCATGGCGTCTTCGCTGATCTCACAGTAGAAGCACTGCGGGGTTGGCACCCGCACCCGATCAGCCACCGACGCGTAGAACGTGCACTCGCTGCGGTAGCCGATGGTGACGCGGTCACGCACGGTGTCGTCCTGGGCCGGAAGTTTGATCACGAAAGTCTGCGGCAGGTTACCGGGCTCCGTGGCGTACTTCGCCGTCACGCGGTAGGTCGCCCCGGTCTGGCCGGTGCCGATGGCAACGACGTCGACGTCGGACACCTCGACGGTTGCGCGGCCTTTACTGAGGGCTGCCGACAGCCACTCGGGAGTCACCTCGCCGGGATACCGGGGAATCGACACCACAGCACTCATGCGCAACACGCCTCCAACACTCGCACAGCCCTGTCCACTGATCTATGGAACTGTAAGGCATACCGGAAAGGCCGCGGCCGACCGCCTGTGTGGCAGGGTGACCTTGCGACGCGGCCGGGATACGCTGCCCCAAGGCCACGCAGAACTACGACATCAGCATCCGCCCGGCATCTGAAGTACAGGCGGGGGCATGACTTTTAACTGTCACTGCGACCGGATCGTGGCCAAACGGTGACCACGGGGAGTTTTACCTCCTCCATGCTTGTACAAGCGGGGGCTAGCCCCGTGCCGAAGCTTCATTATTCACCGCTCGTTTTGGTGGTGTAGGGGCTGACAGATTGATACCGTCAGCAGACGATCTGGCACAACGGATGGGAAATGAAGACGGTCAACGATCCGAGCGGCACCCTGGATGCGCCGTACTCGAGCAGGGTGGAGGCCCTGTCGTGTGCGACGGTGCGTTTCCGTTTCGATCCGTTCGTTGACATCGACTGGGATGCGCCCGAAAACGCGTTGGACCGCAACGATCCGCGTTGGCAGCTCGATCCAGATGCCACTCCGCTCGCGGCGACGGATTGGTATGCCGAGCAGCCGTTACAGCGACGAATCGACATCGGCCGCTGGGTTACCGCGAACACTCTCAAAGTCACGCTCCAATTCGAGATGATGTTGATCCGCGGAGCGGTGCATTACGCGGGTAAATTGCCGAATGGGTCCCCGGTGTTTCAGTACCTTCTCCACGAACTGACGGACGAGTGCAATCACATCCAGATGTTCCAGGAATTCGTTAACCGCACCGGCGAGGACGTTCCCGGAATGCGGCGAGGCTCCCGGGCATTCGGGCCGATCCTGGGCTTTATCGGCGGTTATGCCAGCATCTTCCATTTCATCGGAGTGCTCTGTGGTGAACAGCCGCTGCACTATCAGCAAACGCTCCAGCATCGTGGCGCGGCTCAGGTGCCCCCGCTGCTGAATAAAATCACTGCCATTCATCTGGCCGAAGAAGCCCGTCACATAACGTTTGCCGACGAACATCTGGCCCAGCGGCTGCAACGCGCTGGGCGTTTCAGGCGGGCGATGTATGCAATTGCCTTCCCGCTTTTCCTCCGGTGGTTGATCGGGGAGATGATCGCACCACCCCGCAGTTTCGCCCGGCAGTTCGGGATTCCGCGACGGGTATTTAAGACCGCCTACTGGAGGAGCGCTCAATCGCGCCGGATAAGGGCGGAATCGGCCGCCGACGTTCGGCGAGTTGCCGAGGACCTCGGTCTACGACCGGCATGGTCGGTCTGGATTTGGCGTCTGTTGGGAATCGAGGGGCGGCTGCCGCGATACCGCGGCGAGCCGGATCGGGGCCCCGCTGTTACGCCCTTGGCCGGGATTCGAACGGTGGGGTGGTGGCGTCTCGTACCCGTCGCGATCATGGCCGGCGTCGCCCTTGCGGCGACACCGGTCGGATTGCGGATCATCGCGGCTGCCGCCGCTGGGGCCGGCGTATGGGCGATCTACCACGCTCTGCGGGAACGTCGTGGCGGCGTGGTGGGGAACCAGCCGTTCGAATGGCCGAGGCTTCTCGTGTGGGTGGCGGTTTGCGTGGCCATTGTTCCGGTGGGTGGGCTGATTGGGCTCGCTTTGGTGGTGTTCATGATCCTTGCGCTTGCCGAATTCATGCCCACCCTCTGACCGGGCCCGAGGCAATTTGGGCCGCTCCGATGGCCCCGTGGGATCGCGCAAATTTTGGCTTCAAATCAGGACCGGCAGCACCGACGTGCGTGCCGCGGATCGTGGTAAATTCCGCGGATGCCTGGCCTCCCGTACTTCGACTTGCTCATCGACGAACGGCAGGACGGTGGTGAAACCGGGCAGCTGTGGGAACACCAGGTGCACTGGGGTTATTGGGAAGACCCCAAGGCCGCCAAGGGGACTCGAGCCGACTACGTCGCGGCCATGGAGCAGATGAACGGCGTGCTGTTGGAGGCCGGCAAAGTTGCAGACGGGCAGAATTTGTTGGACGTCGGGTGCGGATTCGGCGGAACCATCCAACAGATCAACGCCGGACATTCCGGCATGCACCTCACTGGCCTCAACATCGACCCGCGCCAGCTCGCTGCCGCCGAGGCCCAGACCAAGGCCGCCAACGGCAACCACATCGCCTGGGTCGAAGCCGACGCGTGTCAGCTGCCGTTCGAGGACGACTCCTTCGACAGCGTCCTGGCCGTCGAATGCATCTTCCACTTCCCGTCCCGTGAGCGTTTCCTCGCGGAAGCCGCGCGGGTACTCAAGCCGGGTGGCTACCTGGCGATATCCGACTTCGTTCCGACCGTGGCTGTCTTCGGAAAGACCCCCATCTGGCTGGCGATTCGCCGCCAGATCGCGAAGTCCTACGGAACGCTCGGACATGTACCACTTCGGTCCTACAAGGCCATGGGCAAACGTGCGGGACTCCGACTCGACGCGAACCGCAACATCCGGAAGAACACGTTGCCGACGTACCCTTTCCTGATCAAATTCTTCCGCGAGCACGGGTCAGCGGATGCCCAGAAGACATTGATCGTGGGTACGCAGTGGGTGAAACGGCTGTCGAAGGTCGGCCTCATTCAGTACCGGGTGTACACCTTCTATAAGCCTGCCTGACCCCGCGCCATCGCGCGCAGCCTTGCCACCATCGCCTGGCACCTTCTGCTGGACTCTGCCGCGTTCAAACGCTGACCGGCGCTCGGTGGGTCGCTCAGGCAGTGCCCGTGGCCTGGAAGATGATTCGACGTCCAATTTCGACGGCATGATCGGCGAAGCGTTCGTAAAACCGACCGAGCAGAGCGACATCGACGGCGGCTGCGACGTCGTGCGCCCACTCCTTGTCCTTGAGAAGGGTGAACAACTTCTGATGAAGCTGATCCATTTCAACATCGTCGCGGCTGATTTGGGCGGCCCGTTCGGGATCACGCGATAGCACAACATCTTTGGCGCTGTTGCCGAGGTTGACCGCGATTCTGCCCATCTCGGCGAAGTAGCTGCCTACTTCTACGGGCAGGACGCGGGCGGGATGGCGGCGGCGAGTGATCTTGGCGACGTGCAGCGCCAGGCCGCCCATCCTTTCGGCGTCGGCGACATTTTGCATCGACCCGACGGTCGTCCGCAGGTCAGTGGCCACGGGTGCCTGTAACGCCAGCAGAACAAAGGCCGCTTCTTCGGCATCGGTTTTCATACGGGCAAGGTGTTCGTGGTCGGCGATCACCTTTTCGGCGACGCTCAAGTCCGCATTCAGCAATGCGTGAGTACTCAGTTCCATTGCCAAGCCCGCCAAGGCACACATCTGGCTGAGCGTCTCGGTCAGTGAGTCAAGTTGCTCATGGAACGCGGTACGCATCCGACAAGCTTAGAAGGCCCCCGATCAGCGCGCCGTTCTTGTTAGACGCATCATTATCAGAAGATTGCTGATAGGTGAAAGGGGTTCCCACCTGTGGTGGGAACGGCAAGGGTTGCGAGTTACGGAGCTTAAGGCGGGGAGGCCATGGCGGCGTTATCTGACATACTGATGCGGGTGGTCGGCTTCCTGCGGGCGGGCTACCCCGAGGGTGTCCCTGCGCATGATTACGTCCCACTGCTGGCGCTACTTCGCCGACGCCTTTCCGACGACGAGGTCATCATCGTCGCCTCTGAAGTGCTTTCTGGCCGAAACACTCCGGTTGACGCCACCGATGTGCGGGTCGCGATCACCAAACTCACCGACGAGATGCCGTCACCAGAAGAGACCGAGCGGGTTAAGCAACGACTGGCCGCCGTCGGCTGGCCGGTCAGTGACTCCTTCGGAAGTTCAGATTAGACGGACTGCGATGGTGTCCCACCAAACTCCCGAACGTGTGCAGGCGAAAAGCTTCGCCAAGATTCTGCGCCGTGAACTCGCCGAGATGAGCGAGAAGGTCATCGCCGCAGAAGTCGAATGGCATCTTCGTTGCGAGTCCGAGGGCTATGTCGATCCACCGGCGCGTCTCCTGGCTGTCCGAGAGCGCATGGAACAAGTCGAAACGATGCTCAAAGCACCGAGCAACCGGCTTCCGCGAATCAGCTGAAGGGCAGCTGCACTGGGGGGGCCAAAGTGTGGGCACAGCGTGGGCAGGACGGCGCGGAGCAAAGCCGAAAGTAGGCTTTTCCCTGCGCTAACTCCGGTACAGCATGAGTGCGGGCGAAGGGAGTCGAACCCTCACGCTCTTTCGAGCAATGGCACCTAAAGCCATCGCGTATGCCATTTCGCCACGCCCGCGGCGTGCCGCGATTTTATCGCTTCCGTCAGCCAAAA
>Ga0075021_10000718_pt1 | contig 17146 bp, 14 predicted proteins | sample ColStrG_CSR_2012_FD_72749 | JGI IMG/M metagenome (GOLD analysis project Ga0075021, IMG submission 72749) | Freshwater sediment microbial communities in response to fracking from Pennsylvania, USA - Cold Stream Run_MetaG_CSR_2012 | ecosystem: Environmental > Aquatic > Freshwater > Creek >...
CGAGTGGACCTACCTGGCGCTCAGCTCAGTGCTCGCCCGGTCCGGGAACCCGGGCCAGACCCCGCTGATGCCGCCGGGTCGGCTTCCCGACCAACACGCCGGCATCCAGGCCGCATGGGCCGCCCTGCTGGGGTATTGGAAGGCGCAGCGCACCGGAATCGGCGAACACATCGACCTGTCCATCCTCGAAGCCGTCGTGCACTCGCTGGACCCCGCCTTCGGCATGGCTGGCACCGCGATGTCCGGGGCCACCGCGAGTGACCTACCGGCCGGCCGCCCCGACGCACGGCACATGTACCCGATCTTCGCCGCAGCCGACGGACATGTCCGGATCTGCGTACTCGCGAAACGACAATGGCGCGGCCTGTTCACCTGGCTCGGCGAACCGGCCGAATTCGCCGACCCCAAATTCGACAGCACCGCACAACGATTCAAGAACGCACAGCGACTGGACCCGCTGGTTGCCGCGTTGTTCAAGGCCAGGCCGACACAGCAGCTGCTGGACGAAGGCGTGCGCTGCGGCGTACCCATCGAAGCGGTGAACCCCGCCGGCTACGTCCTGGCCAATCCACACTTCGCGGCGCGTCGATCATGGATCGACGTCAACCTGCCCGACGGCCGCACCGCCCAGATCCCTCGCGGATTCATCGAAATCGACTCGTTCTCAGCGGGTCTACGGAAACCGGCACCTGCCGTCGCGGACTCATCAACCACCTTTGGTAACGCACCCGAGCCCGCGACTCAAAGCCGGCATGCGGCCGACACCGGTGCCGCCCCGCTTCGTGGGCTACACGTCCTCGACCTCGGTGTGATCGTCGTCGGCGCCGAGACCGGCCGGCCGTTTGCGGATCTGGGTGCCGACGTCATCAAGATCGAAAGCACCGCGTTTCCCGACGGCGCACGCCAGACCGGACCCTCCGGAGTCAGCTCCTCGTTCGCCTGGGGTCACCGCAACAAACGCAGCCTCGGAATCGATCTGCGTACCGCGGAGGGCAACGACCTGTTTCTGCGACTGGTCGCCCATAGCGACATCATCCTGAGCAACTTCAAACCCGGAACCCTCGAATCGCTGGGAATCGCTTACGACACACTGAAAAATGTCAACCCCGGCATCGTCCTGATCGATTCCAGCGCACTGGGCAATTCGGGTCCCGCTGCGCGCCGGATGGGATACGGACCGCTGGTTCGCGCCGTGAGCGGCGTGACCAGCCTCTGGCGTTATCCCGAGGACCCCGAAGGCTTTTGCGACAGCATCACCGTCTATCCCGATCACGTCGCCGGGCGCATCGGCGCGGTCGCCGCGCTGGCGGTGCTGTTGCGACGCAACCGCACCGGCGTCGGCGGCACCGCCAGCGTCGCACAGGCCGAGGTAATTCTGAGCCAGTTCGGGGCACTGTTCGGGCTGGAATCCCTGCTCCCCGGCAACGTCGCCGCACAGGGGAACACCGGTAACGTCGATGCCCCGTGGGGGGTTTACCAGTGCGCAGGCGACGACCAGTGGTGCGTAGTCACCGTCACCGACGACGCTCAGTTCCACCGCATGTGCCATATCATTGACGCTCCAGACCTGGCCGACGACTCGGCGCTCGCGACGCCCGACGGGCGGCTGCACCACCGGGACCGGATCGAGGGCCGTCTTGCCGACTGGACGCGGCAGCGACCACCGTACGACGTGATGACCGCGTTGCAGTCCGTCGGCGTGGCCGCCGCAGCGATGCTGCGCCCCACCGAGCTGCTGGTCGACCCACATCTGACGGCGCGCCAGACCTTTGCCACCCTGAGCCAGCCGCATCTCGGTCCACTTCCCACGGAACGGCGCCCTGCGACGTTCTCCACGATCGCCGATCCGTCACTCAACCCTGCGCCACTTCAGGGCGAACACACCAGAGCAATCGCCGTCGAGCTGCTCGGCTTGACCGAATCCGAGATCGACAAGTTCATCGAGCGAGGCGTACTCCAGGAATCATGCGCGAACCTGGACGGGACAGCATGAATGCGGGGATTCCACCATCGGGACCCGATGAATCCATGGGACCTTCGGCGAAGCGCGTAATCCGCCGGATCGGATATATTGCGACGCTTGTCTGCGTCGTGGGCGCCGTGGCTGCCGCCGTCTGCGGCGACTGGCCCGACGCCGTACTGATCGGCTTCGCCGGACTGCTGCCACTGACCACCGCACGCATGATCACGTTGAGATTGCGCGACCAGGATTGGTCCCCACCGTGAAAGTGCACGTCACGGGCATCTGCCTTTATCGGCTACCAGCCGCAGTTCAGCTGGCCTCACCGTGTCCAGTTACCACCGCGGTGTGACAGGTCATGTCACGACCACTCGTGCAGCGTCCAGGTTTGGAATCCGCCGTGAACTCGCACTAATATCACCCTCGCGGTGTGATTCGACGAGAGCAGTGGGGAAGAACGTGCCGGGCCGCTCATAAGTCCAGTCCAGGCTGAGCGTCAGTTCGGTTGCACTGCCGTCGGTTTCCTGCGTGATGGGATAAGACCCCAGGCCGTCGAGGTCCCACTTGACCGAGATGATGGTCCCTGCGCCGGGTGGAACTTCAGCGTGCACCTCGAGGGTGATCGGCGTGCCCGTCGTGACGTCGATTCGCTTGTTTCCGTTGGCGGTTACGTGCACGACCGGCTGTATGCCGCCACGCTCCTTCGCCGTCGAACCAAGCACAATCTGACCATCGATCATGTCGAACGTGGTCTCCGCCGGTTCGATTCCGTCTTCGACCCATGCGGTGAGATCCGCCAGGGACTGCTCGACGTGGGGAGAATAGTCGATGAGCCAGGTGTTATTCGCTCGGTCCGGCGGCGCAGCGGCCATGAATGGTGGCACGTGTTCGGCATTTTCGAGCCACCGCAAACGAAAGCATTTCCGTGAGCGGGCGTGCCCAACCTCGCGCTCGATGTTGTCCTTCATCCCGACGCCCTGGGACGGCCACAGGGACGCGTCGTGCGTGTGATGGACCCACAGCATCTTGCCGTCGAACTTCCCGGTGTGCCGCACGCCCATGAACGGAGACAACTCTGGTTCAGCATACTGCTGGTAGATCGGTTTGCCACCGAGCCGGAACTGGTCGAATTCGCCGAATTCCCAGACGTGATGTCGGGCGTAGTAGCAGTAGGCGAGGAAGGCCCGGTTGTCGAATTGCACAGCGTCGCCGGGCTTCACCCCCATGAGGCGGAGGTTGCTCGCCTCACCTTCGCCGTCGAGCAGGAGTACGTTGCCAACGCCGTTGAGGCAGTACAGCTGTCGGTCCGCTGCCTCGCCTTCGAGAAACCGAATGCCGGATCCGGGCACGTAACCGACTGGCGTTTCTGCGAGTTGGACTGCCATCGGCGTGTCCGCTATGTTCTGCATGGTTGCGAACATGATTGCGAGCACACGAAGTGCGGCGAACTCCGGGCCCGCGAACTCCTCGTCGCGGATGAGATCGTTGGCGGTCAACGTGCGCGTCACGGTGGTCTCGGTGTCGATAAGGTCGGAGCGTACGAGCTCGGGTTGGTCGAAGCCGACGTGACCCGGCTCGGTCCAGAACCGGTCAAAATAGGGGTCCTCGCGCGAAATCCGTTCGGCCATCGAGCACCACAACCAAAGCTGTCCCATTGGCTGCGAAATCATGAATTCGTCGCCGCGGGGATAGCCGAGCTTGTACAGCGCCGCGAGCTGTTCACGCTGGTGGGTGTTGAGCGTCGCGAAGGGATCTCCGCCGCCACCGGGCCGCATCGCGTCGACAACGTCAGTGATCCTGTCACCCAAGACCCGTTGGGCGTTGAACATGGTGGCGAAGTTGGGTGCGCCATTCCTCGGGCGCGACCAATCGCCGTGATCGCCGTCGAATTTGTCGCCCATGAATGGCAACGCCGCGTCCCACACATCTGGGGCGTACGCGAGGCAGAGCGGCGACCGCCGGGCGCCGCCGCTGCCGCCGAACACATAGGAGTATCGAGGCGCTGCGCCAAAGATCTGGGCGGCAAGGTATTTAGAGAATCTGGCCGACTCTGCAGCGGCACGCCAGCCATAGATCGTCGGATCATCTCCGGCTTTCGGATCCTTGACATCGCCGATGTGGCCCATATTGGACTCGACCATGTAACCGCCCAGGCGAAAGATCACCTCCGGCCCACCGGTAACCGATCCCAGCGGCTGCGATGCCACGTCTTCGTGCCCCGCGTTCGCTCCCTCCAGCGGCTGGTACAAGCGACCCCGGTAGAGCTCGACCGGCGGATAGCAGAACGCGAATCTGGTATCGGTTCCCTCGAAGCCGCCGTGCACGTAGCGGTGCGACGCACGAGCATCTCGCCATTCGTCCACATCGACGTAGGGGGCCCCAAAGAAGCCGTCTGTCACTACATAGCCGGTCGGATCGATCTGGTGCACAGTTCCTCCGGAATTATTGGCAAGTGGTTCTTTCAGCGGTGATGAATCGCGCGAGGGTGTCGCTGAGGGCAAGCCCGTCATCGCGTCCGTCGACGCATCCGACTACGTAGGTCAGGATGGCCGTCCACCACAACGTGCTCGCCGTGATGTGTTGGCGGGCGAGGTGGGCGTTCTGAGTGGCGTAGGCCGACAACGCGTTATACCCGCCGGCAACGTTGTGCATCACCGAGTATGAGGTCCAGGCCAAGAGCCGGTCGTATTGGGCTTGATCAAATCCCCGATAAACGGTAGCTCCGGGAACTCCAACGCGGTAGAGGGCCGCCGCGAGGGTGTCCCAGTTCTGCTGGCGGGCCAGCAGTCCAATCTCACCCGGGCGTCCGTTGATCGCCTCGTCGAGTCGAGAGGCGACAGCACCCCCGATCGCCCGCGTGGCCACGTAGGTTTCGCGAGCCTGGGTCAGAAAAGGTACTTCAGGAAGCGCGAAATGGGCATCGAACAATATGTTCGGATCACCGGTGTAGTACGGCTCGGAGAAGGGTGTGGCATCGGTGGGTGCGTTCAGGCTGGGCGGCAAGATGTGACGCAGAAACCCCGCGTTAAACCCAAAGATGCCAACGTCGCCGGGCAGGCGGTCATTCAGCTTCTTGATCAATCTGTCGGCGCGCACCAGCGTCGTGATCCGTTGAGGGCGCGCCATTTGCGGCGTGTTTTTCCGGAGCAGGCCACGGCTGAATGCGATTGCTTCGGCGTCGCTGCCATTGAGCGCCACCTCGCGCGCCTTATCGAAGTTGCGCTTGTAGAGCACTGAGAACCAGCGATCGCGCATGGGAACGTCGGCGTTGCGCGGCCCTTCGAACTCGATCCAGCATGCGCGTAGCCACACCGCGGCGTAGTAGCCGATCAGGTGGGCGAGCCATTGCGCGGTTCCCATTCCCTCCGGGGTGGACAAATCGAGTTGGTATGGGGCGGGTGGGCTTTCGGCACCCGAAACGATGTTGAATAGCCGGTTGTGCAGCCACAGCAGGAAGAAGTCCTGCATTTCCGGGTCGGAGTCGCGCATGGCCCCGGTGTTAGTCAGATGGGGGTTGTTGGCGTACTCGCGCGCGAAAGCATCGAGCAAACCGTGATTCGGGACGAGTCCATGGTGCCCGAGGCTCGGGAAACCATTGTCTTCCCATGGGCAGAAGGCTAATTGAATGCCGGTGATCTCGGCGTTTCCACATGCGGCGTCAGCGCTCAAACGGTTGAGTCGACTCCCTGCTTTCCTGGCCTCAGGAGCGCCACGTTGCCCAGCACTGTCCAACGTTGACGACACGGGTTCCTCTCAATCCATTCTGTTAATAGAATGACCCTCGCACAGCCGGGCGCGTTCTGGCAAGGCCTCTGTCGACGAAAGCGTGCTTGATCGGGCGCGAATATAGATTCCGCATCAATCGCTGGTTTCACCGTCCGATCGGTGCGTTGGATCAACGCTCAGCTACGAGCTGGTGATCAGATTCATTCGCTGCTGCTCGTTTCTTGCTGCCACCACGTCACCGTCGCCGATAGCCCGAGCAAGTCGTTTGCACCCCTTACGGACTCCCTCTGCGTAGCCCTGGAGCACATCTGGCGGAGTAACACCAACGACTTGCGATGTGAGGTCAATGACGAGGTCGCTCAGAACAGCCGAAAACAAGGCGAGCGAGGGACTACCGGATAGCTCACCGAGCAATCTGCCGCTCTTAACAGCCACGGCAACCGCGGTCTCCAACGTGACTTCGACGCCATCGGGCCAGGCTTGTTCGATGTAGCCTACGTACCTTTCCCGCGCCGCTTTATCCGGATTTCCTGCAGCGCGCCCAGCCACTTCGGGGCCGATGATCTGAGACACCGCAACCAGATCGTCGAGCGTTGCTCCTTGGCTGCGCAAAAGCGCCGAAGCGGAGCGCGAAACGATCTCGACTGACGGAGTGCTCGCGAAGAACCCGCCGTTGTTCCCCCGCCTTACCCGAATCAGACCTTCAGCTTCGAGAACGCGCATCGCCTGGCGCACGGTCGGTCCACTGACCTGAAAACGATCGATCAAATCGTCCGCAGAACCAATATGATCGCCATCAGTGAGCTCATCGACGATCTGACGCCGCAAGGTCTCGGCAATTGCCTCTGCGGCGCTGGGTCGTTCGCGTGCCCTCATCACTACACTCTCGCCATAACTGATCGACCGTTAGCCCCGGCCTGGACCCGCACAAGACATTATCCGGACTCCCGCCAGGCTCTGACATAACAGAGTGGGCGCGATCGAACGCTGGTGATCCATACCAGCGGATCACATTACAGGATTTTCAGTTAGATACGGGCGACCGGCACGATTCCAGTTATCCCGTCGGTCGTCGACGCTGAATATCTGTGTCGTGCAATATGATCAGTTCCCGCAGGGCAAGTCGATCCGGCTTGAGCATCGCCGTCAGTGGCAACTCGTCGACGATCAGCAATTCGTCGGGCGCCTTGTAGTCGGCCAGTTCGCCCGCGACGTGAGTTCGCAGCTCGGTCAGCGTCGGCGGGGCGGCGGCGTCCGCCGGCACCACGCATGCGACGCCGATCTCCCCGATTACCGGTGCCGAGCGTCCAACCACGGCGGCTTGTTTCACGTTCGGGTGACCGGCCAGTGACCGCTCCACCTCACCGGGATGCACGTTGTACCCGCCGCGGATGTACATGTCGCCGCCGCGTCCGACGAGCGTGAGATTGCCGTCGCTACCGAGCACACCGATGTCGCCGGTGCGCAGCCAGCCGTCGCGCAACACCTCTGCGGAGAGTTCCGGGTTGCGCCAGTAGCCGCGCATCACACAGGGACCGCTCACCTCGACACCGCCGTCGGGGTCGATGCGCACCTCCATCCCGGCGGCGGGGCGCCCGACGGTGCGGAACTGGACCTCGGCGGCGTCGGTGGGTTCGGTTCCGCAGATCGTCGGACATTCGGTCATCGCGTACCGCACCACCAGCGGCACACCGATCCGCTCGGCAACCCGGCGCACCAGTTCGGGCGATGCGGGCGCCGTGGCTGCGATCCCGATCCGCAAGTGCGGCAACGCCTGCGGGCTCACGCCTTCGACGTCGAGCAGCTTGGCCCACAGGGTCGGCACGGCGCCGGCGACGGTCACCCGCTCGTCGCGCAGCACGTCGAGCATGCCTTGCGCCGACCAGGGCGCCGGGGGCACCACCAGAGCGCTGCCCCACACCAGCTGGTCCCAGAGCTTGAACATGTAACCGGCATGGGCGAACGGCGTCGACGTGAGTCGCCGGTCATACGGCGCGCTCATGACGCCTGCCGCAGCGGCGCCCGCCGCCAGCCGGTCGGCGTCGAACACCGCCCCCTTCGGCTTGCCGGTGGTCCCGCTGGTGAAGATCAGCGCCACCGCGTGCCGTCGGGTCAACTTCACAGCGGGTGGCGCCGAGCCCGAGGTGTCGGTCGACAAGGACGTCCGTGGCAGGACCCGGCCTGCGGTGTTGGGCAGTGGGCCGAGCCGCTCGTCGGCGGCGATCAACGCGGGATCTGCCTGCTGCAGAATCGATTCAATCTCTCGACGGCCGAGGCGCGGGTTGAGGCCGGTGGTGATGGCGCCGATCATGGCCGCCGCCGCGTAACACGTCGCGTAGTCGATGCCCGATGGAAGCCAGAGCGCCACCACGTCGCCCTTGCGCACCCCGAGGTCAGCGAACTGCGTGGCCACGCTGCGGGATCGGCCGATCCACTCGGCGAACGTGATCCGCGCACCCGGCTCCACGTAGGCCTCACGGTCGCCGTGGGCGGCGGCGGCGGACTCCAGCATCGATCGGGTGTCGTCGACGTCAGAACTGAGTGGCGCGCGCACCATCTATGGCTCCTCGGCGCCCAGAATCATCGTGCCGCTGGAGCAGAACCAGCCACCGGTGCCGCTGACGCAGGCGATCTTCGCATCGGGCACCTGGCGTGGGCCACACTCTCCCCGGAGCTGACGTGCCGCCTCCACCAGCAGGAATAGACCCCGCTGACCCGGGTGGCACGCCGAGAGCCCACCGCCGTCGGTGTTCGTGGGAAGTTCGCCGCCCAGCCGCAACGCACCTTTCTCGACGAATCCGCCGCCCTCCCCCTTGGGGCAGAAACCCAGGTCCTCGAGGGTGAGCAGCAGCATGTAGGTGAACGCATCGTAGATTTCGGCGACGTCGACGTCGGATGGGGAGACACCGGCGCGGGCGAAGGCCAGCGGCCCGCTCACCGCGGCCGGGCCGACCGTGAGGTCGTCCCACTGGGAAGTGAGCATGTGCGAGGTGGTCTCGCCCGAGCCGAGCACCCACACCGGCTTAGTGCGCAGATCCTTGGCGCGCTCCGCACTGACGAGGACGGCGGCCGCACCGCCGTCACTGCGAATGCAGCAGTGCAGCTTCGTGAACGGGTCGGCGATCATCGGTCCGCCAAGCACGTCGCCGACGGTGATCGGATCCCGGTAGTAGGCCTCGGGATTATCGGCCGCGTTGAACCGCGCCGACACGGCGACCTCGGCGAGCTGCTCGATGGTGGTGCCGTAGGTGAACATGTGCCGCCGCGCGGCCATGGCGTACTTGGAGATCAGGGTGTGGCCGTAGGGCGCCTCCCACTGCAGCGGCCCGCGCGCACCCCAATTGATGTTCGACCCCCGCAATCCCTTTCGGAGGTCCGAGCGCGCGGTCGAGCCATAGGTCAGCAGCACCACGTCGGCGTGGCCAGCGCTGATCGCATCGGCGGCGTGCGCGGCCATCACCTCCCACGACGCACCGCCGACAGCGGTGGAGTCGATCCAGCGCGGCCGAAGCCCGAGATACTCGCCCACGTCGACCGGGGGCAGCGTGCCCTGACCGGTGGAGGCCAGTCCGTCGACGTCGTCGGGTGTCAGCCCGGCGTCAGCCAGGGCACGGCGGCTGGCCTGCGCGATCAGCTCGTAGGGCCCCTTGTCGTCGACGCGACCGACGTCGGACAAGGCAACGCCGGCGATCGCAGCGGTTTTAGCGGCGCCGCTCACTGGGCGCGGTCCTGGGCCAGCAGCTCGGCCAGCACCTCGGTGGGCTCAGCGAGCAGGTGCCGAAACACGTGGGCTCGCTTCAGATACAGGTGCATGTCGTTCTCGAAGGTGTAGCCCATCCCTCCGAACACGTGGATGCCGGCGGCGGCGTTGTCGACGGCCGCCGAACCGGCCACCGTCGCGGCCGACAACACCTGCAGCAGCGCGTCGGCGCGTCCGCCCGCCACCGCGATCGCGGCGAACAACGTCTGCGCCTGGGCGGCCTCGGCCGCGATCTCCATGTCGACGCAGGCGTGTTTGATCGCCTGGTGCACGCCGATCGGTTTGCCGAACTGCACACGGGTCTTCGCGTGTTCGGTCGCCAACGCCGCGGCGGCCGCGGCCAGGCCGGTGAGATAGGCCGCCGCGAGCACCATCGCGCGCCCCCAGATCCATTCGTCCTCGACGGGCAACCAGTGCAGGGGTTCGGCGGATTCGACGGTGGCGGAGGATATCCGGGTGCCGGGATCTGCTGCGGCCACCGGCGTCAGCGTGCCGAAGGACTCGATGTCGACCAGGGCGGCGCCGCTACGGGCTACCACCAGGGCGTGCGAGGCGCCCGCCGGTTCGAACAGATCGAAAGTGCCATTCACTGGTCGGACGTCACCGTCGCCGCGCAGAACGGCGAGTGCCACCGGAGCGTGCCCGGATCCGATCCGCTCGGCGAGCTCGAGGTCCCGGCAGGCTGCGGCAACGCGAGCGGCCAGTGTGCACGCCAGGAACGGGCCGGGCGCGAGCCGCTTGCCGAGTTCGATGAACACCAGTACCTCGTCGTCGATGGACCGGCCCGACCCGCCGGATTCCTCGTCGAGTCCGAGCGTGAGCAGCCCCAGCTCGGCGCACTCCCGCCAAAGCGCCTCGGGTACCGGCGCGTCCGCGTGACGAGTTGCGCGGATCTGTTGGACTGGCATGCGTTCGGCGAGGAATTCTCCGGCTGCTGAAACGATTTCGAGTTGCTCAGGTCCGGGAAGCAGGTTCATAACCGTCTCCTCACCGTGCTCATCTGGGCAGCCCCAACACGCGTTCGCCGACGATGTTGCGCTGAATCTCCGACGTCCCGCCGCCGATCGCCTGGGAGAAGCTGTAGTAGTAGTAACCGGTCCAGCCGTCGACGTCCCAGCGCGAGGACCGCCGGATTGACGCGGGCCCAACCACGTCCATCGCCAACTTGCCGATCTCTTTGGCCAATTCGGCGTACATCAACTTGACGATCGAGCCGCGCGGGCCGGGCGTCTCGGTCTTCATGGCCTCGCAGATGTTGGTGTAGGTGAGCGCCCGTAACGACGCCACCGAGGCCCGCGCCCTGGCCAGCCGCCGCGCGATCTCATCGTCTGCGATGGCAGGTCGGCGGCCGTCCGGGCCGACGTGGTCGCGCGCGTAATCGATGAGATCCTCGATGATCTTGGCCAACCGAACCTGGTTGGCCGTGAACGCGGTTCCGCGCTCGAAGGACAGGGTGGCCATCGCGACCGACCATCCATCGCCGACCTCACCGACCACGTTGGCCAACGGGATGCGGACGTCGTCGTAAAACACCTCGCAGAACTCCGAGCCGCCCTCGATGGTCTCGATCGCTCGCACGTCGATGCCCGGTGTGTTCATGTCGCAGATGACCCAGTTGATGCCGGTGTGCTTACCGCCGGTGTTGTCGGTGCGCACCAGCAGTTCCTGGTAATCGGCGACGGTGGCGAAACTGGTCCACAGCTTCTGCCCGGACACCACCAGGTGCTCTCCGTCGATCACCGCCTTGGTGCGCAACGCCGCCAGATCGGAGCCGGCATCGGGCTCGGAGAACCCCTGACACCAGATCACCTCGCCACGAAGGATTCTCGGCAGGTGGTGGAACTTCTGCTCGTCGGTGGCCCGGGTGATCAGGGTCGGCCCGGCGTGCGAGAGTCCGACAAAGCATGCGTCGATCCCGGGGAAGCCCCGCGCCGCGTACTCCTCGTACCAGATCAGCTGCTGCAGCAGAGTAAGGCCTTTGCCGCCGTACTCGGTCGGCCAGGCGATGCCCGCCCAGCCGCCCTCCCACTGGGTGCGCTGCCAGGCCAGGTCGTAATCGCGGATGCCGGCGTCGTCGCGGGGACGCGGCTCACTCGGTTTGTTCTCGTCCAACCAGGTTCGGACGTGATCACGGAACTCGATCTGGTCAGGCGTGAAGTCGAGGTCCATGATCCGACATCTTAGGTGACATGATAGTCAGAAACAAAGATCACTCCTTCGATCGGCGGTACCTGGCGGCCAGGTCTTCGGCACCCCGGGCCAGCAGTGCGACGTCAGCGCCGACGAGAACGAAGCCCGCGCCCGCACGCAGATAGCGACGCGCCACCGACTCGTTGAATGCGTTGACCCCAGCGCTCTTGCCATGCTCGACAATCGTGGCTAGAGCGGCCTCGATAGTGGCTACCACGTCGGGGTGCTCCGGCTGGCCGAGTTTGCCCATCGATGCCGCGAGGTCGGCAGGCCCGACGAAGACGGCATCGACGCCGTCAACGTCGGCGATCTCCCCGAGGTGCTCTAGACTCGCAACGGTCTCGACCTGAACGGTCAGGGACACGGTCGCATCTGCGGTGACAAGATAGTCAGAAATGCGGTTCCAGCGAGACGCCCGCGCCAACGCGCTGCCGACGCCGCGGATCCCCTCGGGGGGGTAGCGGGTGGCGGCAACCGCCGCGACCGCCTTCGCGGCGTCGTCGATCATCGGCACGATGATGTTCTGGGCGCCGACGTCGAGCAGTCGCTTGATGGAGACCGGGTCCGCCGAAGGCGGTCGCACCACGACGTCGACGTCGGGGTACCCGGCCAACACCTGGAGTTGTTCGAGCGTGCTGCGCACGTCGTTGGGCGCGTGCTCCAGGTCCAGCAGCAGCCAGTCGATACCGGACCCCGCACAGATCTCGGTGACGTAGCTGCTGCCCGATGCCACCCACAAACCGAACCGCGGCTCCCCTGCACCGAGGCGCCGCCTCCACTGATTGGTCACAGCGCCTCCCTGTCGAACACCACCGACACCGTGCCCAGTGGACCGTAATCCGCGACGAAGGTGTCGCCCGGTTCGGCGAATACCGGCTTGGTGAATGACCCGGACAGGATGACCTCACCTTGTTCTAACGAAACGCCATGTGGAGCAAGTTGATTCGCCAACCATGCGACGCCGTTCCCGGGGTGGTTCAGCACGGCGGCAGCCACCCCGGTTTCCTCGATCGTGCCGTTGCGCAGCAGCAGCGCCGCCACCCAGCGCAGGTCGACGTCCATCGGACGCACCACCCGTCCACCGAGGACCAGACCCGCGTCTGCCGCGTTGTCGGCGATGGTGTCGACAATGGTGCGCAAATGGCCGGTCTCGGGGTCCGACATCTGCACCCGCGCGTCGAGGATCTCGAGTGCGGGCGTGACGAACTCGGTAGCCCGCAACACGTCGAACAACGTGACGCCGGGCCCGCGCAGCGTCTCACCCAGTACGAACGCCAGCTCGACCTCGACTCGCGGACGGATGAAGCGGCCCAGCGCAACGCGGCCGCCGTCCTCGACGAACATGTCGTCGAACAGCGCGCCGTAATCGGGTTCGTCGATCGACACCGCCCGTTGCATCACCTTCGAGGTCAGACCGATCTTGCGGCCCTTGACTTGCCTCCCGTCGGCGACCTTCAGCGCGACGAGCACGCGCTGCACGGCGTAGGCGTCCTCGATCGTCATGTCGGGATAGTCGAGGGACAGCTGCCGGATCGGCGTGCGCGTCCGCTCGGCCTCATACAGCCGCCGGGCGATGTCCGCGAGTTCGTCCTCCGCCGGTCTGGTCATCGGGACAGGAACTCGACCGCTGCGGCGTTGAACGCGTCGGGATCTTCAAAGTGCGGCCAGTGCCGCACCGACGGCATCTCGAACACCTCCGAATTCGGGATCAGGTCGGCGATGGTGCGGGCGGTGTCCTGGTACACGCCGTGGTCTTTGCCAGACGCCACGATCATCACCGGTGCGGTGATGCCGCGCCACTTGTCGTCCGGAATCAGGTTGCGGTGGCGCACCTTCTCGTCCTGCAGGATCAGCAGCCGATCGATGGTGTTGCGGGTGTCCTCGCGCCGGTACACCGCCTGGCGCAAGCCGATCAGGTCGGGCAGCCGATTGGTTTCGTTGGCGATCAGGTGCGCGAACACGGCGTGCAACGACTCCCACGTCGGCTCGTTTACCGCCTTGGTTCGTTCGGCCCGAATGCGCGCCATGTTCGACGCCGAGGCCTCCCGGCCGGCCGGCGACATCAGAATCACCTTGCCCACTCGTTCGGGATGACCCACCGAAACCGCCGATGCGACGAAGGCGCCCAACGACATGGCGACGAAGCTGGCGGAGGACATGCCGAAGTGGTCCATCACGCCCAGCACGTGCTCGACGTACACCGCGATCTCATAGTCGTAGTCCGGCTTGTCGGAGAATCCGTTGCCCACCATGTCGATGGCCACACAGTGGAAGTGTTCGGACAGTGCGGCGAGGTTGGGCGCGAATGTCTCCCAATGCCCACCCGTGCCGTGCAACAGGATGGCGTGCGGCTTGTCCGGACTCCCGGCCTCGGCGTAGCGGGTGCGTACGACCGCCCCGTTGACCGCGATGTCGACGAACCCCTGACTGAACTCCAGTTCCTTGAGGAACATCCAGATGCTGCGGTAGTTATCGGTGTCGACTTCTGTTCCTGTAGCTGTTCCTGTAGCTGCCCCTGCGGCCGGCGCCTGCGCTTGGCTCATCTCACCCTCTCGCATCTTGTTTCTGACAATACTGTCATCTACTGCTGCTGTCACGGTGTGCGTTCGTCCATCGTCGCATATCCGACATGTTCGCATGTAAAGAACCGCTTCCTCCATCCGACCCACGCGCCGGACGGCGATGGCAATTCCGTCCATCCCCATTGATTCTGACAGTCGTATGCGGTAGAACTGGGCGAGTGAGCACCCCGGTCGGACGCCGCGTGCTGGCCGAACTCGTCAACGAGTTCGCGGCCGTGCGGGTGTCGTTGGACGTCAACGGCAACGGTCCTCGGCTACTCATAGAAGACCTAGCAGACCTCGAAGGCAGCGGGCAGATCTTCCTGTGTCCGCTGGAGTTGGCCAGCTTCACCCTCGCCACCCCCGAGGACCGTGAGGAATGGCTGCGGGTGGGCAACTACCGCGGGGAACGTCGACGCGGGGAACAGCCGTGACCGGGCGCCACGTCGATCTGGTCGGGCTGGGCATGACCGCGATGTCGCTTCGCGCCGGCGCGACGCCGCTGCAACTCGCCGCCGAGGCGAGCGCCGCCGCGCTGGCCGACGCGGATATCAGCCGCCGCGACGTCGACGGACTCCTCGTCGGCTCTTCCCAGGGCATCCGACCGGACCGCCTGGGCGTCAGCTTCGCTACGGCAGGCGGGTTCGGAGACCTGCGCCTGCTGGAACACGTGGAGATCAAGGGCGCCACCACGATTGCGATGATCCAGCGCGCGCGCCACGCGATCCTTACGGGCGAAGCCACGACCGTGCTGTGCGTGTTCGCCGACGCACCCCTGGTGGCCGGCCGGGGCGCCGGCTCTACCTATGCGCAGAGCGGCGGCACCGCCGGCGTGCGCGGACTGGAGCGGGCCTCCGGGCTGCTCGGGTCGGTGCCGACGTACGCGCTACTCGCCCAGCGGTGGCTGCACGTCACCGGCACCGACACCGATGCCCTGCGCTCGGTGGCCACCACGACGCGTCGCTGGGCGCGCGGCAATCCCGACGCGGTGAACCGCGACCCGCTCGACGACGCCGGCTACGACGCCAGCCCGATGATCGCCGAACCCCTTCGACTGCTCGACTGTGCACGACCGGTGAACGGAGCGGTCGCCGTGCTGCTCACCGGCTCACCCTCGATCGGCGGTACCCGACTTCGCGTGCGCGGCACGGGCCGCGAGCATCCGGTGCGGCGGCGGCGTGCTGGAGCCGAGTCGTGGTTCGGGGGCGGCGCCCGAGCGGTCGACGACGCGCTCGCACAGGCCGGCATGACGCGCTCGGATCTCGACGTCGCAGAACTCTACGACCCCTTCTCGATCGTGACCCTGATACTGCTCGACGAATACCGGCTCACCGCTGACGTGCCCGCGGGCACCTTCGTACGAGACGGTCAAACCGGGCCTGGCGGCACCCTGCCGACCAACACCGGCGGCGGCCAGCTGTCCGGTTTCTACCTGCAGGGCATGACACCCCTGGCCGAAGCCGTGATCCAGTTGCGCGGCACCGGTGGGGAACGCCAGGTACCGGGGGCCACCGTGGCCCTGGTCGGCGGTATCGGCGGTCGGCTGGACCACCATGCGGCGCTGGTGCTGGAGCGGGCCGCATGACCGCCACGGCACTCGAAGACTGGTTGCTCGATCCGGCACTCGCGCCCGAGCCCGAACACGACGCCTTGGCGCCGCTGTATCGGGCGGCCAGGCGGAACGAACTCGCGCTGCCGTTCTGTGCGGCGTGCGCGCAGCCGCTCGAACTCGACCAGGAAGTGTGCGATCACTGCGGCGGCACCGAACACGATTGGCGCACCGTCGAACTGCGCGGCACCGTCCATACCGCGACGCTGATGCACCGGCGCGAGCCCGGCTTGGTGCATGCCCAAGCCCCCTACCCCATCGTCGACGTCGAACTGGACAGCGGGCACCGCATCGTGATGACGACCGCACACCCCGCGGACACGGCACCGCAGATCGGCACCAAAGTGCGCATCGGCTTCCGGCGCCTCGCCGACGTCGCGATCCCGGCCATCGAGAACTTGGAGGAGCGCGCATGACGACAGTCGAATCAGGGCCCACCGTCGAGGAATTCGACGTGGGCAGCGTCGTCCGGAGCGACCGCGTGCACGGCTCGGTATACACGTCGGCGGAGATCTTCGCCCGCGAGATGGACACCATCTTCAACACGGGGTGGGTGTATGTCGCGCACGAGAGCGAGGTCACCGAGCGCGGCGACTATCTGACGCGGCTGATCGGGCGCGATCCGGTGGTCGTGGTGCGCGGCAAGGATGGCGTGGTGCGGGTGGTGCTGAACCGATGCACCCATCGCGCCAACAGGTTGTGCAACGCCGAAAAAGGCAATGCCAACTCCTTCCGGTGCCCCTATCACGGCTGGACTTTCACCAATACCGGAGCACTGCAAGGCATCCCGATGCGCGAGGGGTATGGGGATGCGTTCAACGAGGTGCGTGCCGAACTGAGCCTGGCCCAGGCACCTCGGGTCGACAGTTACGGCGGCTTCGTCTTCGCGTCGCTTGCACCGGAGGGCATTTCGCTGCGTGAGCATCTGGGCAACGCGACCCATGCGATCGACCGGTTGCTGAACCTGTCACCTAACCGCGAGATCGACCTGCGCGGCAACTGGATGAAGCACCTGCACCACGCGAACTGGAAGATGGTGGTGGAGAACAACGTCGACGGCTATCACGCGCTGTTCACGCACGCCTCGGTATACGATGCGATCAAACCGGCCAAAGTCTCACATGTGCCGACGAAGGTCGACGTGCTGGTCCGCGACCTGGGCAACGGCCATTCCGAAATCGACTACAGCGACGAATACCGCAAGCTCGACGAGGAATTCATCTGGTACGGCCGGATTCCACGGGCCAGGCTCGGCGGTTATGCCGAGGCACTCGAGGGCGCTTACGGTCCCGACCAGACGCACGACGCCCTCGTTGTCGGGCCGCCACACACCCTGATCT
>Ga0075021_10000719_pt1 | contig 17131 bp, 10 predicted proteins | sample ColStrG_CSR_2012_FD_72749 | JGI IMG/M metagenome (GOLD analysis project Ga0075021, IMG submission 72749) | Freshwater sediment microbial communities in response to fracking from Pennsylvania, USA - Cold Stream Run_MetaG_CSR_2012 | ecosystem: Environmental > Aquatic > Freshwater > Creek >...
GTATTCGTGGGAATGCCGAGAAGGAAATCGGCGAAGGGCGCGCCGGTGAATCCGCCGTTGAAGCTGAATGCGCCGTAGTTGTCGCCGCCGAGGAAGCCGAGTGGAGTGACGGCTTCGATATGGCGATAGTCGAAGCCGAGCTTCAGGCTATGGCGGCCCATGAGCCAACTGACGTTGTCGACGATTTGATAGGTGCGTCCGTGAGTGATGCCCTCCAGGCGATCGGCGCCGAGGCTCGTGAGGTTGTTGATAGAAATATCGGGCAGGCCGTTGAAGAACGCCGGTAATCCAGGCAAGCCCTGCAGGCCGAGAGACTGTGAGAAGGCCCGCCCGTCAAATGGGTTGGAATTTCCAAGGTCGTTGCGCGTGAAACCGAAGCGCGCTTCGTTGTAGAGATTGGCCTTGAAGGAGTAGTTGTGGGCGAGTGTGAGCAGATGGTAGTTATCGGGGTTGCTGCTGGACGGTATGAGGAGGTCGTTCGGCGACAAGGCGTCGATATTCTTCGAGGTCCAGCGCCCGAAGATGTTTTGCTTGGGGCTGAAAACGTGATCGATACGAATATCGTATTGATTGGAGTGCTTGCTCTGGTCGCTATTCAGAATATAGTTAGCCTTGTGGAACTTGGCCGTGTCGCCGGAATTGGGCAGTGGGTAGAGGCTCAGGATCTTCAAAGCAACTGGGCTGATTCGCGCTATGGGAATGGTATTGCCGGCGAACGTGCCGCCGTTCACGGGATCTGTAATCGTTGCGCCCGCCGCGAGTTCAGCGCTGAAGTTGCCGTTGCGCATGGCTTGCGTGGGTACGTCATTTTGCACCGTGCCGCTCTGCGGGTAGCGGAAGCCTTCGTACGTTCCGTAAAAGAATGTCCTGTTTTGGCCGTGGTAGATGTGGGGCAGCAAGACGGGACCACCGCCGGTGAAGCCGAAATCGTTGGCCACCAGCCGGTTCTTTACGTTTACGCCAAAGCCGGTGGCATTGAGGGCGGCATTTTGCGAATACCAAAACCCGCCGCCGTGAAACGTGTTTGAGCCGCTTTTGGAAATGGTCGTGATATCGCCCACCTGGCCGTATTCGGCGGTGTTGCCGACGCCCTGCACGCGAATTTCAGCGATCGATTCAGTGGAAGGGAACGCGTTGGAAAGCGGGGAGTTGCCGGTCACATCGGTGACGGAGATGCCGTCGAGCGAATACTGCGTTTGAGACGGTACGCCGCCCTGGATTGAGAATCCCCCGGCGTTGTCGGGTTGTACGCCCGGTAGCGCCTGGATCACGGAATAGGGGCTGGTGCTGTTGTTGGCGCGCACGTTGACGGGCATCTTTTGCGGGTCCAGCGCCGCTTGGATGGTTTGGCTATCGGTGGCGATTACGCCTTGCGAGGTGGATTCAACCGTAACTACCTGCGACATCTGGCCGACCTTGAGGTTGCCGTCGACGCGCAAGGTCTGGCGGGCGGCGAGGGGCACATCGGTGACAGTGAAGGTTTCAAAGCCATTCGCGGAGACGGTGATGGAGTAGTGCGCGGGCAACACGTTGAGCAGCGAGTAATCGCCGTTGCTATTGGTCGTTGTTTCGCGGGCGGTGTTTTCATCTAGGTTGGTGACCTTTACCGCGACGTTGGGAACAACAGCGCCGGAGCTGTCTTTGACGGTTCCCAGGATGGTGCCGAAGGTGGACTGTGAAAATGCGGAAAACGCGAAGCAAAGGGAAAGAGCGATGAGTTTTGGCGTGTTTTTCAAGTTGAACTCCCTAAATCTTGGAACCTGCGCGGCTGGAGCTGCGAGGCTGTTCGATTGTAATCTGATTAAAGTTACCCTACCTCCGTTTACTCTGCATGTCAAATAAATTGCAAAAGCAAAAACTAATTTTGTTCGCGTTAGCTTGCTGTTCCGCGATGTTGGCCGCGGACCAAACGAAGCTGGGAACGGGAAACGCAACCGCCATTGAAATCGGATCGTCGTCGCCGCGGGTGCGGAGCGCGATGCGAGTGATCTTGCGGAATGTCCGGCAGATTCGCGACCGAAAGCTGCGGGGTGCGACGCTCAACGCGGTGAGCAATCCAGAGACATGCGTGGCGCACCGCGCGGATGTGAACGAACAAGTGAAGAAAACGGTTTTGGCAAAGCTTAGAGAGGAAAGTCTGCTGGAAGACGGCGATGAGGCGGCGGCCGGTGTTTTCCCACCGCTAAAGAATGATGGCGGCTCTTGTCCGCGACTTCCTCTGCCGCTGAATGCCGCGCCGGGGAGCGGTTTTGGCGGGCATCATTCTTATCCGGGCGGCTTGGCGGTGCATGAAGCATTCAATTTGGAGAGCGCCAAGAACTTCGCCGCGCTCTATCGCAGACAGTATGGCAAGGATCTTTCAATCGACCAGGACCTAGTGCTCGCCGCGCCGGCCTGGCACGATTGGGCGAAGACGATGGTGTTGCAATGGACGGCGGAAGGCACGGAATTTAGCGAACTGAGTTTCGGTGGCACGGGACGCCGCGACAACAACGGATCGCCGGGCGATTCACGCACTGGGGCGCATCACATTCTTGGTTTGGCGGAAGCGATGGCGCGCGGTTTAACGCCGGCGTTGGTGATTACGCAAGCAAGCGGACATGCCGCGCCTTCGCTCGGCAATGAGTATAAAGTCGTGAACTGGCTGCGGGCGGCGGCTATTGTGGCGCGGATCGATCCGGCGGCCAAAGGCTATTTGGTTATCGATGGCGGCGGGCATTGGCGGCTTCCTCCGTTGCGGCAGTTGCGGAACGGCGTCGATTTAAACCAGAACGGACAAGCGAATTTGCTATTGGAATATCAAATTCATAATCTGTCGGACGCCGATTTTGTGGAGTCGGTGTCCGCCGCCGCGCTGGCAGACTTGTTGCTGCGGACTTTGGCGAAGCGGTTCGGCTACGACCCGGCGGACAAGGCCGCTTACAATAATCGATTCCGCAATATCGTGCTGGCGAACATTGGACCCGAGAGGTTGAGCGCTTTGTACAGCCGCTCCGGCTTGGATAGAGTGGCGGAAGAAATAGCCCGAAATTCAAAAAAGTACTAGCGCTCGCCTAGGATGCGGATCAGCAACGAAGACGCTTTCTGCGCCGTGTTGTTGCTCCACACCGACTGATTGCTCCAAACGGATTGGTTGCTCCACACCGACTGATTCCCCAGAATTGTGCCGTTGCTCCACACCGACTGATTGCTCCAGATGGATTGGTTGCTCCACACCGATTGATTGCTCCAGACCGACTGAGTGCCCCAAACAAACTGGCCGCGGGAGTGGGTGGACCACGAATTGTCGTCGTCCAAGATAACGGAACTGCCGCCGCAAACGGTGTAAGTGCCGCATACGATTTGGGTTGTGCCAATCTTGCCGCGGCCGCCCGGAATGTACTGCGCGGCGGGTGAATTGGCCGTGCCCGAGAACAGACTGTTGTCGAGGAGGGCCGCTCGGATGTCGAGATAGCCGGCACCCACTGTGAAGATGTCGTAAAAGCTCGTAAACGACTGGCCCGTGGTGGGATCGTGCGCGATGCTCGATTGCGGAAAGTCCTTGAAAGCCGAGCGCATAAGGCGAGCTTTGACTTGATCGGGTGTGAGGTTTGGGTGAGCTTGCAGCAATAGCGCCACGGCGCCGCTCACAACCGGGGCGGCCATGCTGGTGCCGCTCAGCGTGTAGTATGCGCCGGAGGGAGCGCTAGACCGGGTCCATCGAAAGTAGTTGAGCGGGACGATGTTCGAGGGGAAGCTGTGGCGCAGCGAGCCGGCTGGAGCCAACAGCGAAACAACTTGATTTCCCGGCGCGACGATGTCCGGCTTCACGATGTGATCGATAGGGGTGGGGCCCTTAGAGCTATAGCTGGCAATGCGGTCGTCGTCACGCTGCGGCGTACCCGTGGTTTTCATGGCGCCGACCGTGATTACAAAGGGGTCGTTGGCCGGTGTGCCGATGGTGCCGTAGCCGTTATTGCCGAAGGAGTTGTCGCGGCCGTCGTTGCCGGCGGCAACGACGACTACAATGCCCGCAATCCAGGCTTTTTCCACAGCTTGGCAGAGCGGGTCGGTTTTGTAACTCTCCACCACTGGATGGCCCAGCGAAATATTGATGACGCGAATGTTATAGATGTTCTTCAATTGAATGGCGCGTTGAATGGCGGCGATCACAAAGCTATCGGTCCCGTAGCCGTTACGGTCGAGCACTCGCAGGTCGATGAGGTTGGCGCCGGGAGCAATGCCGCGGAAGGTACGAGAACAATTAGAACAGGTGGAATCGCCGCCGTCGCCGGCAATGATGCCGGAAACGTGCTCGCCATGGCCGTAGTAATCGTCCGCGACGCGCGCGTGAATGAAGTTTTCTTTGTAGACAATGCGGTTAAAGAACGGCGAGCGCAAGTCATCTACGTCGGAAATTCCACTATCGATCACGGCGACTCCGATGCCCGCGCCGTCTAAGCCGAAGCGATTCCAAGCCGCGGGGGCGTTCACGGCGGCCGCGGTGATATCGAGGAGACCGTGAACGGGGTGATCTTCGCCGATGAATTCAACCTCGGGATCCGTGGAGATTTCCTGGATGCTCGCGGCGGGAATGGTATATGCGCCGCTATCGATGAGGCTCAAATCGGCGCGCAAGATGCCGCCTTTCGCGAGCACTTTGGCGTGCTGGCTGGCGGACGGCGGGGTTTTGTAGCGAACGATGACGTGAACGTTGGTGGTGGGAAGGGCCCAGGCCAGTTCCGCCGAAACTTTTGCCTCCTGGGCCGGGCTGCAAAAAGGACAGATCGCGACAATCGCAAAAAACGCCAAAATTGAGTGCTTCACACTCTTCCCCCTGGAAGTTTGGAACCAAAGTTAAGCGGACCGATAGCTTTATTGAGCTTAGTATACGCAAAAACATCGGCAGCCCGCGCCGCAAATAATAATTATTTTCTTCTTATCCGGCCGCGACTTTGGATCAAGAATCCGGCATAGCCAAGGCGTAACAGCGCTTGGAGGGGCCGTTGGGAAACTAAAGGCAGTTGACTAAATTCCGGTAACGCCCTTAGATTATAGACTAAAGCTTACGTTAACAGCTTTTAGATTTACATGGAAGAAAATGTTTTTCGTAGAGTTCTAGTGTGGGGATTAGCGCAATAACGGGCAAAAGGAAAAGAAGAGCGTCAGGTTTGCTCCAAAGGGCTTTCCTTTTGCTGTTTGCCGCCGCACCATTGTCGGCGTCGCTCGATCCAACGAAAGACATCCGCGAATTCCATCAGGACACTTGGGGGATCGACCAGGGTTTGCCGCAGAATTCCGTGTATACGATCGTGCAAACCGCGGACGGTTATATTTGGTTCGGCACGGAACTTGGCCTGGTGCGTTTCGACGGCCTGCGGTTTGAGGTCTTCGACAAGAACAACACTCCAGGAATCGGCAACAATCTGATCAACGCGCTGTTGGAAGATCGTGCGGGGACGTTGTGGATTGGGACCGGCAGCGGCGGCGCGGTCCGCTACCAGAAACACAAGTTCACGGCCCTTACTGTGAAAGACGGCTTGCCGAGCGACACGGTGCATGCGATTGCGGAGGACACCTCCGGCAACATTTGGATAGGCACCAGCGCGGGCTTGGCGCGCGTCCGTCATGGGCGCATGACGGTTTACAAGAGCAGCGAGGGACTCGCGGGCGATCAGATTTATGCGTTAGCGGCCGATCTCGACAACACAGTGTGGATTGGAACGCAGGGCGGCCTCAGCAGTTTCCGCGCCGGGAAGTTTACTAACTATCGGGGGTCGGCGGGCTTGCCGGCTTCGGCGGTGCGAGCGTTGTTTGCGGGTCCCAATGGCAGCTTGCTGATCGGCATGAACGGCGGCGGTCTGAGCGAGAGGCGAGACGGCCTCTTCACCAATATTACAAAAGAGAACGGCCTGCCCGACAACGGAGTTCCAGCGCTGCTGATGGATGGGCGCGGCGCGGCGTGGATTGGCACCTTTAATGGGGGGTTGTGCCGCAAGGTAGGGAAGCAATTTAGCTATTACAACAAGAGCGATGGATTGCCGATTGACGATGTTCGGGCGCTGTTTGAAGACCATGACGGCTACTTGTGGATCGGCACGGGGGGCGGAGGCCTGGTCCGCCTGTCGGCCGGGCGGCTCTTCAGTTCATATGGCGAGCGGGAAGGCCTTTCATCGGATACCGTCTTGCCGGTGATGGAGGACAGCCACGGCGATATCTGGGCGGGAACGAACGGCGGCGGTGTGAATCGGTGCCACGACGGCCACTTCACGCACTTCACCGCGAAGAACGGCTTGGCGGACGACGTGGTGTTTTCGCTGGCGGAAGATCGCCAGGGGGACATGTGGTTCGGCACGCACAACGGGTTGAGCCGTTGGAGCAAAGGGCGGTTCTCTACCTACACCACGCGCGATGGGCTCCCGCTGAATGTGGTGAGTCTCGTTTATGTGGACCACGCTGGCACGCTGTGGCTAGGGGGGCGCGCCGGACTGACGCGCAAGGATGGCGATAAGTTCACCACCTACACGGTGAAGGATGGGTTGTCCAATGACGGAGTGCTGAGTATTTCGGAAGACCGCGTCGGAAATCTTTGGGTAGGCACGCGAGGCGGCGGGGCGAATCGCTTTGCTAACGGCAAATTCGAGATATTCGACACCAGGCGCGGCTTGGCGGACGGCACGGTGGGATCGTTCTACGAAGACGGCGACGGGGTCGTCTGGATGGGCACCGCGGGCGGCCTGAGCCGTTTCAAAGATGGCCGATTTACCTCGTTCACCGTCAAAGACGGTCTGCTGGACGATAACATTTTCCGCGTGCTGGAAGACGACGCGAAAAATTTGTGGATGAGTTCGCCGCGCGGCGTGTTTCGCGTAGCCAAACAAGAGCTGGCCGACTATGCGGATAAGAGAGCCGAGCGGATTACGTACGTGTCGTATGGCGTTGCCGATGGCATGAACACCACCGAGTGCAATGGCGGGATTCAGCCGGCGGGGTGGAAAGCGCGCGACGGGCGGATGTGGTTCCCGACAATGAAGGGCTTAGTGGTGGTGGATCCGAAGAAAGCCAGCCTGGTGACGCCGCCGCCGCCGGTTTTGATGGAGCGCGCGCGCATAGGCGGAATCGATGCGGATACGAGAGCCATCCTGGAAGCGCCGCCGGGCGCGGGCGATTTGGAATTCCGCTACTCCGCGCCGAATTTTATTTCACCGCAAAAGACTGTCTTCAAGTACCAACTGGAAGGATACGACCGCGATTGGGTGGACGCGGGCAACCGCCGTATGGCCTTCTACACAAATATTCCGCCACGCGCCTACCGCTTCCGCGTGGTAGCCAGCAACGGCGACGGCACTTGGAGCCCGGAAGCCAAATTCGATTTTTCGTTGGGCGCGTTTTTCTATCAGACGCTTTGGTTCCAAGGCCTCTGCGCGTTCTCTTTGGCCGCCATCGGGTTGGCGTTTTATGCCTCGCATGTGCGTTCGATCGAAGCGCGCGAGCGGGCGTTGGAGTCGCGCGTGGGTGAGCGCACTGCCGAGTTGCGCAGCGCTTTGGGCGAGCGGCAGCGGGCGGAGAGGGAATTGGTTAAGGCTAAGCAATCGGCGGAAGAAGCGAGTCGGGTAAAAAGCGAGTTTCTGGCCAATATGAGCCACGAGATTCGCACCCCGATGAACGGCATCGTGGGGATGACCGAGTTGGCGCTGGCGACCGACCTGAATCCAGAGCAATACGAATACCTCGGCATGATCAAGTATTCGGCGGACTCGCTGTTGACCGTGATCAACGACATTTTGGACTTTTCGAAGGTGGAGGCGGGGAAACTCGACTTCGAGCCGATGGATTTCAATCTGCGCGAGAGTTTGGATGACACGCTACGGCTGGTGGCGTTTCGCGCCGATCAAAAAGGGCTGGAGGTGGTTTGCGACTTGGGCAACGGCGTGCCGGAGATGGTGCGGACAGACCCCACGCGCCTCCGGCAAATTGTGTTGAATCTGCTGGCGAACGCGGTGAAATTCACCGAGAGCGGCGAAGTGGTGCTGCAAGTGGCTTGCGATTCGAAAGACGAATCGCAGGCGCTGCTGCATTTCATCGTGCGCGATACCGGGATTGGCATAGCGCGCGACAAGCTGACGACAATTTTCGAGGCATTTTCCCAGGCGGATTCGTCCACCACGCGAAAATTCGGCGGTACGGGGCTTGGCTTGGCGATTTGCCACCGGCTGGTTCATTTGATGGGCGGCAAGATCTGGGTGGAAAGCGAAGAGGGCAACGGAAGCCAGTTTCATTTCACGATCGGGGTGGAGCCGTGTCAAGCCAAAGCGTTGCCGGAGGCCCGCGAGATGGCCGCCTTGGCGGGGGTACCGGTGCTGATTGTGGAAGACCACGTGACGAGCCGTCGAGTGCTAAGAGAACAGCTTGCCCGCTGGGGAATGCGCGCGGTGACCGCCCCTTCCATAAGGGAGGCGCTGATGAGGCTCCGCCAGGCCACGAATGCGGGTGAGCCGTTTTCGCTGATCTTGGCCGACGTGCGCTTGCCGGATGGCGACGGGTTCAGCTTGGTGGAGAAGACCCTTCGCCAACCCTCGCTGGCGGATGCAAGCATCATGATGTTCACGCCCGGGCATAAGTTGGTGGATGCGGCGCGCTGCCGGGATTTGGGTGTGGCGGCCTACATTACCAAACCGATTCGCGAGCAGGAATTGCGCGAGGCCCTAAAGCTAGCGCATTCCAAAGCGCTCCGCGGGGCCGGGAGTGTGCCGGTGCTCGTGCGAACCGACGCGGCGGCGGAAAAGCGCACAGTGCGCGCGCTAAGAATTCTATTGGCGGAAGACAACGCCATCAATCAAAGACTCACGCTGCGGCTGCTTGAAAAGCGCGGCCATGCGGTGGTTGCAGCGGGAGACGGAGTAGAAGCTCTCGAGGCATTGGATAGAGACGTGTTCGATTTGGTGCTCATGGATGTGCAGATGCCGAGAATGGATGGCTTCCAGGTAACCGCCATCGTGAGAGAACGCGAGAAGCTCACGGGCCTTCACTTGCCGATATTCGCAATGACGGCGCATGTGCTGAAGGGCGACGAAGAGCGCTGTTTGAAAGCGGGCATGGATGGCTATATTCCCAAGCCAGTGAGTCCCAAGGAATTGATCGCGGTGGTGGAAAGCGTGTCGGCACCGGTGTCTGCTGCATCTGCCTAAGGTGAGTCTGCGGTTAGAAGCTACCGTCGTATCGAAACAGCGTCGTCATACAGCACCCTAAGCAAGAAGAGAAAACGTGCTTTTGTTCGTTTCGTTTTCGACAAGAGCCACGTTGACGCTCGCCATAAAATCGAGTTTCGATTTTAGAAGTGCGGCGACTTGCGTGCTGAGATCGGCGGTATCGCCCGCCGCCGCGCCCGTTTGATTGAAGGCGCGTGTAATCGCGCTCGCGGCGGTGTCAAAGGATGCGCCGGCGTTCTGGATGCCGGCTAACGGTATTGAGAAATTCAACGTGTTGTCCTAAAGCGCTTATCGGCGATGAAACGCAAAACCTAGAATGCAATTTAATTGCGAACCCTGTTACCCATAGCGGGCCGTGAACTGCGGTGCTACGAATACAACTGACGTAGAGCGCGCGATTGTGGTCTTCGTGCGCGGTTTCTCCAGTATGAAATCCCAGACGCATCCCTATGAATACCCGTGTATCGACGGAGTATGGGTGACGCGCGATACGGAACGCAGCAGGCCGCAGGACTACCGCAAAGAAGAATGGATTACGTATGGCGGAGATCCCAGCGCCGTCGATGCTTTAGCGCGCCAGCATACCCGTGGCCGTTTGTTTATAGGTGCGATGTGCGATCTCAGCCAATCGACCGCCGAGATGCGCGATGCGTACAAGGCTCTGGGTTACCGGCTCCTGGGGAGCGAACCGCTCTTTGTGCATCGGCTAAAACGCATTCCGCAGGCGACTGCCGCAGTTCGTCTGGAGCAAGTCGGCACCAGCGAGCTGGCGGAGAGATTCGCCAAGGCGACAAGGTCGCGTCCGATCGCGCCGGAGCACTTAAATGCCAAACGCTCCTGTTCGCCAGTACGTCGCTTTGGATCGAGAGGAAATCGTAGGCTGGGTGCGGAGCATCCGGGCGGGCGATTCGCAATGGTGCGCCAACATGTTTGTTCGGCCATCCCACCGCCGGCGCGGGATCGGTATGGCCTCATTGGTGCGCATGCTGCGCGATGATCGAACTCATCGCGCGCAGTCTTCGGTTCTTTTGGCGAGCCATAGCGGCGCTCTGCTGTACCCGAAAGTGGGTTATGAGCAGATCGGCACGCTCTTAATGTTAGGACCGCGGTTAAATCGTGGATTTGAGAGTGACCGGTGTGTCGAAACAGAGCCGGAACCGTTAAGAGCCTAGTTCGCAATGGCCATCCCGACCGCGACGGTTGCCGGAATTCCTCTCTATACTTGGAAGCGGAAGGTTCCCACTCTTGCTCTCGCCTGTCGATCTTTACATTGAAGAAAACCAAGCACGCTTTCTGGACGAACTGCTGGAATTCCTGCGCATCCCCAGCATCAGCACTCTGCCGGAGCACAAGCCGGACGTCGCGCGCGCCGCGCAGTTCGTGGCCGATGCTCTCAAGAACGCCGGCGTCGAGAATGTAGAGATTGTCCCAACCGCCAAACACCCGCTCGTTTATGGCGATTGGCTGCATGCTCCGGGCAAGCCCACCGTGCTTTGCTACGGCCACTATGACGTGCAACCGCCCGATCCCTTGGAACTCTGGAAATCGCCGCCCTTCGAGCCCGCTCTTCGCGATGGCAACATCTACGCGCGTGGCGCTTGCGACGACAAAGGGCAGATGTATATGCATATCAAAGCTTTCGAGGCTTTGCACCGCGTCTCACAGGGCAAGCTTCCGGTAAACGTAAAGTTCCTCATCGAAGGCGAAGAGGAAATTGGCGGCGAGTCGATCTCAAACTATGTCCCCAAGCACAAAGACAAGCTACAAGCGGAAGTTGCCCTCGTCTCGGATACCGAGCTCTTTGCCGACGGCCTGCCCACTCTCTGCATCGGTCTGCGCGGCTTGGTCTATCTGGAAGTGGAAGCCCGCGGTCCCGCCCGCGATCTGCATTCCGGCATGTTCGGCGGCGCCGCCCCCAATGCTGTGTTCGGCCTGATTGAACTGCTGGCCAAAGCCAAAGATGCGGCTGGACGCATTCTCATTCCGGGCATTTACGACGACATCGTTCCACCCGATCCGGCGGAGGTCGAAAGCTGGCAAAGGCTGCCGTTTTCGGAAAAGGAGTTCCTCGAATCGGGCGTTGGCTCCACCGCCTTGACCGGCGAGCCGGATCAATCCGTGCTGGCCCGGCTGTGGGCTCGTCCCACCCTGGAGGTGCATGGCATTGCCGGCGGTTTCACCGGATCCGGGGCGAAGACGGTGATTCCGGCGACTGCAATTGCTAAAGTCAGTTTTCGTTTAGTACCAGAGCAAAAACCCGCGAAAGTACTGTCGCTATTCCGCAATTGGGTGAGCGCTCACACGCCGCAAGGCATCCAAACGGAAGTGCGCCTTCTCAGCGCTGGCCCGGCCATCGTAGTAAATCCTCATCATCCCGCCATTCAGGTTGCCGCTAAAGCATTGAGCGATAAGCTCCAAAAGCCTACTGTCTTTACCCGCGGCGGCGGTTCCATCCCTATCGTAGGTGAGTTCGCCCGTGAGCTTGGCATCCCCACCGTGCTCATGGGCTTCGGCCTTCCCGACGACGGATTGCATTCTCCAAATGAGAAGTACCGCCTCAGTAACTATTACTTAGGCATCCGCACGATAGCTTACTTCCTTGACGCGTACGGCAAAACTCGGTAATTCATATTACAGAGTCTTTTTCTAAGAGTCGACCATTCCACGGGTGACGCCGGCCTCCGCCGGCGGTTTGGTGTGTTCGGCGACGGCGCAGATGACGGTATCGGCAATCATTGAGCGGGCGACGCAGCCCGCCGAAATTCCGCGTAAGCAAACGCCCCAGGAAGCGCAAGTTGTGCGCTCAGCCGGCATCGTGTCGGCGGCGGTTCTGCTCAGCAGGCTCACCGGCTTAGTGCGCGAAATGGTGATGGCTAACCAATTCGGCGCCGGCTTCGTGCATGATTCGTTCCTCCTCGGCTTCCGCATCCCGAATCTCTCTCGCGACCTGTTTGCCGAGGGTGCTCTATCCTCCGCCTTTGTTCCCACTTTCACCAAGTCGCTGGTAAAAGGAAATAAGCTCCAAGCCGGCGAATTGGCAAACTTGGTCACCACCGCCATCCTGGTAATCGTTGGTGCCTGTTGCCTCCTAGGCATGTGGCTTGCCCCGCAGTTGGTGGCTCTGCTCGCGCCTGGATTTGCCGGCGTTCCGGGCAAGTTCGCACTGGCGGTGCGCTTGACGCGCATCATGTTCCCGTTTCTGCTGTTGATCGCCCTCGCGGCGCAGGCTACCGGTATGTTGAACTCCAGCGGCAGATTCGGCCTTCCGGCGGTCGCCTCCATCTTTTTCAACATCGGCTCAATCGGTTTTGGTCTGCTCGCCGGCTATGGGGTTGGGCCTCATCTGGGCATCGCCCCCATCGAGGGCATGGCTTATGGCGTGGTTGCCGGAGGAGCCCTCCAATTCGGCTGGCAGCGCGCCAAGCTGCATTCCCTTGGGTATCGGTTCCGCTTCGCCTGGAACTGGTCTCATCCGGGTTTGCGCCGCATCTTCGGCTTGATGTTGCCGGCTGTCGTCGGCAATGCGGCCGTGCAGGTGAACTTGATCGTTAATACTAATTTCGCCTCGCAACTCATTGACCCCGTGCGCGGGCACGATGGGCCCGTGAGTTGGCTCGGCTATGCCTTACGCTTCGTGCAACTGCCCCTGGGTCTATTCGGCGTGGCCTTTGCCTCGGCTATGCTGCCCAGCGTCTCGCGTAGCGCCGCCGTCAACAACTTTGGTGAGTTTCGCCGCACCCTTGCTCGTTCTCTGGGCATGATCTTCTTTCTCACCATTCCTTGTTCGTTCTTTCTGATGACTCTCGGCCGTCCGCTCATCGGAGCCGTTTACCAAAGCGGCTATTTCAACTCCTACGATACTCAACAAACCGCTCTCGCCCTGAGTTGTTATGCTCTGGGGCTCGTCGCCTTTGCCTCCGCGCGTGTTTTGACCCCGGCGTTCTACGCTCTATCCGATGCCCGCACCCCCATGCTGATCAGCCTCTGTTCCGTTGCCGCCAACGCCGTTCTCCCTCTTTTGCTCCTGCGGGTCTGCCATCTCGGCTTTGAAGCCTTGGCCATTACCACGTCATGCGCCGTGGGCCTCGAGTGTTTGTGCCTCGCCGCGTGCTTGCGCCGCAAGCTCGGTGGCTTGGAAGGTTACTACCTGTGTGCTTGCTTCGTCCGCATTTCGCTCGCTTCACTAGCCATGGCTCTTCCCTTGCTGCTGCTGCGCCGTTGGTTTCTGGGAGCCTTCGTGGAAACTCGCGCCGTCGATTGCGCCGAACTCGCGTTAGCCGTTCCCTTGGCCATCGGCATCTTCTTGATCACCGCGCGATTCCTGCGCGTCGAGGAAATGCGCTTTGCCTTCGAGGCCTTTGCCGCTTCCCCCTTCAAACTTCATTCGAACACGCATGCTAAAATTCAGACTTAATGCTTCAGGACTTGGTTCTTGCGCTGCGTCTCCATGCGCTCGACCGTAAGATCGCGGCTCTTGACACTGAAATCGCGACCCTTCCCAAACAAGTAGCCGAAATTGAAAAGAGCCTCACCGCGCACACGCGCCGCCTCGAGGCCGATCGCGCCGCCCTCGCCGCCAATCAACGCGACCGCCAAAAAATGGAAGGCGATATCCAACTCCACCAGCAGAAAATCGCCAAGCTCAGGGAACAGATGGGAGGCGCCAAAACCAACGAGCACTACCAGGCGTTCTCCAAGGAAATCGCCTATATCGAAGGCGAAGTCCGCAAGTGCGAAGACAAGATCTTGTCTTTGATGGAGCAATCCGAGCCGCTGGATAAGAACGTCAAGGCTGCCGAAATCAGCCTCAAGGCCGAGCAAAAAGACGTGGAAGCGGCCAAGATCAAAGCGCGCGACCGTACGGCTATCGATCAGAAGGCGCTGGCCGAGCAGACAGCCGAACGCAAAGCGATCGCCGATCAAATGGAGCCGCAGCTTCGTATCGAGTATGAGCGCGTCCGCAAGAAAACCAGGAACATGCCGATCGCCGATGCCACCGACGGCCGTTGCAGCGCCTGCCAGATTGCCTTGCGTCCGCAATTCTTTCAGGATCTCCGCCGCCAGGATCACGTCATGTTCTGCGAAAGCTGTTCGCGGATTCTCACGTACAATCCGGTCGTCGATGTGGCGGCGGATGCAGCCGTCACCCAGCAACTCGCGTAGTATCGGCCCCCTCTCTCCCTCACTTCGTCCCCTGTTCCGCTTAAACCCACCATCTCCGGCGACCCCGCCGCATTGTCCGTAATCAGCAAATTCGCCGTCCTGCTCCCGACCGCCGTCGGCTCGAATGTAAACCACCACCGTACCGCTCGCGCCCATCGCAATGCTCCGGTACATCGGCTACGCTCGTATGAGTGGATAGCAAATTCGAAGCCGCCGCCGACGCGATAGTCAGCGGCGACCCGACAACCCTGGCGCGGTTGCTGAAAGAGTCTCCGGCGTTGGTCCACGCCCGTTCTGCTCGCCCCCATCGGGCAACACTACTGCATTACGTAGCCGCCAATGGTGTTGAGGACGAACGCCAGAAGTCGCCCAAGAACGCCGTCGAAATCGCAAAGGCTTTGCTTACGGCCGGCGCTGAAGTGGACGCTCTCGCCGAGATGTACGGCGGCGGCCACACCACCATGGCCATGCTGGTCTCAAGCGAGCACCCTGCGAAGGCCGGCGTGCAAGACGCGCTGGTCGATACCCTTCTCGATTTTGGTTCAGCCATCGAAGGCGTGGGAACCGGAGCATGGAAGTCGCCCCTTCTTACTGCGCTGGCATTCGGCTACCGCAGCGCAGCCGAAACGCTCGCCAGACGCGGCGCGCGAACCGATTCGCTGCCCGCCGCGGCCGGATTGGGCCGGCTCGCTGAAGCAAGCCGCCTTCTACCAGTAGCCGATGCCGAGCAGCGCCACCGGGCCCTTGCCCTTGCCGCGCAACATGGCCACGTCGAGATTGTCCGATTGCTGCTGGATGCCGGCGAAGATCCGAATCGCTACAACCCGCCCGGGAATCATGCCCACTCCACGCCCCTGCACCAAGCCGCATGCTACGGGCATGAAGCCGTGGTGCGCCTGCTGGTAGAAAGGCAGGCGCGCCTCGATATCAAAGACGCTCTTTACAACGGCACGCCGTTCGATTGGGCTCAGCACGCCGGCCAAACCGAGATCGCCGCTTATCTTATTCGTACCTAAGCGATTCCACCGGATCGAGCCGAGACGCCTTCACCGCCGGATACACGCCAAAGAAAACGCCAATGAGAACCGATACGGTGAACGCGACCAGAATCGCCACCGGCGGCACGACGGTGTGCAATGCAGGCACCAGGGCACTCACCAATAGCGTCACGAGAATCGCGAACACCACGCCTACCAACCCGCCGGTTCCCGAGAGCGTCATCGCCTCAATCAGAAACTGGGTCACAATATCGCCGCGCCGCGCGCCCACTGCCTTGCGCACGCCAATCTCGCGCGTGCGTTCCGTCACGCTGACCAACATGATGTTCATCACCCCGATGCCGCCCACTAGCAAGCCAACGCCTGAGATGGCAATCGAAACCAGCAGCACCATGCCGGTCACCTTGTTGAAATTCTCGATAATAGAATCCGGCGTGCTTAATGAGAAATCGTCGGGCTTCTCTTTTGGCACATGGCGAATACGCCGCAGGGCGTCGCGTATCTCGGCAACGGCATCGTTCCTGAGACCGGGTTTGGCCTTCAGCGTTATGAAGAAATTGTCCGATTGGGGATAGCGCAGGCGCACCGTTTCGAGCGGCATGGTGACTTGGCTATCCTGACCGTTCTCGCCGAAGAAGCCGCCTTTCGCCGGCTGAAAGACTCCCACCACCAAATACTCGGTTCCGTCGATGAGTGCCGTTCTGCCCGTTGCATCCTGGCCGGGAAACAAAGCGTCGGCGAGGCTCGAACCCAACAAGATGACACGCGCGGCGCGGCGCGCCTCCGATTCCGTAAACACCCTCCCCTGCCGCATGGACCGCGGCGTGATGTCGTAGATGCTGGGCGTGGCCCCCACAATGCTCAAGTTTTCCGAAGTGAACCCGGGGACTTTCGCCATGAGAACGCTACGCGCCGGCGGGATTACGAACAGGCTCATGCCGACGTTCTCAATCGAGTGAACATTTGTCCTTAAATAGGCTGCGTACTCGGGCAAAATCTTCTTGCGCCTGCGCTCCTTGGGCGGCGCGTTCTGTCCGCTTGGGTCACCGCTCACGCGGCTGACAAAAATGCTGTCGGGTCCAAATTCCTGGAAAAAATCGACAATCGCGCCCTTCAACCCGCCGAGCAGCGATGAAACGGTCACCACTGTGGTGATGCCGATCACAATCCCCAATACGGTTAGCCCAGAGCGCAGCTTGTGGCTCGCTATTGCGTCCAGCGCCATGCTGAACGTGGCCTTCGTGCTCATCCCGGCAGCAGGCTTGGTCATTCCGCGCGCAATGCCTCAACCGGATCGAGATTGGCGGCCCTGCGCGCCGGATACCAGCCGGAAACGACTCCCACCACGCTCGACACAAAAATCGAAATGATCACATACGGCGCGGTGATGGCGAGCGTTGCTCCCGAAATCTTGCTAATCAGCAGCGCCAGCAGTGCCCCACTAGCCACGCCAATGGCTCCGCCCGCCAGGGAGAGGATCAGCGACTCGGTCAGGAACTGCAGCATGATGTCCGTCTTCCGCGCGCCCAAGCTCTTGCGCACGCCGATCTCCCGCGTCCGCTCAGTGACGCTGACCAACATAATGTTCATGATCACGATTCCGCCTACAACGAGTGAAATGCTGGTGACCGGCACCACCACCGCTGCGATCACGCTCAAAATGCTATCGGTAAACGAGCGGACGGAATCCGGCGTAAGATTGTCGAAGTTATCGGGCTTCCCGGGCTTCGTGTGGAAGCGGCTGCGCAACGCCGCGCGAGTATCGTCCAGGGCCGTGCCCAT
>Ga0075021_10000722_pt1 | contig 17024 bp, 11 predicted proteins | sample ColStrG_CSR_2012_FD_72749 | JGI IMG/M metagenome (GOLD analysis project Ga0075021, IMG submission 72749) | Freshwater sediment microbial communities in response to fracking from Pennsylvania, USA - Cold Stream Run_MetaG_CSR_2012 | ecosystem: Environmental > Aquatic > Freshwater > Creek >...
CTGAAGCTCGTCCCCCTGGCCAAGATCACAGCCATTCTGGCGATGTGGGCTCTGTTCAACAGCCTGGGCCGGACCAAGCGAACCTTCAAGGATGTGCCAACGGAAGGGAAAGTGCTGTTGGTCATGATCGGTTTGCTGTTCGTGAGCGCCTTTCTGTCTCCTGTTTGGAAAGGCGGCGCAATCAGTCACACGATTGATTTCGCCAAGGTGTTTGTGGCCTGGATCCTCACTTTCTTGCTGATCAATAACTTCGATCGCCTGCGTCGGGTGATCTACATCCAGACTGTTTCGGTTGCGGTGATATGCATCATCTCCATTGTCAAGGGTCATAACCAGCCGCGGTTGGAGGGAGTGATCGGTGGTATCTACTCCAACCCGAACGACCTGGCGTTTGCGGTTGTATTGACGCTGCCTTTTGCGCTCGCTTTCATGGTCACAAGCAAGACCAGATTCAGCCAGGCACTGTGGCTGCTGGGAATGTTCGTCATGATGGCGGCGCTGTTTTTGACAGCCTCGCGCGCCGGTTTTATCGATCTCATCATCTCGGGAGCTGTGACCATGTGGCACTTTGGCATCCGGGGCAAACGTCCCCTGCTGCTGGTGGGGACTGCGGTTACCGGAGTGCTGCTGATGGCCGTGGCGGGCGGAAAGCTGTATGACCGCTTTGCAGCGCTATCGGGCGACAGCAGTACGGAAGGATCGGCCTATGGGTCGTACGTGGACCGCACCTACCTAATGGAGCGGGCGCTGGAGGGCATCGAGCACTATCCGGTTCTGGGAATCGGCGTAAATAACTTTATGACGTATTCGCTGATCTGGCATGAAGTGCACATGACGTACTTTCAGATTTGCGTAGAAGGCGGCATTCCCGCGATGATTCTTTACCTGTGGTTTTTCGTCCGCGGCTTTGGAAACCTGCGCATTCTACGGAAGGCCAAGAATCTTGATGAGCACACGGTTCTGTTCGTGGGTGCCCTGCACAGTTCGCTGATCGGTTTCGTCGTGGGGGCGGTATTCGCGCCCGAGGCCTACCAATTTTTCCCGTACTTCGCGGTTGCCTTTACGGCGACACTGTTGCAAACCGTGAAAGAGACAGAACAAGAGCGCGGGGCGGCCCCGCCAGAGTCCAAGCCGAGACATTTTCTGGAGGTTTATGCCAACTACGGAAGAGCAGGTGCAGTCACCCCTGTCCGCTGACTTACAGGCGATTCTGCGTTGCCTGCAGTGCGGTGCGAGGTTGGACAGCGACCAAGCGGGAGGATACGTGTGTGCGGCGTGCAAGCGCACATATCCGAACGTGAAGGGGATCGCCCGATTTGTAGATGCACAGCATTATGCGGCGAGCTTTGGCTTTCAGTGGCACCGCTATCACAGAACGCAGTTGGATCACGACGAGGTGCGCGAGTCCGAAGAGCATTTCCTCATGAAGACGGCCTTGCGGCCCGACGAACTGAAGGGCAAGCTGGTGCTCGACGTCGGTTGCGGGATGGGCCGCTTTGCCGAGGTCGCGACCCGATGGGGAGCACGGGTGGTGGGGATCGATCTGAGTGCGGCTGCAGAAGTAGCCGCCAGGAACCTGGCTAGCCGCGATTTTGTGGCCCTGCAAGCGGATGTGTTTGCGCTGCCGTTTGCCGCGGAGAGTTTCGATGTGATCTACAGCGTGGGAGTGCTTCATCACACGCCGGACTGCGAAGCGGCGGTGAAGGCGCTTGCCAAATACCTTAAGCCGGGTGGGGTTCTCGCCGTGTGGCTCTACAGCGGGTACAACAAGTGGTATCGCTTCAGCGATTTCTGGCGCCGCTATACGCACAAGATGAAACCCGAGACGCTGCACGGCATTCTGAAGACCGCCGTGCCTTTCTTCTATCATCTTGACCAGGGGCTGCGGCGAGTACCGCTGGTAGGACGGGGCGTTGCCGGGGCAATCCATCACGTGTTTCCTGTAAACCGCCAGAAAGATCCGGAAGCGCGCGTGCTCGATACGTTTGACTGGTATTCTCCCACGTACCAGTCGAAGCACACCTATGAGCAGGTATTTCGTTGGTATGAAGACATGGGTATGGAAGACATGCACGTGGGTGAGAATTCGATCGCCGTTCGCGGCAGCAAGCCCGCAAAGCCGGCCTAGCCGAGAAAACAGACACTCTGATGAACTTTAGCAGCAAAGTCGGCTACGCGATGAAAGTCCTTCCGGGTGCGGTGTGGCGATCGCTGGGCCGCCATCCGCGTGGACCCGTTCATCTGATGATTGCTCTTGCCGACCACTTTGAGCCTGCCATGCATCCAGAGGGAGGCGACAAGAGAGTCCCCCGCGCAGAGCAGGTGCAACGTCTCGAATTGTGGCATCGCGAGTATCCCAGGATTGTGGACCGCTGGCGGGACCACGACGGTCGCCCGTTTGTTCACACGTACTTCTATCCAGCCGAACAGTATGATGCCGGGTTGCTGGAAATTCTGGCGGACCATTGCCACAGTGGATGGGGCGAGGTTGAGATCCACCTGCACCACGGAATTCCGGAGCCGGATACGCCAGAAAATACGCGGCGCGTCTTGACGGAGTTTCGCGACCGGTTGGCGCAGCGGCACCAATGCCTGGCGGTTGCGGACAAGTCCCAGCAGCCGCGTTACGCGTTCGTGCATGGCAATTTTGCGCTGGCGAACTCGGCCGGAGGGCGGCATTGCGGCGTGAACAGCGAAATGCAGATTCTTGCCGAAACCGGCTGTTACGCCGATTTGACGCTACCCACCGCCCCTGGGCACGCCGCGCAAACCAGGATGATGAACGCCATCTATGAGTGCGGGTTTCCACTCGACCAGGTAGCGCCGCATCGTGAGGGAAGACGGCTGGCAGTGGGCCGCGAGGCGAGGGCGTTTCCGCTGATGGTTCAAGGGCCGCTGATGATGGATTTTGAGAAGAGCCGCACAGCGCGCCGGATCAAGCTCGACAACGCGGCCGTGACTCCTGCGAGCCCGATGAGCCTGCGGCGTCTTACTCTTTGGAAACGGGCGGGAATCACGGTTGAGGGAAGGCCCGATTGGCTGTTCATCAAGTTGCATTGTCACAGCATGGATCCAACGCAGAAGGACGCGGTCCTTGGAGATAGCTTTCGCGAGTTTCTCTCGGATCTGGCCGATGGAGCGGCAGGCCGGCAGGAAACGCTGCACTTTGTGACGGCACGCGAGATGACCAATATCATTCTTGCGGCCTGCGAAGGCAGGGAAGGCAATCCGGGCGACTATCGGGATTACCGCTTCAAACGCTGGCGCCAGTGTGCCGGACCTGAAACTCAATTGGAATCGAGCGCGGTAAGCCTGAAAGGCTAGACGGATCGATCATGTGTGGAATCGCCGGAGCGGTAAGCACAACTCGGGAGAGCAACATTACGGAAACTCTCGTGCGGCACATGTGCGACCAGATCGTGCACCGCGGACCGGACGACGAGGGCATCTTCGTGGAAGACGGCGCTGGGCTTGGGATGCGGCGCCTCAGCATCATTGATCTCTCCGGCGGGCATCAGCCGGTGTTCAACGAAGACCGTACCGCTTGGGTGGTGTTCAACGGCGAGATCTACAACTTTCCCGACCTTCGCCGCGAACTGGAAAGCCGCGGCCACCGTTTCTACACGAAAACTGACACTGAGGTCATCATCCATCTGTACGAAGAGATGGGAGCCGAGTGCGTGCAAAAGCTGCGCGGGATGTTCGCGCTCGCCATTTATGACAAGTTGAAGCGGAAGCTGATTCTGGCGCGCGACCGGTTGGGCAAAAAACCACTGCACTACGCTTCCTCGGGCGGCAAGTTGTACTTTGCTTCCGAGATCAAGTCCATCTTGGCGGTGGCGCCGGAACTGGCGGAGGTGAATTCGCAGGGCCTGCTGGAATACCTGTATTTCGGTTATGTGCCTGACCCTATCACGGCTTTCACGGGAATCCACAAGGTGCCTCCGGGACATCTGCTGGAGTTTTCGGCGGGAGAGACTCGTGTCCGCCAGTATTGGGATGTGCCAGAATACGGCGCGCACCCGCCGAAAAGCGAAGAGGACTGCCTGGAGGAACTGGAGTACCGTCTGTTCGAGGCGACGCGAATCCGCCTGATCTCGGATGTTCCCCTGGGTGCGTTTCTCAGCGGAGGAACGGACTCGTCAACAATAGTTGCGCTGATGGCGCGGGCGAGTTCGATGCCGGTGAAAACATTTTCCATCGGTTTCAAGAAAGACGACTTCAACGAGGCAGAGCACGCGCGTGTGGTCGCCCGCAAATTTGGCACGGATCATCACGAGATGATTCTGGAGCCCGATGTAGTGCAGACGGTCGAGCATCTCACTAGTTCCCTGGAAGAGCCCTTCGGCGACTCTTCGATGCTACCAACCTATTATGTTTCGCAGATGGCCCGCCAGCATGTCACCGTGGCCCTTTCCGGCGATGGTGGGGACGAGTTGTTTGCCGGGTACGAGCGCTACGCGATCCACACCGACCGTCAAATCTATGAAACGGTGCCGGCATGGGCCCGCCGATTTTATCGGGAGCGCGTGTTTCCGCGGTTGCCGAAGACCATGCGGGGTAGGAAGTTCAGCTACAACGTTTCGTTGCCGTCGCGGGAGAGATACGTGGACGGTCTTTCGTTTATCCCAGCCTTCGAACGGGATTTCCCGCTGCTCTCGGACGGGTTCCGGGACATTCTACGGGGCAGCGAAGACCCAGGGAACGCGCTACGGCGCGCGTTTGCGCAAGCTCCTGCTCACGATGCCATGAGCGAGATCCTGTATGTGGACACGAAGACCTACCTGGTGGGCGACATTCTGACCAAGGTGGACCGGATGAGCATGCTGAACTCGCTGGAGGTCCGCGTGCCCCTGTTGGATCACGAATTCGTGGAGTGGGCTGCGGGATTGCCAGCGGAGTGGAAGCTGCGTGGCAAACACAAAAAATATATTCTGCGTCGGTTGGCCGAGCGAGTCGGGGTTCCTCGGGAAGTGCTTTACCGCAAGAAGCAGGGTTTCTCATTGCCGCTCGTGCACTGGATGCGGAACGAGCTAAAGGAAATGCTGATGGTGCTTCTGGAGCCCCGAACCCTGGAACGTGGTTATTTCGACCCTGCTGGAGTGCGACGGCTGATGAATGACCACTTGTACGGTGGCCGGGAATTCAGCGCGCGACTTTGGCGCCTGCTGATGTTCGAGCTGTGGCATCGTAATTTCCTTGAGAAGTTCATCAAGCCGGCGGGATTGCTCTCTCTTTCCATTGTGGCCGATTCGAGACGCCAGTCTCGCAACGAGACGGCGCTGGCGTCCGCGCCAGTGGGAGAGTGACTTGATCGAACTTGCGGGCGAGGCCAGCCAGGACCTGAGTCGTTCCTCCCATCATCCTGTCAACTTATTTTTGATGACTAACAGTTTCGAGACGGGAGGATCGGAGCGCCAGTTCTCCGTGCTGGCACACAATCTGAGGCGCGAGAAATTCCGGCTGCATTTGGGTTGCATCCGGAAGATCGGGCCGTTCGCAAGAGAATTTGGCGACGTACCAGAGTACTGGCTCGGGGGCAGCCTGTTTGGATGGACTTCGCTGCGCACGCGCTGGCGACTGAGTCGGAGCCTGCGACAGCAGCAGATCCAGATCGCACATGCCTTCGACTTCTACACCAACATGACGCTGGTGCCGGCGGCCCGCTTCGCGCGGGTGCCGGTCGTGATTGGCAGCCAGCGCCAACTCGGCGATCTGCTGACTCCCCGCCAGTCGCGTGCGCAGGCAGCTGCATTTCGCTGGTGCGACGGCGTGGTCTGCAACTCGCGAGCGGCCGCAGACCGGCTCATGGAACATGGCTTGTCCGATGACAAGCTGTTTGTCATTGGCAACGCGCTTCCCGCGGAGGCCTTTGTCCCGGTGCGCGCAGCTTTGCCCAGAAAGCCCGGAGGTTTGCGGGTCGGCATGGTGGCACGGATGAACGCGCACTACAAGAACCACTCCGGATTCTTGCGGATTGCGAAACGAATCAACCAGCGGTTGCCGGAGGTGGAGTTCCTGCTAGCGGGAGACGGTCCGCTTCGCGAGGAGCTGGAACGAGATGCAAAGAAGATGGGCATCGGGGACCGTGTAATCTTCCTCGGAGATCGACGCGACATCCCGGCCGTGCTGGCTTCGATGGATGTCGCTGTGCTCACGTCCGACTCCGAAAGCCTCTCCAACGTTATTCTGGAGGCGATGGCGGCAGGGGTGCCGGTGGTGGCGTATCGCGTTGGTGGCAACGCGGAGCTGGTAAATGAAGAGCGCGGAGACCTCGTTGCCCCAGGCGATGAAGAAGGGTTCGCGGCTGCGGTCGAGCGGCTGCTGGCGTCGCCACCCTTGCGTGCGCAATTGGGCCGCAGCGCTCGCAAATTCGCGGAGGACAATTTCGGCCTTGAAAATGTTCGTGCCCGGTACGAGGACTGTTACAGGACGTTGCTAGAAAACAAAGGCGTGAGGAACTCACTGGCGACATGGCGGTCGGCAACGGAAGCTCAAAGAAACGACTAAAGGTCGCCATCGTGGCGCCAAGTCTGAACTACGTTGGCGGACAGGCGGTTCAGGCCGACTTGTTGGTGCGGCTTTGGCAGAACGATCCCGATGTGGACGTCAAGCTCATTGCGGTGGATCCGCCCTTGCTTCATGGAATGGGTTGGGCCGAGAACATTCGCGGCCTCAGGACGTTACTCCGCGAGCCCGTCTACTTCCGCGATCTGTGGAGGGGGCTCAGGGACGTTGACGTCGCACACATTTTTTCTGCCGCGTACTGGTCGTTCCTGATTGCTCCTACGCCCGCCTGGCTTTTTGCGAAACTGCGAGCGACAAAGGCGCTCGTGCATTACCACAGCGGGGAAGCGCGTGACCATCTGCGGCGCTTCCGTTCTGGGCCGATGGTGCTTTCGCGAGTGGACGAAATCGTCGTTCCGTCCGGATACCTTGTAGGCGTGTTCGGGGAATTCGGCCTGAAGGCGGTGGCTGTTCCCAACCTTGTTGACCTTTCGCAGTTTCGCTATCGGCAGCGGGACCCTCTTCGTCCGCACCTGGTTTGCACTCGGGGATTCTCCCGCTACTACAGCGTGGATGTGGTGGTGCGGGCTTTTGCGGAGGTGCAGAAGGTGTATCCGGAAGCGCGGCTCGATCTGGTCGGAGGTGGCCCGCTTGAGGCGGAGGTCCGCAAACTGGTGGAAGATCAGAGGCTGGGCGGCGTGAGCTTCATGGGCGTCGCTTCTCGCGACAAGATCGGCGAGTACTACGACCAAGCCGATATTTTCATAAATGCGTCGTGGCTCGACAACATGCCGGTCTCGGTAATCGAGGGTTTCGGAGCGGGCACGCCGGTGGTGACGACTTCGCCTGAGTGTATGCCATACCTGGTGGAACACGAGCGAACGGGATTACTCTCGCCGGTGGGTGACGAGAAGGCGCTGGCCGCAAATGTCGTCCGGGTTCTGCGGAATCCTAAGCTTGCCCGTCGCCTGGCGGAGAACGCTCATCTGGAATCGCTCAAGTATAGATGGGAAGTTGTGCGCGAGCAGTGGCTGGAGGTTTATCGAGGACTGGTGAGGAACCGGGAACCAGTAGTCCGCAGTCAGTAGCTTTTGCGAAATGCTGCTTAACGGGTCGAGGCCAGCCGCATCTCTGGCGTGCGAACCGCGCTGTGCCGTTCATCCTCCAGGCAGACGCGATGCCACAACTCCAGATTCAGCAAACGCCAGATGCGGGCGTAGTTGTCACGGAGTCCGGAGCGATGCTCATCGAACAACTGCTCGATTGCCTGGCGCCGGAAGTAGCCGCGGTCTAGGCTCCGCGGTTCGAGGAGAACACCGCGGATAGTATCCAGTCGAGGTCCAGCGAGCCACCCGCTCCACGGGGTGGGGAATCCGAGTTTCTGCCGGTAAAGAATCGAATGCGGGAGCAGATCTTCCACGGCCTTCTTCAAAATGCGCTTCCCGGCGAGACCCTGAATCTGCACTTCGCGCGGAATCCGAGTGGCGAACTCCACCAGAACGTGGTCAAGGAAGGGAACCCGGCTCTCGATGGACGTCGCCATGCTCATGTTGTCCTGCTTCATGAGAAGTTCAACCAGATAGGTCTTGATGTCGGTATAGAGTAACCGTTGAAGCATTTCTCCGCTCGAGTGTTCCCAATGCGCGAGGACATTTGCATAGGCAGTGCTTGCCGGGAACTGAGCGGCGAACTCACCGGCCAGGAGGCCCTGTTGCTCGGCTTCGTCAAAGGCAGAAAAAAAATTGTCGAAATAAAAAGAGGACCATGATGCCCCGTCCTTCGCAAGAAAGGTATGCTCAAGCTTCCTCCGCACGGTGGCGCCAAGCAGGGCTGAACCCGCCACAGTGCTGCGCAACCCCCGCCGAAAACCTCTGGAACGAGCCCGCGATAGGAGCGATCTAGGGTCGCATTTTTAAGCGTGAAAGCGTACCGGGTGTAGCCCGCGAGGGTCTCATCGCTGCCTTCACCGGTCAACACGACGGTTACTCGTTCGCGAGCCAGCTTGGCAACAAAGTACAACGCGACGCTGGAGGGCCAGGCGATCGGCTCATCTTCATGCCAGATCAAGTGGGGCAACGCGTCAAAAAAATCTTGTTCGTTGATGACCACTTCACGGTGCCGCGATCCAATGTGGTCGGCTACAGTCTTCGCATAGGGCAATTCGCTGTAGGCTTGCTCGGCATATCCGACCGAGAACGTCTCGATCGGTTCCCGGCGGATCTTGGTCATCAATGCTGCAACGGCGCTCGAATCCACACCGCCGCTAAGGAACACCCCGAGCGGGACGTCGCTCATCAAGTGGCTGCTGACTGCGCTTTCCAGCAGTTCGCGGTAGCTGCGTACGTAGTAGCTCTCGTCTCGCGATTCATGGACAGACGACGCGTCCAGGTCCCAGTACTGGCGGATTTCGGGTGTGCCGTCGAGCCCGACATCCATCGCGTGTCCCGGAAGAAGCTTGCGGATTCCGGCATAGAACGTTTCTTCACCGGACAGATATCCGAACGCAAGATACTCGGGCAGGACAGAGCGGCTGAATTCCGGGCGCAAGGTGCCGTGAGCCAGCACGACCTTAATTTCTGAACCGAAGAGCAATCGTTCTGGAGTCAGATGGTAATAGAGGGGCTTGATTCCCAGGCGATCGCGCGCAATGAAGAGCGTCCTCTTGTCCCTATCCCAGATCGCAAAAGCGAACATGCCGCGCAGGTGCTGAACGCAGTTGCGGCCGTATTCCTCGTAAAGATGAACGATGGTTTCTGTATCGCTGTGGGTGCGGTAAACATGTCCGCGAGCGATGAGTTGTTCTCGCAGGGTGGCGTGATTGTAGATCTCGCCGTTAAACACGATCCACAGAGAGCCATCTTCATTGGAGATCGGCTGGTGGCCCGTGGCAAGATCCACGATGCTCAGGCGGCGCATACCGATGGACACGGGGCCGTCCGTGTAGACGCCTTCGTCGTCTGGTCCACGATGGATCATGACATCGCACATCTGCCGAATTGGGACGGAACCAGCCCGGGCGTCCTTCCCGAATTCGACTATTCCAGCAATTCCACACATGAGATCAGTTGCCCCTGCGCTCGACGATGGCTTCCCCCAATCGATCAGCAGACGGGATCAGAATGGCACCACCGGTATCCAGGGCATACTCCAGCGCCTCGGGGCAAGAGGAATACGTCTTCAGAATACCCTGCAAGTATATCCACTCGAAGCGTTCCACTCTCTCCCGCTGACGAACCAGAAGCGTTTCCCGCCATTGTGCAAAGCTGCCACCGGCGATTGCCATTTGCACCAGGCACCCTTCCTTCAGGCGGCAGTAGAGCAGGCCGGCGTTACTGGACCAGTCACCACACGACCAATTTCCGGTGTCGTCCGAGAAAAAAATGTGATGGGTAGTTCCACCATTTTCATCGTAGCGATAGGCTCGAAGGCCCAAGGTGTTACCTTCTTTTGCTTCAGCAAAGTGGCCAACTTCCGATGCGCTTGCCGACGGCACCAGCAATACTGCCAATTCTGCGGGCAGCGGGATGGTCGCGCTGAAGCGTGCCAGTGGCGCGGGCAATCTCAATCCGTAGGCAGGAGAATAGCTTCCGGGCAAGACCTCCGTTTGCCAAGTCTGGGCCTGGGCGGCAATGAGGGCGAGTTTGCCTCGTCCCGGATTGGCGTTCGTACCCGCAGATTCCTCGGGCGAAGCCGTCAGAATACCCTTTACTTCGCGGACGCGGAATTCTGGGCTGAAATGCCAGAAAGCTTCGAGCAGATGCGGCTGCTGGCCTTCGGCGATATCGCGGACCAGCCAGAAAGCGCCCTTAACATGGAATACGATGCGACGATGGAAAACCGGGTCCGGGAGTCGACGATATCCGTCGTGACTACCTTCGAAGAGGTCGAATGCTTGGCCGCAGAGCCATCGCGGGACTTGCACGCGCGGTATGGAACTCCATGCAAACGGTCCTTCCGGTACCGCCTGATCGAGGCCGTCGACTCGCAGGGTGTTATGCGCCCCTGTTCCACGAAACAGCGCGCGGTCGTCTGTGTCGGAGATGTAACAACCTGTGCCGGAATCAATGAGGCATCGGCGACCGTCGAGCGCGAACCGGACGCTCAATGCATCGGCGTGGCCGTGGCCGGAATTGCCGGCGCCCTGTGGGCCGGCATCGATCATCATCTGTTGCGGGACTGGTTCTCCGTCCGAAATTAGATAGATACCGCCGGCGGTGAACGCTCTTGAGTTGTGGACAACCCGGCTTGGCTGTCGGCTGAATGCCGGGAGGGCGCTTTCGCCGAACAGCCAAAGTACCTCCTCGGTCAGCCCAATACCCGCAGCCAATTCCAAACGCTGGTACTCGACGGCGCCAAGTGCCAGCGGATCCGTCATGTTTTCGACGCGATTCCGCCGCGGATCGAAGACCCTGCCGCCATCGTCATCCCCGAAACCTTCGGCAGCGCCACTTGCCGATAGCGCATGCAGAACGTCGAGCATCTTTTCCACGACGTGGTCGAACGTTTCTGGGATCGGGATGCCATTTCGCGCCGCAAGCATACGTGCGTAGAGGAAAAAGTCCAGTGCGTAAACGTGATAGTAAAGCGCCTGCTCGAAATAGACTCCGTCTGCGCGGACCTGGCGTCCAGACTCCTGTAGCACAATTTTCCAACCTAACTGCTGCCAGCGCTTTGCCTCGGCAATCTCCGGGCAGAGAGTTCCGATATAGAACAAGCCGACGGCTTCGCCCAATAGGTGAGTGTTTGGAGAGAAATACTTCGAAAGATAGCGTTCGATGTACCAGCCATTCTGCCGAAGTGCGCTGGTCAGATCATTCTGGAAGACGGCGGGCAGGTCAGTACACTCGGCCAACAGATTCCGTATCCACAGCCACGAGAGACTTCGGAACGCGACTTCGAGGGTACTGGCCCAGTTGATGCCGAGAGGGTAAGGATTCGTCTGCTGCCATGCATACCACTGGTTCAGCAGTTCGTCCATGTACACTCGGTCCGAGGTCAAGGTCCAGGCCTTCGCCATCGTGACCAGATGCTGGTGACGATTGAGCTCCCAGATGACCTTGTGATCGCCAACTTTTGTAAAATCGAGGAAATTGATTTTAAACCACGGTTTCAGCGGAACGCGCTTTTGGTGGACTGCGTCCAGATGCCAGTCGATCTGCGGACCGTAATCGAGGCCCTCGTAGCCTAGCAAATCAAAGCGGTGCCGCCGAATCTCGTCCGCTTCGCGAACCAGGTTCTCGGCCACGTCCGGCAACTGTCGGCGCAAAAGCTCACTGCGGGTTTGGATGTTATCCTTTCGGAAGAAGAATCTTGGTGTTTCTGGAGCGGACCATGCGACGGCTTGGGCGTGCGAGTTCAAGCCGCACTGGAACGTCGCCAGATCAACTCGCTTGCTGAGGGCCTGCCTCAAGCGAGTGCTCAGTTCGTCCCAGCTCAACTGCGCCAGCCGAGAGCGGGTTTTGCGATAGTTCAATGCGGAGATCCTGTCTTCTTGTCCCAATCTCTACCCAGTGTAGCCCAACCCAAGTATGACCAAGGCGATGCAAGAGTTGTGCCAGGACGGACGCTCAGGACGGCCCGGCGATGTCATTCTATAGTATTGTAAACAAAGAAGTTTTCGTATATTATCGCGATTGATTGAGGTGGTGCGCCGGAACTGTGGCGGCCCCTTCCTCCATACTTCCATTTGAGTGGAAAACAATTGCATTCAGACCCTTCCCGACCTTGAGGAACCGTCCGGGAGCGCACTAGATTAGGGCACAACGGCCCGGTCGGGAGGGCGTGTTTCTGGAACCGCAATTGCGACGTAAACGTGGATGGGGTCTGCAAAGTCAACGGCGGTTGTGACTTGCCCTGGAGATAGCCCTCGCCGCAGGTGTACCTGCAGATGCGCCGAGAACACCAGGTGAGCTGGGAAACAAGATCATGAGCTTGTCAGTCAGCATTTTTGGTCTCGGATATGTGGGCTCGGTTTCGGCCGCATGCTTCGCCTCGATGGGCCACAAGGTGATCGGGGTGGACGTTAGTCGTGCCAAGGTCGAGATGTTGGATTCCGGCCGTAGCCCGATTGTCGAGGCCCGCGTAGGCGAATTGATTGCAGAGGCTAACCAGGCGTGCCGCCTGCACGCAACTATCAATGCCACGCAGGCCGTCTTGGATTCCGACGTTTCTTTTGTGTGTGTTGGCACGCCGAGCCTACGCAATGGCAAGCTCGACCTGAGCCACATCGAGCATGTTGCTAGAGAGATTGGCGCTGCCATCCGGGAGAAGAAGTCGCCGCACGTTTTTGTGCTGCGCAGTACCGTGCTGCCGGGAACGACCGAGACCGTAGTCCTTCCGATTCTCGAAAAAGAAAGTGGCAAGCAGAGTGGACGGGATTTCACCGTCTGCTACAACCCCGAATTCATGCGCGAAGGCAGCGCAGTTGCCGACTTCCTGCAGCCTCCCTATACGATCCTCGGCGCACGGGACTCGAGCCATCTTACGCCCTTGCGCGAACTCTATAAGAACACTCCGGGGACGCTCTACGAGACGGCCATCCCGGTAGCCGAGATGGTCAAGTACTTCTCGAACTGCTATCACGCCTTGAAAGTCGGTTTCGCCAACGAAATGGGGACAATGTGCAAGCACCTGGGCGTGGACGCTCAGGCGGTCACGAAAATCTTTACGTCCGACACCAAGCTGAACATCTCGCCGGCCTATCTTTCGCCGGGCTTTGCATTCGGCGGGTCCTGCCTTCCCAAAGACTTGCGGGCCATTGCATACAAGGCCAAGGAACTCGATCTCAAGCTTCCGCTGTTGGAGTCCCTGATGCCGAGCAATGCCGAGCACGTCGACCGGGCGGTGGAAATGGTCTTGGGTACCGGGAAGAAGAAAATCTCTCAGCTCGGCCTCAGCTTCAAGGCCGGTACGGACGATCTGCGCGAAAGTCCCCAGGTGCAACTGATTAAGCGCCTGATGGGCGAAGGTCTCGAGGTTCGCATCTGGGATGAGGACGTCTCGCTTGGGCGTTTGGCAGGTTCCAACCGCCAGTACATCGAGGAAGTGATTCCCCACATCGGATCAGTACTGTCGGCGGATCTTGAAGGTGTACTGCGTGGAGCCGAAGTTGTGATCATCGGGAATAAGTCGGTAGACCGCGATACGCTCTCAAAACTCTTGCGGCCCGATCAGACCGTCATCGATCTCGTCCATCTTGATAAGGATCGGCGTCCGGATCGCACCGGAGTTTATGAAGGGATCTGCTGGTAATGTTTGAGCGCAGGAACACTTCGGTGAACGCATGATCGAGCGAAAGCAATGTCCTGTTTTCGTGATGGGCTGCCACAGGTCGGGAACCAACCTCTTGTACGATACCTTGCTGTCGTCGGGGGGATTTGCTGTGTACCGCGGGTTGTTGCCGGTCTACCAAGTACTCATTCCTCGCTTTGGAAGTTTGGATCGGATTGAGAACCGCAAGAAAATGATGGCGACCTGGCTTCGCAGTAAGGGTTTCCGAAGATCCGAACTCGACGGTGCGGAACTCACCGCGAGAGTACTGGAGAACTGCCACAACGGCGGCGATTTTCTGCGCATTGTCATGGATGGAGTTACGCGTAGGCAACAAGTCAGCCGATGGGCGCTGTATGACCCCGATACGGTCTTGCGGGTGGCGACGATTAAGAGAGATATCCCCGAAGCGCTTTTCGTTCACATCATCCGCGATGGCCGCGACATCGCACTGTCGCTTCGCAAGATGGGTGGATTCAATCCGTTCCCTTGGAGTCGCAAGCCGAGGAGCCTGGAGGAGACGGCCCTGTACTGGGAATGGATGGTCCAAAAGGGCTGCAGTGCTGGCCGCGCGATCCCGAATGACTATGCCGAAATTCGCTATGAAGACCTGGTGTCAGATCCGCGGCGCACGCTGAACGGATTGAGCAAGTTTCTGGACCACGAGCTTGACTACGATCGCATCCAATCCGCCGGTCTCGGTCGAATCAGCGAAACAAATTCCTCGTTCCGGGAGGAGTCGGCAGAGGCGGGATTTAATCCCGTCCAGCGCTGGAAGCAGAGGCTGTCGCATGACCAGGTAGCGTCCCTGGAGTGGCAAGTTGGGAGAACGCTGGAAACAGTTGGATATGCGCGGACCACCGCTGAGAATGAGTGGAAGCCGGGTGTTCGAGACAAATGGCTCCGGGCGGTCTATCCATCGTTTCTCGAAAACAAGTTCTGGGTGAAAATGAATACTCCGCTGGGCCGGTTTTCCAGTTTGGCAGAGCTCGAGTTAACGTCCGGGGCGATGCCACGGGCCGATTCCACATCGGGTGCAAGCTAGAGGCCGCTCGAAGTCGCCTTCCGCGCCGATGGGGCGAGAAAGAATCAACATGAGTCAGGCTATTCAGAGGGAAGACCAGTCGCAGGGCTGGCCGCGATATGGATGGGTGCTGATGGCTGTCGGGGGCCTTCTACGCATCGTCTCATTCGTCTACTCCGCAAATGCCGGGGGCGACGCCTGGGTGCGATTGGCTTTGACGGCGGAGTGGTTGAAGCATCCGGTCTTCAAGGTCGGTTTTGGCGCATATCCTCCGGGACATTTCTGGCTGATCGGATTGTTCACCCTTGTGTTCGGTGACGTGGTTTTTGCGGGGAGACTCTTGAGCCTGCTGTTGGGTATTGGTTCGCTTTACCTGGTGTGGAGGCTGGCTCGGAATTTATTTGGGGAGCCAGCGGGCGTGGCGGCGCTGGCGATTTTTGTTTTCTACACCCTGCACATTGGCTACAGCACGACTTCTTCGGCGGAAGTCAGCTATCTATTCTTTCTGCTGGCGGGCCTGATGTTCTTTTTCGGCTACTTCCGCGACGAAACGCGGCGGCTGGGATCGTTGGCGCTCGCAGGTCTGAGCCTTTCGGCTGCTGAGTCGATCCGCCTGGAAGCGTGGGCGATTTTTTTTGGCTTGGGGATCATCCTTGCGGTCCTCGAGTACCGGGATCATGCTTCGCGGCCAGCATGGTTTGCTCCCTGGCTGAAATCCGTCTCTACACTCGGCCTGACCGGGGGAGCTTGGCCGATTTTCTCCATGGTGTACAACGCGATCTTGTTTCACGATCCGATGCGGGTGCTGAGCCAGCACAACGCGCTGGTCACCGGTTGGTTCAAGGCTCACCCCGTTTCGCTCGTTTACCAGTTGGCATTGTCTCCAGGGGTCCTTTTGGCCAGCTTGTCTCCGCTGGCGGTGCTCGCTGCCTTGTACGGGTTCTGGAGGTCTTGGTCGTGCCGCCTGGGTGCGGCATTTGCCGCCTTAACGCTGTTCTTCGCTGCGGTGCAAAACTACGAGATCGTCACCGGCAAGTTGCTCGCCATGGCGCGCTATACGATGACGCTCGGCGCGATGCTCGCAGTTCTGGCTGGCTTTGGCTGGGCATGCGTGGCGGCGCAGCTTCCAGCGCGACGTACTCGACTGGCCCCTGCGCTAGGCGTGGCATTCCTGGCGGTGAATCTGGCCGTAGTGTTCTTTCTGAGCGAGCATCCAAGCCGGTTTGCTGACAAGGTTGCGTCGATTTCACCGCGTCTCCGATACCCGTCGCATATTGTGGGAGTCGCAAACTACCTGAGGAAGCACCTGCTACCGAACGACGCAGTTCTAATTGACGATTACAACGTGGAATCCAACGTGGTCGCGGTGGCGGCCGGCCTACCACTGGAGCCGGGCAGGCGAGCATACCTGGCGAATACGATCTACAACACTACCGCCGACCAGTACGTTTTGAATGAGAAGCCGCGCTTTGTGGTCTATTCTGACCAGGGCACGCTTCGCCGCTCGTTCAGTCTACCGCCGGGATGCGGCATGGTCAAAATGGATGGCTTGGACTATCGGTGCACCTTCACAAATCCGATCTATCGCATCTATGAACGCACAGACGCGGCGAACAAATGAGCCCTGACCGCTAGCGTACTTCTCGGACGGCTTCCAGCACCGCGTCTACATCGGCGCCTGGATCCCGGCCATCGGTGGCTTTGCCCTTGAATTTACTGTTGGCGGCGAGGTGGTAATCGCCGTCCAAGCCCTTGTTCAGCTTCACAAACACGGAATCCAGGCTTCCAACAAAGAGATTCCCTTCTGACCATTCCGCGCGCTGGCCGTGGAGTTTGTCGCCACCCGCCAGTACATTGCCCCGAAATGAACTAGTCGATTTCCAGCAGGCTTCGATCCTGGTTTTTGGGGTAGCGCCCGGGAAGCTGGAGCAATTTGTCTCCGGAGTTCCGCCCATGGGCCATAGGCCATACTGGCCAACGTCAGAGATCGTGTTGTTCCAGTTGATGTTGTACATCTGCGGTGGGTCCGATTCCTTCAACGGTGGCCCCCCCAGAATCATGAAGTCCTTCGGTTGGGTCATCGCGACAAAGGTGACGTGGTCCACTTTGATGTCGTGCATCACCGACTCTTTTGGCGAACCACCCACGGGGCCGCTCAGGTGATTGAGTATGCCGTCACAAGGCTTTCCGCACTCGGGGTAGAGCAAACCATCAGCCACAATGT
>Ga0075021_10000724_pt1 | contig 17010 bp, 14 predicted proteins | sample ColStrG_CSR_2012_FD_72749 | JGI IMG/M metagenome (GOLD analysis project Ga0075021, IMG submission 72749) | Freshwater sediment microbial communities in response to fracking from Pennsylvania, USA - Cold Stream Run_MetaG_CSR_2012 | ecosystem: Environmental > Aquatic > Freshwater > Creek >...
CGCCGCACACGGTGGCGTTGAGCGGCACGGGGGTTGCTGCGACGGGCGGCGCGACAGCCAGTTACGCGGGTTCGGATACGGCAACGCAGGGCACTTGGACGGGCAAATACGGAGCCGATGGCCAATTGATCGCGAATGGACTGAGCAACGTTCCCGCTTATGCGAGCACGAGTATTACTGGAGCGGCCACGTACACTTGGTCGGGCTCGACTGATGCGCGCGCACTGCAGGTTGCAAGCGGTTCGGCCACGCGGATTGCCTCGGTCTACTACTCGAGCACCGCCTTTACTATCGACGTGAATCTGACGGATGGGAGCGCCCACAAGATCTCGTTATATTTATGCGATTGGGATGCGTACGGGCGAGCCGAAACGATTTCCATTGTTGACGCCGCGAGCGGGGCCACGCTGGATAGTGAAACATTCTTTTCGTTCGCGAATGGGACTTATGCGTCGTGGGTGATTAAAGGCCACGTAAGGATGCAGGTAACGCGCACGGCCAGTGTCAATGGCGTGGTGAATGGGATTTTCTTTGACAGCGGCGGGACGGCGCCGGCAGTCACGTTGTCCGCATCGAGCCTGGCGTTCGGTAACCAGACGATAGGGGCGGCGAGCGCGAGCCAGACAGTCACGCTCAGCAATACGGGAAACGCGGCGTTGACGATCAGTTCAGTAGCGATCACGGGAAGTAATTCCGGCGACTTCAGCAGGACGACAACCTGTGGGAGTGGCTTGGGGAGTGGCGTGCCAGCCGGTGGGAGTTGCACGGCAACCGTGACATTCACGCCGGCGGCGGCGGGGAGCCGGTCGGGCAGTTTGACGATTACGGACAACGCGGCGGGGTCGCCGCACACGGTGGCGTTGAGCGGCACGGGGGTTGCTGCGACGGGTGGCGCGACCGCCACCTACGCGGGTGCGGATACGGTGACGCACGGTAATTGGACGGGCAAATATGGAGCGGATGGCCAATTGATCGCCAACGATCTGACAAATGCGCCCGCGTACGCCAGCGTGACCTTTAACGGCGCCAGCCTCTACACATGGACAACTTCCACGAGCGATGTGCGAGCGCTGCAAGCCAGTAGCGGCTCGACGTCGCGCATTTCGTCAACCTACTATTCAAACGCTTCCTTCACCATTGACATGAATCTGACCGATGGCAATGCCCACAAGATCTCGCTGTACTTGTGCGACTGGGACACGGCAGGGCGCGCCGACGCGATTTCCATTGTCGACGCAGCGAGCGGCGCGGTGCTCGATAACAGAACCTTCTCCCCGTTAGTCAATGGCGTGTTTCAGACGTGGAGCGTCAAGGGCCACGTGCAGTTTCAAGTCTCTTACGCCGCTGGAATTAATGCGGTGGTGAACGGGATCTTTTTCGATACTGGCGGGTTAGGGATGTAGGGAAGCGTTTCCAGGCACAGGTAGCCGGGCGCTCTCACAATCGTGCTACCGCGGCGCCTGCACTTTTTGTTGGGTCTTCACGGGGAACAAGAGACATTGGTCCAATTCCTCGCGAAAGCGAAAGCGCTGCCGCAGGAAAAGCGCGGCGGGAGAAGGTTCGTTATTCTTGCGCCGACAATTGGTGGTCGGCATCGCGCCAAGCGCTAATCTTGAGGCGGCGGCACACCCAACAGAGTTCTTGTTCGGCGCCGGCAGCCGATGGTCCGGTGAGGGGCGTGCATGACGCTCCGCAAACCGCGCAGGGCTTAGCGGCGACAAAGCGCTCCGCTTCCACGGACTTTTTTGCCATTTCCAAAATCTGCGGGGCGATGATGGTCTCGGCAACAAGTTTCTTTTTCGTCACTGTTTCCACTATAGCCCAAGCGAAGCCGTAGATGTGCGCAGTGGATACGTTAGCTGAGCCGCGAGTGTAAAGGAGCCGGTTGTCTCGGGCAGAGGGGGTGTAGCGTACCGCTCCTTCACAGTCGCGGCTCGGTAAACCCAAGCGGGCGGTTCCGTATGAGGAGCGTAAGATGTGAAAAGCCCGCGCATGTCAAATTTCGCTTTCCTTTTCCCCGGCCAGGGTTCGCAGTTTGCCGGCATGGGCAAACTTCTTGCCGAGCAATTCCCCATCGCCCGGCGAACCTTTGCCGAAGCCGACGACGCCCTGGGCTTAGCGCTTTCCGATCTGTGTTTCGCAGGCCCTGAAGACGATTTAAAGAAAACCGCGAATACTCAGCCCGCTATTCTCGCTACTTCCGTGGCCGCTTATCGCGTGCTGGCGGAACTCGGCCATCAACCGGCTATCGTAGCGGGTCACAGCCTGGGCGAGTATTCCGCTTTAGCCGCCAACGGCTGCCTGGCTTTCGACGCCGCGCTACGCCTGGTTCGGGCGCGCGGCCAGTTCATGCAAGAGGCTGTCCCCGAAGGCGTGGGCGCCATGGCCGCGCTGCTGAAGCTGCCCGAGGACAAGCTTGCAGCGATTCTCGAAGCGGCCGCGCAAGGCGAAATCGTCACCGCCGCCAATTTCAACTCGCCCGATCAAATCGTGATCGCGGGCCATGCCAAAGCGGTGGAACGCGCCATGGAACTGGCGAAGGCCGCCGGCGCCAAGCGCGCCATTCTTTTGCCGGTGAGCGCTCCATTCCATTGCCCGCTGATGCGGCCCGCCCAGGAAAAACTCAAACCCGCCCTGGATGCCGCCGCCTTTCAACCGATGGCCTTCCCGTTCATCAACAACTGGCAAGCGCGCTATGTGGACGATCCCCTCGCCGCCCGCCAGGGCCTCTTCGAACAGATTCCCAACCCTGTGCGCTGGACCGAAACAGTGCGCGAACTCGCGCGCCGAGGGGTCAAGCGCTTCGTCGAAGTCGGTCCAGGAGCGGTTCTGAATGGTTTGTGCCGCAACACCGATCCGACGCTGCAGGGCGTAAAGTTCGGCGAGCCCGCCGACCTTGAGAAACTTAGCGCACACCTTTCAAACTGACCCGGCTGACAAGCAGGACGGTTTTTCCGGCGCGCGCCAATTCGATAATTTGCTCCGTTGAAAAACCGCGGATGCCGCGCGCTCCACGTGTTGCGGTTTGACTTTCGCGTCCATCAACACGTTCGCCGAATCCCAGCCGTCAATGTCGAATGACGCATCCGCATCCGCCACGCCCATGGCTTGCGCTTCTTTGCCCCCGTCTTCCAGGGCTGAGTCCGCGCCATGGCGGCCACCACCACCTTGGAGGTGGAGTTCAGCATTCGAAGCGGAAATCCACCTGCGCCCGATTGGCTTCGTTGGGTAATTCGCTGAGGCATGCGCAATGGCCGGCTCGCCGCTTTGCGGATTCAAGGTGGTGAGATCAATCAGCACCGAAGGCTGCGCCCGTTCCAGGAACTCCTCCACCGACGCCGCCTTCGGTCCAAACCGCGGCTCGGCGCTTAAGCCCTTGATATGGAACGCACTTCCATGATTAGCGGTGTGGATTCTCACGATGGGAAACGGATAGATGGGGCGCTTGCCATCAAGCAGGCGGGCAAAGGCCTTGCCCACGTTCCCGTATCCTAAGGAGAGCGATTCTCAATTCACGAGGGTAAGCAATACCCCTTGGGGGCTAATTCTCCTCTTGACAGGCCATAGTATGTTCGTCAGACTAAAAGGTTTACATGTGTAAGTTTTTTCCTTCTCGACGGCAAAGTATTGAGCGCAACATCCATAAGAATATTAAAGACATTTGGGGGAGTAATTCAGTGAAGGTTTTCCTAGTTCTCTGCGCCGTTGCGGCAAGTCTCGCGGCACAAGAGACACCCGCCGACAGCGCCGATAGCGGCAGCGTCACCAGGCGCGTAACGGCCGCCAGCCAGTTCTTCGATCACGATTTCGTGAACGTCTTCGTCTTCGGCAACGGAGTTTGGGACTCGCGTGTGCCGGTTTTCTCCAGCACTCAGACATCTTTCGGCAGTGGCGTGGGATGGGAAGCGGGCGGCGGCATCACCCTGACCCATACGTTCAAGGGCGGCGGGGTGACATTAAATTACCGCGGTTCGTATCGCGACTACCAATCGTCCGGCTTTACCGGCGGCAATCAGCAGAGCCTTTCGCTGGGCTTTAACAAAAGGCTCAATCGCCGCTGGACATTCGGCGCCAACGTGAATGGCGGCATCCTGTCGTACGGCAACAGTTTCTATTCGCCGGCGTCGGTGGGCGTCACCATTCCGGCTAACCCTTTCAGCGCGGAATCGCGTTTTGTGGATGCGGGCGTCAACCTTACCTACGAACAGACCCGGCGTTTGAGTTACGTTTTTAACGGTGACTATTTCTTGAACAACTATACGTACGCCGGCGCTTTCAGCAGCCACGGCGTTTCCGGCAGCGCTTCGGCGCTTTATCGCACCACGGCCAGAACCACCATTGGCGCCACCTATTCGCGGTCATACTACACGTATTCGCAAAATGCCGGCGATTCCACGATTGACGGCGGGTCGCTCTCGGTCTCGCACCGCTTCGCCAATCACTGGCAGCTCGATCTTTCGGGCGGCATCAATCGCAGCCACAGCAAGGGCGTCATCAGCGTCCCGGTTTCGACCATTTTCAACGGCCAACTTGTGACCGGCTACTACGTGGGCGCGTATGACCGCACGATCTACAGCCCGGCGTTCCAGGGCGTGCTCACCCATTATTACCGCCGCTCGTCTTTCTCCATCGGCGGCGGGCAAAGCGTTTTGGCCGGCAACGGAATATACCTGGGCTCGCGCGATCTGTTCGCCAACGCAACTTATTCCTACTCGACGCGCCGCTCAAACTTCAGCTTGGGGAGTACCTACGCGCGTTTGTCGAGCATCGCGAACACCGTAACGCAGGTTTATTCCAGCGAGGGCGCCAGCGCCGGCTATGGTGTGAATCTAGTCAAATATCTGAGCGCAAATTTCCGTTACGACTTTCTGCACTATGACGGTTTTTTCGGCTACGGCAGCATAAACGAGCACCGCCTCAGTTTTGGGCTCTCGCTCAGCTCAAAGAGCGTGCCTTTGACGCTGTTTTAGTTTAGTTTCGAATTCACTGGACCCGGCTGTCGCTTAAAACCTGCCGCAGCCGGTCCGCGAAGTTCTCGCCGGATTCGGTCTCCAGCTTTCGTTTCGCCACCGGCAAAGCCGAATCCAATTCATGCACCAGGCGCAGCATGCTTTTGACGTTTGATTCGGTCATGCGGCCGCTTCCGGTAAGTTCGAGCCTAGGCAAATAGTGGCTGTCGACGCCGAAATCGATTCGCAAGTCTTCTTGTTCCAGGGCCGCGCGTTCGGTTCCGTTGTCGAAGTCCGGCCCGTAACATGCCAGTTCCACGCGCGCCGGGCCGAGCGTCCAATCGCCGGTGTCCTGCCACAAATCCCACCAGCTTTCCAGGCGGTGTGCGACGTCATCGCCCTGGTATTCGGCAAACGCGGCCAGGGCGTCGCTCGCCTCAATGGGCCCGTTCAGGGGCTTTTCCAAAAGGGGCGGCTCGGTACTGGCAATTGCCTGAACGTAGATCGTACTTTGCGGTTGGGCCCGCTGCGAAAAGGGGAACAGGCGCAGCAGCTTTTCGAAATGCTTCAAGCGGTTGGCCCGGTTGTTTTTCTCGAGCCAAATCGACAGTGATAGTTGATCCGTCACATCTCAATTATCTCGCGAGCTGGGACGGTCTGGTCTATCCACTTGCAGCGGCGTTTCCAGCCGTTGAGGCATTTGCGGGCAGGGACAGAGGAGACCGTCCCCGAGGTAGCGATAAGGGGAAGAGCGCAATGGTCCCCAAAACACTCTTGACCCGGAATGTTTCTTGAGATACTAAGAGCAGTGGTCACCGATCTTGTGCAGATCAAGCGTTTCGGCGAAAAGCAGCGCGCGGACAGCTTGAGTTTCCGCGCCTGGCTGAAGCGCCACAATTTCGTGGAGCGGCGCCTGAAAGCTATCGCGCAAGATGTTGAGGAAAAGATCGATTGCACCGCCTGCGCCAATTGCTGCCGGGTGGCCACCACGCAAGTCACCGAACGCGATTCCGAACGCCTGGCGCGCTATTTGCGGGTCAAGCTCGCCGCCTTTCTGCGCGACTACACGGTGGAAACCGAAGACGAAGGGCGCGTGCTCAAGCGTGACGAAAACGGCTGCGTTTTTCTTGAGGGCAATCTGTGCTCCGTTTACGAAGCGCGGCCGCAGACGTGCGAACTGTTTCCCCACCTTGTGAAAGGCAACGGCTCGCTGCTCAGCCGGCTTTGGCACATGCCAGACCGCGCCGTTTATTGCCCCATTGTGTACAACACGCTCGAAGCGTGGAAAACGGAAACAGGTTATAGGAAATGAGCTTCCCTTTCGTCCTTCTAGCTCTGTGCCTGCTGCTGGCGGTTGCTTTCGCCGCTTATCAGTTGTCGGAAGCGCGGCGCTGGCGCCAGTCGGCCGCCGAAGCCCGGGCGCAGGCCGCCAGTCAAGCCGCCGATCTCGAACAGGCGCGCCGCACCGCCATTCAGCAGGAAGCGGAAAGCAACAAGCACCGCGAAATCGCCGAGGCGCAATTCAAATTGCTCACCCAGACCCAGCAGCAGGTGGAAGAGCGCTTTCGCGCGCTGGCCTCCGACGCGCTGCAAAACAACAGCCAGCTTTTTCTCGACCGCAGCCGCGATCAGCTCCAGCATCTGGTCGAGCCAGTGAACCAATCGCTACGCCGTTTTGAAGAGCAGGTGCAGGCGATTGAGCTCACGCGCGCCGGGGCTTATTCCGATATCACAGCGCAGGTTCAGGCGCTCACGCAACTGCAGGAACGCGTGCGGCAATCGACCGATCAACTCAAAACCGCGCTGCGCTCGCCGATCCAGCGCGGCCGTTGGGGGGAAATGCAGCTCCGCCGAGTGGTGGAACTGGCCGGCATGCTCGAGCACTGCGACTTTGCCGAACAGAAAACGTTGTTCGGCGAAACCAACCAACGGCCCGATTTGATTGTGCGCCTGCCCAATCAATGCATGGTGGTGGTGGATGCCAAGGTTTCGCTCGAAGCCTATTTGCGCGCCATCGAAGCCGAGAACGAACCCGACCGTCTGCGCCATCTGAAGGATCACGCCGGCCAGGTCAGAACGCATGTCCGCTCTCTGGGCGAGAAGGCGTATTGGGAGCGCTTGTCTGGCTCACCCGAGTTTGTGGTCGCGTTCTTGCCCCTTGAATCGCTCTTCAGCGCCGCTCTGGAGCACGACCCCGCGCTTCTCGACTACGGCGTCGAGCGCCGTGTTCTCATTGCCACTCCGGTCACGCTGATCACGCTCCTTCTGACCGTCGCCCACGGCTGGCGCCAGCAAGTCACTATCGAAAATCTGGACAAGATCCGCGACACCGGCCAGGAACTCTACACGCGCTTGCTCACCATGGGCCAACACTTTACTAAACTCGGCGACGCCATCGCCAAGACAGTCGATACCTACAACCAGACGGTCGGCTCGCTCGAAAAGAACGTGCTCACTTCAGCACGCAAGTTTAAGGATTTGCGCCCCGCCAACGCCGGGCAACTGGAGGAGGTGACGGAGATCGAAGCGTCTCCGCGACGGCTCGATGGTGGAAAGTGGCCGATGGCAGTGGGGACCGATTATCGCGTCCCGAATGTCTGACGCGTCAACCGTCACGAATCTCGCGGCGTGGGCGGAGGAATTGATCTGCTGCGACACCTGATTTCCCGCTTGTCGCCCGCTTGTCGCCCTTGACAAGTAGACCGTCAAGTGTTGGAATAGTGACGCCTTAAGGAGGAACTGACCGTTGACTCAAATGATTTTGCGAGCTGTCTTACTTTTTGGTCTGCCTATGATGGGGATCGCCACTACCGTGAGTGTAAGTTGTGGCGGCGTTTCCGCTGTATTGGTCGGTGATACTGCGGGTTGCTCGACAACCGAGTACTTTGCGGAAGCCACCGTCGCCCCTTCCTATGGTGGCTTGGTCTCAGCGAGCAAAACAGGACCCACGAGTGATCCAGACGCCGTGGCCAAAATTTTCAGGAACCGTTGAAGTTTTGGTTACCGGGGGGCGGGAGCAGCTTTTCTAAGTCCGTGCTTTCACGCTGCCTCTGTCGGCGTCGGCGGCTATGCATCGGCAACATTTGGTCCATTGGTCGTAGCGGGGTCGGAGTTTATTTCAGATTCGTGTTTGCTTCCCAAGCCCAATCCCAACTTCGCTATACTCATCGTGTTCGTTGTGCCATTTGTGGAGCAGTATTCGTTGACAGCCATTGGCGGCGGAATCGTTGGTTTTGGTGAGGCATCCACCCGCGGTTTCGAGGTGTTCGATGCAAACGGCAACTTCCTCTCCTCCGCAGTCGTGACAACCGGCGCGCCTGAGCCGTCTGCCCTTTTTCTATTCCTCGCGGGCGTGGGCGCGTTTTCGTTTAAGAGGACAACGCGCCGGCAAACCTAGCTACGAGATCGTGAATGGAACTGTAATCACGCGCTGCAGCACTCCGCTGGTAGCATTACGGTAACGTTGCCCGTCAGGCTGTGGCTGGCGGTAGAAGTCCCTTGCGAAGCACGCTTTTACCTTCTGCCAAAGGCACACGTTTGGCAAAATTCGGCGAGGGCGAGACAAGTTCACTAGCCGGATAGAGAAAACCCGTGGCGAGCGAACCATGGAAACCGCTTGCATCAAATTCGCCTCTAAACCAGCGATTGAAATTCTCCGTAAGAGAACTCTACCAGCCAAAGAGATTGAAATTCATATTGTGTGGCTGGTATTTTATGGATGGGAGGTCGAGCAGTTGCGTCAGTTCCACAAACAGTTCCTATCGTGGAGCATCCTCCGCCGCCGCGGCGATTGTGACGACTGATAGTGTGGCCGCGCACACGAGTAGCGATATATTCATTCAGTGTTCTCCCCATCGGACAAAATAATGCACGGCCGTGGTCCCTCTCACATCACGGCGCGTACCCTACATATCGGCATTTACCAAGAAATCAAATAGGTCGGTGATTTCATGAACGGACACGCCGGAAGCAGTCGGCAAGTGACGGATAGGCTGCGCAAAACCTAGCGCCGCATGTAATCTTCGCGATGAGTGACGAACTCCGGATAAGCTCCAGCGCCCAATTCGAACAGATCCATTCCTTGGCGCTCGCCGCTTGGCTCAACCCGTTGCGGCAGGAAGCGGTTCAATAGAGCGTTGAGTCCATAAGTGAACGGAAAAACGAACCCAATCAGTGTGGCTACCCCGAGCAACTGCGCCAAAAATTCTCCATTGCCAAAGATACTCAGCGCCATCAGGCCCCAAATCCCACCTACCGCATGCACCGAAATTCCGCCCGCCGGATCGTCGACATGCATGCGAAGCTCCACCACCTCAATGGCGAATACGATGGCTCCTCCCACCACTGAGCCGATCAACATGGCCGCCGCCGGCTTCACATAAGGCGCCGATGCGCTGATGGCCACCAAGCCCGCCACCCAGCCATTCGCCGTGAGCGAAGCATCGGGCTTGCCGAAGCGCACGCGCGTGCCTACCAGCGCCGCGATGGCTCCCGCCGCCGCTGCCAAAACCGTATTGACGGCCGCCAGCACCAGGATGCCTACCTGCCCCGGCGCCGCCAGGGCAGCGCCCGCGGTGTTCAATCCCAACCAACCCACCAGCGCCAACGTGCCGCCGCACAGCACCAGCGCGGCGTTGTGCCCCGGCATCGCGGTGGGAATTCCCTCGGGCGTGAACTTGCCCTGCCGCGGCCCGACGATCCAGGCGATACACAGCGCGTTCACTCCGCCCAAAGCTTGAACGCCGGCCGCGCCGCCAATGTCGGCAAAGCCAAGTTGGCCCAGCCAGCCTTGCGCCGACGCCCAGTGCGCAAAAAGCGGATAGGTAATGCCCGCGAGCAACGCCGTGGAAGCGCACACCGCGGGAATGCGCCAGCGTTCCGCGCCGCTGGCGACCGGAATCAAAGCGGCGATGCCAACCGAAAAAAGCTGCAAGAGTAACAGCAGTGCGCCCGCCGGTTCGGCAAAATCGACGCTGCGCGCGAACAGCCGCCCGTTGCCGAGCCAATTCCAATCTCTGCCGGCAGCGTGAATGGCGTGTCCCGCGGAACCAGCGCCGGCGAAGCCGCAGCCGATGATGGCGTAAACCAACATCGCCACCGAGGCAGCGCATACCGACGCCAGCAGCACATGCGCCGTACTGCGCGAGCGGGTCAATCCGGCGTTGAGCAACATCAATCCAGCTATCGCCAGCGGCACCAGCAGGATCAGCGGTAGCGCCAGCCAAATGGGCCAGCTTTCAGGCGTCACTGTTGCTCCTCCGTTTGGGAATGTGCTGGCGCGCTACGAAAAAGAACCCCACGAGTTCAATGAAGACGCCGGTGAGGCAGAAAGCCGTCTGCGCCGGAATGGTATGAAGCAGCCCAATGGCCGAAATCGCAATAAGCCATCCGGACGGCATGAGGAGGAAGCCCGCAAGTTTCAATCTGCCACCGTAACGCACAAAATAGCATAGCGGCGGCTCAATCCACCAAACCGTTTTTCATGGCGAAGCGCACCAGTTCCCCGGCGCTGTGCAGATTCAGCTTTTCCATGATCTTGCCGCGGTGCGAATCCACCGTATACACGCTCAGGTTCAGGCGCGCGGCGATTTCCTTGTTCGTCTTGCCGTCGGCGATGAGTTGCAGTACCTCGCGCTCGCGTCCCGAGAGCAAGTCCGCTGGATTGGCCGAATCTTTGCGGTGATCGTTCAGCAGCGCGCCGGAAACGGCCGGGCTGATATAGCCATCGCCGCGCGCCACCGAACGAACCGCGTTTAACAGTTCCGTGTCGATGGCGTCTTTGAGAATGTAGCCGCGCGCACCTGCCTTCAACGTCTCGCGCACATAAACCGCTTCTTTGTGCATGCTCAGAATCAGAATGCGAATGCGCGGGTTCGCCTCCACCATTTTCCTGGCCGCTTCCATGCCGTTGACCTCCGGCATTTGCACGTCCATCAGCACTACGTCCGGCAGGAGTTTTGCGGCTAGTTCGACGGCCTCGCGCCCGTTGGCGGCCTCGCCCACTACCTGCAAATCGGCCTGCGCCGAAAGAATTAACTTCAAGCCCTGGCGCACGATCGTGTGGTCGTCGGCCAGCAGAATCTTTATTTCTCGATCGGGCACGTCACCTCAATCTTCATTCCTTTTCCCGGCGCCGATTCGACGCTCAACCTTCCGCCGCAGGCTTGCGCGCGGGTCTCCATGCCGGCCAGCCCCAAGCCGCCGGCGGCGAGGCTTGGCCTCTTGCCCCTGGGCGATGCGAGTTCCATTCCTTTGCCATTGTCTCGAACGATTAAGCTCACCTGACCATTGCGCCGCGCCACTTCCAGGAAAACCTCGCTGGCTTGCGCGTGGCGAGCCACGTTGGTGAGCGCTTCTTGCGCGATGCGGAAGAGGTTCGTCTCCGCTTGGTCGTAAAGCCGCTGCCCGTCCGGGCTGCTGCGATAGGCCGTGGCGATGCCGGTGCGTTGCGCAAAGCTTTCCGTCAGCGAGCGCAACGCCGCGTCTAACCCAAAATCGTCGAGCACGGTGGGCCTGAGCAACTGCGACATCTCACGCACGTCGTTGATGGCTTGGTCGACCAGACGCATGCAATCGTCCACGCGCGCCGGTTCATTTTGTACCCGCAAAGCGGAGAGGTTCGCTTTCACGGCGGTCAGCGCCTGGCCCAATTCGTCATGCAGCTCATGCGAAAAGCGCCGCGCCGTGTTCTCTTGCGTTTCCAGGAACTGATATTGCAGCCGGGTGAGCGCAGCCGTTTGCCGCTCAAGCCGCTGGAACAGGCCGGTGGATGCGCGCACGGCCCACGCCGCGCACAACAGCCACAAGGCCACGCAACCGGCGAATGTCCAGGTGGTCCAGCGCAGCAAGCCATGCCCTTCCTCATAGACGCTCTCGCGCAGCAATTCCGCTTGCGCATACGCCGTTTCGAGCGCGCTGGTCATTTGCTGACGGCTCTGGGCGAGTTGCTCAAGAATCTCCTCCCGCCTGACGAAATCTTTCTTGCGCGCCAACGTTAGCCAGCGATCGTTTAGCTCGCGCTGTTTGTCTTCGAGCGACTCAATGGCTTGTTTGGCGGACGTTTCGCGTTCGGTGAACTGCCGCGTCCGTGCGTCGATTTGCCGCACCGTGCGCCAGGCGGCAAATACCGCCGAAAGCAGCAGCACGGCGGAGAACACTACGCCCGCCGCCAACACCCTGCGCCATTGCGCCTTGATTCTGATTTCCCGCCGCCGCACATGACGATTCTTTCATTAAGACTTTTGCTGGGCCGCCAGCAACATGGTCACCTCGCCAACACAGGCGAAGTGAGTTCCTCCAGTCGCGCCAACGCATAATAGAATAATGGAAATTCAATTTACAACTCGTATTTTCAAAGAGGGGCGCACCTTTGTGGCGCATGCTCTTGAATTGGATATTTCCTCGTGCGGGGGCAGCAAGGATAGTGCTTTAAAGAACCTCAAAGACGCCGTGCGGCTGTTTTTAGAAGAAGCCGGGAAAATGGGCACGCTAGATCAGATTCTCCAGGAGGCAGGCTACACCAAGAGCAGACAACGCATAGCCAGCCCCAAGTTCATTAGTGTGGAGCGCACAACGCTACCGTTCCTGCCGGCGCATGCCAAAACTTAGTCCCGTTTCCTACAAGCAACTCGTTAAAGTATTCGAGGCCGATGGCTTTCGGTGTGCTCGAACCGAAGGTGACCATATGGTTTTCGTGAAGTCAGGCGCGATCAGGCCAGTGATCATTCCCAAGTACGCTGCCATCCCGATTTTTATAATCAAAAACAATCTACCGGACCACCGGAATGTCTCGCGAACGCTACTTCGAACTTCTCGATGGATAAACGCGAATCGCGGTCACGGCACTAGACACGGCCGAGAACACTACGCCCGCCGCCACCACCCTGCGCCATTGCGCCTTGATTCTGATTTCCCGCCGCCGCACATGACGATTCTTTCATTAAGACTTTTGCGGACAAAATCGCCGATCAAGGCGATGGCGCTGGGCCGCCCATTGGCGCAAAGTAGAGTTGTGAGCGGCCAACGGAATAAATCGAAAATGGCCCGCCACATGTTGAAGGAGAAATGAATATGAAAAAGCTAGTTACCTCGAGCCTGTTGACGGTTGTCGCAGTGCCCTTCCTGATGGCCGCTGCTCCGAAGGCCCAGAACACCGCGGCTCCGGCGGCCACGGCCACTACGGCTGCCAAGCCCAAGGTTCACAAGAAGCATCACGCGGTGAAGAAAGCCGCCGCCAGCAAGATGGTTACTTCGCCAACCCCGGCGAAGTAAGAAGTGCCGGACTGCTCCGTTTATGCGGAACAGTCCGGCTTCGTTGTTTTTAGCAGATCAAAAACTCAGCCGCATGGCCAACTGAATCTGCCGCATCGGCGTATTGAACAACAGCGCGGAAATCACGCCCTGATCCGATGCGCCCAAAGTCGAACCAGGCTTGCCGAATTGCGGATGGTTCAACGCATTGAAGAATTCCGCGCGGAATTCATTCTTGAACCGCTCGCCGATCTTAGTGTTCTTGATCAGCGAGAAATCCATATTGACTTGCCCCGGTTGACGCAGGATATTCCTGCCGGCATTGCCGTAGGTGCCGGAGTTGTCGCCCAACTTGTCGCCGGCTTTGAATTTGTCTCCCGTCTGTAGAAACGCCGCCGGATCGAACCAGTGGTCGGTCGTGGGATTGTCGAGCGTTCCGCTGGCCAGCCGGTTAGGCCGGTTTCCGGTACCCGTCGACTGCACGCCCGTCTGTTGGGTGATACTGTACGGCAAACCTGTTCGCGCCGAAAGAATCATATTCACTTGCCATCCGCCAATGAGCTTGTTGGCGAAGCCGCTGGTGCTTCCGACAAACTTCTTGCCTTTGCCAAAGGGCAGTTCGTAGTTGAACGTCGACGTAAAGTTGTGTTTTATGTCGAAGTCGGCCACGCCGCGGTCGTAGTTGAAATTGTAGGGATTGGTTGCGGCCCCTTCCGTATCGGAAACAATGTCAATGGTCTTGCCCCAGGTATACGAATTCACAAACGTCAACCCGTTCGAAAATCGTTTGGTGAATTTGCTCTGCAAAGAGTGATAAATCGAGTAACCCAGGCTCTCCACTTGGGAAAGGCTGCGCAATCCTGGATCGATGGAAATGTAAGGCCGGTTCACGTCGGCGCTCGAAATGCCCACAACCGGCGGCGCCACGTTGATATCGCGTTTCAACACCAGATGAGTACCTTTGGATCCCACGTAGGCGACTTCCCAAAGGTAGTCTTTGCCAAACTGCCGTTGGATGTTGAAATTCCACTGTTGGGCGTAACCGTCGCGGAAATTGATATCGAAAATAGAGCGGGTGTTGCCAGTCGGCAGGGCGTTGGGATTTACCGAGGGAACCGCCGGCAGGCCGTCGCTGAGCTTCAGAGTCGGCAAGAACGGGGTCTTCGACGGCGTCGATAAAGAGGTCGCGAGCAAGAACGGTGGATTGTCCGGCTTCGATGAAGAGGTGCCGGTCAACGGGTTATTCCAGAAAATGCCATAGCCGCCGCGCAGCAGCATTTTACCGCCACCGGTAGCGTCATAAGCGAATCCCACGCGCGGAGCAAAATCGAGTTTTGGCGTGAATTGCAAGCCGCGGCCGACTTGCTGTCCATTGATAACGGCCGAATCGGAAGCCACCACAAACCTGCCTGTGCTGGTGTCGAAATTCGCCTGCCGGTCATGCACTTCCACATAGGGAACGAACACGTCGTAACGAATGCCAAGGTTGACGGTGAGGCGATTGCTTACGCGAAAGTCGTCTTGAAAGTATGCTCCGTATTCGGGCCGCCGTTCGCCCACGGTGCCCAGCATATAAGCCCGGCTCACCGTTGAGGCGTTACCCAGCAGGAACGATGCGCCGCTGAATCCAGTGTTCGAATCCAGGCTGCACGAGGTGAGAGCTCCCGCGCAGTTCGAGGTGAGGTTCGGTTGGAAATTGAAAGTACCGACAATGTTGTCGACGTTGAAGACGTTGCGGCGGCGATAGGTGTAGCTGAATCCGCCCTTGAGAGTATGCCTACCCGCAATGTAGGTCAAATTGTCGAAATACTGGAACGAGTCGAGAAATGTCAACAACGGCTGGTTGCCGTTCGCTCCGATGTTCCGGAAGTCGCTATTGGCGAAAGTGAGTTGCGACATAGCGGTTGTGGTATCGGAAACGTGAACGCCGGGGATGCCCAATGCGTCGGGCAGGTTTTTGCCGGCGTCGATGGAAACTACGGTAATTCCAAAGCGGCTGAATCCGGCGCGGAATTCATTCAACAGATGCGGGCTGAACGCGTGCGTATCGTTCATAGCCACGCTCTGCGAGCGGTTCAATCCGGTGCCCGCGCCAAAGGTGGTCCCGGCATCGCCGCCAACGGGCAAGGTGGAGGGCAGGAATCTCTCCGTACGCTCCAGGCTGTAGCGCACAAAGGCATGATTCTTTTCCGAGAAGTTGTGATCCACTTTCACGTCGCCTTGGTCGTCGTTGCGAATCATCGACGGATTGAAGAGGAAATTGTTAATCGTCTGTCCGGTAGTGGAGGAAACTTGCCCCGCCACGTTCGCCTTGGGATAAACCTGGTTAATGACGTTGAAAGCGGCCTTGTCGAATCGCGCAGCCTGGATAACGTTGCCGGCGAATGGGGCGCGGCTGGCGGGATCGTAAATGGGGCGCTTTCCGAGGAGCTCCGAAAAATCGCCGTTACGCATCCGATCGGAAGGCACGTTTGAGAGATACGTTTGCGCCTGCCTGATGCGCCATCCCTGGTAGTCCATAAAGAAAAATGTTTTGTCGCGGATGATGTGCCCGCCCAAGGTCGCGCCGAACTGGTTTTGCCGGAATGCCGGTTTCGCCCGGCCGAATTTGTTGTTGAACAGATCGTTGGCGTCGAACGTGTCGTTGCGCAGAAATTCAAAGCCGCTGCCGTGGTATTTGTTGGCGCCGGACTTGATCTGAATGTTGACCACGCCGCCGCTCGATCTGCCGAACTCGGCCGAAAACGTGCTGGTCTGCACCTTGAATTCTTCCAATGCGTCCACGCTGGGGAAAATCACCACCGAGTTCAGCCAGGTATCGTTGTTGTCGACGCCGTCCAGCATGAAGTTGTTATCGCGCGTGCGCTGGCCGTTCGCCGAGAACGACGCCGAGGCACGCCACGCCAAGCTGCCCGCGCCATCGATGTTCGCGCCCGGAATGCCGCGCAGCACGCCCGGAATAATTCGCGTCAATTGGACAAAGTCGCGGCCGTTGAGCGGCAGATCTTTAATCTGCTGGCTGGTCACCGTTTGCGCTAGTTCTGAAGACTCCGATTGAATCACCGGCGCGGCGGCTTCCACCTGCACCGTCTCGGTGATGGATCCGAGTTGCAGAACAACGTCGGCCCTCACCTTTTGATCGACACCCACTTGAATTCCTTCGAGCGATGTCTTTTTGAAACCCTTGCTTTCAACCGATATGGTGTAGGTGCCCGGTTGAAGCAGCGACGCCACATACTCCCCGTTGGCGTCTGTTGTGAAGCTCCGGTTAACGCCGGTAGCTTGGTCGGCGATGAGCCCGGTGATGCTGGCCACTGGAGCGCCAGTCACATCTTTTACCGAGCCAATAATGGTTCCCGTGACGGCTTGGCCAAACATCGCGGTTGCGCCCATGGACAAAATAAAGATGGGCAGAAAAATCAGACAGGTATATTTCCGCATTCCCGAAACCCCTTTTCGCCGGTATTATGTCACATCGTTGAGTGCCCTCAGTTTCGTTTTGCGAAATGGGCGGTTTTCTTTCAGGCAAGATTTCATAGAGCAGATGGGCGAAGGGTCGAAGCTCGACGGAACTCGATGGCTTCGCGCATGTTGGCGAGGGTCTGGCGCCCATGCGCCGAAGTTGTTTGGCGATTTTTCGAAGTACCGCATAATGAGCGGCCTACGAGGCCGCTGCAGGGCGAGGCCCTGCGCTACTAGCGTTTTGCGGCCGCCGCCGCGCGTTTCTTGGGCACGAACGCGGTCAGTTTCGGCGGTTCCGTCACCACCGGCGGGGGCGCACGCCAGAGGAATCCGCGTCCTTCCTTCGACG
>Ga0075021_10000725_pt1 | contig 16987 bp, 14 predicted proteins | sample ColStrG_CSR_2012_FD_72749 | JGI IMG/M metagenome (GOLD analysis project Ga0075021, IMG submission 72749) | Freshwater sediment microbial communities in response to fracking from Pennsylvania, USA - Cold Stream Run_MetaG_CSR_2012 | ecosystem: Environmental > Aquatic > Freshwater > Creek >...
GAGCTCATCCCCCTCGACATCGTGGTCGGCGACACCGTCGTCTACTCGAAGTACGGCGGCACCGAGATCAGCGCTGACGGCAAGGACCTGCTGATCCTGTCGAGCCGCGACATCCTGGCCAAGGTGACCAAGTAATGCCCAAGATCCTCAAGTTCGACGAGGCCGCCCGCCGCGGCCTCGAGGCCGGCGTCAACAAGCTGGCCGACGTCGTCAAGGTCACCCTGGGCCCGAAGGGCCGCAACGTGGTGATCGAGAAGAAGTTCGGTGCGCCCACCATCACGAATGACGGCGTGTCCATCGCCCGTGAGGTGGAGCTCGAGGACGTCTTCGAGAACATGGGAGCCCAGCTGGTCAAGGAAGTCGCCACCAAGACGAACGACGTCGCCGGCGACGGAACCACCACGGCCACTGTGCTGGCCCAGGCTCTGATCCGCCAGGGGCTGCGCAACGTCGCCGCCGGCGCCAACCCCCTCGGCCTCCGCAAGGGGATCGACAAGGGCGTGGCCGCAGCTGTGGAGTCGATCGAGAAGCAGTCAGACAAGATCGTCTCGAAGACGCAGATCGCCCAGGTGGCCTCCATTTCGGCGGCGGACAACGCCATCGGCGAGGTCCTGGCTGATGCCATCGATCGCGTCGGCAAGGACGGCACCGTCACCGTCGAGGAGTCCAACACCTTCGGTATCGAGCTCGAGTTCACCGAAGGCATGCAGTTCGACAAGGGCTACCTGTCGCCGTACTTCGTGACCGACGCCGAGCGCCAGGAAGCTGTCCTCGACGACCCGCTGATCATCTTCGTCAACGGCAAGGTAAGCGCCGTCCACGACCTCGTGCCGGTGCTCGAGAAGGTCATGCAGACCGGCAAGCCGCTGCTGATCATCGCCGAGGACGTCGAGGGCGAGGCCCTGGCCACCCTGGTGGTCAACAAGATCCGTGGCACGTTCACCTCGGTTGCCGTAAAGGCCCCGGGCTTTGGTGAGCGCCGTAAGGCGATGCTCCAGGACATGGCCGTCCTGTCGGGTGCCCAGGTGATCTCCGAGGAGATCGGCCTGAAGCTCGACAGCACCACCATCGACCTGCTGGGCAGCGCCCGTCGGGTCATCGTGACCAAGGACAACACCACCATCGTCGAAGGTGGGGGGTCATCTGAGGACGTCAAGGGTCGCATCGCCCAGATCAAACGGGAGATCGACGACACGGACTCCGACTGGGACCGCGAGAAGCTGCAGGAGCGGCTGGCCAAGCTGGCCGGTGGCGTGGCCGTCGTCAAGGTCGGTGCCGCCACCGAGGTGGAGCTCAAGGAGAAGAAGCACCGCATCGAAGATGCACTCTCCGCCACCCGGGCCGCTGTGGAAGAGGGCATTGTGGCCGGTGGCGGTACCGCACTGGTCCGCTCCCGTTCCGCCGTTCAGGCCGTCATCGACTCGCTCGAGGGCGACGAGGCCACCGGCGCCACCATCGTGCTGAAGGCCCTGGCCTCCCCGTTGGAGGCCATCGCCAACAACGCTGGACTCGAGGGTTCGGTGTACGTCAAGGAGGTGGAGGGCAAGAAGGGCCACATCGGCCTCAATGCCGCCACCGGTGAGCTCGAGGACCTGGTCAAGGCCGGCGTCATCGATCCGGCCAAGGTGACCCGTTCCGCGCTGCAGAACGCCGCTTCCATCGCTGGACTGCTCCTGACCACCGAGGCGCTCGTGGCCGACAAGCCCGAGAAGGCCGACGCCGGCGCGGCCGCAGCTGCAGCTGCTGCCATGGGCGGCGGCATGGGCGGAATGGGTGGCATGGGCGGGATGATGTAGTCCGCCGCCGGTCTGCAGTTCGGGCCGGCACGTCACATTGCGACATCGAAGGTGATTGGAGGCCGGGCCTACGGGCCCGGCCTCGGTCGCGAGGCAGGTACGGATCGGTTGGCCGGCCTCAGTTTTGCTGTTCGGGCACGTAGTGGCGCTCGCCCGCGCGGTCCATCCAGACCCGCATGGTCCGGTTGGTTCCTGGATCTTTGAACCGTTCGTCGGTCGGGGTCCATCCGGCCTCCGGCTGATCGGACTCGCCGTGGCGGCGGACGAAGAAGCTGATGGCCACGGCCACGATGACCGCCAAACCCAACAGGGGGAATACGATCACCACGGACAGCCCCGGTGCCGAGCGGCCGTGCTGTGGTGGACCCCATTCGTGGCGCCCCGAGTCACTGCTTGGCACCCACGACGACGGCGGTCCCGTAGGCCACGATTTCGGTAAGGGACTGACCGATCTCTGACGAGTCGAAGCGGAAGGAGATCACTGCGTTGGCACCCATCACGCGGGCGTTCTCGATCATCCGGTCGAGGGCGTGGCGACGGGTGTCTTCCAGCAGCTTGGTGTACTGCTTGACCTCGCCGCCAGCCAGGGCCTTGAACCCCGCGGTAAACCCCTTGGCGGCGCCCATCGAGCGGACCACGAGGCCGAAGGTCAGGCCCAGATTGCGCTCGATCGTCCATTCGGTGAACTCGAGGGCCGTCGTGATGGGGAATTGCGGTGCGGCACTGGTGTCGGACATGGGCTGCCTCCTGTCTGGGCGCTCCGATCGGAGCGTGGCGTCGCTGCCGTTCGATGGTACCCAGACAGGCCCGCCCGCCCCCGGATAGGAAGTCTGACGACACCGTCGGTGGGCCCGCGCCCCTAGTGTCGTCACCGATGTCGACCGATGAGCCCAGGCACCGCGCGGGGCCACAGATCATCCCGCGCCCTCCGAACCATCGCGCCGGAGGCCCGGCTCCGTGGGGAGATCTTCCAGCTGACATCCGGTCTTCCGTGCCGTTGGCCACCGTGGTGGCCGCCGTGGTGGCCGCAGTGGCCAACCGGAACAGGACCGCGGATGCCGACGGCGCGGAAGGGACCGCCTTCTCGAGTGCCATCGCCGACGCCTTCCCAACTGCCGAACCGGCGGCCGTGCTGGTGGCACTGTTCGAGGAGGCGGGGGAGTCCCGGGTGCTGTTGACCGTGCGGTCGTCTCGACTGCGGTCCCACCAGGGCGAGGTCGCCTTCCCGGGGGGCAAACTCGACCCTGATGAGGGAATCGAGGACGGGGCCTGTCGTGAAGCTGAGGAAGAGGTGGACCTCGACCCGGCAACAGTCACGGTGATCGGCCGTCTCACGGCCATGCCCACCGTGTCCTCGAACACGCTGATGACCCCGGTGGTGGCGGTTCTCGATTCCCGTCCGGTAACCACGCCGGCACCTGACGAGGTAGCCCGGGTCTTCGATGTGGCCCTGGCTGACCTGGTTGCAGACGGGGTTTGGGTCGAGGAGTTGTGGTCCGTCCCCGGCCGCAGCGGTCGGGACGGGCAGCTCGGCGGCGAGTTTCCGGTCTGGTTCTTCAGCGTGGCGGGCGAGACCATCTGGGGTGCAACCGCCCGGGTCCTTACCGAGCTGCTGTGTCTGGTGCTGGCGGTGCCGGGGCCGCTGTCGACTGGCCGGCGCTGACCCTGGTCCCGACCACCTCAGACACCATCTGGAAACCCCCGGGGCGGGATACGGCCTCCGGGCGCAGGCGGTATCGTGGAGCCAGGTCGGTCGGCGCAGTGTCGGAGCTGCAGCCGCCCCGGAGGTACGTCCAACTGCAACCAGGGTCCGGAGGACAATTCAGTGGCTGAGCTAGAGATCGGCATCTTCAAGTCGGGGCGCAGGGCCTACGGGTTCGACGACATTGCCATAGTACCCAGCAGGCGGACCCGCGACCCCGAGGATGTCGACATCTCCTGGCAGATCGACGCCTACCAATTCGGGCTGCCCCTGATGGCCTCGGCCATGGACGGTGTGGTCAGCCCGGCCACCGCCATCGAGATCGGCCGCCTCGGCGGTCTGGGCGTCCTCAATCTCGAAGGCCTCTGGACCCGCTACGAAGACCCGACCCCTCTGTTCGACGAGATCCGCGAGCTTCCCACCGAAAAGGCCACCGCCCGGATGCAGCAGATGTACGCCGAGCCCGTCCAGCTCGACCTGGTCACCCAGCGCATCAAGGAGATGAAGGCCGCCGGCATCACCACTGCCGCCTCTGTCACACCTCAGAGGACCACCCAGTTCGCCCCCGCCCTACTCGCCGCCGAGCTCGACATACTGGTCATCCAAGGCACGGTCGTATCGGCCGAGCACGTGTCAAAGACGGTCGAGCCCCTCAACCTGAAGCGTTTCATCCGCGAGTTCGAGGTCCCGGTCATCGTCGGCGGCTGCGCCTCCTACCAGGCGGCTCTCCACCTCATGCGCACGGGTGCGGTCGGTGTGCTCGTCGGCGTCGGTCCGGGCAACGCCTGCACCACCCGCGGGGTCCTCGGAATCGGTGTGCCCCAGGCCACCGCCATCGCCGATGTGGCCGGCGCCCGGATGCGCCACCTCGACGAGACGGGCGTCTACTGCCATGTCATCGCCGACGGCGGAATGTCCAAAGGAGGCGACATCGCCAAGGCCGTGGCCTGCGGTGCCGACGCCGTCATGCTCGGCTCGCCCCTGTCATCGGCCGTCGAGGCCCCGTCCCGAGGCTTCCACTGGGGTATGGCCACGTTCCATCCCACGCTGCCGCGAGGTGCCCGGGTCAAGACCACCACCCGTGGCACCCTCCAGGAAATTCTGCTCGGGCCCGCCCACGAAAACGACGGACGCATGAACCTGTTCGGCGCTCTGCGTACGGCCATGGCCACGTGCGGCTACCAGACCGTCAAGGAGTTCCAGAAGGCCGAGGTCATGGTGGCCCCGGCACTCCAGACCGAAGGCAAGGACCTGCAGCGCTCGCAGGGCGTTGGCATGGGCCATTGAACCCGTCCGTGCCCGGTGACGACCCCCGCGACGGGCCGGTCCTCGTCGTCGACTTCGGCGCCCAGTACGCACAACTGATCGCCCGCAGGGTACGCGAGGCCCACGTCTATTCCGAAATCGTTCCGCACACGGCCACGGCTGCCGAGCTGGCCGCCCGCCGGCCGGCCGGTGTCATCCTCTCGGGCGGCCCCAAGTCGGTCAATGAGATGCCGGCTCCTTCGATCGACCCGGCCGTCTACGACCTCGGTGTCCCGATCCTGGGCATCTGCTACGGCGCCCAGCTCCTCACCCAGCAGCTCGGCGGCACCGTCGACCGCACCGGAAGGGGCGAGTACGGCCGTACGCCGCTGACCGTTACCGGTGCCTCGCCCCTCTTTTCTGACTGGCCGGAGTTGTGCGAGGTCTGGATGAGCCATGGCGACGCCATCACCGTGGTGCCCGCCGGCTTTGTCGCCACCGCCAGCAGCCCGGATGCCCCCGTGGCCGCCCTCTACGATCCCGACCGGGCCATCTTCGGCGTGCAATTCCACCCTGAGGTCGTCCACACCGAGCACGGTCGTGACCTACTGGAACGCTTTCTCTACGACATCTGCCACTGCCCCCCGTCCTGGACGCACACCTCGATCATCGAGAGCCAGGTGGCCGCCGTGCAGGCCCAGGTCGGGTCGTCGCCCGTGCTCTGTGCGCTGTCCGGCGGAGTCGACTCCGCCGTGGCCGCGGCTGTGGTGCACAAGGCCATCGGCGAGCAGCTGACCTGCGTCTACGTGGACACCGGACTGATGCGGGCCAACGAGTCCGAGCAGGTGGAAGAGACCTTCCGCCGCCAGTTCCACATCGACCTCGTCCACGTGAAGGCGGCCGACCGCTTCTTCGAGGCCCTGGCTGGCGTGACTGACCCCGAGACCAAGCGCAAGATCATCGGTGAGCTGTTCATCCGGATCTTCGAAGAGGTCGCCCGCGACCTGGTCGTAGAGAAGGGAAACCTCGACGAAGGCCCGGAGGACGAGCCGGCCGGCTACCTCGTCCAGGGCACCCTGTACCCCGATGTGATCGAGTCCGGCTCCGGCACCGCCGCCACCATCAAGTCCCACCACAACGTGGGCGGCCTGCCCGACGACCTGGCCTTCGACCTGGTCGAGCCCCTGCGCCTGCTCTTCAAGGACGAGGTGCGTGCCGTTGGCGAGGAGCTGGGTCTGCCTCACGACATCGTGTGGCGCCAGCCGTTCCCCGGACCGGGCCTGGCCGTCCGCATCGTCGGCGAGGTCACCAGTGAGCGCGCCTCGATTCTCCGTGCCGCCGACGCCATAGTCATCGAGGAGATCCGTAAGGCCGGCCTCTACCGCGACCTGTGGCAGAGCTTCGCCGTCCTGCCCGCCGTGCGCACCGTGGGTGTGATGGGCGATGGACGCACCTACGCTTATCCGGTGGTCATCCGGGCCGTGACCTCCGATGACGCCATGACCGCCGACTGGGCACGACTGCCTTACGACCTCCTCGAGCGCCTCAGCTCGCGCATCATCAACGAGGTGGAGGGCGTCAATCGGGTTGCACTGGACATCACGTCCAAGCCGCCCGGCACCATCGAGTGGGAGTGACGATGTGGGGCGGGGACCTCGGCGGCCAATCCCGCGGCCACCTGGATGGCCATCAACGGACCTCCGGTCGCGCCCCTCAGTTCGTGGCCGTAGGCCCTGACGAACTGATCGAGGGACTGACGCCGCCCCAGACCGCCTCGGTCATCCACCGGGGCGGTCCCCTGTTGATCGTGGCGGGCGCCGGCTCCGGCAAAACCCGGGTGCTCACCCGCAGGATCGCTCACTTGATCGCTACGGGCACCGCCGCCCCCCGGCAGATCCTGGCCATTACATTCACGAACAAGGCGGCCGGCGAGATGCGCTCCCGCGTGGCCGATCTGGTCGGCCCCCGTGCCGAGCGTATGTGGGTCTCGACCTTCCACTCGGCCTGCGTGCGGATTCTTCGAGCCCACGCCGACCGACTCGGTTACAAGGGTTCGTTCACGATCTACGACGATGCGGACTCCCGACGCCTGATCGAGATCATCGCCCGCGAGCTCGATATCGACACCAAGAAGATGTCGCCCCGCTCCATGCTCGGCCAGATCAGCCAGGCCAAGTCCCGTCGACAGGGGCCCACCGAATTCCGTGCTGCCGCAATTTCGATCTTCGATCGGCGGATCGCCGATGTCTTCGACCTCTATCAGAAGCGGATGTTGGCGGCCAACGCCATGGACTTCGACGACCTACTGCTCAACGCCGTGCGCCTCTTCGCCGATCATCCCGACGTCCTCGAGCACTACCGCAACCGCTTCACCCACGTGCTCATCGACGAGTACCAGGACACCAACGCCGTGCAGAATGCGTTGGCCGTCCAGTTGGCCGGCGCCCACCGCAACATCGTGGTGGTGGGCGACAGTGACCAGTCCGTCTACCGGTTCCGGGGTGCCGACATCTCGAACATCCTCGACTTCGAGAAGGCGTTTCCGGATGCCACGGCCATCACGCTCGACCAGAATTTCCGTTCGACCCAGACCATCCTCGACGCCGCCAACGCCGTCATCACCAACAACGTCTCCCGAAAGCCCAAAGCACTCTGGACCGACCAGGGGATGGGCGAACAGATCACCCGGTACCGAGCCGAGGACGAGCACGATGAGGCCGAATGGGTGGCCCACGAGATCGTCCGTCTGAGGAGTGACCAAGGTCTCCAATGGGGCGACGTCGCCATCTTCTACCGGACCAACGCCCAGAGCCGTGCCCTCGAGGAGGCCATGGTGCGCGGCGAGGTCCCCTACAAGGTGGTGGGTGGTACCAAGTTTTACGACCGCAAAGAGGTCAAGGATGTCCTCGCCTACCTACGGGTGCTCGTCAATCCCGACGACGAAGTCAGTTGGCGGCGTATCGTGAATGTGCCCAAACGGGGCGTGGGTGACACGTCGGTGGCCAAGTTGTCCGGATTCGCCGGCCAGCGGGGGATCTCGTTCGGCGACGCAGTAGCTGAAGCCGGTGAGGCCGGTATCGGCGGCAAGGCCGGCAAGTCGCTGGAGGACCTGGCCGACCTATTGGCCGATCTCCGCTCGCAGATGGCGCTTCCGGTCCTGGTGGACGGCCAGGGTGATGCACTGGCTCCCGGGATGACCGACGAGCTGCCTGCGATGCCGGACGGTGTATCGGTAGCCGAAGGGGAGGAAGGGGAGTCCATTCCATCCGACCTCCTCGGCCCGGGCGAACTGGTCACCGCCGTCGTCGAACGTACCGGCTACCGGTCGGAGCTCCTGGCTGAAGGGACCATCGAGGCCCTGGGCCGGGTCGAAAATGTGGACGAGTTGGTGGGCGTGGCCGACGAGTACCGCACACTGGCCGAGTTCCTCGAGGCCGCCTCCCTGGTTGCGGACTCCGACCAGCTCGGCGGCGACGGCACCAAGGTGTCGCTGATGACCATGCACATCGCCAAAGGACTCGAGTTCCCGGCGGTCTTCCTCGTCGGCATGGAGGACGGGATCTTCCCGCACATGCGCTCGTTGGGTGACCCGGTCGAGCTCGAGGAAGAGCGCCGACTCTGTTACGTCGGTATCACCCGGGCCGAACGGCATCTCTACGTGTCCCACGCCTGGAGCCGGATGCTCTGGGGTAACACGAGCTCGAACATACCGAGTCGCTTCCTCAATGAGATACCTGCCGAGCTGGTCAAGGACGTGGCCACGGACCGGGGTTGGGGATCGTCCCGCTCCGCCAGCCGGAGCGACATCGGCGACTTCGGCCGCCGATCGGATGCCGGTGAGCGCACAGGCACTCCCGGACGGTCGGTCTTCGGTAGCGGTATTTCGCCTGGCGAGGGGGAGTTTGACGCCAACGGCCGGCGCAGGCGTGCGTCGGTCTCGACCGGTGCCGAACTGCTGGACCTCGTGCAAGGGGATGTCGTCGTCCATGGCACGTGGGGTGAAGGCCGGGTCGTTGGCGCCCGGGGTGAGGGTGACGATGCCGAAGCCGAGGTCATATTCACTTCGGTCGGCCGCAAGAAGCTTCTCCTGCGGATGGCGCCGATCAAGCGGGCCTGACCCCTTGCCGATCGTGACCGGACCGACCGGTGGCGCCTGGATCCTGGGTGTAGGCAGCCTGGCCGCTCCCGCCTGGCACTCCACTCTGCTGCCTCCGCTGAGCGATCGGACCACCGCCCACCACGGTGGCGACCGGGGAACTCCGCGATCAAACGGGGGGTGGCCCCCGCCGGACGGCGGGGCATGAGAAACTGAAGCTACGCGACGCTCCCACCAGAGGCCGAGGCCTGACGGTGCATGGAGGACGCATCGACTACAACGTGGAACGAGGTCTGGGAAGCACCGTGTCTGGAAACATCATCTTCGACCAGGACAACCCGTCCGTAAGCGACACTGAGGACCTGCCGTCGGTCGATTCGACCCCGCGGCACTCGGACGTCACCGGCACGCCCCGGCATGCCCATGCCTTGGCCAAACCGACGCGCCGAGAGCGTCGCGGTCTCCGGAAGCAGAAGCGCCGAGAGCGGGCGACAATCGTCGGACGGCATCCGAAGACGACGGTCGTCTTGGTCCTGATCATTCTTCTCTCCCCGCTGTGGTACTCGCTGGGCAGCGCAGCTACCGACCCGGCACTGGGCCCGACCGTCGGCAGCCGTCTGACCGAGTGGGTGCGAGGACACGGCGGTGGTGGACTCGTGACCTGGGCCGAAAATACCTGGTACACCTTCAATGCCCCGGCCAAGGGCGGTAAGCCGGCTGCAGGCGCGATACCGAAGCCGACGTCGACTTCGACAACCGTCCCCCAGCCCACCGGCCCTGCCCACCTGGCCGCCCCGGCCGCCATCGTCCCGTTCGTGTCGACACCCACGCCGGGTGAGGGCCAGTGGCACGTGGTCGGAAGGTCCGTGGCCGGAGTGCCGACCACCTACGCCGCCTATCTGCGGCCCAACGCCGTCAACACCAGTCTGGTGACCGGTGTGGCCTGGATGGATACCAAGCTGCTCAGTGCCAAACTCTACGCCGGCACATCGATTCCCGGGACCGGGACGTATGCCGCCATGGCTCCTATCACCGGTGCAGCTCTGACCACCCTGGACGCCGCCTTCAACTCCGGATTCCGCATGCAGGACTCGGGGGGCGGATTCTTCCTGGACGGGATCACCGCGGCGCCGCTGGTGGCCGGCAAGGCCTCGTTCGTCATCGATTCGGCCGGCAACATGAACATCGGAACATGGGGCACCGACGTGGCCATGACGCCGACCACAACCGCTGTCCGCCAGAACCTCGACCTCATCGTCGACAAGGGTGTGCCGGTATCCGGGCTCAACGCCAACGACAACTTCCGTTGGGGTGCCACGTTGGGCGGCCGGGTACAGGTGTGGCGTTCAGGTGTCGGGGTGACGGCCACCGGAGCGCTGGTCTACGTGGGAGGTTCCGGCCTGTCCATCGTGGACCTGGCCAACCTGCTGGCCCGAGCCGGTTCGGTGCGGGCCATGGAGATGGACATCAATACCGCCTGGGTGAACTTCTCGAGTTGGGGCCTGGCCGAAGGCGTGCCGGCCGCTGCAGACAGCGGCACCCTGCTGACCTTCGACCAGACGACGTCGCCCAGCCGCTACTTCGCCACCTTGTCCCGTGACTTCTTCACCATGTCGGTCCGGCCCTACTCGGCACCGGTGGTTCGCCCCCGCACCGCCAAATAGGGGTGGTGGTGGCCGGGCTGGTTCGACGACCCGCTCAGCCGGGCATGCGGCGCCACACCGCACGGGGTAGATGGCGCATCACGGCGAATACCCAGCGCAGGACCGGTGGGGCGTAGACCACCTCCGCCCCCGACTCAATTCCCTTGATCACGGCCTTGGCCACCGCTTCGGGCGTGGTCGAGAACGGGGCAGGGTCCATGCCCTCGGTCATGCGACCCACCACGAAGCCGGGGCGCACGATGGTGATCGACACGCCGCTCCCGACCAGTGAGTCGCCGAGACCCTGGGCGAACGCGTCCAGCCCGGATTTGGTCGATCCGTAGATGAAGTTCGCCTTGCGGGCCCGTTCGCCGGCCACGGAGGAGATGATCACCAATCGGCCATGGCCCTGGACCCGCATCCGGCCGGCAACGGCCAGGAGCGACCCGGCCAACCCGGTGAAATTTGTGGTGATCAACTCGGTAGCGGCCTCGGGGTCGTTCTCCATCTCGGTCTGGTCGCCGAGGGCGCCGGCTGCGGCCACCACCAGATCGATGTCGCCGAACCTCTCGAACACGGCATCGATGACGGCCGGGCTGCCGGCCAGATCGGTCGTGTCGAAGGCCACGATCTCCACCACGTCGGCACCGGCGACACGCGCCGCTTCGGCCGCCGCATCGAGGCGCTCACTCGGGCGTCCGGCCAGCACCACCGTGCGGCACCGGCCGGGGACGAGTCCGGCCACGATGGCCTGGGCGATCTCGGAGGCCCCTCCGAGCACGAGTACCGATTGAGGGCGCCCTGTGGCGTCGATCATGATGTGGTCCGTCCTTCGTGGTTCGGGCTGGTAGGCGTGGAATTACAGCGAGATTCAGGAACGTGGGCGGGGGTCGGCATCCGAACAGAGTTCGAGTCGGCGTCCGAGGTCGGAGCGCAGGACTCCGTCGGGGTCCACCTTCCGCTTGACCTCCAGGAACCGGTCGAAACCGGGATACATGGACCGGAACGTGTCCGGAGCCAGGCGCGAGTCCTTGGCCAGGTAGATCCGGCCGCCGGCCTCCAGGACGAGTTCGTCGAACCCGTCGAGCAGCGGGCCGAGTTCCTCGCTGCCGACGAGCAGGTCGAGGGCGAGGGTCCAGCCGGGCATGGGGAACGAGAGCGGGCCCGGGTCACCGGGGCCGAAACGCTTGAGCACGTTGACGAAGGCGGCCAGCTTGACCTTCGTCAGACGCTCGATGACGTGGCGCACCGTCTCTGCAGCGGCGTCGGGCACCACGAACTGGTACTGCAGGAAGCCGCGGCGGCCGTAGAAGCGGTTCCACTCGCCGATCCCGTCGAGGGGATGGAAGAAGCCGGTCATGTGGTGGGGTCGGCCGAACTGCGGTTGCCGGGGCACCTTACGGAACCAGAACTCGTTGATGGCGCCGACGCTCAATGGATTGAGCAGGCCGCTCGGCGGAGTGAGCGGGATCCGGGCCAACTGGCGTGGTACGAAGGCACGGGCCCTGTCCGGGTTGCCGGCCAGGCGGGCGGGGAGATCGGCGAACCGGGCGTGATCGCCCCTGGTGAGCACCGAGCGCCCGAGGCGGCTTCCCGTCGACTGGCAGTCGATCCAGGCCACCGAGTAGCGGTAGGCGTCGTCGCCCGTGAGCATCTTGTCCATCACGTCGTCGAGGTCGACCGCCCGTTCGGTGTCGACGATCATGTAGCTGGACTCGACCGGAATCATCTGGAGGGTGGCGTCGGTGACGACCCCGGTCAGACCCATGCCACCGGCCGTGGCCCAGAACAGGTCGGGGTCGGAGTCGGGGGTGACGGTGTGGGTCCCGGTGGGGGTTACCAGGGTCATCGCCAGCACGTGCGAACAGAAGCTCCCGTCCACATGGTGGTTCTTGCCGTGGATGTCGGCGGCGATCGCCCCGCCGACGGTCACCAGGCGGGTGCCCGGGGTGACGGGCACGAACCACCCGAGGGGCACGAACCGCTCCATGAGCGTCTGCAGGCTCACGCCGGCCCCTACCGTGACCCGGCCGGAGTCGAGGTCGGCCGAGTGCACGGCATCGAGCCATGTGGCATCGACCACGGTGCCACCGGCATTCTGGGCGGCATCGCCGTAGCTTCGTCCGAGGCCGCGGGCGATCAGACCCCGCCCGCTGCCTCCGACCGAAGCGGCCGAGGCGGAGTCGGACATGGCGTCGTCGACAATGGTCGGATGGACGGCGTAGACCACGTCGGCCGACGTCGGGGCGGTGCGTCCCCATCCCGTCAGCAGCTCACGTCGAGATCTCACGGGGCTCATCCGGCGTAGGCCCCGATGGCGAACAGTGCCACCCAGATCGCTCCGTACATCTGCAGCCGGTGGTCTTTCAGAGCCAGCTCCTCGGGAGCGGCGCCGGCGCCGGAGTCGAGTAACCGGAGCACGTGGAGCAGGGCGATGACGAAGGGGACGATAGTGAGTTGGAACCAGACCGGGTCGTGGCCGGGGTGCACCTGGCTGGCCCGCTCGAAAGCCCACAGGCAGTAGGCGCTGACCGTCACCGCGGCCGACAGGGTACGAACGGTGCTCAGGAACGACGGGGTGTAGAGGCCGAGGGTCTGGCGGATGGTGGCGTCGTCGGTCTCACCATCGGCCAAGAGCTGCTTCTCCCCCGATCGCTTGCCCGTGACGACCAGTAGGGAGCCGAAGGACACCACGATGAGGAACCAGTTCGACAGGGGCACCGAGGTGGCCACGCCACCGGCCACGGCGCGCAGGATGAAGCCGGCACTGACACAGGCCAGGTCGAGGATGGGCTCGTTCTTGAGGCCTGCCGAGTAGGCCAGTTGGATGGCCACGTACGCACCCATGACCACGCTCAGATGCCATCCGGCCAACAGTGCACCCAACCCGACGGATGTGCCCATGAGCAGGATGCCGAGGCTGAGAGCCAAAGGAACAGGGACCACGCCGGCGGCAACGGGGCGAGCGGATTTTTTCGGATGCCGGCGGTCGGCTTCGGCGTCGCGCGCGTCGTTCAGGTAGTAAGTGCCGGTGGCGGCGATACAGAAGATGCCGAATGCTGCTGCCGCGTGCCAAAGGACGTTGCTGTGGAAGAGGACACCTGCCGCACCCGGGGCCACGAACACCAGAAAGTTCTTGATCCACTGTCGAGGACGGGCCAGGCGAATCAGCCCATGCACCATCGACTCCGGTTTGGGGGCGGGTGGTACGGCCTGTTCGTCGGGTCTGTCCACAGCCTCGGCCGGAGTCGTCAACGGTTCCTCATGGATGGGTGGTCGAGCGCCCCCGGATGGCAACGTCCGGGGGAACCTGATCGGTGGTGGGGCACTACCAGGGTAGGGCCTGGCCGGTACCCGGGGGAACGATACGGGAGAAGTCGCCGAAGAAGAAGTACCGCCCGATTGGCCCCAGCTACAGGCGTTGTCCGCCTCGGATGGGCCTGACGGTCCGTCAGCGCCTAGTATCTGCCGCCGTGAAGCGCCCCTATCGAGTGGTAGTCGCCAAACCCGGCTTGGACGGGCACGATCGCGGCGCCAAAGTGATCGCCCGAGCCCTGCGCGACGCCGGGTTCGAGGTCATCTACACCGGGCTGCACCAGACGGCCGACCAGGTCGTCCAGGCAGTCATCCAGGAGGATGCCGACGCAGTTGGCCTGTCGCTGCTGTCCGGGGCCCATCTGACCCTCGTGCCCCGGGTGATCGACGGCCTGAACGAGCAGGGGAGGGACGACGTCCTGGTCCTGGTCGGGGGGATCATTCCGGAGGGCGACATCCCGGTGCTCAAGGAGATGGGCGTCGCCGAGGTCTTCACCCCCGGAGCGCCGCTCCCGGCGATCGGTACCTGGTTGGGCGAGGCGCTCGACGAACGGGAGAACGCCGAAGACGTCTGAGACCACCCGGCACGGGAGGGCACCCATCGAGTGTTGGGTGTCGATCCGCTGGCTGCCACACCCTCGCCCACGACCAGCGACGACGCACGCCGACCTTCTGGTCCGTTGGACGCGGCCGGCCAGTTCACAATGCAGGACATGTAGTCGCACGCAGATGAATCACGAACCAGCCAACATGGCAGGAAGGAACGGATCCGGTGGATCTCTTTGAATACCAGGGGAAGCAGTACTTCGCCCGGTTCGGCATCCCCATCTCCAAAGGTGGGGTGGCCGATACGGTCGAGCAGGCTGTAGCCCAGGCGGAGGATTCGGGCTACCCCGTCGTCGTCAAGGCCCAGGTCAAGGTCGGCGGCCGCGGCAAGGCCGGCGGCGTCAAGCTCGCCAACGACGCCGACGAGGTCCGGCTGCACGCCGGCAACATTCTCGGTCTCGACATCAAGGGTCACGTTGTCAAACGGCTGTGGGTCGAGCACGCGTCGGACATCGCCAAGGAGTACTACGCCAGCTTCACTCTCGACCGCAGTGCCAAAAAGCACCTGGGAATGTTGTCGGCCGAAGGTGGAGTGGAGATCGAAGAGGTGGCCGTCACCAATCCCGACGCCATCGCCATCGTCCATATCGACCCGGTCGACGGGCTCAGTCTCGCCGCCGCCACCGAATGGGTGAATCGGGCCAATCTTGACGAGGAGGCCCGCCAACAGGCCGCCGAGCTGCTGGTCAAGCTCTACACCTGCTACTCCGAGGGTGACTGCGACCTGGCCGAGGTCAATCCGCTGATCCTCACGCCCGAAGGTCGTGTCCACGCGCTCGATGCCAAGGTCACCTTGGACGACAACGCCGCCTACCGCCATCCCGAGTGGGAGGAGTTCGCGGGGAGCGACGTCGAGGACGAACGGGAAGCCCGGGCCAAGGAACGCGGCCTCAACTACATCGGCCTGTCCGGCTCGGTGGGGATCATCGCCAACGGCGCAGGCCTGGCCATGAGCACGCTCGATGTCGTCAACCAGTGCGGCGGATCGGCTGCCAATTTCCTCGACATCGGCGGCGGCGCCAACGCCGACGTCATGGCGGCCGCCCTGGAGGTCATCAACTCCGACCCGGCGGTGAAGTCGATCTTCGTCAATATCTTCGGCGGCATCACCCGCGTCGACGAGGTGGCGAAGGGCGTCCTCGAGGCCCTGGAGCGGGTCGAGATCAACTCGCCCATCGTGCTCCGCCTCGACGGCACCAACGCCGTGGCCGGTCGGGAAATCCTCGCCGCCCATCTGTCCGATCGCCTGGTCGCCGAGCCGACCATGCTCGAGGCCGCCCGCCGGGCGGTAGCGCTTGCTGGAGGCCAATCATGAGTATCTTCGTCGATCAGAGCACCAAGGTCGTGGTGCAGGGGATCAGCCCCACCAGCCAGGGCCTCTACCACGGCCTACGCAACCGGGCCTACGGCACCCAGGTGGTTGCGGGCACCAATCCGAACCGCGGCGGCGAGGAGATCGAGGGCATTCCCGTCTATGCCACCGTGGCGGAGGCGGTAGAGGCCACCGGGGCCAACGCATCGTTCATCTCGGTGCCGCCCAAATTCGCCGCCGCCGCCATCGTGGAGGCCGCCGCAGCCGGTGTGCCGTTCGTGGTGTGCATCACCGAGGGAATTCCGGCTCAGGATGAGGCCCTGGCCTTCAATCGGCTGATCCGTGAATTCCCCGGTACGCGGCTCTTGGGCCCCAACTGCCCGGGCATCATCTCTCCCGGCAAGTGCAACATCGGGATCACCTCGGGCGATATCGCTATGGCCGGCGGTCCCGTCGGCATCGTGAGCCGGTCGGGCACACTGACCTATCAGGCGCTTCACGAGCTCAGCCAGCAGGGCGTCGGCCAGACCACCTGTGTGGGCATCGGCGGCGACCCGGTTCCGGGAACCAGTTTCATCGACTGCCTGGCGGCCTTCGAGGCCGATCCGGACACCCGGGCGATCATGATGATCGGCGAGATCGGCGGGTCCGCCGAGGAAGAGGCCGCCGAGTTCATCGCCTCGTCGGTCACCAAACCGGTCGTTTCCTACGTGGCCGGGGTCACCGCTCCCGCCGGGCGCAAGATGGGCCATGCCGGCGCGATCATCTCCGGTTCCAAAGGGACGGCGCAAGCCAAAATGGACGCGCTGGCCGAGGCGGGAGTCACGGTCGCCCTCAACCCGACCGAGGCTGGCGAGGCCATGGTCGACATCGTCCGGAACCTGGCCTGACCATCACACCGGACCTACCGGACCCACCACCGGACGACTCGTCGGCAGGCATCCCGCCAACGGGTGTCCCGTCGGCCGACGCGTCCGCTGGTCGTCCGGTGGGGGCGGTGGTCTTCGACCTGGACGGACTGCTGATCGACTCGGAGCCGTTCTGGCGCCGTGCGGAAATCGAAGTTTTCGCCACCGTGGGCCTGTACCTGACGGAGTTCGACGTCCGCCAGACCATGGGACTGCGCATCGACGATGCCGTGCGATTCTGGTGGGATCGCCGACCCTGGGATGGCTTGGCGCCGGTCGAGGTCGAGCGGGCCATCACCGCTCGGGTGGCCGAATTGATCAATTCCGAGGGCGAGCCCATGCCGGGCACCCGTGACGTCATCGA